>JGI12210J13797_10741263_pt1 | contig 31565 bp, 25 predicted proteins | sample ElkSlonscriptome_3_FD_13797 | JGI IMG/M metagenome (IMG submission 13797) | reverse complement strand
TAAGCTACCGTCAGCACAAGCAACCCGAAACAGTTGATTAATATATTCTCGTTCGCGGTTTCGATGCTGACGATTGAAAAAAGCGTCCCAAATTCCCATACGTACATTGATTTTCTTGAACAGACTATAAATGGCTGAGAATGTCCAATAATCGAGCCATTGCGCTATGTATTTTTTTACGATTACACTTGCTACTTACTCTAACATACGTAGTAACGTAGATAAGCGGCTTTTTAGGTTGCGACGGTCGACGATAAAATCGAGAAAGCCATGCTCCAATAGAAATTCTGAACTCTGAAAACCTTTAGGTAGGGTTTTCCCAATCGTCTGCTCAATCACCCGTGGTCCGGCAAATCCGATGAGGGCACCCGGTTCAGCAATATTAAAGTCGCCCAACATAGCGTAAGAAGCGGTGACCCCTCCGGTGGTAGGATCAGTCATTAGTGAGATATACGGAATTTTTGCTTGATTGAGCAATGCTAGCTTAGCTGAAGTCTTAGCCATCTGCATTAGCGAGAAACCTGCTTCCATCATTCTAGCTCCTCCTGACTTAGAAATCATCAGAAACGGAACTTGATTCTCCAGAGCGTAGTCAATAGCTCGAGCGATTTTTTCTCCTACCACCGAACCCATAGAACCACCCACAAACGAAAAGTCCATGCAGGCAATTACGATTGGAAGACTTTGCAGCTTACCGTGTGCGGTGCGAACAGCATCTTTAAGTTCAGTTTTCTTTTGAGCGGCTTTTATCCGATCAGGGTAAGGCTTGCTATCTACGAACTCCAGTGGGTCACCCGATTCCAGACCATCATTTAGCTCAGTGAACTGATTGTCATCAAATAGTAGCTCGAAGTATTCTTTGGAACCAATCCGCACGTGGTAGCCGTCTTCGGGCACTACGTAGGCATTGTTCTTTAACTCTCGAGTATGAATAATTTTTCCACTGGGGGTTTTGAACCATAGCCCATCAGGAGCTTCTTTCTTTGCTTCAGTGGGAGTTTGAATCCCTTTATCTTTCCTTCGGAACCACGCCATATTAATGGAAACAAGTTGTGCTATTCGTAAACTTAATTAGGACGCGCAAAGTTAGAGAGAATTTTACATTTCCAAAAGCACAGATGAACATGCCTCCTTTCAGTAATGCATTTACGTCCAATATAGCTGCTGGGCCTGTGGAAACCGATTACTAAGTTCGGTAGTGATGAAGCTACGTAATATCTGCATTTGCTGCTTCGGTAAAATGAATTTAGTACCGCGAAAAAAGTCTAAAAATCAAGAACTTACCAACTTTTAAAGAGCCCTTAATGGGCTCACTGCCAGCCTAAGAATGTGAATCTATTTAAACTTTTCTGAATAAAAGAGAATAAGATGCGCATCGCAAGTTGTTAGTAAGTCTCTTACCACTAACCAACAACACCGCATATGATACGCATCTTTCGTAAAGGTATGATAACTCAACACTTTATTCCATATTTAAGCCAGGCAAAACGAGGCTATACAAGCAAAGTTCCCCTTTGGGAAGTTGTCAATGCCATCATTTATAAATTCAAAACTGGTGTACAGTGGGCACTTTTACCCTGTAAATCGCTTATTAGCAGCAATAAGATAAAATATGGGGCAATTTATCACCACTACCGCAAATGGGCTAAAGACGGGAGCTGGCAGCGCGCTTGGACAGCATTGTTGAAGAGCCATAGACATCTACTTGATCTAAGCTTAGCAGTTCTTGACGGCACCCATACTCCCGTAAAATGTGGTGGGCAACAGGTAGGTTACCAAAGAAGAAAGAAAGCCCGAACTTCCAATACGATCTGGATCACGGACCGTCAGGGAAAAGTAGTGGGGTTTTTACCACCTGTCTCAGGAAACCACAATGATCTATATGCGCTAGAACAAGCTTTGGAGCAGCAAATCATTGACTGGAATAAGAGTGATATTATGGTGGATGGATTGTTTCTTAATGCAGACGCAGGTTTTGACAGTAAAAGTTTCCGTACGACATGCTTCAAGCACGGAATACAGTTAAATGCACCCATTAATCCACGTAGTACCAAGGACTTAGTGGATTGCGATTACTACTTTGATGAGCAAATGTATCAGGAGCGCTATGTTGTTGAGAGAACTAATGCTTGGATGGATGCTTGGCGAAGTTTCCTCAATCGTTTTGACAAGACGATAGGAAGTTGGAAGGCTTGGCACTATATCTTTGCCCTTTGTAGCTGGTGTAAATACCTAGCAAAAGTTTAAATCAGTTCTGTGTGTAGAACATATTATTGCTGGTATAAAAAGACTCAAAATTATCCGGAATCAGATTAGGTTACATGGGTGGCAGAAGAGGGATAAAATGATGAATATTGCCTGTAGTTTGCATAACCTGAGATGCCAACGGTGGGCTGCATAAAAAACTAACCGTAGTAAACTCTAATGCTGGGTAATTTTATGAACAAGCCGTGTACCAGCTTATTTCTCCTACAAAACCGGAATCAGTGGATGAGCTATCTCCTGGAAGCTGACTCCAAAGTTCTGTAGTTCCTGTAAAATCGGTTCGTATATATCCGGATGAATAGGAATAAGCAAACCGCGTTGAGTTACTTGCTCATTCAAAATTAACTTAGCAGCAATTCCAAGCGGATACCCTACCGTTTTTGCCATTCCCGAAAGTCGGTCTAACTGCCCAGTTACCGCTAATGACGATGTAGATAAGTGATTCTCATCTTGCAGTTGGTATCCGATCAAATGTTGCATCACAATCATATCTTCATCCTGCGGTTGGGTCTGCCACTTTTCCTCCAGCAATTTTTGCAGTACATCTGCCGGTGAAGCTTTCTCCATGCCAATAGGCCTTTCATCCAACAATCCTAACCATGAGATACGCTCCATCAATTCGGAAGTAACATCGGTACCAATGTAGCGGCTAAAATTAGTTACCAAATGATCCTCACTGTAAGGCAGATACGCTCGCACAAAATCAGCGTAAGTCATGTTTTCCAGATTTCGCACTTCGTAGCTATCGTCGGTCAAGCCTAACTGAACAAAGGCGTTCCAAGCCGCGCAAAACCCGGGTCGGCGTAACGTACCTCGCAGTATAGTTTCGGCTTCGTGAATGCCGTACAAGTCGCGGTACTTTAGCGAGTCGCGGTTAGGATAGGACTCAAAGCGTCCGTAGCCCGGCACTTCTACCGCCGTAAGCCGCTTAAATACGTGGTGGTGAGGAATGTTTTTGTAGTGTCCTTTAAATAGGTACTGTGCCGTACCAAATTTTCCAGCTAACACCACATTACGTGGGTTCCAGGTAAACTTGTATCGCCAGGGGTTATTATCCGAACCAGGAGCCATTAGTCCCCCGCAAGAAGATTGAAAGGAGGTGATCGTTCCACCCTGACCCTTCACCTCATCAATAATTTTCATGGCTGACATATGGTCTAAACCGGGGTCAAGCCCACATTCGTACAAAAAAGTTAGGTCACTATTCTCAATGTCGGCTCGTAACTTTTTCACATCATCGCTCACGTAAGAAGCCGTAATCAAATGCTTACGTAGTGATAAACAAGAATGCACTACGTGAATATGAAAACGCGCTGGTAGCATAGAAATAACCAGATCAGCCGTTCCAATAATATGATTGCGAGCTTCCTCATTAAGCACATCAATTTGCTGAGCCTCAATAGTAGGATATTGTTGGTTAAGAATGGCTACTGTTGGTTCCGAAGCATCGGCTACAATCACCTGCCAACCATACTGCTGACGTTGCTCACATAAATATTGAATAAGGGCGGTGGCCGAGCGTCCAGCTCCCAGAACAAGCAATTGTTTCATATACAGTCTACCTTTTCAAGAGTAACGCTGAAATAGCATTTTTCCTTACAAATATGTACGATTTATCCGAAGATTAAACTAATCTTCATCTTCATTATTTTTCTCAGAAAGCGCGTACCAATTGATTTGGCGTGACAGGTACATTACCGCCGCTAGAATAACAACTAGCGCTGAACTAGCTACCCCCCCGGCGGGTAATACATCGGTAGTGGCTACCCCCGGTTCAAAAGTATATTGATTTGTGTTCCACTCAACCGTAACGGCTTGGTTAGCCCCCCGCATATCAGGAATATCCAGAGGAAGCGCAGTTTCCGAACGAAGTAACTGGCTACTAACCTGTTGGTTGAGGCGTCCGTATAAAGTTTGACCAGATGCAGACATAAGGCTATTCACGTGATTTGAGTAGTAGTAATAGCATAATATGAATTTTACTAGCCAGTTTATAAATTACGATAGGTAGAAGGGTTGCTTCACTCTTCTTGCACACAGTTCAATCTACTAATTCAACAGTTCACACCACTTGTGTAAATTTTTTTAGCCTTTTAATAAGACATTATTCGCTTAAACGAGTTAGAGAAATATACTTGAAAATTATTCTACATATAATCTTTTTTTGACAATGAAAAAACCAACTATTAATTTTTATCGCCTACTCCGACTGATGGGAGTCTTTAGCTTAAGCTTATTATTTCTGGCTAGTTGTGACGAAGATGACAATGGAGGCGACATGCCTGATCCGGAACCTACCCAAAATATTGTAGAAATCGCTCAAGGTGATGATCGATTTGAAGTATTAGTAGATGCCTTAGGAAGTGCTGAACTGGTAGACGCCCTATCAGCAACTGGTCCCTTTACCGTATTTGCGCCAACCGACGCTGCTTTTGAAGCACTACTGGCTGCTACCGATGGTGTTGATGCTTTAGAAGATATTAGTCAAGAGTCGTTAACGCAGATTCTACAGTACCATGTAGCTAACGGTAAGGTGCTTTCTACCGACTTAATGGATGGGCAGACCGTTCCAACTTTGTTGAATGGTAATGATCTAACTATTGGGGTGAGCGGAAGCGGCGTAACTGTAAACGGTGCTAACGTTGTTGTAGCCGATATTGAAGCTACTAACGGAGTGATCCACGCGGTTGATCAAGTACTAGTTCCTGAAGGGTTTGTTATTGAGCTAGCCCCTCAGACAATTGCTGAGATTGCTTCTGGAAACGAATCTTTAAGTCTATTGGTAGCCGCTCTAGGGCGAGTTCCTAGTCTATTAGACGCTGCTGGTGATGAAACAGCTACGTTAACCGTATTTGCTCCAACTGATGATGCTTTTGCAGCATTGCTAACTACGCTAACCGATGCTACCGGAAATACCTTTGCTAGCTTAGACGACGTACCGGATTACGTTCTGGAAAGAGTTCTACAGTACCATATTTTGGGAAGTGCGAAAACAGCTGCCGAATTAGCTGATTCTGAAGAGACATTAGAAGGAAGTAGCATTAGCGTCGATGGAACAGTGCTAAATGGCAGTGTCAATGTGGTAGCCGATTTAGCCGATATTTCAGCGAGCAACGGCGTGGTGCACGTAATTGATGCGGTATTGGTTCCTTCCTTCATCCTGAATAGCCTAAATACTGTTTTAGAACCTGCTATTTTCGATGCCGAAGGACGTTTTACTACTTTGGTAACTGCGGTTGAAACGGCTGAACTTGCTGGAGCACTTACTAATGCCGACGCTACGTTGACCGTGTTCGCCCCTACCAATGATGCCTTTACCGCGTATATTGATGCTAGCGATTTTGCGGATGCTTCTGAGCTATTAGCTTCTGATATGCTAGGTAATATTCTATTGTACCACGTATTAGGTGCCACGGTTCCTTCATCAGCCATTGTGGCGGGAGCATCTTCAGCCCCTACTTTGTACGAAGATGATGACGAGGATGAGGTAGGCGAGGTAGTATATATCAGTAACAATGGTGAGGACGGCATCTTCTTAAATGGTGGCCCTCAAGTAATCATTCCTGATTTGGAAGAAGGAAACGGAGTAGTACACGTAATTGACGGCGTACTAGTACCACCTATGAATTCTATTGCTGAAATCGTAGTAGCTTCTGCTGGTGCCGACGCTCCTGAGTTCACTTTGTTACTAGCTGCCTTGCAAACTGCCGACGATACGGATGGTGATTTAGTAGAGTTGCTAAGCGGCGATGGAACATTTACAGTGTTTGCCCCGACTGATGCAGCATTCAATGCGGCTGGCTTTGCTGATGTAGCTGCTGTTGAAGCTGCTGATCCAGCTACGCTAAGAGCTATCTTACTATACCACGTAGTTTCTGGAGCTGCTGTATTCTCAACTGACTTAGCGAGTGGTGCGGTAACTACTGCCGGAGGTGGAGATGTTACTGTTACCGTAGCTGATCCAGTAACTATTGCTGACCTCAACGCTGATAGTGCTGATGCCACAGTAACTAGTGTTAATATTTTGGCAACTAACGGAGTGGTTCACGTAATAGATCAGGTATTACTTCCTGAGTAGAATGTATCAAATCTAAATTAAGTCTAGGCAGGTGCTCTTCAGGGCGTCTGCCTTTTTTCATATTAGCGCTCGGCCAAACAGCATCCGTACGCTTATTTGCGTACTTTTTTAACATATTTACGCAAAAAACATAACTTTTACCCTTTACTATAGCTTCTATTAGATGTACTTCAGAATCCATTCAGTAAGCATACAGTTGAAGAAGCTTCTGATAGGCTTCTACTGTACATTAATAACACAACTGAAGTTTTAAGAACCTATCTACACTTTGATGTTAGCTTATTTTTTCCGTATCGGTCTGTACGGCGTTCTCCTGTTCCTCCTTACCCTACCCACTTTTGCTCAAAGAAATCAGCTCTACGAAGGGCGCTACGAGAACGAAATTGGTGAACAGGGTCAAGCCCGCTTCTACTATTATCAGCCTAGAAGATCGGATGAAAAAATATTAAACGGCGATTTCTACTTTGCAGTAACCTACACTGACTCTGTTCAGCAAAATGTACTCGTTAAAAAAGTATACGATGGGGCCTATCAGAAAGATCAAAAGCACGGCGACTGGAATTACGACTTCAAAGAATACAAGGTTCTGCTCCAGGATATTGAAAACTTAAACCTACAGTACGATATCAATGGTACGTATACTAATATTCAGGGAGCCTATAACGAAGGAGTGCCAATAGGAGAATGGATTTATAGAGAAGACTCTATGCAAGATAGCCAGTATTTAAGAACGGTACGGCGAGGGGTTGCTAACTTCAGTAACGGACAACTTACTGGGGCTTTTATTTTCAGTAATAAGTCGGAAACAGGGTTCGAGGTGCAGGGGTACTTTAACGAGGCGGGCCGAATGCATCAACAGTGGGAAATTCGCTACCCTAGCGATAGCTCTATTATTGAAGAAGTCCGTTCGTACCAGAATGGTTTTTTGACTTCTATTGTTCGAATCAACCAAATCACCGGACAAGTGATGGATAGTTTGGTGTACAATGATGTGCAGGAAAGGCTTCAAATGCTAAACAGCGATACTAAGTCGAGAGAATTTTCCGTAGGCGAACAGGGATTCGGACTGCTATTTGACCACGGCTACCCTAATAATTCAGTGAAAAATACGCGGCAGCAACCGGGTAATTCAGTTGTTCAGCAGGCATTAAATAACTTCGTGAGCGTTGATCTTAAGATTGATGAGGTTCAGGGACGTAAGCCAATACAACTGGCGGCTACCAGCCGTTTTAAATACGATGTTAGCGAAGAAGAGAAAAAGGCCATTCAGCAGCTGAATACCCAAGTTGATTCACTAAGAGCTCAAGTGGCTCCTTTGGCTGGCAATGAAGCTTTTGAGCTAAATCGGCAGCGCAGTGATTCTTTAGCATTGGTTTTTAGCTATTTTAGAGAAATTGATCGGCAGTTAACAGTGCTAGATTCGGTGGCAGCATTTATGCAAACTCCTGAATATCAATTTGTAAACCCTCGCATTTTGTACGGTGATTCCCTATCGTTTGCTCAGAAAACAGATACGATAGAGTACGTTGTTGATGGCGAGCCGAAGCAACATATTATTCAGCTACCTGGAGAACCCTACGATTCGGCTAGCCTTCCTATTCGACTAAAGCAGTACGTGAGCAATATTACAGATTTCACCAAGCCTAAAATTGCGCTTGTAATTGATGAGCTAAAAAGTATTGAAATAGAAGGCGTAAACCGTGCTCTGGAAGAAAAAATTAGTCAAAAACATAAGCAGGTAGATAGCTTGTACGCTCGTGTCGGACAAGCCACTTCCTCCAAAGATGCCCCGCGGTCTATTGCCGATATTGTTTACCAGACCTTTGTGGATGGGCAAGTTAATCAACTAGAACGGCAGTATAGTCAGGTCAACAACTTCATGGCGAAGCAGCAGATTGGAGACAGTATCTATGCCGTACTAGATACACTAGAAACTCTGCATACGTATCTGGACACTATTCCGAAGTACGTAAAGCTGGTAGACAATACCTATACCGAAAAAACATTTGACCCCTACACCTTTAGCTATGACTTTACCCGTCGGGTTAAAAAAGATCTCTACAAAAAAGCCGCCGAAAGCCTATATCAGCACTTATTAGTAGAGTTAGCTCAAGAAAGGAATTACCACCAACTGGTTCCCCGTGCTAAAGAGATAGTCACGTTACTAGACCGACTGATGGAACTATCAGACAAAAATACCCGGGCACTGGAACGGCGACTCCGAAGAACCCGCAGCCCTCAAGAGATTAAAGAACTTATTGGACTAGCCTAAATTCGTTTTCCCCTATTTCATACGATATGCAAAAAAGATTTACGCAGCTTACTATGATCTTTCTGCTGCTCGCTCTCAGCTATATGAGTTGGGGACAAGACATGGCTACCGTAGCTGACGAGCCCGATATTCCCGATCGCCAGGTGAACCGGCAAACTGGAATATGGCACGGGTTGTACACCAAGTATCGGCTTTCCGAACGTTTGTTCTACTACGGAGAATACCACGTACGTCGCAATAACTACTACCAGAACATGAGTAAGCTCTACCTTCGGTTTGGAGTAACGTACTTGCTAGATAAATATCTGGAAGTAACCGGTGGTTTTGTGAATCCTTACAGTTGGGCCTCCAACCCAGAAGACACCGAACGTTACGATCCCGTAGTGCCGGAGTACCGATTTTGGGAGCAGCTACTCTTTGTACAATCTGTAGGTCGGGTCAAGTTCTATCACCAGCTTCGGTTTGAGCAGCGATGGAAGCGAAAGAATGATGTTGGAGCGGAGTACAAATACTCTAATCGCTGGCGTTATCGCTTTACTACCTACGTACCAATCAACGATCATACGTTGCGACCTGGAGTACTGTTTGGTGCCTTCTACAACGAAATATTTATTCAGAACGGTAAGCATATCCAGTACAATAATTTTGAAGAAAATCGGACTGTGCTCGGCTTAGGCTATATTTTTAGTAATAACATCCAATTTCAGGCGGTATACATGTGGACCTACGGTCAGCAGAGTGCCTTTGAGTTTCGTCAACGCGATATTATCCGCTTCAATATTTATCATAATTTAGATTTAAGGCGAGATAGGTAGCTCGTTTTTGGGGCGATCCTATGTTTTGCTCTTAACTACTTTTGACCTAGTTTACTGCTTTAGTCGCTATGGAAACCAACGATCGTCAATTTATTTCCGCAGCAATCGATCTAGCCCGTGAAGGAATGCAGTCTGATCTGGGTGGTCCTTTTGGGGCAATCATTGTAAAAGATCAGCAGATTGTAGGGCGCGGTCAAAATCAAGTTACTTCATCTCATGATCCTACTGCCCACGCCGAAGTGGTTGCTATTCGAGATGCTTGCCAAAAACTAAGCACTTTTGAGCTGCACGGCTGTGTTATCTACACCTCCTGCGAGCCTTGCCCCATGTGTCTAGGCGCAATTTACTGGGCACGAATTGACCGAGTAGTTTTCGCCGCTACTCGTCACGATGCCGCTCAGGCTAACTTTGACGATGAATGGCTCTACCGAGAAATTCCATTACCTTGGAAAGAGCGTAAGATTAACTATCAGCAAATAGAACAGGCTGAAGCCACAAAGCTATTTGATGAGTGGAATGTTAAGTCTGATAAAACCCGCTACTAGAAGGTTGAATATGAAATCATCTTGCGTCTTTACCTATGACTATTTAGTATGAAAAGACTTAAAATCAGATCAACCCAAACAACGTGAAACAAATCATCATCTACGGATTCCTGTGGCTACTGACTATCACCATGATGGGGTGTACCAACAGTCCCACTGATACCACACCTGCCGCCGATAGTACTGCGCGAGCGGGTAATCCTGTTTTTGATGGTTGGTACGCCGACCCCGAAGGAATTGTATTTGGAGACAAATACTGGATTTACCCGACCTATTCGGCTGCTTTTGAGAAGCAACTCTTTATAGATGCTTTTTCTTCTCCCGACTTAGTAAACTGGCAGAAACACTCCCGCATTATAGACACAGCGGCCGTAAAGTGGGCACGACAGGCGATGTGGGCTCCGGCTACCATAGAGAAGGATGGACAATACTTTCTATTTTTTGCGGCTAACGATGTGCAGCGACCTAGCCGTCCGGGGTGGGACGAGAATAGTGATATTAACCACTTTGGTGGTATTGGAGTAGGAGTAGCCGACTCGCCCGCCGGTCCCTTCCGCGACTATTTAGGCGAGCCACTGATTGCTGATTTTTACAATGATGCCCAGCCGATTGACCAGTTTGTGCTTGAAGATACCGACGGAACGTATTATATCTTCTACGGTGGCTGGAGTCACTGCAATCTGGGTAAGCTCAATGAAGATTTTACTGGCTTAGTGCCTTGGAACGATAGCACCATGGTGAAGGAAATTACCCCGGAGGGCTATGTAGAAGGGCCCTTCGTTTTCTTACGTAATGATCAGTACTACTTTATGTGGTCGGAAGGTAACTGGACCGATAGCACGTATACCATAGCCTACGCTATAGCCGATGAAGTAACCGGGCCTTACCAACGCATGGGTACTATTTTATCGTCTGAGCCAGGCTTGGCTACCGGAGCGGGTCACAATTCAGCTCTTCGGGTGCCGGGTACCGATGATTGGTATATCGTTTACCACCGTCGCCCCATTCCCAACCAAGGGCGCGACCACCGGGTTACTTGCATAGATCGGCTACTATTTAACGAAGATGGTACTATTCAGCCAGTAAAAATGACCCGCGAAGGGGTACTGCCCCGACCTATTACCGTAGATACTCGGTAGTATTTGCCCAGCGTTATGATAGATTGTTCTTCTACATTTTCATCATCACCTAACTTTGTAAAATCATGAAATCCAGCAAAGAATTAACCTGGCAAGAATTTGCTAAGGTTGAAATGCGGATCGGCACCATCATCTCCGCCGAAGAATTTAAGGAAGCGCGCAACTCTGCCTACAAAATACAGATTGACTTCGGAGAATTTGGTATAAAGAAAACCTCAGCCCAAATTACTAAACTGTATAAGCCAGAAGAACTAATCGGAAAGCAGATCATTGCGGTAGTTAATTTTCCGCCCAAGCAAATTGCGAATATAATGAGCGAGTGCTTGGTGCTAGGAGGAATCGGTGATGATAAAGAGATTACACTTATTAATCCCGAAAGAAGAGTGAAAAATGGGATGCGAATCGGCTAGTAGGTGTGCTATCCAAGCACACCCTCTGAACCAATCTTCTGCAAACAAATTTCTTCTGCCGCCAGTTGCTCAGATGAAATATAATAGCTAAACCCAATGAAAACTACTACCCTACTTTGCCTACTAACGTTTTACCTGATAAGCTGTACTAGCTCAGAAAATTCTATGGTAACTTCCGTTCCCTCCCCTTCCGAAAATATTACGATTGATTTTTCTTTGCAGGAAGGTGGCACCCCAACCTACTCTGTAATGCGAGGTGAAACTACGATAATCCAGCCATCTACTTTAGGCTTCGAGTTTCAGGATCAACCAGCCTTGATGAGCGGATTAGAGATTTCTAGTACCGACACTGGTTCAAAAGATGAAACCTGGGAAATGCCTTGGGGTGAGCAGCGATCGGTACGAAATCGCTATAATGAGTTGGTCGTGCATTTACAAGAAGAAGAAGCCCCCAACCGTTCGCTGGATATTTACTTTCGGGCGTACGACGATGGAGTAGCGTTCCGCTATCATTTTCCGGAACAGGAAGGGGTAGATAGTTTGATTATCATGGATGAGAAAACTCAGTTTACCCTTACTGGTGATCACACCTGCTGGTGGCAGCCCGGCGACTGGGACATCTACGAACACTTATACAACACCACTTCATTCACCGGAATTGATGCCACTACCAAGCGCGACCATCCCGATCTGAACTCGTCTTACATCCCAGAAAATGCGGTAAATACGCCCGTTACTATGCGTACCGCTGAAGGGCTACATCTAAGCTTTCACGAAGCGGAACTAGTGGACTACGCTGGAATGACTTTGCACGTTGATGCTGAAAACCTACGGATGGAAAGTGGTTTGGTAGGTTCGGGTCGGTTGGGTTATAAAGTAAAGCGAGCGTTACCGTTTAGCACTCCTTGGCGCACTATTCAAATCAGTGATGACGCAGCCGGGCTGATTGAATCCAAACTAATCGTCAATCTGAACGAACCCAACAAACTCGGTGATGTTAGTTGGTTCACTCCCATGAAGTACGTAGGTATTTGGTGGGAGATGCATCTGGGAATTTCTACTTGGGATATGGAAGGCACTCAAGACATGTCTACTTATACCACTGAGCAAGTGACTGGTAGTAAGCACGGTGCTACTACCGAAAATGCCAAACGCTACATTGATTTTGCCTCCGAGAACGGTATCAAAGGTTTACTGGTCGAAGGTTGGAACACCGGTTGGGATCACTGGATTGGCTTTGAAGATCGGGAAGGCGTATTTGATTTCATCACACCTTACCCTGATTACGATATTGAAGAAGTAGTGCGCTACGGGCAAGAAAAGGGAGTAGAACTGATTATGCACCACGAAACCTCCGCCGCACCCCGTACTTACGAACAACAAATGGACACTGCTTACGCCCTGATGCAATCACTGGGAATTCACTCGGTAAAGTCAGGTTACGTAGGACCAATCATTCCGAAGGGCGAGTACCACCACGGGCAGTGGATGGTGAACCACTATAATAATGCGGTAATAAAAGCGGCGGACTACGAAGTAGCGGTAAATATGCACGAACCGATTAAAGCTACCGGGCTGCGTCGTACTTATCCCAACTTAATTGCCCGCGAAGGTTTGCGAGGGCAGGAATTTAACGCTTGGGCATCGGACGGAGGGAACCCGCCCGAACATTTACCAATCATCGCTTTTACTCGTATGCTCAGCGGTCCGATTGATTTTACCCCCGGAGTGTTCAATATTAAGCTGGAGCCATACAAGGAAGGTAATCAGGTCAACACTACTTTAGCGCACCAACTGGCTCTGTACGTAGTAATCTATAGTCCGGTGCAGATGGCGGCGGATCTACCCGAAAGTTACGAAGGCCAACCCGCCTTTCAATTTATTCGGGATGTTGGTGTAAACTGGGAACGAACCAAGGTGCTTAACGGCAAAGTTGGAGATTTTGTAACTATCGCCCGCGAAGAACGCGAAACCGGTAACTGGTTTGTGGGTGGTATCACCGACGAAGAAGCTCGCACGATCACGGTAAAGTTTGACTTCTTGGAAGAAGAGTCGGAGTACTTGGCGAAGATCTATCGCGATGGAGCCGACGCCCACTGGGATGATAATCCCACTAGCATTGAAATTGAGAAGATAGAAGTTTTCCCGTCGAGCGAAATGGAAATTGACTTAGCACCCGGCGGTGGCTTCGCGATTAGCCTAATTAAGCAGTAGTCTGTTTTCTAGCGAGTAAGAATTTGCTAAAGATCATCAAGAAAGCAAAAAGTGTTCGTAGTTTTCGGAGTTAATTACTGTGAAATCACTATTTGGATAATTGGCAGCAAACGTCTTGGGAAGGCTTGCTAATTTTTTTGGACTCCATTTAAACTCGAAAGCATGTAGCTTTCCATCTTCTTCCTCCAGGTAGTCGATTTCCTGTTGCTGGGTGGTTCGCCAGAAAAAATGCTTAGCGTAGGTTCCTTCGTATAATCGCTTTTTGTACCGCTCACTAATCAGAAAATTCTCCCACAAGGCTCCTTTATCAGTCCTTCCATCCATTGGAGTAAAGTTTCCGATGACGGCATTGCGGATGCCATTATCGTAAAAGTATATTTTTCTTCCTTTTTTAATCTCATTACGAACGTTGCGGCTAAGAGCCGGAAGGCGAAATACTACGTAAGACTTTTCTAGCAAATCAATATAGCGTTCTACAGTCTGATTATCAGCTCCAACCAGCTTGGCTATTTCGTGGTACGACACTTCGCTACCGATTTGCAGAGCTAATGCTCGGACAATTTTCTCTAAGAAATGTGGTTTGTTTAGTTGTCCTAATGTTAGGAGGTCTTTGTAAAGATAGCTATCAGCTAGTAGTGACAATAGCGTGCGTTCTTCTCCAGGAGAAGTAACAATCTCTGGATAGCAGCCGTACAGCATTCGGTGCTCTAACAACCGCTTTTCTTTTAATAAACCGTGATAGTCTACCATTTCCCCAAAAGATAGTGGTAATAATGTGTATTCGTATTTTCGCCCAGTGAGAGGTTCGTTAATATTGGCTGCTAACTCTAAAGCAGAAGAACCAGTCGCAATTACCTGTACTTCCTTAATCTGGTCAGTAAAAAGCTTAATTGTCAATCCGATATTTTCTATGCGCTGAGCTTCATCAACAACCACAATCTTACCGTCCCCAATGAGTGATTTTAGACGGGTTGAAGTGGGATCACGCAATAACTGCCGCACATCAGCCTCATCGCCATTAAATAGCGTTACGCTTTCATTTCTCTCAGCCAATAGCATATTAACCAAAGTAGTCTTTCCTACTTGCCTTGGCCCCATTAACAAAACAGTCTTACCACTAAAGAGTCGCGATCGAATAGAAAGAAGAAGTAAGCGGGGGATATGCATAGACTATCTTTCGGCAAATTTATAATATTCTGCGATTCAAATCGCAAATAATTATAATATTTTGCGTTCTTATGCGCAAATAGTTAGAGATTATATACAATAGAAGCACGTAAAAGCAAAAAAGGTAAACTCCATTGATAGGTTACGTAAAATAGATATGAGCATTGTCGAACTAAAAACAAAGATGCACGAGCGCATTGAGCACTTGAGCGAAGAGCAGTTGAAGAAGCTTCAAGAGATTGTTGAAAAAGAATTCAACCACGATTTACACAAAAAGAGCCAATCTAAAGAACGTGATCTTTTCGGCTGCATGAAAGGGGTGGTTATCTATATGGCCGATGATTTCAACGAGCCGTTAGAAGACTTCAAAGAATATATGCCTGACTGACATTCAAACGATGGATTATCTCCTCGATACCCAAGCTATTATCTGGTTCCTCAACGGCGACAATCGCCTGTCCCAAAGAGTTCAAAACGAAGTTAAGGATGTTGAAAACACTGTCGCAATTACAATGGTAAGTTTGTGGGAGATAGCGATAAAACGCAGCATTGGTAAAATTGCTCTGGTAGCTGACTAAGGAAGAAAAACAGGGGCATTACTTCTGATACTGTTAGGACTCAACAATAAGATAACCTAAATTTAACACTACGTACTTTGTATCCTACCGGCTATGTGCTCTCTTTGAAGAGTAGCCCTCTGCGTATGACAACTAACCGCGACACGATACTCTTTCAAGCAATACAGCACGATAGCCGGGAAGCTCTAAACGAGCTTTTCAGCCTTTATTTCAATTCCCTGTGCCGATTCGTGCATACGCTTACTCAAGATGCCATGCTATCTGAAGAAATTGTTTCGGACGTTTTTTTCAACTTGTGGGCTAAGCGAAAAACATTGGAAATCCGGGGTGAAATAAAACCGTATCTATTTAAAGCCGCCAAAAACCAGGCGATTAGTTACCTGAGAAAACCGACGTTGACCTATTTAACTTTAGAATCAGGTATACAGGCAGAAGAACCAAAAACGGCTGACCACCTCATTCGCGAGCAGGAAAGTCAGCAGCATTGGGAAGCCCTGATTGATACCCTGCCGTCCCGCTGTAGGCTAGTATTCACACTACATCGGCAGGAGGGGTTTACTTACCCCGAAATTGCTCAGCTACTAGATATTTCTATCAAAACTGTGGAGCACCAGATGGGAAAGGCACTACGAATTCTTCGAGAGATTTGGAGCAAGCAATACCATTCCAAGAAAAGTTAAGCTTTCGTAACATTCCCTTAACAATTTTTTAACCTAACCGGATAGGGGTATCACCCCTTATTTTGCGTGATAGCGGTATAGATCGCTCAGTATGCCTCAACCTCCGGATATATACGTTATCATTGGCAAGTTTCTCAGCGGAACAATTGAGGAAGACGAACAACAATACCTGGAAGCTTGGCGACAGGAATGCCCTGACGAATTTACTCGCTTACAGCAACTGTGGAACGAGTCTGCAAAGCCGGATTCATGCTATCGGCAGGAGTACAATCAGCAGAAACTCAATCAGCGAATAGATGCCTGGGAGGCGGGGGAGGAAGATAAAAAAGTCCGGCATTCTCTTCGCCCCTGGCTCGTAGCGGCTAGTATCTCTTTGCTGCTCATTGGTTCAGTGATAACTTTCTTCTACGATAATCTTTCAGAAGCCTTTCGTGCGGAAAACAGAGAGTGGGTTGAAAAGCGTAGCGTCCGCAGTCAGATTGCCACGTTTACTCTAATAGATGGTACAAAGGTGAAACTAAATGCGGATAGCAAGCTTCGCTACGCAGAGAATTTCGTTCAGGCTGAGCGGCGGGAAGTGTTTCTGGAAGGAGAAGCCTACTTTGAAGTGACGCATCGTCCTGATCGCCCCTTTTTAGTCCGTACGTCCGAGGTAGACGTTCGGGTGCTGGGCACCTCGTTCTCGGTAAATGCCTACCCCGAAGATACCCTAACCGGAGTGGTGGTAGCTAACGGTAAAGTAGCGGTAAACGGGCTTTCTACCCAATCGCCGGAAGTGGTACTGCCCAACCAAAAGGTGACATACTATAAATCCTCGCGGCAGTGGAAGAAAACAGCAGTAGATGTCACGCAAGAGTTGGCCTGGACGGAAGGAAAGCTTCTTTTTCAGAATGCGGACCTGAAGCAGGTAGCCAAAACCCTGGAACGATACTACGACATCACCATTAGCTTTAACGATAAAATGCTAGAGTCGTGTCGGTTTACCGGTTCGTTTCAGCGGGAGACGCTGTTCAACGTACTAGACGCTATCGGCTACATCAATAATCTAGAATATGAATATGAGAACGGAACCGTCGTGTTAAGCGGAGCCGGATGCACTCCTTAAATATAGTATTGCCTATGAAGAACCTTTGAGCCCATCTTAACGGCGAAAGTTAAGAGCAGGAAGCCGACCGTATGGACTAGATACGGACGCACTTCCTTACCCTTTCAGTTTTAACAGATTGCGAACCATTAAAACGATTGCAAAATAATGAAAATTATTCCAAGTCTGCTTATGTGGACCCGACATACCCTAACCGGCTTCCTGATGCTATGCCTACTACATTCCAGCCTGCTGGCGGATAAAGTGGTAGCCCAAAAAGTGAGCGAGGTAAAAATTAGCCTGAGCCTCGAGAACCAAACGTTGGCCGAAGCATTTTCCGTAATTGAACGATTAACAGAATTCCGCTTTGCTTACAACGAGGAAAAGATATCCTTAGAAAGTAAGGTCAACCTTCGGGCAGAAAATATGTCCGTACGCGATATTCTGCTGGATGTATCCCGCCAAACCAACTTGGCCTTTAAGCAAATCAACCGTAGCCTACTGGTCAAAGCCATTAAGCGAAAAGCTAAACCGGAGCAGCGGGTAACCGAACAGCCTTCCGCGCTGGTGAAGGGCCAGGTAACAGAAGCTGAAAGTAACGAACCTCTGCCGGGAGTGAATATTCTAGTAAAGGGTACTGCTTTGGGTACGGTTACTGATATTGAGGGCAACTACCGCCTGGATGTACCCGAAGAGAACAACCTACTAATATTTTCCTTTGTGGGGTACGCATCCCAGGAGGTTAATATCAACAGAAGAAGCCAGGTGGATGTAGCCTTACAACCTTCGGGTCAAGCATTGGATGAGATCGTGGTTATTGGCTACGGAGAAGTTAAGAAAAAAGACCTGATTGCTTCGGTAAGTCAAGTGAGCGGAGAAGAAATTCGGGAAGTAGCCACTGCCGGACTTGATCACGCTCTGCAAGGACGGGCAGCCGGAGTACAAGTTACTCAAACCTCGGCGTCTCCGGGTGGTGGGGTAAGCATCCGGGTGCGGGGCGGCAACTCTATCTTTGGAGGGAACGAACCACTGTACGTCATTGACGGATTTCCGGTATACAATGATAACAATCTAGCCACCCCCGGAAGTACCGGACAGGCTCCCAACGCCCTAGCCTCGCTGAATCCGAACGACATTGCTTCGGTAGAAATTTTAAAAGATGCTTCGGCCACGGCTATCTACGGATCGCGGGGAGCGAACGGGGTAGTTTTGATTACTACCAAACGGGGGGATTACAATACCCAGCGGGTCAGCTTGGATGTTTACTACGGGGTGCAGCAGGTGGCCAACCAATTAGATCTGCTTAACGCCCAGGAGTTTGTAACCATCTCTAACGAAGCCTACCGCAACGACGGGCTAGAACCGATCTTTGACGACCCGCAGCAGTACGGCGAAGGTACCGATTGGCAGGATGAGATATTTCAAACCGCTCCTATTCAAAACTATCAACTCACCTTCTCGGGGGGAAGTGATGCAACCCGCTACGCGGTAATGGGCAATTACTTTTCGCAGGGTGGTATCATCAAAGGTTCAGGCTTCGACCGGGCTTCTTTTCGGGTCAATCTGGATACCCGGATGAGCGACCGGCTAACGTTAGGTACCAACCTCCAGATCAGCCGAACCACCAACAACCAAAATATTGCTGACACGGGCGAAGGTGGCTTATTCGGCGGCGTAATGAACTACGCGCTAACCATTGCGCCCACCATTGCGGTTCGCGACGAAAACGGGCAGTACAACTATAATACTTTGCCATCATCACCTCCGGTAGGTAACCCTCTAGCACTGGCTATTGAGCCTACGAACCAAATTATCACCAACCGGATACTAGGAAGTGTATTTGCTGAATACGATTTTACGGATAATCTATCTCTGAAAATCAGTGCGGGTACCGATCTGTCGGATGCTACGCGGGACTTATTTCTACCCAGTACGGTGCGCCGAGCCAGTACCGACGAGGGGCAGGCTAGTATTATCAGCAATCGGGTTACCTCCTGGCTGAACGAAAATATTCTTTCTTATCGGAAAATATTTGGTAGTGGCCACAAGCTAGATTTGGTGGCGGGCTTTACCGCGCAACGGCAAGAAGTAAAAGCCTACTCGGCGAGTTCCTTCGGGTTCAGTGCCGACCAGTTTAATACTGATAATCTGGACGGAGGATCAAACCCACAAAGTCCTGCTTCTTCCCGAAGAGCCTGGCAGATGCTTTCTTACCTGGCACGAGCCAACTACAACTACGGTGATCGCTACTTGCTAAGTATGACTGCCCGAGCGGATGGCTCATCTAAGTTTGGTCAAGACAACCAGTGGGGATTCTTTCCGGCCGCGGCCGCGGCTTGGCGTATCAGTGGCGAAAACTTTATGCAGAACCAGGCAGTAGTTTCGGAACTGAAGCTACGCGGTAGCTACGGAGTAACCGGTAATCAGGAGGTTGGTGAGTACCAGTCGCTGCCCGCGCTAGGTAATCAAAATTACGTTATCGGCGATGAATTAGTAAATGGTATTGGCCCTACCCGCATCGCTAACCCCGATTTGAAGTGGGAGACCACCACCCAAACTGATATTGGCCTAGATATAGGATTTTGGGGAAATAAGCTACTATTGACGGCGGACTACTACTACAAGCACACCGATGATTTGTTACTATTTGTCACTTTGCCTTCCGTTACTGGGTTTACTTCCGCCTTACAAAATTCGGGTAGCATGGAGAACCGGGGCTTTGAGTTTGCGCTGGATGCAGAAGTGCTAGATGGGCCGTTTCAGTGGTCGTTGGGAGGTAATATCGCATTTAATCGTAACGAAGTACTTGACCTGGGTTCTACTGGGGAGTTTCCTTCGGGGGCAGTCGTAGGTAGTATTGGATTGAACTTCTCAGGCGTAGTGCGGGAAGGCGAACCGATTGGTAATTTCAACGGGTACGTATTTGACGGTATCTTTCAAAATCAGGCCGAAGTTGACCAGCACGGAGCGCAACCTACTGCCCAGCCGGGGGATATTCGTTACCGCGACTTGAACCAGGACGGAGCTATTAACACCTCCGATTTGCAAATCATTGGTGATGCTCAACCAGACTTTATCTACGGGTTCAACAGCGATATGCGCTACAAGAACTTTAGTCTGCGGTTACTATTCAACGGAGTACAGGGCGCGGACGTACTGAACATGAACCGGTTTGAGCTGGAATCAGTCAGTGGGGTGACCACCCAACTCGCGTCGGTGCTGGATCGCTGGACACCCGAGAATCTGAGCACTACGATGCCCCGGGCTACTACGTCGCCGGACTTTCGCTTTTCCAGTCGGCAGTTAGAGGATGCTTCCTTTTTGCGGCTTCGCAATATTACGCTAGGCTACGATCTATCGGCCGATCAACTGGGAGTAGACTTCTTCCGCTCGGTTCGGGTTTACATAACCGGGCAGAACCTACTCACCTTTACTTCCTACTCGGGCTACGATCCCGAAGTCAACACCTTTGCCGGACGAGATAACCTTTCGTTGGGGATTGATTACGGAACGTATCCTCGGGCTAAAGCTTATTTGGTAGGTCTAAACATTACCTTTTAACCACTAACAACATCACTATGAAACGCTATATATTGCTATTTTCTTTACTAATTTTTGCTTCCTGTGATGATTTTCTGGAGGAAGAACCTTACGGTTTTCTCTCCCCCTCTAATTTTTACCAATCCGAAACAGACGCTATTGCCGCAGTCAACTCGGTATACGACGCCCTTAATAGCCAGGGAGCTAATGGTATTTACTGGGAAACCCACTACCTGATGATTGACCTGCCGGGCGAAGAAGCTCTCTACGAACGGGGCACCAGTGAGCGGAAGGAAGAAATGGATGAACTCAACTGGGATGCCAGCAGTATCAACGTTTCCCGCTTCTGGAACAGCTCCTACATTGGTATCAACCGGGCGAACGCCGTACTGAACCGGGTACCCGGTATTGAAATGAATGAAGAACTGAAGAATCGTATTCTCGGGGAAGCCCGGTTTGTTCGGGCGCTGCTGTACTTTAATCTGGTAAGGGCCTACGGTGATGTACCTATTCGGAAAGATGAAACTACCAGTCTGGATGTTGACTGGGAACGCGAACCCTCTGCCGATGCGTACGCCCTTATCATTGACGATTTAGAACAGGCCAAGAACGTTCTGCCCGAAACCTACGGGCCCGAAAATGCCGGGCGGGCTACCCGAGGCGCCGCTCAAGCGTTACTAGCGAAAGCGTACATTACGATGGCTGGGGAACCCCTGAACGATGCGGCTAAGTGGGAACTAGCGGTACAGGAATTAGAAGAAATTGTCAATGCAGGAAACTATGCCCTGTTTGAAAACTACGAAGATGTATTTAGTGTGGCTAATCAAAATGGTGCTGAGCATATCTTCTCCATTCAATTTAAGAAGGGGGGCTTTAACGAAGGTAGCTTATACAATACGTTTTGGTCGCCCCGGGGCAACGGCGGTTTAACTCCTTTAGGTGGATTGGAAGATATTATGGCCGTACCTGCTTTCTTTGAGAGCTTTTCGGACGAGGATCAGCGCAAGCCGGTCACCTTCCTGACCGAATACGTAAACCCGACTTCCGGCGACACGGTGCAGTATCCTTCTTCGGCTTTATCCGTCCCCGCCTGCTGGAAGTACTTTGACCCTAACGGCACTGGTTGGCGGGATAACGACAATAACTGGCTACTACTACGCTACGCCGACGTGCTGCTGATGTACGCCGAAGCCCGTAACGAAGCTAATAGCGGACCCGACGAAGCGGCCTTTAATGCGATCAACGAAGTACGGGCTCGAGCGGGATTATCTGCGCTGACCGGATTGGATCAAGTGAGTTTTCGGGATGCGGTATATCAGGAAAGAAGCTGGGAGCTATGTTACGAAGGTCATCGTTGGTACGACTTAGTTCGGCAGGGGCGGTTCACCGAGGTGATGTCCGACTACGGATTTAACCCTAACCCTCGGTACACGCTATTTCCTATTCCACAGGATCAAATCACCCTGAATCCATCAATTGAGCAAAATTCAGGATATTAATTTCTCCGGTCAGCCTCTCAATTCGGGGGGCTGATGTTATATTTACCGAATGCTGAACCGAAGAACGTTTTTTAAAGGATTAGGGTTAACCGGATTAATTTCTACCGCAAGTTCGAGGGGTAGCAATGCTTCCCTCAATGAGCAACCAATACTGCGGTTTGCTGTGGCTTCCGACGGGCACTACGGGCAGGAAGGAACACCCTACGAGATGTACTACCGCCATATTGTCCGCTGGCTAAATGCCGAACAGCAAGATCGGGGATTGGATTTGGTCATCTTTAACGGCGATTTAATTCACGATGATCCGGTCTATCTGCCCCAAGTGAAGGAAGCGTTAGATCAGTTAACCGTACCCTACTACGCCGTGCGGGGCAATCACGACCGGGTAAGTCAGGAAGTTTGGCAAACAACCTGGGGCTATCCAACCAATCACGCCTTTATCTTTCAAGATCAAGGATTTATACTGGCCGATACTTCAAATGAACAGGGCGAGTATCTTTGCGCTGATGTAACTTGGCTACGAGAGCGGCTCACTAACTATCAACCCCTAAAAAATGTGTTCGTAGTCCTCCATATCTCTCAGTTCGACTGGACTACCTACGGAGTAGCCTGCCCCGAAGTAATGAATCTGTTGGCCAGCCAGAGTAATGTAAAAGCAGTCTTTCACGGCCATGATCACCAAGAAGATGATGTAAAACGATACCAAGGCAAACCATTTTTATACAGTGGTCACTTAGGCGGAAGCTGGGGGGTAGAATACAAAGGCTACCGGATTATAGAAGTTTATCCAGACAATTCAATGCATTCCTATCAAGTAAACCCTATTGCTAAAGCCAAGTTGTATGAGATGAGCCTGAGTTAAATCTCATTTTGGTCGCGGATTTACCTCAATACCCAAACATTTCAGCCAGATAGAAGACCGTTCAGTCGCATATTAAACAAGCAGAAATTGAGGTCTTTCTTAGCGAATTCATAATATTTGGCGTTTTCTAATCGCAAAACATTAAAAAAGGTAGACCCTTCACGAACCTACCTTCTACTGAATATTGACGGCTACTTTCTACAAATGAATTACCTCCTCATAGGCAGCAGCAGCGGCTTCCATTACCGCTTCTGACATGGTGGGGTGCGGGTGCACTGACTTGATAATTTCGTGACCAGTAGTTTCTAGCTTACGAGCGGCTACCACCTCAGCAATCATCTCAGTGACATTGGCGCCAATCATATGAGCGCCGAGCCACTCGCCGTACTTCTTGTCGAAGATCACTTTTACAAAACCTTCGTTGGCACCAGCGGCACTAGCTTTCCCTGAGGCTGAAAACGGAAACTTACCCACCCGAACATCGTAACCGGCTTCCTTAGCTTCCTTTTCGGTATAGCCTACTGAAGCTACTTCCGGCCAGCAATAGGTACAGCCGGGCAAGTTATTGTAATCAATCGGTTCCGGATTCATTCCGGCGATGGCTTCTACACAAGTAATTCCTTCAGCGGAAGCTACGTGCGCGAGGGCGGGCCCTTTCACAATATCGCCAATGGCGTACACACCTTCTACATTGGTACGGTAAAACTCGTCTACCGCTACTTGATTTTTCTTGTCATTCAGTTTTACTCCTGCTTTCTCAATACCAATGTTTTCCAAATTAGTAGCTACCCCAACGGCCGAAAGCACCACATCGCACGCTATCTCACTCTCCTTACCATCTTTCGATTTTACTTTCACTTTACAACCCTCCCCTTTGGTATCTACTGAAGTCACCTCCGAGTTGGTCATAATCTTAATACCCTTCTTTTTATAGATCTTCTCCAATTGTTTGGATACTTCCTCATCTTCCAACGGAATGATGTTCGGCAGGTACTCGACAATGGTAACCTCTGTACCAATAGCGTTGTAGAAATAAGCAAACTCACAGCCAATAGCTCCCGAACCCACAACCACCATTTTCTTCGGTTGCTCGTCCATCACCATTGCCTTGCGGTACTCGATAATTTTTTCGCCATCAATCGGAATACTGGGTAGTTCGCGGGCATGACCACCGGTAGCCAGGATAATATGTTTAGCCGAATAAGTCTCTGCCTTACCGTCTTCGCCCTTCACTTCTACTTTTCCTTTCCCCGCCAATTTTCCGTGGCCTACCAGCGTATCAATCTTATTTTTGCGGAATAGGAACTGAATGCCTTTGCTCATTTTTCCGGCAGTGTTCCGGCTTCGCTTTACCATTCCACCGAAATCAACTTCCGCATCCTTTACGCTAATACCGTAGTCTTGGGCGTGCTGAATATATTCAAAAACTTGGGCACTTTTTAACAAAGCTTTAGTTGGGATACAGCCCCAGTTCAGGCAAACTCCGCCGAGTTCGGCCTTCTCGACCACTGCTACTTTCATATCCAGCTGAGCGGCTCGGATAGCCGCGACATAACCGCCGGGACCACTTCCAATTACAATAAGATCATATGATTTCTCTGCCATAGTTGTGTTTATTCTACGATGAATTGCTGCAAAAATAGTGAATTGATAGGCATTACAAAACAGCAACCTGGGTGTTATGGTTCGAAGTGTACAGGTGTTCAAGACTATTAAGGATTATTCTATAGGCTCATTTAAACACACGAACACCAGAACACATTAAAACTTAAACGCTTTGAAAAAATACTCCCATATTCTCTTCGACCTTGACCACACCTTGTGGGACTTTGAACGTTGCGCTACCGAAACTCTAGTTGAATTGTATCAAACCCATCAGCTCGCAAAATTGGGTAGTTCTTCAGTAGAGGTATTCTGCGCAGCTTTTCATCGGGTGAACTACCGTTTGTGGGATTTATACAATCGAGGTGAGTACGATTCGGAACGTCTACGACGAGAACGATTCTTTATGGTACTGGATGAGTTGCAACTAGAATACGATAGTAGCTTACCACCAATTTTAGCGGAAGAATATTTAGCAACCTGCCCCACTAAAGGCTACGTAATTACCGGGGCAATTGAAGTATTAGACCGACTAAATCAACATTATCCGTTGCATATTGTCACCAATGGTTTTTCTGATGTACAAACTACTAAGCTTGAGTACGCTAACTTGTCAAAATATTTCCAGACCGTAACTACTTCCGATGGGTCGGGCTACCGTAAACCCAACGAAGGAATATTTCACCATGCACTCAATCGTATTTCAACAGTTGCTGAAGAATGTATCATGATTGGGGATAATTTGGAAGCAGATGTCTTAGGAGCACGAAATGTAGGAATTGACCATATCTATTTTAATCCTAAACAAGAAAACCATACGGCAACCGTTACCCATGAGATTACCTCACTTCGGGAACTCATTGGCATTCTTTAAAATTATACGCTTACATAATAGCTAATTTTACGGCTCTCGTTTTTTAATTAAAGCGAATACCGTAAATTAAGCAGATAAAAATTCTCAATAATTATTTTAATATCACATCTGTATGTACGTAAATTCCAAAGGCATGGAAGAGAATACCTACGATGCTATTGTCATCGGTTCGGGTATTAGTGGCGGTTGGGCCGCGAAAGAACTTTGTGAAAAGGGACTCAAAACTCTGGTATTGGAGCGAGGCCGCATGGTGGAGCACGTTAAAGACTACATTACTGCTAACAAAGAACCCTGGGACTTCCCTACTCGAGAGCGAATGTCGCCCGAAGAAAAAAAGGAACACTATCCTAAACAGAGCCGCACCGGCTACACCGTTCGAGATTCTACCAAACACTGGTTTGTAAAGGATAGTGAGCACCCCTACCAGGAAACTAAGCGCTTTGACTGGATGCGAGGTTACCACGTAGGTGGACGATCCCTTATGTGGGGGCGCCATAGTTACCGCTTCAGTGATCTGGATTTTGAAGCTAATGCTCGCGATGGCCACGGAGTAGACTGGCCCATTCGCTACGCCGAAATTGATCCTTGGTATACCTATGCCGAAGGCTTCGCCGGAATTCACGGAATGAAAGAAGGCTTATCGCAACTACCCGACGGAAACTTCCTACCACCCATGGATTTTAACTGCTTAGAAAAGCACTTCCGGGAAAAAGTAGCCGAGAATTTTGGCGGACGAGTCGTTACGATGGGCCGAACAGCCAACCTAACGCAGAACCATAATGGACGGACTAAGTGCCAGTACCGCAACCGCTGTATTCGGGGCTGCCCTTACGGGGCCTACTTCAGCAGCAACGCAGCTACCCTACCCGCTGCGGCCGCTACTGGCAATATGACCTTGCGACCTGACTCGATTGTAACTTCTATCATTTACGATAAAGAGAAACGAAGAGCTATTGGAGTGAACGTACTCGATCGGGAAACCAATGAGGCGATGGAGTTCTACTCGAAAGTTGTATTCTGCTGCGCTTCAGCTATTCCATCTACTTCTATTCTAATGAATTCTAAGTCAGATGCTTTTCCCGATGGAATTGGGGCGAGTAGTGGTGAGTTGGGACATAACCTGATGGATCATCATTTCCGTACCGGAGCTAGCGGCGACTTCGATGGCTTTGCCGATCAGTACTACTACGGACGTAAGCCTACCGGATTCTACATTCCCCGTTTCCGTAATATTGATAAAGCCAGTGAGCGTAAAGACTACCTGCGAGGCTTTGGTTACCAGGGCGGAGGTAGCCGGGAGAGCTGGCAGAGTGCCGTAGCTGAGCTAGGTTTTGGAGCGAGTATGAAGGAAAAAATCGTAACTCCCGGCCCCTGGCAAATGGGGATGACGGCCTTTGCTGAAACCTTGCCCTACCACGAAAACAAAATGACCCTAGACTACGAGAATACCGATAAGTGGGGACAGCCTACCGTGATCTTCGATGCTGAATTCAAGGAGAACGAAAAGGCGATGCGTCCCGATATGGCCAACTCAGCCGCCGAAATGCTAGAAGCAGCCGGCTTCAAAAACGTAAAGACTCGCGACGACGGTAGCTGGCCCGGATTAGGAATTCACGAAATGGGAACGGCTCGCATGGGACGCGACCCGAAAACTTCGGTGCTAAATAAGTGGAATCAGGTTCATGACGTACCTAACGTTTACGTAACCGACGGTGCTTGTATGACTTCCGCGGCCTGCGTAAACCCTTCGCTAACGTATATGGCACTAACTGCTCGGGCGGCTGACCACGCTGTGAAAGAACTTAAAAAAATGAATGTCTGATAGATAACAAGTTTGATATGAATCGACGAGAAGCAATAAAACGAGCTAGCTACATGATGGGCGGGGCACTTTCTGCTCCCGCCATCCTGGGCGTGATGAAAGGCTGTACTCCTAAAAAAGAACTCAATTGGCAACCGGGTTTTTTGTCGGAAGATCAGGCCACGGTAGTTTCGGAAGTAGCCGAACGTATTATTCCGGCTACGGATACACCGGGTGCCAAAGATGTAGGTGTTCCTGAATTTATCGATCTGATGATGAAGGATATTTACAGAGAAGAAGACCAACAGCAGTTTGTAGCGGGCATTACTGACCTAGAAGAAATGAGCCAGAGCGAGTACGGCGACAATTTTGCGGGTCTGGAACCCGAACAGATGGATGCTTTACTGACCAAGTTAGAAGCTGCTGCCCAAGGGCAACAAGAAGGTGGTGTGAAGCCTTTCTTCCAAACGATGAAGGAGCTAACACTACTCGGATTCTGCACGTCCGAAGCGGGAGCTACCGAGGTGCTTCAGCACGTACCTGTTCCGGGACGCTACGAGGGCTGTATTTCAGTAGAAGAAGCTGGCGGCCGTGCCTGGGCGGTGTAAGCTTGAATTAAATTGAGGCCGTCTCATAAGTCAGATTATGAGGCGGTTTTTTATATGCTAACCGTAAGGAAGAGATTTTTTACTAGCGATATGAGTATTTCGTCAGCAGAACTGGTTAAGGGCCTTTTTGAGCTTTCTTTTTGTCGCTCTACATTTTCCCAGACGTTGCTGCATTTTTTGCGCAGATCATGGGCTAAACTGAGCCAGCCGATCTCTATTTTGGTTTTTTGCAGTCCTTTGAGCATGAATCGGTTGAACTTACGATTGCTTTTAATATGACCAAACACGGCTTCTACCTCTTGGGGTCTTTGGCTTCGGTGAAACAACCCTCTTTCTGAGGTAAGCCGTTCTTTAGCTTGTCTGCGGTAGGTATTGAGTGGGTGATTCACCTCAATGATACGGTTGCCTGTACTTTTGTGACACATCCCTCTGAGCGGACAGCCTTAGAAGTAGCTTTACCTTCGGGTGTGGTATTGCGCTTTGGGCAGGTAGTGCCGGTAGAGTATCTGAAAGCTTTGTTATAGATGTTAGTGAGTTTACCCAAACGGATATTCTTGTATTCGCTGAGCGTAGATATTCGCAAAGGGTTTGACGGACTGTCGGGCATTGTGTTGCAACAGATGGGGGTGATGTGCTATCAGGCGATGCGTAGGTGTTTGTAGGACGAAGGAAAGACCGTTTGAAACTGCTGATCTGGGAACCCTCGGGTTTTGTACTCTATTACAAGAGATTAGAGACAGGTACTTTCTGATTACCTGCCGGTCAGCAGTCAGCAGTAGAACTATCTTCGGCCGAACTGTGGGCGTTGTTAGAAGGCTTGGATGTAGAAGTAAAATAGCGGCGAAAACGCTACAAACTTTCGGCTTGAGGGTTTGGATCTACAGTGCGCCCTCTTATGTTTTCCCCTATGAATTATGCTGCCTTACAGCAAAAAAATGAGCAACTAGAGACCGAAGTATTAACCCTGAGAGCGGAGTTGAAAGAGCTCAAGCGACTCATCTTTGGCAGTAAGCGGGGACGCTTCATCGGTTCAACTGGACAAGGGCAACTCAGTTTACTGGCTGATGAGGTTCCGGCAGCAAGCACCACTAGCTAGCAACAGACCTATCAACGCACCGTAGCCAAACCTACTACCACCTCACCCCCGTCACGGAAGCTACTGCCAGTTCACCTGCCCCGTGTGGAAGTCATACTGGAACCGGATGAAGATACCACGGTCATGAATAAGATCGGCGAGCAGGTCAGCGCAGAGTTAGATTATGAACCGGCCAAACTCTTTGTGCGTCGTTATGTATCCCCGCTATGTGAGTTAGGAAGAGAGCTTCCACTTTTCTGGCGAGCAGCGAACTGGCTGAACAAGGCTTTGTTTCCGTCGGACTTAGTGCCTGTAACAAACGAATGACCATCACTTTGCAACGGATCAATGTAAGGACCATTAGCGTAAAGAGCATCGGCTACCAGTAAAAACTCCTCCCCCGCATAGCTGTGTCTCAATCCTTTCAGCAACCGCTTAGCGGCATTGGCGTTCACAATCATTCTTTACGCATTCATCCGTATTGATAATAGGTTCGCGGCGCATAGGAAACACGTCCCTTTTATCGGGATGAACTAGTACGACAGAGAGCATCTGATGGCTGTAAGTAAAATGGCCCCGTCCTGGTGTTGCTTTTGTAAACAGTGCTCACAATGCACTTTCTTAGAAGAAAAATGCTCTACTCCATCTACTGATACAATCAGCTTGTCTTTCCAACGGCCGCCGCGGCGGTAACGATACTCCTCTAATATACGGCAGTCTTACAATACAGTATACAAACGCTGAAAACCAGTTTGCAAGCCATCAGCAGCCACCCTATCTAACACCTCTCGCATCTGCGTGTCCGATCTTATCAATACCGTATAGACGTTGTAAATTACCTTCTTCAGCTTGACTACGTCTCTCAAAGCTCAACAGCGAGGAACTCTTCAAAGAAAACATCGCAAAGGCTGAAGAAAGAACATCTAACATACTAATACTGGCATTGCTACGCCGATGATCCGGCACTGAACCGAAAACCTGTTGAACTTCACCGAGCAGATAACCGAATTGGCTCTGCTTTTTACGTCTTCTTGCTATCCATCCCATAGCAACAAAGATACGCGCCACTTACCTTATTTGCTAAACCAGGAATTGCTGGGTACTCAGCCGGTTACTTCGCAACATGCTGAAAACGAGCAGCTTGATCATAAGCTCTCCGCGTAGTCGGCTGACAGGGCGGTCAATCTGGGTAGCTTCCCCAATTTGGACAAGAATATCGTTGGGTAGCAGATTGAGAATATCTGCTACACTTTTATTACGTATTTTAGGCATCAGTATAGGGTTTCGTTCTTTGATAATCTCTCCTTATCTTACTGACTTCGAACACCTTTGTTTACATTTCGTACAGTCCCGATAAACAATGAATAATTAGCAGTGACCAGTGACTAAAAAGCAATTGAACAATCGAACCATTCAACAATGGACTTTAACTTATCCGAACATCCGCATCGTCGCTATAATCCGCTAAAGGGAGAATACGTGCTGGTATCGCCTCATCGTACTAAACGGCCTTGGCAGGGGCAGGTAGAAAAATCGGAGGAAGAAAAACGCCCGGAACACGATCCTACGTGCTACCTCTGTCCCGGCAACGAACGGGCGGGCAGTGAGAAAAACCCCAACTACGATAATACCTTCGTTTTTACCAATGACTTCGCCGCTCTCACCCCCGATAACCCTAGCGGTTCTTACGAAGAAGGTGGTTTGCTGCGCGCCCGTAGCGAGATCGGTATTTGCCGGGTCATGTGCTTCTCCCCCCGTCACGATCTCACCTTACCCGAACTGACCGTAGCCAATATCAAAAAGGTGATTGAACTATGGCAGAGCGAATACCAAACCCTAGGATCGAGTCCGCAGATCAACCACGTGCAAATTTTTGAGAACAAAGGCAAGATGATGGGTTGTAGCAATCCCCACCCACATGGGCAAATATGGTCACAGAGCACATTGCCTAACGAGGCTACCGTTGAAGGGAAAAATCAGGGCGACTACTACCAAAGCTACCAGCGCAGCTTACTAGCTGACTACCTAACGTTGGAACTAGAGCAACAAGAGCGGATTGTGCTGGAGAACGATTACTTTGTTGCGCTAGTGCCTTTCTGGGCGGTTTGGCCCTACGAAGTTATGATTATCAGCCGAAGACATATCCAAAACATATTACAATTTACCGACGAGGATAAAACTGCTTATGCTGAGATTTTGCAGCAATTGACCATTCGCTACGATAACCTGTTCGAGACTTCGTTTCCCTACTCGGCCGGTATTCATCAAGCTCCCACCGATGGGATGGACCATCTGGAGTGGCACTTCCACCATCACTTCTACCCTCCTTTGCTACGCTCCGCTGCCGTCAAAAAATTTATGGTCGGCTACGAAATGCTCGGCGACCCCCAACGCGACATCACCGCCGAAATGGCTGCCGAACAGTTAAGAAATTTGCCAGATGTGCACTATAAGAGT
>JGI12210J13797_10463656_pt1 | contig 31580 bp, 23 predicted proteins | sample ElkSlonscriptome_3_FD_13797 | JGI IMG/M metagenome (IMG submission 13797) | reverse complement strand
TTAGGCGGTGTAAGACGGGCTCAGCCCGCTACCGCTGTTTGACCCCAGAATCCTCGCCCTAAAGGGCGAGGAGTATGTCAATGACGCGTTCCGAGGCCCGGCAGCGGCGGCACCACCCGCTCATCTCTTCTGCTCCTCCTCTGCGGTCTCAGCCTGCCACCTCTGGTATAAGTCGGGCCGTCGCTGGCGGGTCCGCTCCTGCTGCTGCTGCCGCCGCCACTGAGCGATCGCCTGATGGTTGCCGGAGGTCAGCACGGGTGGAACATCCCAGCCCCGAAAGCTGGCGGGACGGGTGTACTGGGGGTAGTCTAGCAGCGCCGTCTCAAAGCTCTCAAACTTGATAGAGTCTGGTTTGCCCACCGTGCCAGGCTGCAGCCGCAGCACCCCATTGAGCAGAGCCAGCGCCGGGATTTCGCCGCAGGTGAGGACAAAATCGCCAAGGGAGACCTCCCGCGTGGCTAGATGGGTTCGAACCCGTTCATCGACCCCTTCATAATGGCCGCAGACTAGCACCAGCTGGTCATAGGTCGTCAGCTGTTGAAACATAGCCTGATGCATGGGCTCCCCTTGTGGCGTCAGCAAGATGACATCGCGCTTGGGCAACACCGGCAGCGATTCGACAGCAGCAAACAGGGGATCGGGCTTCATCAACATGCCGACACCGCCCCCATAGGGCTCATCATCGACGCGGCGATGTTTGTCATAGGCAAAGTCCCTAGGGTTCGTAATGTGGGTCTCTGCAATGCCCCGCTCTAGGGCTCTGCCAACTAGGCCAGACTCAAGGGGGGACGCAAAAAAATCAGGGAAGAGAGTAATGATGTCGAATCGCACGGTGTCAACTAGGGAGGGGCAGCTATCGGAAAACAAGATAGCGAGTTGTGAACAAGCAAGCGATGAACAAGTGAGGGCATGGAGATAAGAGGACGTGGTGAGAAAAGTTAAGTACTCCCTCAGACAAGTTTGCGCTCCGCAGGAATATATTGCACTCCGCAGGAATATATTGATGCGGTGTCTTTTGGTACCATAGCTTAGCTGATACTCTCTCACGCCAGCGCTCATGCCATGGCATCACCGTCAGCGTGGTATTACGGTATAGCACGGTATAGCAATGTAGATTCTAATTCGAGCGGCTTGACAGCTCCGGCCAGTTACGGCCAACGGCTAGTCTGTCAGGCTCAGGGATCGCCTGCTTGCCAAGCTGTTAGAGTCGCAAACTACCACTCCAGTCTCACACGGCCATGGTTCAACTCGATCACCAATCTGTTCAGCAGCGGATGCCTAAGATCAAACAACCCACTGTCATCATCATTGGTGGCGCAGAAGACAAAGTCAACGGACGACAGATCCTCAGCACCTTTTTTGAGCGCTCTGGCGGGAAAGATGCCGTTATTGCCATCATTCCCTGTGCCTCTCGCGAACCAGAGGCCATCGGCGATCGCTATCGGAAGATTTTTACCGACATGGGGGCGAAGGCGCTCGACGTTTTCGACATTCGCGATCGCCGGGAGAGCGAAAAACCGGGGTGGCACGACTTTCTGGAGGACTGTACGGGCGTGTTCATCACGGGCGGTGACCAGCTGCGGCTGTGCGGCCTTTTAGCCGATACCACATTGATGAACACCGTCAGAACGCGGGCTCAGTTAGGGGAGATTGCCTTAGCCGGAACGAGCGCTGGGGCAGCCATCATGGGGGAGCATATGATCGCCGGGGGCGGCAGTGGTGAGTCACCCAATCGATCCCTGGTGGACCTCACCGACGGGCTCAACATCATTCCCCAAATTATTGTGGATCAGCATTTTCACAATCGGAACCGCATGGCCCGGCTGATGTCGGCGATCGCAGCTTATCCCGATAGATTGGGTATCGGCATTGACGAAGACACCTGTACGCTCTTCGGAGAGCGCACCTTCGAGGTGATCGGCAAGGGCACTGTCACTATTGTGGACCCGTCTCAGCTGACTCATACCAGCCACCCGGATGTAGGCATGAGCGACCCTCTCAGCATTCACAACATGCGGGTTCACATCTTAAGCCACGGCGACGGCTATGATTTTCGAAAGCGCCAGGTTTTGCCACCATCTTAGATGGCAAACTCCATCCGATGGCCAATGGTGGCGCTTTTGCTAAAGCTCAATACGAAAAGTGTCGTATTCTTACAATTAGGCATGAATGCGCACGGCTGCGCTTTTCTGCAATGTCCTTGCAGATAGGGTTAGTCGACGAATTGTTCGTTGTGAACGGTTTGGCGACCTTTATCTGATTGAGACTGAATAGCTAGTTTGCTCCCATTTTGCTGCACAATCGCCTGGTATATCATGAGGATTCTGAAAACTCAAACGCTCCGAGGCCCCAACTATTGGAGTGTCCGTTATCACAAGCTCGTCCTGTTGCGTCTCGACTTGGAAGACTTGGCTGAGCGGCCCTCGAATCAGATTGAAGGGTTTTATGACGGACTAGTTGAGGCGCTACCCAGCTTAGTTGAGCATTTTTGCTCCCCAGGCGTCCGGGGCGGATTCCTCAAGCGGGTGACTGATGGCACGATGATGGGGCATATCCTAGAGCATGTTGCCCTAGAGCTTCAAACCCTTGCCGGTATGCCAGTTGGCTTTGGCCGCACTCGGGAGACGGCAACAGACGGCATCTACCAAGTTGTGTTTCAGTATCAATATGAGCAGGCCGGACGCTATGCCGGGCGGGCTGCGTTCCGGCTCTGCCAAAACATCATTGATACGGGCTCTTATCCTCCAGAAGAGCTTGATAAAGATCTGCGAGATTTGCGCGAGATCAAAGAGCAATCTGCGTTAGGCCCCAGTACTGAAGCCATTGTCCGTGAAGCAGAAGCGTTAGACATCCCCTGGATGGAGCTAGACGCTCGGGCTATGATTCAGCTGGGCTGTGGCCGCTACCAGAAGCGTATTCAGGCTAGCCTGACGGCCAACAGCAGTATTTTGTCGGTGGAGCTGGCTAGCGATAAGGAAAGCACGAAGCGGCTGCTGCGGAACTCTGGGGTACCCGTGCCTCGAGGGGCTGTGGTCTACTACCTTGATGATCTCAGACAAGCCATTGAGGATGTCGGGGGCTACCCCATTGTGATCAAACCTCTGGACGGCAACCACGGGCGCGGCATCACCATCAACATTGACAGCTGGGACTGGGCCGAGACGGCCTATGATGCGGCCCGCGCTGTCTCTGATGGGGTCATTGTTGAGCGCTTCTATCGCGGTAGGGATCATCGGGTCTTGGTGGTCAATCATCAGCTAGTCGCCGTAGCCGAGCGGATTCCGGCCCATGTCGTCGGCGATGGCCAATTGACAGTGGATGAGCTGATCCAAAAAACCAACCAAGATCCTCGGCGGGGAGCGGGGCACGACAACGTACTGACCCGAATCACTGTGGACCGGACGGCTTGGGAGGTGCTAGACCAGCAGGGCTTTACCCTGGATACTGTCTTGAAGGAGGGCGAAATCTGCTACCTTCGAGCCACAGCAAACCTGAGCACGGGGGGCGTCGCGATTGACCGCACCGCCCAAATTCACCCCGAGAATGTCTGGCTAGCTGAGCGAGTCTCTCGTCTGATCGGCTTAGATGTGGCGGGAATTGACATCGTGACGGAAGACATTTCCAAGCCTCTGCGGGAGGTAGATGGCGTCATTGTAGAAGTGAATGCCGCTCCCGGGCTGCGAATGCATGTGGCCCCCAGTGAGGGCATTCCGCGCAACGTAGCTGAACCCATCGTCCGCATGCTGTTTCCCCCAGGGACGCCTCGGCGGATTCCGATTATTTCCATCACCGGCACCAATGGTAAAACCACGACGACTCGCCTAACAGCCCACATCTTCAAGCAGACTCAAAAGGTTGTCGGATACACCACAACAGATGGCATCTACGTCAACGACTATCTGTTGGAGAAGGGAGACACTACCGGACCCCAGAGTGCTCAAGTTATTCTCCAGGATCCCACCGTCGAAGTGGCTGTGCTGGAGACGGCCCGTGGCGGCATTTTGCGCTCAGGGTTGGGCTTCCAGCAATGTGACATCGGAGCTGTGCTCAATGTCGCTGCCGACCATCTGGGCATCGGCGATATTGAGACAGTGGACGATATTGCCCATCTGAAGAGCGTGGTCCCTGAGTCAGCGCGCCCCAGCGGTTATGCCATCCTCAACGCCGACGATGAGCGAGTAGCGGCCATGGCCAATCGCGTAAGAGCGCAAGTGGCCTACTTCTCTATGCAGGCTGATAACCCGCTGGTGTTGGCCCACACCCAGCAGGGAGGGTTGGCTGCTGTATATGAAAACGGCTATCTGACCATTCTCAAAGGGGACTGGATTTTACGAATTGACAAGGCTGAGAGCGTGCCGGTCACTCTGGGAGGACGAGCTCCCTTTATGATCGCCAATGCGCTGGCGGCTAGCCTGATTGCCTTTGCCCAAGGGGTCACCATTGACCATATTCGCGCCGCACTTAAGTCGTTTGTTGCCTCTACGTCCCAAACGCCGGGCCGGATGAACCTGTTTGATATGGGAAACTATCATGTTTTGGTAGACTACGCTCATAATCCAGCAAGCTATGAGGCCCTCGGCAGCTTTGTGGAAAACTGGCCCGGCCTTTGCATCGGCGTTGTGGGGGGGCCGGGAGATCGACGCGACGAAGATTTCGTCACCCTGGGGCGGCTGTCCGCCAAGATATTCGACCGCATCTTGGTCAAGGAAGATGATGACGCCCGGGGACGCCCTCGGGGCAACGGCGCTGAGCTGATTGCTCAAGGCATCAGTCAGGAAGATACCCAAGCGTCCTATGAGGTGATTTTGAAGGAACCGGAGGCCATTGCTTCTGCTCTCGACACCGCCACAGACGGCTGTCTCGTGGTGATCTTGCCGGAGAAGGTGGATCAGGCGATCGCTGCTATTGAGGCGCGTAAGCCAATGTCCTCTGATCAGAGTGATGGAGCCCCTGCAATGCCGACGACCACCGGCAACGGGAGCAGTGCTCCGTCGGATACCCCATCGCCAGCGCTTCCAACAGAGCAGTATGTGGGCTGAGCCGGGCTACCGTTGCCTACTGGCCTGCTGCGGTGGGTGAACGGGGGGCTGGGGCGGCGATTCACCGACCCTTGATTATGGCGAACAGCAACAACAGTGAAACGGACGCTATGGCTGAAGACCAGACAGAAATCACACCGGAAACTCCTGCTTCTGACCCCTCTGCCCCTGCTTGGTATATTCTCAAGCAGCCCAGTGGCCAATGCGCCGTTGCCTGCGGAAGGGCTGACGCTGCGGATGTCGAGACCGTCTGGGGTCCTTTTCCGGCTGAGGCCGACGCGATCGCCCGTCGGGTGGGATTGATTCGCGCCGGGAAATGCAAGCCGACATGACTCTCCTGACCCGCTGTTCGCGGAGCAGGCAAGCGCAATATGCCGTCAAAGCTAAGTCGCTTACCGGAGTGCTATCGCTCATGCAGTCTTTATACTGGGTTTAATCGGAATTTATGGTCTGGGGGTTAGATTTAATCCATAGGAAGTGATACATAAATCATGTTCCGATTTTGATTGTGTTATAAGTACGTTTTATATTTCGCGCCTGCTATGGGCGATTGCTATATTGAAACAGGCCCCGACTCAGATGAGTCGGGGCTTATTAATTGGGTAAACTTGGATTTTCGGGCCTGCTTTTCGGGCCTACTTTTCAGGCCTATTTTTCGGGCCTATTTTTCGGGCCTACTTTTCAGTCAGTGACCAAACCCCGTCCCAGTCCTCTGGCGGTGGATTTTCGAGCCAATGTTGGCAGCGCTTCAGCTGCGCCGCTGCAGCTTTGTCTTTGGGGTCAAGGTCTTCTAGGATGGTTCCAAACTTGCCCATCGCCTTGGTGAATTGACGCCGGAGGTAGTAGTCTCGACCATCGGTATAAAGGTCAATCCGTCGCTGCTCCGTTGGCGACAGGTTGTCAGACTTGAGGGCGACAAGATGGTAGATGGCGACCGGCTCCTCTTTCCCCTTGACGCGGATGCGATCGAGCTCCAACGCCCAAACTTGATCGGCGCAAGGGCGGTAGGTGTTCTCGCTGATGACAATGTCGCAGCCATATTGCTTCGTAGCGCTCTCTAGTCGGGCACTCAGGTTAACGCCATCGCCAATTGCCGTGAACTCCATGCGCTTGCTGGAGCCAATGTTGCCGCTGATAACGCTGCCTGAGTTGATGCCAATGCCAATTTCGATGGGGGGCTGCTGTTTGTCGTGACGGATGCGGTTGAAGGCTTTTAGACGATGGCGCATCTCGACGCTGGTTTGCACCGCTCGCCAGGCGTGATCTTCAAGGGCCAGCGGGGAGCCGAACACCGCCATGATGGCGTCGCCAATATACTTGTCTAGGGTGCCCTTATAGGCCATGACGGCGTCCACCATGGTTTCGAAGTAGTCGTTGAGCATGATAACAAGCTCTTCGGCGTCCATGGTCTCTGCAATGCTGGTAAAGCTGCGGATGTCTGAAAACAGAACCGACACCTCTTTGCGATCGCCCCCCAACCGCAGCTCCCCAGAGTTGAGCAGCTGTTCTGCCACCTCCTGGCTCATGTAGCGGTACATCGTGCTTTTGAGCCGTTTCTCGTCGCTGATGTCGTCCATTACCACCAGTGCCCCGTAGACATCTGTGGCGTCTTTGGCGTCAGCAATGGAGTTAATCGAAAGATGGACGCTGTGCTGCGCCACGGGCCGCTCTTCTCCTCGCTTGGCGTCTAGGGTTTGCTCAGGATAATACTGACGGCGATCGATGTCCTCTTTGGGGTCGAGAGCCCGCCTAAAGCAGTCCGAAAAATCTAGCTCATCGATGGCAATCAGGGTGTCGATCTTTTGTCCTTCTACCACCGCATCATCGGGCAGATGCAGCAGAGCCCGAGCGCTCTCGTTAACGGCAATGATACGCCCTTCCTGGTCCGTGGACAGCACCCCATTGGAGAGCGATCGCAAAATGTCGCGCTGCATCAGCTCCTGCTGCTTTACCGTGTCGAATAGCTTGGCGTTTTGCAGCGCCACACCGGCCTGGATGTTGAACGCCTGCATGAACTCTAGATCGGTGTGGTTGAAGCTTGCCTTCCAGCGTTCGGGGGCCTCGGGCCAATGGGCTGGATTGTAGGGTGGATGATCACCCTGCCGCACCTTGTTGATCAACTGCGTGACGCCAATCAAAACGCCGTCAGTATTGAAGACCGGCATACAGAGCATGCTGCAGGTGCGATAGTCACTATGGCGATCGGTTTCTTTGGATTTCTCGGCGTTGGGGTGGCTGTACAAATCGAAGGGCAGAATCACCGGCTGTCCCGTGGTCGCCACTTGACCGGCAAAGCCAGCATCTTTAGGAATGCGGTACTCCTGCAGCTCCCCTCGAATGGGAATGCGGGTCCACAGCTCCTGCCGGGCCTCGTCCAACAGCCAAAGGGTACTGCGATCGGCCTGCATCAGCTCCTTCGCTTCGTTCATCACCCGCTCAAGGGTTTCACTCAGATCCAGGCTACTTTGGCTAAGAGCTTGGGTCGCCTTCATCAATGCCGATGCGGCCCGCTGCTTCTGCGCCGCTTTGTAAAACGAGCGCGACGACTCTAAGATCAGGCGAATCGAGGGAGAAAATTCGCTAAAGAGCGTTTCGTCCTCGGTGGAAAAACCAGCGGCGTTTACCCGCTCATCTAACGGGGCTTGAGGATTGTAGTCCTGCTGGAGCTTGTTGATCAGCTGCACCACGGCCACGAGCTTGTCGTCATCGTTCAGCAGCGGCAGCACCAGCATAGTGTAAGTCCGATATCCTGTGGCCTGGTCGGTCTTTTTGGCAAACGCCGCCCGAGGATCATCGTAGAAATCAAATGCAATGTTAATGGCGTTTTTGTGGGTGGCCACCTCGCCGGCAATGCCTTGGGTAGCCGGGAACCGTAGCTCTAAGTCTCCACCGCTCTCATCTTTAGCGACAATGGACCACAGCTCGTTTTTATCTTCATCCAGCAAATAGATGGTGGTTCGATCGGCATTGAGCAACTCACCCGTTTTCAGCGTGATCGACCGCAACATCTCCTTAAGAACAGCCTCAAAATCTTGGCTGTCCAGCAGGGAATCTAGCATCGTCAGGGTGCGATTGACGATATGTAGCTTTTGCTCGACGTCTTGAACAACCTGCTTGAAGGTGGTGGTTGTCAGAGGGGCAAGGAATGCCTCGAAGTTGCCTCGCGCCAGGGTGAGAGCGTCATTTGTCGATGAATCGAGCTGCCCTGGTGGCTGGGCAGCCGGTATGGAGGACTGACTGGTGTGGGGGAATGCCCCTTGGGTGTGGGGGACGTCCACTGCAGTGGCAACGACGCTGACTGCTACAGCATCATTACTGGTCGCTATCGCGTCATCGCTACTGACGACAGCGCTAACCGCTTCTCCGCTAGCAGGAGTGGTATCGATCAATGACGTCTCTAACGATGATTCAGGCGAGTTGGAATCAGGGGCAGGAAAGGCAGTCATAGATGCGTGTCTTAGCGATTGGCAGTAACTGAGAATGCTCCAAAGGGTGCTCCAGAGGCTGCTGCGCGGTTGATCAATTCAACCGGATTCTAGTTAATCATTGTGAAGCTACCCTTGCCACTACTGTAGCAGGTTGACTTGTAGGGTTGGTCAGTTAGCTGCATTACATCGCCCTGTTAGCGGCATTGCCGCGTTCAAATTACTGAACCTCATCCATGCGAGAAGACTGCAGACGGGTCACCCAAGCCTCCAAGTAAGTCCGATTGCTCTCCTGTTCGGCGGGGTCATTCGTATCAAGCGGAAACGGGGCAAGTCCCTGCACAGCTGCCGTGGTGACGCAGAACATAGACTTTTGAAAGGTCTCACAAATTTTCACCTTTAGATCATCGGTCCCACGAGACTGGCTGCGATAGATATTTAGAAGTTCATCCGGTAAGAAGTAGCGCATATCCTGCATCAGCTGCGTTGGTGGGATACCTGAGCCGCCGATGGGGAGTGGGTCGGCATATAGCGCCCCGTAGGCGAAGTCCTGTTTATATAGGGGGATTTGGTAGGCCTGGGCATTGTAGGAAATGGTGCCCGGAAACGGGGTGCCCCTAAAAAAGATGGCTTCTACATAGGGGACCGCTAAGTCGGCCAAAAACGTTAGACCAGCCGATTTGGGAATGACGCTGTAGGCGCGATCGCCCAGGGTGACGCTGTAGGTTACCGGATCGCTAGCAGCGGCAACGAGACCATTGCGGATGTGGTCTACGACGTCAGCTATACCCGTGATCTCCCCCTGCTCGTAGCGGTCAAACAAGGCCAAAAACATGTCGCTCATGATGCGCCAAAACTGCCCAAGGCCGTGGAAATAGGCCATGAGCCGCATCTGCTCCGGCAAAAATTCTGGAAATGCACGGTGCAGGGTCCGCACCAATGGATTGGCCTTAAATTTGCGCTGAATGATGGGCTCTACTCTGGGCCTAAACGTCAGGTCATCCACATAATTTGCCAGACCACCGCCGCCATGCCAATACATAGATTTTCCGCAATACTCAGCGTATTCGTAGTTGAGGCGGTTGTGCTGCCAATGCTGCAGCACCTTAGCCCATGTCACATCGCCATTGAAATACTTAAAGAACGGGAAAAACACCAAAAACTGGTTCTCAGCGGTGTAAATCAAGTTTTTTGAGTAGGCATCCAAGACCGTGCCATAGCTTTTGAGGATGCAAACTACTTCTGTCACATGGCCTTTGGACTCACTCAACAGCGCTCCACCGGTCTCCAGCCGCTGAACATAGCTGTTAGGTGCAGAATGGGAGGATGACTCAATGGTGACCATGACGTTCTTTGGGGCTGATTTTGAAGCGGAATCTTGAGGCTAAGTCTTTGAGCTGAACCTTAGGCCAAATGCGGTCTGAACATGGCGATGTCGGTAGAGATATTGCCTTAGAGCGATACGCGCCTGCTAGCTATTGTAGAGGGTCAACTGTAGAGGATTACAAGAGGCTAGGGGCTACCGGCGCTGTCGCTGATTTTGAGTCCGGCAACGGCGCTGGGGTGACAACCTCTAGCCGACCGGTGAGGAGATAGTTCGCCTCAGGTTCGGTCCAGCGCAGCATCCAGCTGGGCTGTAGGCCAAACGCCAGCACTAAAACGAGCAGGGCTATGGCAGGGGTACGCTCGGCCCAGGTCACAGGCTCCAAGCTAGCGAGACTCTCTGGAAGACGGCCAAAAAACACGCGATTGACCATCAGCAGAAAGTAGACTGCCGTCAATCCGGTGCCCACCATGCACAACAGCGTCTGAACTGGGAATACGGGGAAGCTGCCCCGAAACACCAGAAATTCGGCAATGAATCCCGCCATGCCGGGAATGCCAGCGCTGGCCATCACCCCTAAGATCATCAGACTGCCGATCAGGGGCAGTCCCCGTTCTGGGTTGAGTAAGCCTTTGAGACTGTTGACGTCTCTTGTCCCCGTTTTTTTATACACCACCCCCACAAGCAAGAACAGCAGGGCTGAAATGAGACCATGGCTCACCATCTGAAAGACAGCAGCGATGATGCTCAGCTGTGTTGTGGCGGCTGTTGCCAGCAGGATGAAAGCCATGTGAGCGATAGAAGAATATGCCACGACCTTTTTCATATCGGTTTGGGCAATGGCGCAGGAAGCTCCGTAAAGCGCGCTGATGGCGGCCCAAATGGCCAACCAGGGGGCGATCGCTACCCAGGCCTCAAAAAATAGCCCCAGGCCAAATCGCAGCAGTCCATAGGTGCCGAGCTTGAGCAAAACTCCCGCTAGCAGCACTGAAATTGGGGTAGAGGCTTCCACGTGAGCATCCGGAAGCCAGGTGTGCAGCGGGAAAAAGGGGATTTTGATGGCAAACCCAATCAGCAGGCCGCTCAACAGCAGGATTTGTGCCCCCAATCCCACATCCGGAGCGAGGGATCGCAGCACAGCGTAGTTGAAGCTAGTGGCTTGCGTGAGCCAGGCGAGGCCCAGAAAGCTCGCCAAAATAAACACCCCAGATAGAGCGGTGTAGATCAAAAACTTGGTGGCCGCATAGCCCCGTTTTGCCCCGCCCCAAATGGCAATGAGAAAATAAAGCGGAATAATTTCAAGCTCATAAAAGATGAAAAACAGCAGCAAATCCTGGGCCAGAAAAGCGCCCACCACCCCAACATTGAGCAGCAAAATCATCACGTAGTAGAACCGAGGCCGGATGATCTGGCGATCGCTACTGAGAATTGCGACGATGGTCAGAAAGCCGTTGAGTACCACTAGCGGCAGGGAAAGCCCATCGAGCCCAAGCTGATACCCCAAGCCAATGGTGTTAATCCAGGCAATATTCTCTGAGAACTGCAGACCAGGCGTCAGCTCAAACTGCACACAGAGGACAATTGTCCAGAGGAAAGCCGCCACAGAGACGACCAAAGCGGTCTGTCGAAACCGCTGATCCTCCGCCTGGGGCAATAGGCTTAGGATGATCGCTCCCAGCAGCGGTAAGACAATCAATACAGTCAGCATCAGCGCAGGTCTCCCAAAAACGATTGCAGTACTGGTTAGTTCCGTCAGTTAAAAGCTCCATCCAGTCCAGCCGACAGTCACCAAAAACAGCACGCCAACCCCAACCAAAATGGTGAGTACGTAGAACTGCGATTGCCCTGACGCACTGTACTTGAGAGCCTGTCCGCCAAACACCGTGACGACGCCCACTAGATTGACGGCTCCATCTACGACATAGCGGTCAAACCAGGACGTCAGCTCTGCGATCGCGCTGACGACCCAGACAATGGTTTTGTCGTAGAGGGTCTCGATATAAAAATCGTAGGCTAGCAGATCTTGAACAAAGCGCAGGGAAACTCCAAGGGGGCGCGCCCATGCCCGCCGTAGCTCAATAGTGCCTCCAATGATGCAGCCCATCAGCCCCGAGAACAAAATCAACACCACTGAAAGATGAACTTCGGCCTGACTAGCGGCCTTGAGTGGAATAGACGGGCTCAGGAGGAGAGGCCATCGGATTGGAACCAGAGATGACAAAGCTACTACGACAGTCAAAACCACCATCGGAAATGCCATAGGCCAAGAGACTTCTGGGGCACGGCGGGTTTTCGGCTGGGGCTTGCCGCAAAACACCAGGCGAAAGACTCGCGTCAGGTTGAGAGCCGTAAGCAAATTGACAACCAGCAGCAGAGTCAACAGCCAAGTCGGCATGATCCACCCCCCCGCTGTCCACCGCTGCACAATCCAGAACGCGCCCAGGGGAAACAGAGCCACCAAATTTGCGCTGCCGACGAGAAATGCCGTTGTCGTGGCTGGCATCCGCGACCACAGACCGCCCATCTCCGTTATGTTCTGGTTGTGGGTCGTGAAAATGACGGCTCCAATGCTCATAAACATCAGCGCTTTGGCCATGGCGTGAACCAGCAGTAGCAGCAGTGCAACGTCGACTTGGCCAACGCCGACAGCGACAAAGACTAGCCCCATCCAAGCACTCGTGGAGTGAGATAGGGTGCGCTTGATATCAATTTGGGCAATGCTCACCAACGAGGCCCCCACCGCCGTAATGCTGCCGATGAGGATGAGGGCATCTTCGGACACCGGCGACAATGTAAACACTGGCTGTAGTTTGATCAGCAGATAGGCCCCAGCTGAAACCACAACGGAGTTTCGCATGATGCCTGCCGGGTTTGGCCCCTCCATCGCTTCATCGAGCCATAGGTTCAATGGGAACTGAGCACATTTTCCAGTGGGGCCTGCAATCAGCGCTAGACCCAGTAAAGCGGCCACAAAAGGCGGCAGCGGCGTATTTTCTCCCCAAGTCTGTAGGTCAGAAAAAGTCAGCCCTTCGCCAAAGCTAGATAGGGCCACCAAACCCATCAACAAAATGATGTCACCAACGCGCTTGGTGAGAAAGGCATCTCTGGCCGCCGTGATCACGAGGGGTTGGGCATACCAGAACCCGACGAGTAGATAGGTGGATAACGTCAGGATTTCCAGTAGGCCATAGCTGAGGAATAGCGAATCGCTGATGGCGATGCCGCTAAGGGCGGCTTCGAATACTCCCATCAGACCGAAAAACCGACCCAGCGACCAGTCTTTTTCCATATAGCCCAGGGCGTATAGCTGGGCCAGAAGGCTGATGCCAGCCACGACTTGCATCGCTCCCAAATTTGTCGCGGAGATCTCAACCACCAAGGGGAGATCTAAATCGGCCACTTCAAGCCAATGAAAGACGAACTGCTGGGAGGGCTGACCCCAGGCAATGACGAACGCGATCGCTCCATGCACAAACGTCAACAGCGTCGCCAGTATGTTGATGTAAGCTGCCGGACGCTGACCGGTTTGTCGGACAAGCCCAATGGACCAAGGTAGTGTCAGACCTGCGCCCAATAAGCCATAGAGCGGAATACACCAGCTTGTTTGCAGCAGCGCCTGCATCATCGCGATCGCCCCATCCTAAATCCTGCTATCTCGCCTCTGCTTCGTGACAAGCCTTAAATCGAAAAAGAAAGTCACAAATATTTACTGTTCGTTTCTATGACTCACCAGTCCTACAGCTTACCAGCAGAGCGCTCCGACCTCAATGTGTAGCGTCTTCGACATATTGGCATATTTGAGGCCTATGACAGAAAAGCGCATAGCTCATAACATGCACAATAATTGATTCGAAATATTAACAATAGTCAACGGAGGAATGACTGTATCTATATTTGTCACACAGAAGAAGATAGCGACACTTTGGATGGTATATGAGGTTCTCTTATTGGAGAGATTTGAGATAATCATTCTAAGTTATATTGCCAAAGGTCAAAGCAGAGCTGTATTCTTGAGCTTGGTAATTTTTGATAACGTTTCTCTAGAGAATATTGGGCAGAACCGTAGCAAGTATTCGCCCCATTGCCTTTAGAGAGCCGAACAACGACTTCGCGTATCTAAGCTTTAGGAGATAAGTAATGCCAATTGCAGTTGGAATGGTAGAGACCCTCGGATTTCCCGCCGTAGTCGAGGCTGCTGACGCCATGGTCAAGGCCGCCCGAGTCACCCTGGTGGGCTATGAGAAGATTGGAAGCGGTCGTGTGACTGTCATCGTCCGAGGTGACGTTTCTGAGGTCCAGGCGTCAGTTGCCGCTGGTATTGACAATGCCAAGCGCGTCAACGGTGGCGAGGTGCTTTCCACCCACATCATTGCTCGTCCCCATGAGAACCTCGAATATGTTCTGCCGATTCGATATACCGAGGCGGTAGAGCAGTTTAGAAGCTAGCCCTTTTGATGCTAGTACCGCAATGCTGAAGCTGACCGATGCGATAGGGGCGTAATTGTCCGCAACCAGTAATTTTAAGCTGGGCCGCCAAGGCTAGCCTGCGGTACTCAGCTGGACCTGCTTAATTCATAACCATCGCGCTAGGCATTGAAAGACAATTGGGGTAAGGGCGTTTTGTCAACATCTTGCCCTCAAAGTCTTGCTCCTAACGCTGGGTCGAGATGGCCTAGAGTCGTCGAAATAATGTCACTTATGGAAACCGCTATTTGATGCGAATTGCTAAGGTTCGCGGTACTGTCGTCAGCACTCAAAAGGAACAAAGTCTGACCGGAATGAAGTTCCTTCTGGTGCAGTTTGTCGACGAAAATGGTAATGAACTGGGCGAGTGTGAGGTAGTGGCCGACAATGTCGGCGCGGGATTCGGTGAGTGGGTTCTGGTTAGTCGGGGCAGCGCCGCTCGCCAATTTGACCGCGGAGAAACCCGTCCCTTAGACGCTTTAGTTGTTGGCATTATTGATACGATCAGCGTTGATCGGCAATTTTCCTACAGCAAGCGCGACGACGAAAGATAGACCCGGTATGGGTCAGCTCCAGCATCGGTTTGGAGATCTTGCATTCCCTTCTTGTGAAATCAATTGCATAACGCTTACGCCCAGGCTCAAATTTGTCGCGTAACGTTTGATTAACGTCTCGGGGAATGCCATCTGAGTCTGTGGGCAATGTGCGGTATGTTGGCTGTAGCCTCTAACGTGTAGAATCTGCGATCTCCAGGTTACGTGCTTTGACTGCTTACCGGTAGCAGCGGTTTTGTCGCAAGGGAAAAGCTTGCGATCGCTTGCTACGCAACGGAGAGATAAGGATTATGATGGCTCACGGTTCCACCGCTCCACCTACTGTTTGGTCCAAGGACTTGGCCCAGCCCACGATTCATCAGACCGCTTACGTGCATGCCTTCTCTAACATTGTTGGAGACGTCCATGTGGGCGAGAATGTTTTAGTTGCACCAGGGACGTCAATCAGAGCGGACCAAGGAACGCCGTTTCACATCGGTGAGAACAGCAACGTTCAAGACGGTGTAGTTATCCATGGCCTTGAGCAGGGCCGGGTTGTCGGTGATGACGGCAAGAACTACTCTGTCTGGATTGGCCAGAACACCTCTGTCACCCATATGTGCCTGATTTACGGTCCGGCCTATGTCGGAGACGGCTGCTTTATCGGGTTTCGCTCAACAATTTTTAACGCTCGGGTCGGGAAGGGCTGTATCGTAATGATGCATGCCCTGATTCAAGACGTAGAGGTTCCGGCGGGGAAGTACGTGCCGTCAGGTTCCGTGATTACGCGGCAAGAGCAGGCAGAACGTTTGCCCGATGTTCAGTCTGTCGATGCTGATTTTGCCCACCATATGATCGACGTCAATGATGCTTTGCGACGGGGCTATCGCTGTGCCGAAGATATCGGTTGTATTACAGCTATTCGCAAGGAATTGGAACAGAGCTATCAATCCACTAAAGACACCATGACTACTCTACCTAACGCCACTGCTACCCATGCTGGTCAAGCAGCCCACCTTAATTCCAGCGATGTTTCTCAAGTGCGACGGCTGCTCTCACAGGGCTATCGCGTCAGCGCTGAGGTAGCCGATCGCCGCCGGTTTCAGACCTCATCTTGGCACAGCTATGCGCTAGGTGATTCTAACCGCGAAGGCGATATTATCAAGGCGTTGGAGCGCTGTCTGGCAGAACATGAAGGAGACTATGTTCGTCTATTGGGGGTAGATACTCGCTCGAAGCGGCGCGTGCTAGAGCAGGTTATTCACCGTCCGGGTGATAAGAACGGAACAACAACCTTCTCGCCACAGTATCGTAAGAACGCACAGACCAACGCTAGCTCTAACGGGTTTGGCTCTAACGGATTTGGCTCTAACGGCAGCTCCAGCAATAATGGCTACCGTACTCAGTCTGGTCCTCTTAAGCCCCAGGTGGTGGACCAAGTCCGTGGATTGCTCTCCCAAGGCTATCGCATTGGGATGGAGCATGCCGATGCGCGTCGCTTCCGCACCTCCTCATGGCACACCTGCCCTCCAATTCAGTCCAGCCGAGAGTCTGAAGTGTTTTCTGCTCTAGAGCAATGTTTAGCCGAGCACCAGGGTGAGTACATTCGACTCATTGGCATTGATACTCAGGCGAAGCGACGGGTGCTAGAGATGATTGTTCAGCGCCCTGGGGACGAGGCTCAAACATCGGCGCCTCGCACCAGCAGCTATGGCGGGCCATCGAATAATGGAACATCCTCAGCAGGCCGCTCAGCCGGTTACTCTAGCGCACCAGCCGACTCTGGTCAGCTGAGTGGTGATGTAGTGCAGCAAATTCGCGGATTGCTTTCCCAGGGCTATCGCATTGGGATGGAGCATGCCGATGCGCGTCGCTTCCGCACATCCTCATGGCACACCTGCCCTCCTGTCCAATCTAATCGAGAGTCCGAAGTCCTCTCTGCTCTAGAGCAGTGCATGTCTGAACATCAAGGCGAATACGTCCGGCTGATTGGCATTGACTCTAAAGCCAAGCGGCGAGTGCTTGAAACCATCGTTCAGCGCCCTGGGGGAGGTTCTACGGTCACATCTCAGCCGCAAATCCGGCCCACTGCAGTTGCCACCAGCGGCGCTAAGCGTGCTTCCAATGGATACAGCGCCCCTGTCAGCAGTCAAAAACTCCGGCCTGAAGCGATTGACCAGATCAAATCTCTTCTCTCCCAAGGCAACCGGATTGGAACTGAGCATGCTAATGCTCGCCGCTTTCAAACCTCGTCTTGGAAGAGCTGTGCCACCGTTGAGTCTACACAGCTCTCTCACGTGGTAAAAGCTCTAGAAGACTGTATGAAAGAGCACTCGGGTGAATATGTGCGCCTAATTGGCATTGACCCTAAGGCGAAGCGACGAGTGTTGGAAACCATCATTCAGCGTCCATAGCGGTCGTCTTCGCCGATTAGAGCGTGAGCCTGTTGCTGCTTGTTCGCTTTGGTTCAAATCTCAACTTGTCTCATTGCCCTATTTTATGGATTTGCCTTTTAGCTCCGGGAGTGACTCCTGCTTTTATGTTAGCGGTGACGTTCAAGTTCATCCCTCAGCGGCGATCGCTTCCGGGGTTTTGCTTCAAGCTGATCTGGGCAGTCGGCTCGTTATAGGGCCAAACGTATCTGTTGGGGCAAAGGCTGTGCTTCATGCTCAGGGGGGTATACTATCCATTGCAGCTCAGGTTACACTGGGGGCAGGTGTTCTGATTATGGGTCATGGCCGAGTTGGTGCGGGGGCATGCATAGGTGCTAATTCGACGCTCCTAGCCAAGGTTGGAGTGGAGCCGGGTCAGATGATTGATGTCGGGTCTATATTGGGTGAGCAAGCGCTGTTTTCCATGCCGGTCCATCAAGTGAACCAGGAGGTGGAAGCGCCAGGGAACCACTCTGATGCGTCTTCGGCCAAACCCACTAAGCCGACTGAGGCAGCGTCTCCTGAAATCGAGACCGCACCTGCTGAGGCAACACCTCAGCCGATTCAGGAGACTAAAGTCTATGGTCGAGTTGTCGTGGAGCGTCTGCTGCGCATGATGTCCTCATCTCAGCAATCGCCACCCGGTCCATAGCTGCTTCTGCTGGCCCTGGCGCAAGAGCATTGCAGAACCCAACAAGTTTTCCTATAGGGACATCGCGCATCGGAGATTGATGGTGGATATATGGCGGATAAATCGTCCGAGATAGCGTCCCAACGGCATTCTGACTTTACCAATACGGCTTTGGGGCTGATTTCAACCCGCAGCTTCCCGGCCATCATTGGCACAGCTGATATGATGCTGAAATCTGCTGGTGTGACCCTATTGGGATACGAAAAGATTGGCGGCGGCTACTGCACTGCGGTTGTCAGAGGTCGGTTTGCTGACGTCAAAATTGCTGTGGAAAGCGGTGCCGAGACGGCGGAACAGTTTGGTCAGTTTGTCTCCAAGTCTGTAATTCCTCGCCCTTTGCCCAACCTCGATGCCGTGCTGCCCATCGGGAGTCGATTAGCAGAGCTGATTGAAGATCGAGGCTACAGCCGCCTGAGTAAGCAAGCTGTAGGTCTGCTGGAGACCAGAGGCTTCCCGGCAATGGTTGGAGCCGCAGATGCCATGCTCAAGTCCGCCGAAGTCCACTTGGCGTCTTACGAGCTTATTGGCTCTGGCCTCTGCACTGCTATCATTCGAGGCAATGTTGCCGATGTGACTATTGCCATTGAGCGCGGCATGCAGGAAGCCGATCGTATCGGCGAGCTTCACTCGGTTATGATCATCCCCAGACCTTTGGAGGATTTAGAGCATACCCTACCTACGGCAAGCTGCTGGCTGGACCGTCCGCTGACGCTGCCGCTGACGCTCAAAGAAAAGTCTCAAGAGAAGATAGAGCTGCCTGATCTAAGAGCGCTGCCAGCAGAATTGCCAGCAGAATTGCCAGAAGAGATGGTCGAAATTGAGATTCCCCAAGAGCCTGCAAAAGAGCAGCAGGCTATGCCCTTAGAAGATGACTCTAATGACGGACTGTGACGGTCGATCCTAAGGGCATCAAAGCGTAGAGCGCCTGAACATCGCCATTTCGCATCCGGATGCAGCCGTGGGAAACTGCCTGACCGATAGCCTCAGTATCGTTGGTACCGTGGAAGCCAATTTGATGGGTGCCGTTGGTCCAAAACCCAACCCAATGTGTCCCCAATGGGTTAGTAGCCCCCGGCGGCACTAGCTCTCTTGTAAAGGGATGCCGCCACACCGGATTTTCCTGCTTCTCGATAACTTGAAACTCGCCTGTAGGCGTCTCCCAATGCCGTCGACCAACAGCGATCGCGTAGTCTACCAATAGCTGCTCGCCTTGGTAGAGATAGACGCGGCGATCGCCCAAGTCTACGACAGCTGCATCTGCGGTTGTATTGACGCCACCATCGGCATTGGCCAGGGATACCCGACTAACCGCAAGCTGCGCCGTGGGCAACACCGAGGCTATTCCCTGACGCGGCTCGGACAATAGGGATTGACCAGGCTGAGCTTTAGCCTGGTCTAAATTGGAGTCTATATTAAGTGACGTACTGGACTGCCAACGGGATACTGGCGACCAGCGTGACCCTGCGGTATCTTGGTCTGTCTGGGCGGCAATGGGATCCGATGCGTTGGGTAGGGCCGCACTAGAATACAGCCGTCCCGCAAAGACCAGCCCTGCAGCAAGAAAGCAGAGGGCTGAAAAAGTCTGGGTTATAAATTCAGTTTGTCCCATTGCCTTGATATACGCTAGGGCATCTTACAGCAGCCTAAATGTCGATCAGAATGCCGCTATCGTCAGTCTCTCCGCTGCCGTGATGCACGGTCTTGATCCATTTTAAGCGCTTTGGCCGAATCGAAATGCGGATGGAGGTGCTGGCGATAACCAGCATCCAGTGCAGCATGTACAGCGTCGTCCGCAAACTTCGCAGCAATACCGTTGCTAGCCTCGTGAGGCGCTGCATCGGCGATGCTGTTGGGTGAGGGGAGAGCGTTCCCGATGACGCCGCTGTCGCCAAGGCTATATCTGGCTCAATGTCGGCCATGGTGTCTGATCGATGTCGGCGCTGACCCAAGGTCACGCTTACCAGCGAAAAGCCCGTTGCTATCGTCGTCAGGAGACTGAGTACAGGCAGTCGGTTTCGAGCGATCGCCATCAGTAAGTCGGGTAGAGCTGCCGTTGGAACCAGGTATTGGATCATCCAGAAGGCGACCATGTCTATTGTTTTGCGCGTCCCCAGACGGTTTTGAGCGATCAAGCGCCAGTAGTCTAAATAGCGCTGATAGCCTCCTTCTGCCCAGCGACTTCGCTGATGCCAGAGGCTGACTAGCCCCGTAACGCCTTCTTCCTCAACAGCGACGTCAGCCAGATGTAGAACATTCCATTGGTTGAGGTGCAGCCGCAGGGTCAAGTCCAAATCATCGGTGATGGTCTCTTCGTTCCAGCCGTGACAGTCTGCAATCGCCTCGCGGCGGACGAACTGACCGTTTCCCCTCAGCTCTCCTAGTCCTCCTGAGGCAATGCGCCTCTCTTGGACGTAGCTGTCTAGCACCATCTCTCCCGCTTGGGCAAGAGTCCAAAAATTGACCGACGCATTGGCGATCGCCTTGCGGACCTGAACTGCACCGACGTCCGCTTGGTCAAAGAGCGGAACCACCCGGCGAAGAAGATCGGCAGGCACCCGAGCGTCAGCGTCAAACACCGCCATGATCTCCGCCTTCGTTAACGGCCAAACTTCGTTTAATGCCCCAGATTTGCCGCCCCCCGCTTCTGCTGAGCGATGAACGACATTTAGGTTAGAGTAGACCTGACTCAAGCGATCGAGAATGACGGGCGTCTTGTCGGTGCTGGAGTCATCAATCAGCCAGACGTCATAATGGCTATTGGGGTAATCTAAACTACACAAATTTTTGATCAAGTCGGCAATGACGGCCTCTTCGTTTTTTGCCGCGACGAGAAGGGAGATATAAGGGTAGTGAGCGGTATGTTCCCCCAATGGTTCGGGGTCAGACATGGGCTGGGTGAATATCGCCCGAACGAGATGAGCACCCACCAAAGCCGTCAAGCCAATCACCACCCAAGACCCGCCTGGGACAAGGTGGAGCGCGATCGTTCCGCTCCATACTGCTGTCAATGTCACCGCCGCTTTACGCCGCCGCCCAGCTGATCCAGACTGAAACGGGTTCTCGGTAGAGGTATCGGTATGATGGCTCAGATTGGCAGGTTTCGAAGATCCAGGCATGGGAGTAATGTGACGGGGACAACAACAGATCTGACTACTAGTGAAACCCGTAGCGCAGACCGCATCAACGTGTCACACCAACCGATGTGCCACATAGGGTATTTTAACGCTGCCGCCGCTCTGCAATTGGCACAACACGTCAGGCCAACTGCTGCAACTGGGTTTTCCACAGGAAACACCGAGTTTTCCACAGGCAAGCGCTTGTTTTCCACAGGGCTTATCTGCGGTCTGTCAAATATGGAAGGGTAGATTTTAGGTCACTCCCACTCAATTGTGCCAGGGGGTTTAGACGTGATGTCGTACACAACCCGGTTGACGCCAGCGACCTCGTTGACAATACGGGTTGAAAGCCGCTCAAGCAGATCGTAAGGGACACGGGACCAATCTGCCGTCATGCCGTCTTCACTGGAAATCAGCCGCAGCACAATGGGGTAGGCATAGGTGCGCTGATCTCCCATTACGCCAACGCTGCGAACCGGCAGCAGCACCGCAAACGCCTGCCAGAAGTCATGGTACATGCCCCATGCGTTGATCTCCTCGCGCACAATAAAGTCAGCATCCCGCAAGATATCTAGGCGCTCTTTTGTCACCTCGCCAATGATGCGGATGGCTAGACCTGGCCCCGGAAATGGGTGACGTCGAACAATCTCTTCCGGTAGGCTAATGGATCGTCCAACCCGCCGCACTTCGTCTTTAAATAGCTTTCGCAGTGGCTCGACTAGCTTAAACCGAAGGTCTTTGGGCAAGCCGCCGACGTTGTGGTGACTCTTGATCTTCACGGCAACGCGATCGCCCGATTTGGGGTCAACGTTAGTATCGGCCGATTCAATCACATCGGGGTAGAGAGTCCCTTGGGCTAAATAATCGAAGGGGCCGAGCTTCCGCGACTGCTCTTCGAAAACGCGAATGAATTCATGACCAATCCGCTTCCGCTTGACTTCAGGGTCTGTGACGCCAGCAACCTGAGCCAGAAAGCGATCGCGCTCTTGGACATGGACCACCGGGATATGGAAACGCTGCTCAAACAGCTCGACTAAACGTTCAGGCTCCTGCTTACGCATAAAGCCTTGGTCAATAAAGACGCAGGTGAGCTGTTCCCCAACGGCGCGATGCAGGAGAAACGCCAACGTTGAAGAGTCAACACCGCCAGAGAGCGCCAACAAGACCCGCTTGTTGCCAACTTTGGCCCGGATTTCCCTGACTGCTTCATCGACAAAGGCCTCTGTCGTCCAGGTGGGATCGCAGGTGCAAACGTGATAGACAAAATTGCGAATCAGGGCGCTCCCACCCTTCGAATGCACAACCTCAGGGTGAAACTGGACGCCGTAGAGTTTGCGCTCTTGGTGGGCGATCGCCGCACAGGGGGTGTTATTAGTGTGGGCAAGCTGCTCAAATCCCTCAGGCAGGTGCTCGACAGAATCACCGTGACTCATCCACATGGTGGAGCCATCAGCAACATTGGTCAGCAGGTCTGTTGGGTCGTTGATAAACAGATCAGCTTTACCATACTCACCCCGCTCGGCTCGAGAGACAGTGCCGCCGAGCTGCTGAACCATGAGCTGCATGCCGTAGCAAACCCCCAATATAGGAATTCCTAGATTCCATATCTCTGGATCGCAGTGGGGGGCACCAGGGTCATATACCGAGCTAGGTCCGCCAGACAAAATGATGCCTTTGGGGTTGAGCTGTTTGAGCTGCTCTGCGGATATCCGATAGGACAACACCTCGGAGTAAACTTGGGTTTCGCGAATGCGGCGGGCAATCAGCTCAGAGTACTGGGAGCCAAAATCCAGGATGGCAATCATCTGCCGATCGACGGCATCTGTGAGTGATGATGAGGGAGGCTGTTCGGTGTGTAAAGACACTGGCTTACCTGATTGCGTAGAGGATGAGTGCCCCAAAAAAATTGAAGACGAGATGCTAATGATGTATTCAGATCAGCTTAGCAAACTTGGGGAAGTAGTGCGGCAGCAATTTCTCCCATCACCACAATCTGACGTTGTCGATCAAAGAGTAAACAGCCCACGGGAATACGACGCTGCCCCAGTTGGTGAATGTAGTCGTGGGAGCGCTGCTCAATGCGCTTCGCAATGCGGCTATAGACCTTGTCAGCCCAGCGGTCAGTCGTCCCGCCCAACGTCGAATAGGTCGCTGAGCCCTTCGCTGCATCCAGCGTTTTGAGATAGGCCAAGGCCGCCTCAGCCGTTGGGCTCGACAAGACGTGCTGCACCAGGTCAGTTGGGAGACCGGCCTCCGCGCTGTAGGCGGCCAAAATCTCCTGTCGGGCATCGGCCAAATGGTGATGAGTGTGAAAAATGCCGCCAGCCAGTTTGAGCAGCTTGCCGTGGTAGCCCAACAGCAAGATCGACTCAATATTTTGGGCGGCGGCTTCTATCAGCATCGGGCCAATCCAATTGGCTGTTTTGAAGGTGCGATCGCTGGCAATCCCCAGCTTTCGGGCCACATCTAGACCGTTTTCCCCAAGGCACAACACAACGCAGTCTCGATATGTGGACTGCCGCAGGATGGACCGATATTCTCCGAGCTGCTCGGGGGCACTCAGGGGCTGTGCGATTCCTGATGTCCCCAACAGAGACAGGCCATCGACAATCCCAAAAGCCTGATTGGACGTGCGCTCGGCGAGCTGGCGTCCTTCTGGCAAAATAATGGTGACCTGAATCCGCTGGTCTGACTGCAGCTGCGCCATAAGGTTGGTCTGCAGCAGATTTTGCGCGTAGCGATAAATCGCGGGATCACCGCTGCTGGCCTGCTGACCTAGCCCTTCTCCGCCTCGGATATCAATAGCGCTGGTCTGACTTGGGGGCCCCCAGCGGACCTGCGCCCAAATGGGGGTGTCGCGGGTGATATCTAGGTTGTCTCCCGGCTGGCTACGGGTGATAGCCAAGGTAGATGCGTCGTCGAGCCGAGCGGCCTGCTCGATAGGAATGTCAACAATGTCGTCAGGATGAATCAGGTTAATCCCAACGGAAGTCACGGCCACTGGCGCGGACTGCTGAAGCATTTTGAGCGCAGCAACTGCGGCGGCACAGGCGAATACGGGTAGGGTATACCCTGATTGGGCCGGGTGAGTCATACTCAGTCAGATGTCTGTCTGCATATATGGCGTTGGCACCGTTGCTTAGGACAATGCGCTCGGTTGAAAGCACTGAGATCTCGTAGGCAACGGCGCGCAAATGTCCTAACGCATCAGGACATTCGCTATATGTACTGTTCTATATACTATGGTCTTTGCGCACCTGCTGCTGACGCCAGGTTTCGGGAGGCCGAATGCAGGATGAATAGAGCACCGGCCAAAGCAAGACATCGGTAAACCAAAGGGCTACGCTACAATCATCGACAACCTAGCGATATTGTCGCAGTACCGCCGTTATGAGCCGATTGCTGTTCCCATGACTATTGACTATCTCCGCATCAGCCTCATCGATCGCTGCAACTTCCGCTGCCAGTACTGTATGCCCGATGCAGATGAGCTATCATTCATGCCGCCCCAAGACTGGCTCAGCCTTGACGAATTGATGCTGCTGCTGAAAGAAGTTTTTATCCCCAGCGGCTTCACTCGGTTTCGCCTGACGGGGGGGGAACCGCTGCTGCGCCGCGACATTGTTGAGGTTGTCCGGCGAATTGCGACCTTACCCCAAACTCAGGATTTGGCGCTGACCACCAACGGGTTTCGCCTTGCCGAGCTCGCTCGCCCGCTCTATGACGCCGGGCTGAGACGGCTCAATATCAGTCTAGACTCCCTCGACCCACAGGTGTTTGCTCAAATCACTGGAGGCCATAGCCAAATGCGCTGGCAGCAGGTTTGGCAAGGTATCCAAGCTGCCCATCAGGTTGGCTTCAACCCTCTCAAGCTCAATGTTGTGGTCATCCCTGGGGTGAATGACGGCGAAATATTGGATTTGGCGGCTTTGACCCTAGAGCAAGACTGGCATGTGCGCTTTATTGAGTTCATGCCCATCGGCAACCCTGACCTATTTGGCGATCGCCAGTGGGTTCCCTCTGAAACTCTGCGACAGCAGATTCGACAGCGCTGGGGACTGACGTCAGGCCAAGTGCGCGGCAATGGCCCTGCTGATGTGTTTCAGATCCCAAACGCAAAGGGCACCGTCGGGTTTATCAGCCAGATGTCAGAATGCTTTTGCGATCGCTGCAACCGTATGCGGCTGGCCGCGGATGGCTGGCTGCGGCCCTGCCTTCTTAATGAAGCGGGGCAGCTCGATCTGAAGTCAGCCCTGCGGGCGGGCATCCCAACCCACAAACTTCTGGACCAGGTAAACCACCTGATCCAGATCAAGCCTGAGGTCAACTTTAAGCAGCGCGAGAGCGGTACAGACGGTGGCCGCTATGGGCGCACCATGTCTCAGATTGGCGGGTAGCAGGCCAATGGCCGGGCCAGGCTATGCCTGACGTGAGTAGTACTCAACCACCAGCAGCTCATTGATTTGCAGCGCGATCCATTCGCGATCGATGACGCTGTTTACTTTCCCTTCTAGCTTCGCCTTATCAAACTCAAGGTGACTGGGCAGATTGGCCAAGCCAGGAAACTGGAGGTTTGCCTCCACCAGAGCCTTTGAGCTATCGCGATCGCGAACGTTGATCACTTCGCCAGGACGGCATTGGTAGCTAGGGATATCAACCCGACGACCGTTGACCAAAATATGGCCATGGTTCACTAGCTGGCGCGCCGACGGAATGGTCGGGGCCATGCCCAAGCGGAATATGGTGTTGTCCAGGCGCATTTCCAGCAGCTGAAGCAAGACCTGCCCAGTAGAGCCAGTGGCGCGGCGGGCGCGCTTGACGTAGCGGAGCAGCTGACGCTCAGTCAGACCGTAGTTGTAGCGAAGCTTCTGTTTTTCCTCCAATCGCACCGCATACTCAGACCGCTTGCGGCGACCTTGACCATGCTGGCCGGGGGGATAAGCTCGGCGAGCGGACTTCCGGGTAAGCCCTGGAAGCTCTCCTAGCCGACGCACCACCCTGAGGCGGGGACCTCGATATCGCGACATTAACCTTCCTCTCTAGATCGTTCCCAAAACCCTAATTATACATGACCCTTATCGAATGTCACATCTATTGGACTTTCTGATTTTAGATGTGTTCTCCTATACGAAACCTGAATCATCCTAGCGGTGCAGAATGCTCAAAACATCGCTACGATGAATAGCGCACATGATTATGCTATCGTGTTGCAGCACTTCAAATAATTGTTGCTTACCATCAATCTAACCGCGCCGCCGGAGCACTATTGCTGCATTCTGGGGTGAGTAGGTTAGAGCCTGCGGTCAATGCACCTTTAGAATTTCAGCTCATTTAGGATAATTTGAAAGATATGAACCACCCGGTTATTCACCCGATGGTTAAATTTCAGCGTCAGATCAAGTCGCTAGTCGATTCTGGCGTTGTCAAAGGATCAGACCAAATTTGGAAGATTGCTCTGCTCTATGGCGACGATTGGGCCCATTGGAAGGCTGAGCTTTTAGAGTTCGAGTTCTCTATGCAAGACCCCATTGCAGAACTGCTCACGGTGGAAACTTGGGAAGAAGACTAGGGCGCTTTCACCGCGCTATGGCGACACCCGCTATGCCCATGGCGATCCATAGCCAGACGCCGTGGCGGGTCAGCTGCAGCGCCTGCTGAATAATGCTGGCCGTAATGGGTCTGCGATCGCAGGCCAAGGTGGGCTTTGGTGCGGCAACGCCCTGATAGTAATTAAGGCCCCCTAGCTGCACGTCAAGAGCCGCAGCATAGGCACATTCGCTCCAGCCTGCATTTGGACTGGGGTCACAAACCGCATCGCGGCGACAGCACCGTATCACATGGCTGAGTCGGCCCGACAGTAGGCCAATGGTGAGGACCGTCAGTCGGCAAGGAATCCAGGTTAGGGCATCTTCGACCCTAGCGCTGCACCAGCCGATATTGGTGTAGGGGGCTCGCTTATATCCCACCATCGAATCCAACGTGCTTGCCGCCTTGTACCCTAGAGCCAAAGGCATGCCGCCAAAGGGGGTTGCCATGCCAACTAAGCCAAAAAACAGCGGGGCCATAACGCCGTCGGTAGCATTCTCAGTAACGGTTTCTAATACGGCTCTTAAGATGTCGGCTTCGCTGAGTTGACCCGTATCTCGACCGACGTACCGGCTGAGGCGATCGCGCGCGCTCTGGAGCTGACCTTCGCTGAGGGGCGTGAGAACGTCAACGGCGGCATCCCTCAAACTGCGGGCAGCGAGGCAGCTTGCTAGCAGAATACTGTCCACCGCGAGGGCCATGGCCGGATGGACCCCGTAGGCCACATGGTGTATGCCCCAGCCAATGCCCATAGTGCCGCCAACTAGCAGCAGCAGCAGTCCAACTCCTGCCAGCCGCTCGATCGGGGCAGGCCATTTGGCATCTAAAACAGCCTGGCTATACCACTGAATCACCCAGCCCATTACCTGAACGGGATGCAGCCATGTCCAGGGATCGCCAATGGCATAATCTAACAGTGCTGCTGCGATCCAAACCGTTGTGACGTAAACCAAATCAGACATGTCAGGGCCGCTCGTCTAGGCATTGCGCTATTCCTAATAGTCTATGGGTCTTACGCCCGAGATGGGCCTCACGCTGACGCAGGCGCTGTATCCAAATTGACGGGCAGATCGATATAGAACGCTGTTCCAGCTTCGCTAGAGCAGCTGTGGAGGCGACCGCCATGGTCATCAACAATGATCTTACGACTGATTGCGAGCCCCAAGCCTGTTCCTTTCCCGACGGCTTTGGTGGTAAAAAATGGGTCGTAGATTCTGCGCTGAACTGCTTCAGGCATCCCAGGGCCATTGTCTGATATTGTGATGCGAACCCAATTGTCGTCCAGCTGGTACGTCTGGATATTGATAGCGGGCAATGGCTGAGGGCAAGACTCCTGTAGCGCGTCGATCGCATTGGACAGAATGTTCATCGTCACCTGGTTGATCTGCCCGGCGGCGCAGGTCACAAGCGGCAGATCGCCATAGGCGGTTTTGATGGCGATTGGGGTGCGATTTGACGCGGAGTACATCAGGCGATGGCGCAGCATAAGCAGCGTTGTGTCGAGGCCGCTGTGGATGTCTGCAGGGGCAAAATCGCTGTCTATCCGCGTGTAAGTCGTGAGAGATTTGGCAATCCCTTGAATTCGGTCGATGCCATGGTGCATTGACGCCAGCAGCTCCGGTAAGTCCTGCTTAATGTAGGGCAGGTTGATCGCGTCGACTTTGGCCTGAAGCGCCGCTCCCTGGGCGCAGGACTCTGATTCGCACTGCTGATACAGCGCCAGCAGCGCCAGTAGGTCTTGGATATGCTGTTCAGCAAAGACCAGGTTGCCGTGGATAAAGCCGATGGGGTTATTGATGTCGTGGGCGACGCCAGCAACAAGCTGCCCAACGCCAGATAGCTTTTCGGCCTGGACGAGCTGGGCCTGCTTCTCCTGAAGCCGCTGCTTTACGGCATCTAGGGCGTCCTGCTGCATTTGAGCCGTGATTGTGAGGGTCGCTTGGCGGGTCAGGGCCTGTTGCAGCTGGGCTTGTTTTGCCTCGAGGGTTTGCATCGGGAGCAGCCGCAGGCCAAAAGGCTGGACGATCGCAGCTATAAGCGTGAAAATGGCCGCCTTGACCCGACGGGTAAGTTTGCGGCGCAGCAGCGAATAGCCCACATCGTGGGCAGGCAGGAATGGGGGTATCCAGCTCAGATCACCGTAGCTTGCGTAACCGGTGTAGATTGCGACAAGTATGGACAGAATGGCGATGGAGAGATCGAAGCTACTGGGTTGGGTGGCTTGAACAGTGGAGTAAAGCATGGAATCTCTGTTGAATCAGGGGAATTGATCGCGTGAGGAGGGGGCCTCCTGGATCATTCGTGCGCGAGATGTTGAGGTTATGTAGATGCGTCAAGGGAGATTCACTCGACGTTGCTTACATGAATGATTCCCTATTGTCTCCATCGCCGAACGTGGACAACATAGGTCTGCTTGGATTTGTGAGGCTGCGCCGAATAACCCTTACACCCCTTAAGACTGGTTGACGAAATGGATTGTTCCTTCTCCCGTTGTCCCGGCGTGGGATGATGAGCCTTTGATTTTTGCCCTTGATTCTGGCGATGGTTTCGAGCATCATGCCTGTTGAGGCCGTCGTTAACCCAATTGCCTTCCCCAACCACAGCGAGGAATTTCCATGAGCTACCGCATGAATCGCCGTGCCTATGCCGAAACCTATGGCCCTACGGTGGGCGATCGCATTCGGCTGGCCGATACTGAGCTGATCATTGAGGTGGAGGCAGACCACACGGTTTACGGCGATGAGGTGAAGTTTGGCGGCGGCAAGGTGATTCGTGATGGCATGGGCCAGTCTCCCATTGCCAATGCTGATGGGGCCGTAGACACCGTGATCACCAACGCCCTAATTTTGGACTGGTGGGGCATCGTCAAAGCCGATATCGGCATCAAAGCAGGCCGCATCGCCAAAATTGGCAACGCAGGCAACCCCTACATCCAGGACAATATTGATATCATCATTGGCCCTGGGACAGAAGTCGTCGCTGGGGAAGGGATGATCCTCACCGCCGGGGGCATCGACGCCCACATTCACTTCATCTGCCCCCAGCAAATTGAGACGGCGATCGCCTCCGGGGTGACGACTATGATCGGCGGCGGAACTGGACCGGCTACCGGCACCAACGCTACCACCTGTACGCCGGGCCCCTGGCATATCTACCGCATGCTGCAGGCGGCGGACGCCTTCCCCCTCAACTTTGGCTTCTCAGCCAAGGGCAATAGCGCCCAGCCCCAAGGCATTGTAGAGCAGGTGAGGGCAGGGGTGGTGGGGCTGAAGCTCCATGAAGACTGGGGCACGACACCCGCCGCTATCGACACCTGCCTGGGCGTGGCCGATGAGTACGACGTGCAGGTGGCCATCCATACCGACACCCTCAATGAGGCGGGCTTTGTGGAGCAGACCGTTGCAGCCTTCAAGAATAGAACCATCCACACCTACCACACCGAAGGCGCGGGTGGTGGCCATGCTCCGGACATCATTAAGGTGTGCGGTGAGGCCAATGTGCTGCCCTCCTCCACCAACCCCACCCGCCCCTACACCACAAATACCCTGGAAGAGCACCTAGATATGCTCATGGTGTGCCATCACCTAGACCGGGGCATCCCGGAAGATGTGGCCTTCGCCGAGTCTCGCATTCGCCGGGAGACCATCGCTGCCGAGGATATTTTGCACGACCTGGGGGCCTTCAGCATGATTGCCTCCGACTCCCAGGCCATGGGCCGCGTGGGGGAGGTGATTATCCGCACCTGGCAGACGGCCCACAAAATGAAGGTGCAGCGCGGCCCGCTGCCCGAGGACTCGGACCGCAACGACAATCACCGGGCCAAGCGCTATGTGGCTAAGTACACCATCAACCCGGCTATCACCCACGGCATTTCGTCTCAGGTAGGCTCCGTAGAAGAAGGCAAGCTGGCGGACCTATGCCTGTGGAAACCAGCCTTTTTTGGCGTCAAGCCGGAGATTGTCATTAAAGGGGGGGCGATCGCCTGGGCCCAAATGGGGGACCCCAACGCCAGCATCCCTACCCCGCAGCCGGTGCATATGCGGCCTATGTTTGGCAGCTATGGGGGGGCGATCGCGGCGACGTCGGTGACCTTTGTGTCTCAGGCGGCGGTGGGTGAGGGCGTGGCGGAGCAGATTGGTCTGGCGAAGCCGGTAGTCGCGGTATCGGGTACCCGGCAGGTGCGCAAGCAAGATATGAAGCTGAATGCCTATTTGCCTAATATGGAGGTGGACCCGGAGACCTATGAGGTGCGGGCGGATGGGGAGCTGCTGACCTGCGAACCGGCTGAAGTGCTGCCGATGGCACAGCGGTACTTTTTGTTTTAATGTATGCGTGTGTTAACGTCCCCAGTTGTTAGGGCTTGGCCACATAGGCTGAGTTGTATAGGGTTGCTTGAGTGGAGTTGACAATTTCAGAGCATGCCGTGCAGGAGATGAAACGACGGGCTATCAGGGTCCAAGCTGTCGAGCAGGTTTTCAAAGCGCCTCAGCAAATTCTTGCCTCCCGGCTGGGACGCCAGATTTATCAGTCAAGCGTTGAAATGAGCGGCAAACCGTACTTGCTGCGTCTAGTTATCGAAGAGGGACCGCCACCTACCCTTGTAACGGCTTACCGCACCAGCAAAATTCAGAAGTACTGGAGACAATCATGAAGATCACCTACGATCCTAGCGTTGACATCCTACGAATCATTCTGGATGATTCTGAAATTGATGAGAGTGACGAGGATGTTGAGGGTGTGATTATGGACTATAGCCTGGATAAGAAGCTGGTAGGTATTGAAATCCTAGATGCCTCGCGCAGAGTTGATAACCCTTATGTCATGAGCTACGCCATTTTGGCTACTGAAAAAGACGCGTCCAGAGTGGCTTAGCCAAGCAGTCGCCAGCATCCCCGCGCCGTAGCTGACACACATGCGGCCTATGTTTGGTGGTTATGGGGGGGCGATCGCGGCGACGTCAGTGAGCTTTG
>JGI12210J13797_10605236_pt1 | contig 31664 bp, 33 predicted proteins | sample ElkSlonscriptome_3_FD_13797 | JGI IMG/M metagenome (IMG submission 13797) | reverse complement strand
CGGCAAGGCCGACCCCGCCACACCCGATGACCGCGACGCTTTGTCCTGGCGTCAGGTTGCAGGCGTTGAAGATCGTGCCCGCCCCCGTCGTCACCGCGCAGCCGATCACGGCGGCACGGTCGAACGGCATGTCCTTGTCGATGGCGACGCAGGCGTTTTCATGGATCAGCATCTGTTCGGACAGGGCCGAAAGGTTGAGCATCTGCGCCACCGGATCACCGCTAGAACGCGTCATGCGCGGCGTCTCGCCCTTGGCGCGCCGGGTATCTCCGCCAAGGCACAATGCCATGCGCCCCGTCACACAGAATTCGCAATGGCCGCAAAACGCGGACAGGCAGGTGACGACGTGGTCGCCGGGTTTGACGGTCCTGACCTCGGAACCCACGGCCTTGACCACGCCCGCTGCCTCATGCCCCGGAATGCAGGGCAAGGCATGCGGATAGGCGCCGTCGATGAAGTGCAGATCGGAATGGCATAGCCCGCACGCCTTCGTATCGATCAGCACTTCGTGCGCCATCGGATCGGCAAATTCGACATCACCGATGACCAGCCCTTCGCCGGGCTGTTCGAGAATTGCTGCTTTTGCCATGTTTGGCTTTCCTTTTTCTCGTGCCTGTCCGCGTGTCGATCTCAGCGCGAAACGCCGATATCGCCCGAACTTGCCGACATCGCAGCCGCGCTTGCCGCCGCGCCGCCTGCGCTGGCCGCCCGCGCCTGATCGCCGCGCAGGGCGTTCGCCGTGTCGCCTGCGCGCGGTTCGTGCTTGCCGAACTCCATCCGGGCGATCGAACGGGCGTGGACTTCGTCCGGTCCATCGGCAAGCCGCAGCGTCCGCATGCTGGCATAGGCCGAGGCGAGGCCGTAATCGCTCGTCACGCCGCCGCCGCCATGCGCCTGGATCGCATCGTCGATGATTTTCAGCGCCATGTTGGGTGCCTGCACCTTGATCATCGCGATTTCCTGCTTGGCCGCCTTGTTGCCGACCTTGTCCATCATGTCGGCGGCCTTGAGGCACAACAGGCGCGTCATGTCGATGTCGATGCGCGCGCGGGCGACACGCTCTTCCCATACGGAATGCTTGTAGATCGGCTTCCCGAACACTTCACGTTCCTGCAGGCGGCGGCACATCTTTTCCAATGCCTCTTCGGCCACACCGATCGTGCGCATGCAGTGGTGGATGCGGCCCGGGCCGAGGCGCCCCTGCGCGATTTCGAACCCGCGCCCTTCGCCCAGCAGCATGTTGGTGACGGGGACGCGCACGTCCTTCATCTCGACCTCCATGTGTCCGTGCGGCGCATCGTCATAGCCGAATACGGGCAGGTGGCGGATGATGTTCACGCCCTTTGCATCGATCGGCATCAGCACCATCGATTGTTGCTGGTGGCGGTTCGCCTCGAAATCGGTCTTGCCCATGACGATCGCGACCTTGCAGCGCGGATCGCCCAGGCCCGACGACCACCATTTGCGCCCGTTGATGACGTATTCGTCGCCATCGCGTTCGATCCGTGTTTCGATATTGGTCGCATCGGAGGACGCGGTGTTGGGTTCGGTCATCAGAAAGGCGGAACGGATTTCGCCGTTCATCAACGGGTTCAGCCACTGCTCCTTCTGTTCGCGCGTGCCGTAGCGGTGGAACACTTCCATGTTGCCGGTATCGGGCGCGGAGCAATTGAACACCTCGCTCGCCCAGCCGACGCGGCCCATTTCTTCTGCACAAAGCGCATATTCGAGGTTGGTCAGGCCCGGCCCTTCGAATTCGAAGGTATCGTCGACATGGTGGTGGCTTTCATTGCGCGGCGGCATGAACAGGTTCCACAGGCCCTGCTCCTTGGCGATGGCCTTCTTGTCCTGAACGATCTGGATCACTTTCCAGCGGTCGCCCTCGGCATCCTGCTGCGCGTAGGTGTCGATGTTCGGTCGCACGTGGCTTTCGATGAAATCGCGCACGCGTCCTGCCCAATAGGCCTGCCGTTCCGTCGGTTCGAAGTCCATTTCGCCTGTTCCTCTCTCTCAAGTCCTGATTTGCAATCTATTGCCTTGCCCGCATTCGTGGCAGAACTGACGAAGCGCGCCAACCCATGTTTTTCGATTGGTCGGTTTGCGGGCAGCGGAATTTGCCATCGGGCGTTTCAGCGCGGGCGTTTCGGCTGTCAGGGCGTGATCGAATGTGCATCCGGATCGGCGCGTGCCGCACTGTCGATCGGTTCGCCGGGAACGGGCGGGCGCGAAGGCTGCCCCGCTTTTCTAACGGCCAGTCTTTTCAGCCGCGCTTCGTGCTCTTCGCGTCCGATGGGGAACCGGCCCAACCAGTAGGCCGCGACCAGCGCAAGGATCACTGTCGCTCCGCCATAATAAATGACCATCTGTTCGATAACCGGCTGTGGAACTTCGCCCGGGTTGCTGTTCGTCGCCAGCTGTGAAAATTTTATGATCTGTCCGGTTATGAAAATGCCCGCGCCGGTCGCGCATTTCTGGATCAGCCAGTTGCCCGAATAAAACGCCGCCTCTGCCCGGCGATGGGTGCGTTCCTCGAATGCCTCGACGATTTCGGCGATCATCGATGTGGCCGAAATCATCATCACCACGCCCATCGTATTGGCAAACAGCAGGAAAGCGAAAAACAGGACGGTGGACATCGTCGTGCCGACCTCGGGCCAGAACCCGGTCAGCAAAAGCGCATACGGGGTCAACCCGATCACCATGCTGAGAATTGCCGACAGCCATGCGCTTTTCGATTTGCCCCAGCGCCGATGCATCGGCCCGACGATCATAAACATCAGGATCACCGACAAGAACAGGATAGCCGGGTAGAAGATCAATTCATTCTGATCGAGCTGCCACACGAACAGGTTGAGATAGTTCGTGATCGAAAAGGTCATGCCCTGATTGACGTAGGCGGCCAGACCGCCAATGGCGAAGATCAGGAAACTGCGTTCGGTAAAGGCCTGCGTGATCTCGGAAAACGCGGTCTTTATCGAGAACGGCGGCGGTTTGTGTTCGGGCCATTGCGCCACGAGCCGATGCTGACCGATCGCCGAACCGATGACCGACAGCGCGATCAGGATCGCCCCGAAAATACCGAACGGGAGGTATCCATCTTGTTGCAGCAATCCATCCTGGCCCGGCATGAATACCGTAAACGCCAGCACCATCATCAACAGGCCGCCGAGCCAGCCCGACAGGAAGCGATAGCGAAACAGTGTCGTGCGATCGTCGTAATCCTGCGTGATTTCGGGAACGAGGCTGACGGAGGGAACTTCGCAGGCGGACAGCAGGACGCGCACGGTAATGGCAATCCCGACAAGGCCTAGGAACGTCGGTTGATCACCGCCCGGCGGAGACCACAACAGCACCCATGCGATCGCCAGCGGGATCGGCGCCGCATACAACCACGGCAACCGTCGACCCCAGCGCGTGTAGGTCCGGTCGGACAGGTTGCCGATGATCGGATCGATGACGGCATCGGCCAGCAGCGCGATCAGCAAGGCAAGGCTGACAAGCCCGGCATCCATGCCCAGCACCTGATTGTAGAAAATCAGGAGAAAGAACGAAAAGCCCGAATCCTTCACCCCGAACGCAATCGCCCCGGAACCGTGGATCAGCTTCAGCCGCTGCGGGATCGGTCCTTTCACGAAGCTCATGTGTGCGGCGCTTTGTCCGATCGTACGTTACGCGAATTCGGCAGAATCGCCGGGCGGGGGCGTCTTGGTTTCCGACAGATCGTGCCGCAAACCGCGTCGCAGACCTTAGGCGACATGCCGCGTGCGTCAACGCAAACACGCTGACGCTACGGCATGGGGCGCTCTTTGCCGAGCAGGCCGATCCATGCTTGCGGCGCGGGCCGAAATGACCCTAGGATCGAACGCAAGTGGGAGCCTGAAATTCAAGAGGAGTCGGCAAAAATGTCCGATAAAAGCGATCTGGAAAAGTTCCGTCACGAAACGCGCGCCTGGCTGGAGGCGAATTGCCCGGCCGAAATGCGCGAGCCGGTGCGCGATGAGGAAGACGTCTATTGGGGCGGGCGCAACGCCACGTTCAAGAATGACGCGCAGCGGCAATGGTTCGAAGTGTGCCTTGAGAAAGGCTACACCGTGCCCGCATGGCCTAAAGATTACGGCGGCGCCGGATTGTCCGCCCCGCAGGCAAAGATCCTGCGCGAGGAGATGAGCCGGATCGATGCCCGCCCGCCGCTCAGTTCGTTCGGCATCTGGATGCTTGGCCCGGCATTGCTGCATTTCGGGACGGAGCCGCAGAAAAAGCGTTTCCTGGGCGAAATCGCGCGCGGCGAAATTCGCTGGTGCCAGGGATACTCCGAACCGGGATCGGGCAGCGACCTGGTCAGCCTGCAGACATTCGGAGAGGACAAGGGCGATCACTGGATCGTCAACGGCCAGAAAGTCTGGACCTCCTACGCCGACCAGTGCGACTGGATTTTCTGCCTCGTTCGCACGGACAAGACGAACAAGTACCAGGGCATTACCTTCATGCTGTTCGACATGGCGAGCGAAGGTGTCTCGACCAAGCCGATCAAGCTGATCAGCGGCAATTCGCCATTCTGCGAAACCTTCATGGAAGATGTGAAGGTGCCCAAGTCCTATGGCGCCGATTCCAGTGGGGACATCCCCGCCTATGTCGGTGAAATCAATCGCGGCTGGGATGTGGCGAAATACCTGCTCGGCCATGAGCGCGAGATGATTTCGGGCGCGGGCGGCGGCGATCGCACATCCGCGATCGGCGCGGCGATGAAGCGCCATGCGGCAAAAACCGGTGACGAAATTGACCCCATCCTGCGCGCCGAACTCGCCATGTTCGACGTCGATGCGCTGGCTTACGGCGCGATGGGCGAGAAATTCCTCGACGAAATCAAGGTCGGCAAGGCGCATCCCGCTCAGCCCAACATGATGAAATATGTCGGGACCGAATTGAACAAGCGTCGCCACGAATTGATGATGGCGGCAGGCGGATCGCGCAGCCTCGAATGGGAAAGCGAGGATACCGGTGGTGGGAAGCCTGCGCGAGGCTGGCTTCGTACCAAGGCGAATTCAATCGAGGGCGGGACCAGCGAAGTGATGCTGAACGTGGTCGCCAAACGCATTCTGGAACTGCCCGGCTCCTGAACCCAAGGATCGGCTGGCAATCGGGCCGCCTGACGCAAAGGTGCGGGCGGCCCGATCATCAATAAAAAAGAGAGAGGACGATAAGCCCGATGGCGCTTTACCACGATGACGATCAGGCCATGCTGGCCGACACCGCGACCCAGTTCATGGCCGAACAGGGCAGTATCGGCAAACAGTTGCGCCATTGGCGTGACAAGGATTGCCCCGACGGATTCGGCCACGACCTGTGGAAACAGATGGCAGAAATGGGCTTTACCGGCATGATCGTGGACGAGGCCGATGGCGGCCTTGGCATGGGCAATGTCGAAGCGGGCATCGTGCTGGAGGAGATCGGGCGCAACCTGACGCCTTCGCCGTTCCTTACGTCCTCCGTCCTGGCCGCGAGCGCGCTGAAGCACGGGTCGAACGATTTGAAAGGGCGTTATCTGCCCGGTCTCGTTTCGGGCGACAGCGTTTTTGCCGTGGCGATCGACGAAACGGCGAAACACCGGCCCGACCGGATCACCACTCGCGCCGAGAAATCGGGCAATGGCTTCAAACTGTCCGGGTCCAAGTCGTTCGTCATTCACGGTGCCAGCGCGGACATGATCGTCGTCGCGGCCCGGACCAGCGGTGCGGACGACGACGAAGAGGGCATCACGCTGTTCGCCGTGCCGAAAGATGCCTCCAACATGAGCCATGACGCGGTCCGGCTGGTCGATAGCTCGGTCGCGACCCACACGAAATTCGACGGCGTCGAGCTCGACGGCGATGCCGTGATCGGCGAAGTCGATGGCGGGCGCGAAATCCTCGATGCGATGCTGCGCGCAGGGCGCGTGGGTGCGGCGGCAGAGGGCGTTGGCGTTGCGCGCGGGGCGATGGACATGACGGTCGATTACCTCAAACAGCGCAAACAGTTCGGCAAGCTGATCGGGGAGTTTCAGGCTCTCCAGCACCGGGCCAGCCACCTTTATTCCGAAGTCGAAATTGCCAAGGCGGTGACGATCAAGGCCCAGCAATTGCTGGACGGCAACAGCGACCGGGCCGAGTTGATGAGCAGCGTCGCCAAGGCCAAGGTTTCCAAGGCTGCCGGCCTTGCCGTGAAGGAAGGCGTGCAGATGCATGGCGGGATCGGAATGACCGACGAATACGACATCGGATTTTACATGAAACGCGACCGCGCATTGCAGGAATTTCTTGGAGATGCCTATTTCCACGCTGGGCGCGTCGCACAGATGAGCGGATATTGATCATGGACCTCAAATCACTTTTCAGCCTCGATGGCCGCATCGCCCTCGTAACCGGCGGCAGCCGCGGGATCGGCAAGATGTTCGTCGAAGGCCTGCTCGAAGCGGGCGCGGCGCGCGTCTACATTTCTGCGCGCAAGGTCGAACAGATGGAAGCGACGATCGCGGAGTTCGGCAAGGACGCCGATGGCAATGACCGCGTGGTCGGTATTCCGGCGGACCTGTCGCAGATGGACGGGATCCGCAAACTGGCGGCAGAGATGGCGAACCGCGAGGACCGGCTCGATATCCTGATCAACAATGCCGGGGCAGCGTGGGGCGAACCCTATCTCGAATTCAGCGAGGCGGGATGGCACCGCACGATGGACCTGAACGTCAAGACACCGTTCTTCCTGACGCAGCAATTGCACAATCTGCTCGTCGCAGGGGGCAAGGGCGATCATCCGGCCAAGGTGATTCACGTGTCATCGATCGACGGCCTGCGGATCAATCCTTGGGAAACCTATGCCTATCAGGCATCGAAGGCGGGCGTGATCCAGTTGACCCGTCGAATGGCCGCGCGATTGGTCAAGGACAACATCATCGTCACCTCGATCGCACCGGGCGCGTTTGCCAGTGAAATGAACAAGGCGGCGAAGAACGCTCCGGATGCCAGCGCGGCGGTAATTCCCGCCGGGCGCATCGGCAGCCCGGAGGACATGGCCGCCGCCGCGATCTATCTGTGCAGCCGGGCGGGCGATTACGTTATCGGCGAAACGCTGACCGTCGATGGCGGCGTGGTCAACGCAGCGCTGCCATCGATGTTCAACGATCCGGCGGGCTGAGGTTCGGCCCGGCCATAGCCGAAGCGCAAGGAAAAGGCCGCCGGGACGATCCGGCGGCCTTTTCTTTTGCGCGAGGCGCCATGGCGCCGTCTTTTCTAGCACCCGTATGCCGCGCGCCTAATCGCCCATCAATTCGCGAACGAAGGGGATAAGGCCGGTCTGCCGCGTACGGCGCATCCGTTCGGCATCGAGCACTTCGCGCACGCGTTCGAAACATTCGTCGACGTTATCGTTGATGACGACGTAATCATATTCCGCCCAGTGGCTGATTTCGGCCCGCGCCCGCTCCATCCGCGCATCGATTATGTCGGCGGGGTCCTGCGCACGCGCTTCGAGCCTGCGCCGTAATTCAGGCAGGCTTGGCGGCAGGATGAAAACGCTGACCACGTCCTGCTGGTCTTTCTGATACAATTGCTGCGTACCCTGCCAATCGATGTCGAACAGGAAATCCTGCCCGTCTTTCAGCGCGGATCGGATGGCACCTTTTGGCGTGCCGTAACGATGGCCGAAAACATGCGCCCATTCGTAAAAGTCGTCCTCTTCCACCATTCGATCGAATTCTGCATCGGATACGAAGTGGTAATGGACGCCATTGCGTTCACCGGGCCGGGGAGGCCGGGTGGTGGCGGAAACCGACAACCTGATTTCCGGATCGGCTTTCAGCAGCATTTGCGAAAGGGTCGTCTTTCCTGCCCCCGAAGGAGACGACAGGATGAACAACAGCCCGCGTCGATGCAGTTTGTCGGTGGATTTGTATTCGCCCATGAAGTCCCCGAATCGGCCTCAACGAAACTGACCGTTTCGCAATCGCTACGCCATGAGATGTTGCGATGGCGCAAAGGGGTTACCTAAATCAAGGGGAGGCGGGCTCAAGATTGGCTAACGTTCGGCCCGTGGTCGAGATATCTCGATCATGACAGGTCGATCGCTACCCGAAAATCAGAGACCCCGGCGGCGGCGTTGGCGCGCCTTTCCGCGATCATAAAGCGTTTTTCCCACGAGAGAGCTCGCCACCAGGCCGAGGCCGAGCGGCGAACGGGTCGCGAGCTTGCCTGCGCCATAGAGTGCCAGGGTGCTGAAAACGGTCCGCCCTCGCAGTACCTCTTTGGCGCGGTCATCGTCTCCGTAACTCGCCTTGGCGACGCGCTTCTCCACTTCGTCCCGCGCAAGTATCGAAAGCGAGCGCAAAACGATTTCAGCGATGATGAGGTTGGTGGCCGGGTTCGAACTGGGCACCGGCACGCGGCTGTTGCGCCGGGCATCGACATCCGAATGGGCGAGTTCGCGCGCGAACGAGTCCTTGGCAAGCCCCTTGGGATCGGAGCGGTCTTTCTTGAACAATTTCATCGTACCGGCTCAACGCTCAACGACAAATTACGATCCCTCCGGCAATGACGCCAATGCGGGGCCCGAACCGAGGCAATCCGGACAGGACCGGATCGGCGCCCCTTATTTTTTTCGCCCGAAATCGACCGTGACCACGTTGGAACCGTCGTCTCCGCCGTTATCGCCGTCTCCGTCCGGCTGCTCATCGCCCGACCCGGGCTTGTTACCCTTTTTTGCGGCGCCTGCCGCATCGTTCTGGGCGTCGTCATGCTCTTCGGGGGCGAGTTCAGCGACCGACGCCTGGAATTGCAGTCCGAAATCAACCGCAGGATCGACGAAAGCGGTGATGGCCGCGTAAGGAATTTCGAGCTTTGCCGGGATCTGGTTGAACGACAGACCGACGCCGAACCCGTCATCGGTGACTTCGAGATCCCAGAACTTGTTCTGCAGGACGATGGTCATTTCGTCCGGAAACCGTTCGCGCAGGTGATCGGGGATCGATACCCCATTGGCGTGCGTCTTGAACGTTATGTAAAAATGGTGCGTGCCGGGCAATTCGCTCCCACCGCGTTCGATCACGCGCAAAACGCGACCGACCACGGCGCGCAGGGCCTCCTGCACGATTTCGTCATAGGGGATCAGGCTGTCCGGCGTTTCTTCGCTCATAACCATTTTGTCGTGGCGAGGAGGCTTGCCCGGGTCAAGTGTTTCATGCGCCTCGGAAACCCTTGAAGCCGATTATTTCCCGGATGGATCGCGCGATCCTGTCGGGCAAGGGCGAGATGCCCCGATGGTACGAGCGCGCTTGCATGAGGGCCATGCGGGCGTATAGCCGCACGGATCATGACCCATCCTTCCAGAACCGGCACCGTTTCGCGCGATACTGCCGAAACTGCAATTGCGATTACCGTCGACCTCGACGGAACCGGCGCCTACGACATATCGACCGGGATCGGCTTCCTCGACCACATGGTCGAACAATTCGCCAAACATTCGCTGATCGATGTCACGATGAAGGTCGATGGCGACCTGCACGTGGACCAGCACCACACGACCGAGGATTCCGCCATCGCACTGGGACAGGCATTGGCCGATGCGCTGGGCGACAAGGCGGGGATCGGGCGATACGGGCAGGCGTTTTCACCGATGGACGAAACGTTGTCGCGCGTCGCGCTGGATATTTCGGGCCGCCCCTATCTTGTCTGGAACGCCGAATTTTCGCAGGAAAAGCTGGGTGAATGGGACACAGAGCTGATCGAACACTGGTTCCATTCGGTAGCGCAGTCCGCAGGGCTGACGCTGCATATCGAGCTGCTCTACGGCACGAACAATCACCACATCTGCGAAAGCATCTACAAGGGGTTCGCTCGCGCCATGCGGATCGCCGTCGAACGTGATCCGCGCAAAGGCGACGCCGTGCCCAGCACCAAGGGGCAGCTTGGTGGGTAGGAAAGTTGCGCTGATCGATTACGGCGCTGGTAATTTGCATTCGGTGCACAACGCGCTGGAGGCGGTCGGCGCCGATGTGACCGTGACCGACGATCCGAAAAAGGTCCGCAGCGCCGATCGTATCGTCCTGCCCGGTGTGGGGTCGTATCGCGCCTGCGCCAATGGCCTGCGGTCGGTCGAAGGCATGGTCGATGCGCTCGAAGATCGGGTCCTCGACGGCAATGTCCCCTTCCTCGGCGTGTGCGTGGGTATGCAATTGCTGGCCGATCGCGGCGTGGAACACGCGGTTACGCCCGGCCTTGGCTGGATCGGCGGTGAAGTGCGACTGATCGAACCCACGGATCCGGCGATCAAGGTGCCTCATATCGGCTGGAACGATGTCGCGCCGATGCCCCATGCCCGAAATCACGCCGTCATCGATGACGGCGAAGCCTATTTCCTTCATTCCTACCATTTCGTGGTCGAGGAACCGGACCGGATCGCCGCGCTGACCGATCACGGCGGCGGACTGGTCGCCGCGGTGGCGCACGAAAACATCGTGGGCGTGCAATTCCATCCTGAAAAGAGCCAGCAATACGGGCTCTCGCTGCTGGACCGTTTCATGGAGTGGAAGCCGTGATCGTCTTTCCCGCGATCGACCTCAAAGGGGGCGAAGTCGTGCGTCTTGCCGAAGGCGACATGGATCGCGCCACCGTCTATGGCAAGGATCCCGCCGCGCAGGCGATGCTGTTTGCCCAGGCGGGTGCGGAACACCTTCATGTCGTCGACCTCGATGGCAGTTTCGCAGGGCGTGCGGAAAATCGCGCCGCGGTAGAAGCGATCGTCGATCAGTTTCCCGGCTACGTGCAACTGGGCGGCGGCATCCGCGACGCGGACGCGGTCGAAGGTTGGTTCGAAGCCGGGGTCGCCCGCGTCGTCATGGGGTCCGCCGCGTTGAAAGACCCTGATTTTGTCCGCGAAATGGCCCGCGAATGGGAGGGCGGCATCGTCGTGGCGGTCGATGCAAAAGACGGCATGGTCGCGACCGAGGGGTGGGCACAGGTGTCGAATGTCCCCGTCGTCGATCTCGCCCGCCGGTTCGAGGATGCAGGTGTTGCCAGCCTGCTGTTCACCGATATCGGGCGCGACGGATTGTTGAAAGGCGTCAATATAGAGGCGACGATCGAACTCGCGCGGCAGGTCGACATCCCGGTCATCGCCAGCGGCGGGGTCAAGGGGTTGGCCGACATCCACGTCCTTTCGGTCAACGCGCACGAAGGGATCGAAGGCGTAATCACGGGGCGCGCCCTGTATGAAGGGCGACTGGACCTTGCCGCCGCGATTGCCATGGGGGCAAGGGATTGAGCAGGAGCCGATGCGCTGGACATGGCAATGAGTGCGGCTCCTGATGCGTCAGGTCGGTTGCCTGTTTCTTGGACTCGCGTTTCTTGCCGGCCTTACGGTCACGGGCGGATCGTATGTCATCGGTTTGCTCAACGTCGTGGTTTTTCTGGTGCTTGCTTTGGCGGTCGACAGGTTCATCGTTCCGCGTTTTGGTCGGCAGGGCATGGTCTACGGTATGGCAGGGGCGTTTTTCATCAGTATTCTGTGGCCCTATGCCCTGATCGCGGCCAGATCGGGCGATGATTGCATCGGGGATGCGTGTCTGCTTGAAATCGACAGGCAACGAACCGCCGGGCAAAATGGGCAGGAACCCGAAGGAGAAACCAATTGACCGTCCGTATCCGCGTCATCCCATGCCTCGACGTTGCCGATGGGCGCGTGGTGAAGGGGGTGAACTTCGTCGATCTGAAAGATGCGGGCGATCCCGTGGAACAGGCGCGCGCCTATGACGCCGCCGGGGCTGACGAATTGTGCTTTCTTGACATCTCGGCCAGTCACGAAGGGCGCGGGACGTTGCTCGACATCGTCCGGCGAACGGCGCAGGTCTGTTTCATGCCGTTGACCGTAGGCGGCGGGGTCAGGACCGTGGAGGATGCGCGAGCCCTCCTGCTCGCCGGGGCCGATAAGGTCGCCGTCAATTCGGCCGCCGTCAAACGGCCCGAACTGGTGGGCGAAATCGCCGACCGGTTCGGCAGCCAGTGTGTCGTCGCCAGCGTCGATGCGCGCCGGGTCGGCCCGCCGGTCCCTGTTCGCGGAGAGCCTGCCGAACAAGGCGGACCGCGCTGGGAAATATTCACCCACGGCGGACGGCAGGAAACCGGTATCGACGCGATAGAACACGCCCATCGGCTGGCCGAACTGGGCGCGGGCGAACTTCTCGTCACCAGCATGGACGGCGATGGTACGAAGGCGGGCTACGACCTCGACCTGACCCGTGCGATTGCCGACAGCGTCAATATTCCCGTAATCGCGAGCGGCGGGGTCGGCACGCTCGATCATCTGGTCGAAGGCGTCACGCATGGCCATGCGAGCGCGGTCCTGGCCGCCTCGATCTTCCATTTCGGCACCCATTCGATCGACGACGCCCACCGGGCGCTGCGCGATGCCGGCCTGCCTGCGCGCTCTGTCTAGGCCTTGCCGATATGTGTTCATGCCGATCAGCGTCAGGATATCGATGACCGACCCAGCCGCCATCCCAGCCGCCATCATCTCCCGCCTTGAATCCACCATTGCCGAACGGCGCGGCGCATCGCCAGATTCAAGCTACGTCGCCAGCCTGTGCGCGGGCGGGATCGAGCGAATGTCGAAGAAGCTGGGTGAAGAGGCAGTCGAAACCGTAATCGCCGCAATATCGCAGGGCGACGACGAACTTGTCGGCGAAAGTGCGGACCTTCTGTTTCACCTACTCGTTCTGCTTTCGGAACGCGGCATATCTTTCGACAGCGTGCTGTCCGAACTGGCCCGCCGCGAGGGGTTGTCCGGGATCGAGGAAAAGGCCGCCAGAAAGACATAATGGCGACGGCACGCGATGACGGGCCGAAAGGAGCGACAATGGCAATCGATGCGACGAAACCGTATGACGACGACAATATCTTTGCCAAAATCCTGCGCGGTGAAATCCCGTCAGAGACCGTGTACGAGGACGATTACGCGCTCGCATTCGAGGATATCAACCCGCAGGCCGAAATTCACACCTTGGTCGTTCCAAGGGGCAAGTATGTGAGCTGGGACGATTTCTCCGCCAATGCCGACGCCGATGAAATCGCGGGATTTGTCCGGGCCGTCGGCGAAGTCGCGCGTCGCAAGGGGTTGGTCGAACCCGGTTACCGCCTCCTTGCCAATGTCGGTGGCCACGGCGGTCAGGAAGTGCCGCACCTGCACGTGCATATTTTCGGAGGCGAACCGTTGGGCCCGATGATCTGCAAATCGTGATGGGCGCCCGTGGAATGGCAATATCGCATGGCAATTTCGCACTGGCGCACGCTACGCCCAGCTGGGCAATCTGCGGGTTTTCAGCCCTCCCAAGCACGGCTAGTGGCGTAGGCGAATGACGGCTGATCACTCCCGCAGACCCACGCCGCCGGGCGGCCTGATCGACGGATCGGCGCACTTTTACGCCGTGCGCGTCTATTACGAGGACACGGACCTTTCCGGCATCACCTACCATGCCAATTACCTTCGCTGGTTCGAACGGGCGCGGTCCGACTTGCTGCGAATGCTGGATATCGATCAACGCGCCGCAATCGAAGCGGGCAAGGGGGCGTGGGCGGTGGCCGAAGTGAACCTGAAATACCTGCGTCCGGCCCGGCTAGACGATGATGTGGTGATTGAAACGACCTGCACGCAATTGCGCGCCGCCAGTTGCCGGATGCATCAGACCGCCCGGCGCACCGGCCCCGGCGGAACCGAAACCCTGTGTGAAGCATCACTGAGGGTCGGGTTCCTGACGCCCGATGGACGACCCCGGCGACAGCCGGAGAAGTGGCGCGAGGCATTCGAAACATTCATGACTGAAGGGAATTGCTGACCGTGGCTGTCGATGCGACCACCATTGCGCCCGGCGCTGTCGCCGGAAATACTGTCGCCGGAAATACAGGGGGCGCTGCCGGCCCGGCCCGGCTCGACCCGCTCGAGCTGTTCCTGCAGGCCGATATCGTCGTCCAGGCGGTGATGATCGGCCTGATTATCGCCAGTATCTGGACGTGGACGATCATCGTTTCGTTCTCGATGCGCCGGTCGAAGCTGGAACGGCGGTCGCGTGACTTCGAGGACGATTTCTTTTCCCGCCGCGATCCGGACGAAAAAATGGGCAAGCGCCGCCGCGCCGCCATCCCGGCCGCACGCGTGGCGGGCGCAGGAATGGACGAATGGAAACGATCGACCGCTAACGAACCGGTCGATCGCGATGCCACGCGACAAAGGATGGCCGCTGCGATGGAAAGCCAGGTCGGGCAGGAGGCGGATGACCTGTCCGAACGGCTGACCTTCCTCGCCACGACAGGATCGGTCGCACCGTTCGTCGGCCTGTTCGGTACGGTCTGGGGCATCATGAACAGTTTTTTCCAGATCGGCGCACAGCAAAGCGCGTCGCTGGCCGTGGTTGCGCCCGGTATCGCGGAGGCATTGTTCGCCACCGCCATCGGCCTTTTCGCGGCGATCCCGGCTGTGATCGCCTATAACCGGTTCAGCCAGTCGGTGAACATGTACGAAGCGCGCCTGCAGCGTTTTGCCGACAAGGTTCATGCCGGCCTCAGCCGCGAACTGGACCGGACATGAGTACGCATAGCCTGAGACGCACCGGTCTCGATGGTCTGCCTGCGGGTTGGACCGCAGCCGAAAGGATGCATTGATGGGAGTTTCCCTCTCTCCTTCCGGTCGTGGACGCGGGCGGCGGTCGCGCCGCGCGGCGATGGCGGAAATCAACGTCACTCCCCTTGTCGACGTTATGCTCGTTCTGCTCATCATCTTCATGGTCACGGTGACGCTGCCCGCCGTGGGCGTGCCGATCCAGCTGCCGGAAAGCCGGGCGCAGCCGGTCGAGGAAATGCCGGACCAGGTAACGATCAGCATCGATGGCGAAGGGCGCATATATATCGGTGACGAAGCCGTCCCGGTCGGTGGCCTGCCCGACCGCCTGTCGCTGCTGGATCGCGGTGCCGGGGGCGAAACGCCGACCATCGTTTTGCGCGGCGACCGCGCGCTCGATTACGGGCGGGTCATGGCCGTAATGGGGGAATTGGGCCGGGCGGGGTTTACCTCGATTTCGCTGGTCACCGACAGTTCAGTTTCGCCGCCATAGCCTCGCATCATGCGTGAAACCGCCCTCCGCCGCGAAGACCGCATCGGCCTTGTCGCCGCCATCGCGATCCATATTGCCCTGATTGCGGCCTTCGCACTGCAGTTCCTGTTCGCGCCATCGGACCGCCCGATGCCACAGCGCATGACGGTTAATCTGGCGAGCGAGGTCGGACTTGAGGCAACGGCGCCCGATCCCGTGCCCGAAAGCCGCGCCGCGATTGCGCCGACCCTGTCGGATCAGCCCGCCCCGGAAATGGAACCCGACCGCGTCGAAGCGATCCCCGACGTTCCGCCGCCCCTGCCGCGTGCACAGCCGCGCAGAGAGACCCGGCCCGCCCCGAGCGATGACCGCGCGCGCCGTCGACCGGAAGAAACCCGCGCCGCCCCGGCGCAGCCGCGCGCCGAGACGACGCCGGGTGGCAGTCGCATCGGGGAAAATTTCCTCCAGGGGCAGGGCAGTTCGCAAACCAGCGATGAAACGCGCGCGCCCGCCGCAACATTCGGTGCGAGCGAACGGGCCGCGCTGTCATCGGCGATCACGCGGCAATTGCGCCCACACTGGAACGCCCCGACCGGGGCCGACGCTGAAAAGCTGGTCTCGATCGTGACCTGGCGGCTCAACCGTGATGGTTCGCTCAATGGCGCTCCGTCCTGTCGCAATCAGCCCAGCAGCATCACGCCGTCCAACAGGCCACAGGCCGGCCTGCATTGCGAACGCGCAATCCGCGCGGTTCAACTGGCCGCACCTTTCAATCTTCCCGAGCAGTTCTACAGTCGCTGGAACGATCTCGAATGGCAATTCGACAGAAGGCTTTGACGTATGAAATTCCTAGTTCTCACCGTCCTGTCCGCAGGGTTTCTGACCACGGCGGCATCCGCGCAGGACCTGGGCGCGCCGATGATCGAAGGCGGGCAGGTTGAGGATATCGCCATCGAAGGCGACGAGGACGCGGGTCCGCTGCGCGGCACGGTCACCGATGAAAGCTCGCTCGACGATCTGGGTATTGCGATCCCCGCCTTCGCCACCGATCGAAATCGCGAAACGGCGGCGAATGCCGATGGCACGGCCGCCCTTGGCCGCGAAGTTGCGCGCGTCATCACCGCGAACCTTCGCAATAACGGCCTGTTCGAACCGACCGGACCGGACAGTCTGCCGACACCGGAATTTCAGCAGATAACGGCGCCCGCATGGGGCAGCTGGGGCGGGCGCGGCGCGGAAATGCTGGTCCACGGTTATGTCCGGGCGCGCGATGATGGGCGGCTGGTCGTGGGTTGCTACCTCTACGACGTTGCCCTGCAGGACGAACTCGTGCGTGAAGGCTGGGTCGTGCCGCCGGCCGATTGGCGCCGCGCAGCGCACAAATGTTCGGATCTCGTCTATTCGCGCCTGACGGGGGAAGATCCCTTTTTCGATAGCCGCATCGCCTATATCGCTGAAACCGGACCAAAGGATGCCCGGGTCAAACGCCTTGCCGTGATGGACAGCGACGGTGCCAATCACCGGTTCCTGACGCTGGGCAGCGCGACGGCGCTGACCCCGCGCTATTCACCCGATTATTCGAAGATACTCTATCTGTCCTACGTCGATGGAAATCCGCGCATCTACGTCTACGACATTGGCAGCGGCCAACAGACCCTTGTGAGCGAGAATGCCAATCCCACGCTTGCCCCGCGCTGGTCGCCCGATGGCCGCTACGTGCTTTATTCGATGGCGGTGGCGGGCAATACCGACATCTATCGCGTGCCGGTAACGGGCGGACGCAGCGTCCGGCTGACCGATACGCCGGGCATCGACATTGCGGGTTCCTATTCGCCCGATGGTGGCCGGATCGTGTTCGAATCCGACCGGTCGGGGACGCAGCAATGCTATGTCATGGATGCCGATGGCACCAATCAACGCCGGATCAGCTTTTTCGGCGGACGCTGCGCCACCCCGGAATGGAGCCCGCGCGGCGACCAGATCGCATTCACCCGGATCGCGGGCGATTTCAACGTCGCGGTCATGACTCCGTCGGGGCGGAACATGCGGGTTCTGACCGGCGGCTGGCAGGACGAGGCGCCGACATGGGCACCCAACGGGCGGATAATCCAGTTTTTCCGCACGACCCGCAATTCAGGCGATTCATCCCTGTGGCAGGTCGATCTGACCGGGCAGAACGAACGGCGATTGCCGACCCCGGTCGACGCGTCCGATCCGGCATGGGGACCGATTCGGCCCTGAAGTCGTTACATTCGTAATCGCCGACGATTTTTTCGGTCGGCAATAACAAGGAGAGCAAATGCAATGACTATCTCCCGGACACGCCTGGCCACAACGACAATCCTCGCCTCCGCCCTCGCGCTGGGCGCTTGCAGCAAGGAGGCGCCCGCCGAATTGCCGCCGACACCGCAGGCGGCGACGCCCGCACCGACCGCTACGCAACAGCCGACCGGCCCGACCGTCGGCACACAAGCGCATTTCGAGGACGCGGTTGGCAGTTCGACAGTCGTCTATTTCGATACCGACCGCTACAATATCGACAGCACCGATGCGGCCGCTTTGCAGGAACAGGCACAATACATCGCCGCCTATCCGCAGCTGACATTCACGATCGAAGGGCATACCGACGAACGTGGAACGCGTGAATACAATCTTGCACTGGGTGAACGGCGCGCCAATTCGGCGAAAAATTACCTCGTCAGCCTTGGCGTGTCGCCCGATCGTATCCGCACCGTCAGCTATGGCAAGGAACGGCCCGTCGCGCTTGCTTCCAATCCCGAGGCGTGGGCGCAAAATCGCCGTGCCGCCAGCATCGTAGTGAACTGATCGACGGGGGCGGGTTCTGCGTTTGAAGAGGCAAACATCGCAATGCCAATGGGGGGACGCGGGATCGCCCGACGCCCGCGCCCCTGCTGCCTAGTTTACGGCGTCGGCGATGACGGACGTTAGGCTCGTGGCCGGCATTTCGATCGCGACCAATGCAAAGGGGGCATCGGCGGACCGGTCCACATCGCCTGCGCGCGCAAACAGGGACAGCGCAACCAGCGCGAGCGCGGAAAACAGGCTCGAAATGGTCAATGGCTGGCTCATGTTCCTGATGCGTCCCCGTGGTGTCGAAAGTGCTGGCAAGCCAGTTGGTCGTCCGACTGCATAGCGGCCGGAAAGTGAATGAATTATTGCAATGCAACATTTCGTTTCGCAACCTGTTCCCGAAATTATCCGCCCTGCCTATGCAAAGCGTTCGTTCGCGCTTAGGTAGGGGCCCGTGTTTCAGTCGATCCATGCCATCGAATCCCCCGCGAAAGGTCTGCGGGAATGAGCCGCGCCCGTCGATCAAACGATTGGGGCTTTCCGCGCTGGCGTGGATATGGCGGATCGCGAGAGGCGACGAACATTCGCCTGTGCGACCGGCACGGCTGCGAAGAGCCGGGCAATTGTCCCGCACCCAAATCGCCGAACAATCCGGATCGTTGGCATTTCTGTCAGAAACACGCGGCGGAATACAATTCGAAATGGGATTATTTCGAAGGGTTGGACAAAGCGGAAAAGGCCGAACGCGCAAAAGCCGAACGCGCTGAAAGCGCCGGTTATGCCGAGGCGTCTCATTATGGTTGGACCGGGTCGGGCGACGGTTCGCGCAGCGCGGACGAAATGCGCGCGCTCGACCTGCTCGAACTCGAATCCGATGCCGATTTCGCAACCGTAAAGCGCGCCTATCGCGCCAAGGCGAAGCGTGTCCATCCCGACGTGAAACCGGGCGATGCCGAAGCGGCGAAGGAATTTCAGGCGATCCAAGTCGCCTATGACGTCCTGCGCGCAGCCGAAGAACGGCGCGTCTGGAAGGGTTAGACGCGCCCGCGATTACCGCGCGGGCGCGCCTCTTTTGCTCGAACCGCGATCACACCTTGTCCAGCGCCTGATCGAAATCGGCGATCAGGTCGTCCGCATCCTCGATCCCGATGCTGATCCGCACCAGATTGTCGGTAATCCGCAACTGTTGACGCCGGGCGTGGGGGACGGACAGGTGAGTCATCGATGCCGGGTGGCTGGCGAGCGTTTCCGTGCCGCCCAGGCTGACCGCCAGTTTGGCGATGACCAGATTGTCGAGGAAACGGAAACACTCTTCTTCTCCGCCCTTGATGAACAGGCTGAAGGTCGATCCTGCGCCCAGGCATTGACGCTTGAAAATGTCCTTTTGCCGGTCGTCCGACAACATGCCGAGATAGCCCAGCCCTTCGACCTTTGGGTGATCGGCCAGGAACGCGCAAACCTTGGCCGCGTTTTCGCCCGCGCGCTGCATCCGCAACTCCACGGTTTCGAGGCTTCGCATCAGCATCCACGCCGTGTTGGGATCGACGATTCCGCCCATCGTGTTTCGCAGGGCGCGGACCGGATCCATCCAAGCCTTCGCCCCCGCGATCGACCCCGCGACGAGATCGGAATGGCCGCCGACATATTTGGTCAGTGAATAGGCGACGATATCCGCCCCATGTTCGAGCGGACGTTGCCACAGCGGGCCAAGGAAGGTGTTGTCGATCGCGATTGGGCAGGAATAGTCGAGGCCCTCATCGCGGGCGGCCTTCACCGCGGCAATATCGACCAGCGCATTGGTCGGATTGCCGGGGCTTTCGAGATAGATCATCGCGACCTTGCCGCCATTTTCGTCGGCCTTTGCCTTCGCCCGGTTCAGAACTTCGTCCAGCTCCTCGCGCGTCGCCCCGGCGGGGAAATCCACGTAGCTGACATTGAACTTGCTCAATACCTTGGCGACGAAACCTTCGGATGCGGCGTACAGCGGCCCGGAATGAACGATCACGTCGCCCGCGCTGACATAGGCGAGCATCAGGATGCAGATTGCCGTCATGCCCGATGAAAACGTCAGAGCATCCTCTGCCCCGTCCCACACGGCGAGGCGATCTTCGAGTATTTCCTGGTTCGGCCCGTTGAACCGGGAATAGACGAGACCCTCGGCGCCGCCTTCACGTTGTCCGGTTATCCCTTCGAAATGACGTTTTCCCGCCGCGGCGTTTTCGAACGCGAACGTGGACGTGAGAAAGATCGGCGCTTTAAGCGATCCTTCGGACAGGGCCGGATCGAAACCGTGTCCCATCATCAGGGTCGACGGTTTCAGTTCGCGTCCGCCGATCGACGTCCGCTCGGGTTTCGGGTTACGGCGTGGGGTGGGGGTATCGGGGGCGGAATTCTGGTCTACTGGCCCGTCTGTCATGGCATATCCTTCCTGTGTCGCGCGCTCCAAGGAAGGCTGGAGCATTGGGTTCTCGCGCGTCGTCGTGGTCGGCGCGATAATTACGATGCTGGGCACCCGTTTCTAACCTCCGCAGAAACGCTTCTCCCGCACGACCCGCTACGGGCCGTCAATGATCGCAGGAAATATAGCGGGCCATACCCGCTGGCAACCGCTTTGGTAGGCGAAGCGGTTGATTTGCCGATAGTTCAGGCGATCCGGGCCATCGCCCACACGATTGCGACGATCAGAACGATACCGATCGCATCGAGGACGAGTCCCGCACGCACCAGCCGCCCGATCCGCAACCGCCCGGTCGCCCATGCGATGGCATTCGGCCCGGTCCCGGCGGGCAGAATGAAACCCCAGCTTGCCGCAAGAGCCGCCGGCATCGCGATCAGGATCGCATCCGCCCCCAGACCCAGCGCGGCGGCCAAACTGGCGACGATCGGGATGATCGCGCTGGCCGTTGCGACGTTGCTGGCAAATTCGGTGATGAGAACGACGAGGGTGACCACCGCCAGCCCTATTGCGAATAGCGGTATCGCGTCGAGCGGCAGCAATGCCGCACCCAGCCATTCGGCCAGCCCCGATGCCTGCATACCCGCCGCGAGCGCCAGACCGCCTCCGAACATCAGAATGACGCCCCACGGCGCGCGATCTGCCTCCGACCATTTCAGCAAAGGTCGGCCCGAACCGTCCGGCACGAGGAACAGCGCGACTGCGGCGATGATGGCGATGGTCCCGTCGGTCCAACTGTCAGGCGGCAAATAAGGGGAGACCCAGCGCCGCGTCATCCACAGGACGAAGGCGAGCGCGATGATAGGGACCAGCCGCCGTTCCGCCGGGGACCACGGCGCGTTGTCGGAAATCGCCTTTTGCGCGGAGGCGACATCGAACGGATGGGCCGCGATGCGTTGCACCCGGGCGATGATCAGCGCGGCGACGGGGACGCCGACGATGACGATCGGAAGGCCATAGACCATCCACCGGGCAAAGCTGATCTGCAAACCGATCATGTCGTCAAGCAATTGAACCGCGATGCCGTTCGTTGGCGATCCGACGATCGTGCCGAGGCCGCCGATACTGGCCGCGAACGCGATGCCCATTGGTAGCGCACCGTGGAAACCCTCTGTCATGGGAGCAGTATCGGCCACCAGTCCGCCCGACGAGGTGGCCCCCTCCGCGCTAACGGACGCTCCGGTTTGCCCCCCGGCCAGCACGGCGAGTGCCATCGGCATCATGATCAGCGCGGTCGAGGTGTTCGAAATCAGCATCGAGAGCAGCGCCGCGCTCGCCATGAAGGCGAGGAGCAGACGGAAACTGCCCGCGTCCGCACCGACACGGTTGAGAATGGCAAGGCTCAACCGCCGGTGCAGCCCGGTGCGCTCTATCGCCAGCGCGAGAAACGCTCCGCCCAGCAGCAGAAACAGGATCGGCGCGTAATAGGCGCTCGCCGTATCGCGCGCGTCCATTACGCCGCCCAGCGGAAGCACTATGAATGGCAGCAGCGCCGTCACCGATAGCGGGACCGCCTCCGTCATCCACCACGCCGCCATCCATACCACCAGCCCCGCAACCAGCCACGCCTGCGCGCTCATCCCCGCAGGAGCTGTCGATATGATCGTCAGCGCAAATGCAAGGGGCCCGAGAAAAAGGCCAATCCGGCGTGCAGTCATGTCGGACGTTCCCCCGGTCCCAAATGTCGGAAAGGACCGATATCAACAAGATGCATGCCGGCGCAAGCGACGCGGCGGCTATCGCATCCGATCCTCATGCATGTCCGGCAATCGCCGATAGAGCCGGGCCTGCCTTTGCGGATGGCCATCCCGTACGGACGGCGGGATCATGGCGGATACTGGTCAGCCGCGCCTTTCTATTCGACTTCGCCCACACCGCCCTCATCCCCCGGCAGGGTGATATTGCTGAATGTGACCGTTCCGGTGCGTCCTTCCCGCATGATACGCTCGAATTTCTGCTGACGCTGGGCGAGCAGGACGGTCATGGATTGCGGTATGCGAAAGCTTTGCGGAATTCCCAAGGCGTTGCTGATATTCTGGTAAGTCGGTTCGCGCAGGCCCCCGGCGAGATCGGCGATGTCGTATTCCCTGACTGTCGCCTCTACATCATCCGTCGCGGATAAAATCGCCTTCGTATCGTCGTCGGCATATTGAGCGATATGGGTGCGTAGATCGGCGTTGAAGTCGTCGAAATAATACGGTGCCGCTTCGGCGAACAGTTCGGCCACCTGCAGGGTATCACCCCGCTTTTGCGTGCCGCGCAGGGAATTGACGAAATCACGCGCGCTTTTCTGTAGCAGACGCGCGACGTTGTCGGCGTTGAAGGCTTCGCGCTGGATCGACGGTCCGCCGATTTCACCGCGCCAGAACCCGTACATGACCATCGGATCGCGCCAGTTGGCATAGACGATACGTTCACGGATATCGCGCAGGGAAAGGGCTATGCCCTCGACCGTGATGAACTTCGCATCGTCAAGCGGTACACCGCCCACTTCGAGCGTGCGTGGCTGGCGCACCGGCCATTCCTTGGCGATCTGTTCAATCATCGCGACGTTGTGGAGATTGAGCCAGTAGGCAAGCTGTTCATTGCGGGCAAGCGACTGGATATCGACTTTGTCGGCGGTCTCTTCGAGGTCGCGGCGATAGATGCCAAAGCTCTCGATTATGTCGGTATCGAGAAAGCTGAACATGATCCGCGTACCTTCGAGCCGGTAGCGCGAGGTATGCCCATACTGACGCCTGGTGCCGAAGCTTTGCCGCGGGGTACCTGCCGTCTGGCGAAGCGATGGTCCCATCGAGATGACGAGGTTGTCCAAGGCTTCGTCCCAGATTGAATAATCGATCTTGTGCGCGATCGGATCCGCCATCGGTTCGAAGGCTGCTATCGCAGCGCTTTTCCGGGCGTTGCCCTGCACGCCAGCTTGTACGCTAGCCTGTACGGCGCCCTCCGCCGCCGTGGCTGTGCGCGCGTGCGCCGACTGGGCCATGACGGTCGATGCAACCAGGCAGCCGAGCGCCACGGTGCAGGCCCGCGATAGGTTTTTGGAACGAGAATTTCTGGCAGACATCGAACTATCCTGTGACGTAAATTCGGGCGGTCGAACGAGCGGAAGGTCAGCGATCGACCGAACTCTTTCGCAAGGATTGTCAGTACGTCGGCAACCCTGTTGCGGGGAAGGGGATGGTTCGATGGGGATTGCATCGCTGGAGAATGATGCTCGAACCGATCCCCTACCCCGCTCAAACAGGTATAATCCATCGAACGGCGTGTTTGTTCGCCCCGGTCGGACGAACCGTGCTGTTTGTCGAAATATGGGCTGGACGACGGCTCGCTTGCAGGGCGCGCAATGACTGATCCGGTATCTTTCGTCGAATACCGGCTCAGGCAGAACCCAGGCAATACGTGGCAGCAAGCGCGAAACGCGCCGCTTATTTCGGAGAGAGCACCATCAACATCTGTCGCCCCTCGAGCCGGGGAAAGGCTTCGACCTTGGCGATTTCCTCGACATCGGCCTGAACTTTTTTCAGCAGGTCCATGCCCAGATGCTGGTGCGCCATTTCGCGCCCGCGAAACCGCAGGGTGACTTTAACCTTGTCGCCGTTCTCGATGAACTTGTTCACGTTCCTCATCTTCACGTCGTAATCGTGCGTGTCGATGTTGGGACGCATCTTAACTTCCTTGATGTCCTGCGTCTTTTGCGTCTTGCGCGCCGCATTGGCCTTTTTCTGGGCCTCGTAGCGATATTTGCCGACATCGAGGAACTTGCACACGGGCGGGTCCGCGCCGGGGGACACTTCGACGAGGTTCAGGCCTTTTTCCTGGGCCTGCTCGACCGCTTCGCGCGTGTACATCACGCCAAGGTTTTCGCCTTCGTCGTCGATCACGCGAACCTTGGGAATATTGATCATGTTATCGAAACGAGGGCCGCTCTTTACGGGCGGGGCCATCGATCGCCGGGGTGGACGGGCTATGTGTGTTCTCCTGATGTTGCCGATTCTGAACGCGCGCAATGTAGGGCGTATTCCAGTGCTGCGCTAGGGTCTGTGAGGGTTTCTTTGACTATGCGTTCGACCTCGCAAGCGATTACGAACGTGATCGCGGTTCGCCATGCCCGAAATCGAACGCTTATCAATCGACGATTAGCATCATGCCAGCGGCTGATGCCCGGTCACGCGGCTTGTCTCCACAGGGGGAAGCGCACCAGCTTGCCCTTGGCCGGCAGGACCGCATCGATTTCGCGCGCGGGGCTGAGAGCGGTCAGGATTTCCGGCGCGCTCGCGTCCATTCCGCCGGTATAGGCGCCGAATGCCGGAAGGATCATGCGATCGCCCTGTTGCCCGTCCTGTCCGCCCCGGCTCACCACGGCGCAAGGCCGGGCAATGCGCCGATGCCGCACGGTCAGCCGCATTTTCGGGTGGTAGTGGCCGGACAATTCGGGCCGCGTTTCACCACGTTTCGCCATGTGTCGAAGGACGATGCCGCCGATTTCCAGTTCGTCGACCACGGTTGCGCCGAATGCGCGGTCCATGTTTTCATCGTGATTGCCCGTTACCCACACCCAGTCCAGCGCGCGGGTGAGCGATTCGAGCATTCCGCTGGCATACGGATCGAGCCGCCCGGTTCCGGCATCGTCATGGAAATTGTCGCCCAGCGTGATGACGCGCCGCGCGCCGGTCGCTTTTATCGCATCGGCCATTCGTTCCAGTGTTTCGCGGCTGTCATAGGGTGGCAGCATCTGCCCCTGCTTTGCATACCAGCTGCCTTTTTCCAGATGCAGATCGGCCACCAAAAGCGCGCGTTCTCGCGGCCAGTACGCGGCCCAGAACGAACCCGCGCCTTTCGTCAGCACGAACTCTTCACCGGAAAAATCCATCGGGGCGAACGAAACGGGAACCATGCTGGTGACTTGCCCGCGGTCGATGCGTTTGGCAAGGGGGTGTCATGGACTGGGAACCTTATACACAACGCGCCCGAACATGGTTCGAGCAATTGCGCGATTCGATCTGCGCCGAATTCGAGGCGATCGAGCGCGAGGCGGGGTCGGACGCGGCGTTTCAATATACGCCCTGGAACCGCAGCGAAGAAGGCAACGACGATCCCGGCGGCGGGGTACAAGGCCTGATGAAAGGCGAGGTTTTCGAAAAAGTCGGCGTCAACGTTTCCACCGTGCGCGGCAATTTTCCCAAGGAATTCGCCGCCAGCATCAACGGTGCGGACCCGGAAAATCCCGGTTTCACTGCGACGGGCATCAGCCTTGTCGCCCACATGAAAAACCCGCACGCCCCCGCCGTCCATATGAACACCCGGTTCCTGACAACGGGGAAGGCATGGTTCGGCGGCGGAGCGGATCTCAACCCGCCGATCCCGTACGAGGAAGATACCGAGGCGTTTCATGCGGCGATGCGGGCCGCGTGCATGGCCCACAATCCCACCTATTACGAACGTTACAAGAAATGGGCGGATGAATATTTCTACATTCCCCATCGTGAGGTCCATCGCGGTGTCGGCGGTATTTTTTACGACCACCTGGAATGCGATGAAGGTGAAGACGGGAACAGCGCCGCATTCGAACGGAATTTCGCATTCACACAGGACGTCGGCCGCGCGTTTCTGGATATCTTCCCCGCCCTGGTCAGAAAAAGGATGGGAAGCGACGTCGATCAAAGCGATGAAGCGCGGATGCTCGAATATCGCGGGCGTTACGCCGAATTCAATCTGGTCTACGATCGCGGGACACTGTTCGGATTAAAGACCGGCGGCAATATCGATGCCATTTTGATGAGCCTGCCGCCCCGCGCCACCTGGAGCTGATCGACCGATATTGCGGCTTTCTTCCCAGATGATTCCGGCGCGTCACGATAGCATACGGTCGGCATCGGTGCGGGATCAGGCCGGTACGGTAGGTCGCAGTCCGGCATCACGCCTAGTAATAGCCGACTGCGCTGCCGAGGATGCAGGCATCCAGCGGCGCAGCGCGTCGCCGAGTATGTCCATCGACAGCGGTTTGGCGAGATGTTCCTGCATCCCGGCATCGAGACATCGTTCGACATCGTCTGAAAAGGCGTTTGCGGTCAGCGCGATGATCGGCAATTCGTTGGCATCGATCCCGGCCGCGCGGATCTGCCGGGTCGCTTCCAGCCCGTCCATTCGCGGCATCTGTAGGTCCATCAGAACCAGCGCATAAGGTTCGTTGCAATTACGCGCATGGTTGACCATCGCCAATGCTTCGACGCCATCCTCGGCACAATCGATCTCCATGCCGAGGCGCTGCGCCATGTCGGTCATCAATTCGCGGTTGATATCGTAGTCCTCGGCCAGAAGAATGCGCGCATCGGGGCCATGTCCGGCCATCGCAGTCTTCGCACCGCCTGCTGCTGTCAGTTTGCGACCATCCCGGTTTGCAATGTGCGCCGGCGCGTCGGCCCCGACCAGCGGCAATTTGAGGGTAAAGACGGACCCCTCGTTCGGTTCGCTGCGAACGGTAAGGGTACCGTTCATCAATTCGGCAAGCTGGCGGCTGATAGCAAGGCCCAGTCCGGTCCCGCCGCGCTGTTTGTCGGCGCTGCGAACGTCTTGCGTGAAGGGGTCGAAAATCGCCTGCTGCATCGCGGGAGAGATACCCGTCCCCGTGTCGCAAACGGCGAAGGACAATTGCCCGTCGACGCATTTCACGATCAGCGACACGCCACCCTCATCGGTAAAGCGCACCGCATTGGCGATCAGGTTCGTCAGGATTTGCCTCAGCCTCAGGGCATCGAGGACCACGTGTCGCGGAAGATCGGGCGCGGTTTCGAAGACGAGCCGGATATTCTTCTCTTTCGCCGCCGGTTCAAGCAATTGCGTCACTCGATATATCAGGTGCAGGATGTCGACCGTGCCCGGATTGAATTCGATCCGTCCCGCTTCGATTTTTGTCAGGTCGAGTATGTCGTTCAATAGCGTCTGCAACGTCTTTCCCGATTCGATGATGAGATCGGTGTGGCGGCGTTGTTCGGCATCGAGGTCGCTTCGGCCAAGCAACTCGGCAAAGCCCAGCACGCCGTTCATCGGTGTGCGGATTTCGTGGCTCATCCGGGCGAGAAACGTGCCCTTGGCCTCGGCCATAGCGTTGGCCTGATCGCGAGCGTCGCGCAATTCCGCCTGCATTTCCTCCTCGGCGCTGCGGTCATGCAGGACGCCGAAAAGCGCAATGGGTTCACGATGTTCGTTGAATTCGACCCGGGCGCTCGCAGCGACGTGGCGCATCTCGCCGTCGCCACCGATAATGCGAGCGCGAAAGGAATAGGGCTTACCCGTTTCGCGTGCCTGTTCGATATTATCGGCGACACGGTCCCGGTCGTCGGAATGGAAATAGGAAAGCGCATCGCCGAGTTCGGGCGGGGATCCCGGGGGCAGGCCATGAATGGCGAAAACCGTGTCCGACCAGACGATTTCGTGTGTTTTCAGGTCGAGCCGCCAATGTCCCACCTGTGCCGTCGCTTCGGTCAGGTTAAGCCAGCGGTTCTTTTTCGTTAACGCTTCGAGCGCGTTGCGATGGCGGCCCGCCTCGATCGCGATCTGTCTGCGCATCGCCATCTCTCTCAGCGCAAATGCGCTCGCCGTGAAAGCGACCACTACCCAGGGTAGGTGGGTCGGAAGCGCGAAATCGAACGCAGGCGCGGCCAGTGCGAATACGGATGTCGCTACGGCGAAGACGCCGCAAACGATCGCCGCGACGCTTTCGCCGCTGAACCGCGGACGACGCGATGGGGGTGAGATTTTTTCAGCCATGCGAAAGATTTAGAACCAATCGAATATCCCGCGATTGACGGGATATTACGCAAAAATGCGAGGTTCGATCCGGGCCAGGCAATCATGGTGCTTGCCCGGCGATGCGGCGCGACACATATTGCCATTATGCTGCGTCAATTCGAGCTAGTGGAGCGGGTCAAGAATTACGATCCGGATGCCGACGAGGCCGCGCTGAACCGCGCCTACGTCTACACCGTGCAAAAACACGGTTCGCAAAAACGCGCGAGCGGCGATCCCTATTTTTCCCACCCGATCGAGGTGGCCGGCCTGATGACGGACCTGCAGCTCGATCAACAGACCATCATCACCGCGCTGCTGCACGACACGGTAGAGGACACGCTGGCAACGATCGACGATATCGAAGAACTTTTCGGATCGGACGTCGCCCGCCTCGTGGATGGCGTTACGAAGCTGTCCAAGATCGAGGCAATGCCCGAAAACGAACGGGCTGCGGAAAACCTGCGCAAGTTCCTCCTCGCCATGAGCGAGGATATCCGCGTGCTGCTGGTCAAGCTGGCCGACAGGCTGCACAATATGCGCACGCTGCATTTCATAAAGAACGAGGCCAAGCGCCGCCGGATCGCCCGCGAGACCATGGACATCTATGCCCCGCTGGCAGAGCGGGTGGGGATGTACGAATATATGCGCGAAATGCAGGCGCTGGCATTTCGTGAACTGGAACCCGAAGCCCACTCGACGATAACCGCGCGGCTCGATCAGCTTCGCAATCAGGATGGCGGGCAGGTCGATGCGATCGCGCTGAAAATCAAACAGGCGCTGGCCGAAGCGGGCCTCAAGGTCGAAGTGACCGGGCGCGAGAAGCAGCCCTTTTCGATCTGGCACAAGATGTCGGAGCGTCATGTAAGTTTCGAACAGGTCACCGACATAATGGCGTTTCGCGTGCTGACCGATAGCGAAGTCGATTGCTATCGCGCATTGGGGATACTCCACACCACGTGGCAGTTCCTGCCCGGACGGTTCAAGGACTATATTTCCACCCCCAAGAACAACGGATATCGTTCGCTTCACACCTCGTTGATGTATGAAAATTCGATGCGGGTCGAAGTCCAGGTCCGGACCCGCGAAATGCATCGGCGTAATGAATTCGGGCTGGCGGCGCACTGGGCGTACAAACATTCGGACAAGGCCGACGGACAGGTCGGCTGGCTGCGCGATCTGATAGAAATTGTCGATGCCAGCCACGATGCCGAGGAACTGCTCGAACATACGCGCATGGCGATCTATCAGGACCGGATATTCGCGTTCACGCCCAAAGGTGCATTGTTCCAGCTACCCAAGGGATCGACGGCGGTCGATTTCGCGTTTGCCGTGCATACCGAACTCGGAATTTCATGCGTCGGGGTCAAGATCAACGGACGGCACATGCCGCTTCGCACTCGGCTTGAAAACGGCGACGTGGTAGAGATTATCAAGAGCGAAAACGCCGAGCCGCAGATGTCGTGGCTGGGCTTTGTCGTCACCGGAAAGGCGCGTGCGGCGATCCGTCGGGCGGTCCGCATGAAAGAGCGTGCCGAGGTGGCCGCAATCGGTTCGAAACTGTTCGACGAAATCGCGACCCGCGTGCCCGCGCGGATCGGGAAAAAGGCGATCCGCGCCGCGCTCGGGCGGCTCCACCTGGACGATCCCGAAGACCTGATGTTCGCCATCGGCGCGGCGAAACTCAGTGACCGGGAAGTGATGGAGGCGCTTGTCCCCGGCTGCACCGCCGATTTTTCGGACGAGGAGGAATGGCAGGGGCGCGAAAAGGTCATCTCGATCCGGGGGCTGACGCCGGGCGTGGCCTTCGAAATGGCCGATTGCTGTCACCCCGTTCCCGGCGACAGGATCGTCGGCCTGAGGCGTAAGGGCGATACGGTCCTTGTCCACACGATCGATTGCCTCGAACTTGCCAGCGGCGTCGACAACGACTGGCTCGACCTGAACTGGGGCAGCCGGTCGCAGGGGGGAATGGGGCAGTTGGCGGTAACCTTGTACGACCGCCCCGGCACGCTGGCCGAAATGGCCGGCATTTTCGCCCAGAACAAGATCAACGTCACCAGCCTGCGCCAGACCCAGCTGGACCATCCGTTCACGACCTACGAAATAACGGCGGAAGTGCAGGATCTGGCCCACCTGAACCGGATCATCAGCGCGCTGCGGGCAAGCGATGCCGTCGCGCAGGCCGATCGCGGCTGATCCGATCCGCAGGCGTGGTCCCGCGCGTCGCCCGTTGCGTCCCGCTACACCGCGTAAAGTAGCACGATCACCAGAATGAGCGTGTAGACCGCAATGCCGCCGACGATGGCCAGCTGATTGAAGGCCGGGCCGAACGTCGCCTGCGCCATCTGACCCATCTGCCCCAGCAATTGCGGCCACGTATAACTGACGAAATCGCCCTGGCTCATCACTGCTTGCAGACGGTTTTTCTCATCGACGATCGGCAGGCGGCGGAATCGCTCGTTCGACATGACCTGCAACCAGTCGAGCACCTTGTCGTTCTTGTTCGCCATGCGAACTTCGGTGGTCATCACCTCGCTGACCGGCGTCGTCTTGGGATCGCGTGCCTCCCCGATTACACGGCGAAATATGTCGCGTTCGGTCATCACGCCCAGCACGGTATCATTTGCATCGGTGATGAAGATCGAACCGAAATTCTTTGCCGCCATCTGCGTGACCGCATCGAATACGGTCGTATCCGGGCGACAGGTCAGCGGCGGCGCCTTGCTCTGGTATTCCGTGCGATCGGCAATTCTCATGGAAGCATTTCCTCATGTATACGGTCTGTGTGACGATGGCGGAGCGCGAGTTATACTTTGATAATCGCGTGCGCCTTTCAACCCCTAATCAGTGCCCATGCCCGACGGTTCCACATTGTGTATATAATGCAAGTGCCCTGGCTGAAGCACCATTAGCTCGACATCGACCAGATTGCCCGCCTTCAATTGCTCGGCCAGCAACACTTGGCGGTTTACCAGCACGATCCATTCGAGCTGCTTTTTCTGCGGAAAGGCCGATGTTTTCCATTCGGTTTCTCGGATCTTTGCGACAACCTTGACCGAGCCGAAGCCTCTGCGTTTTTCGAATTCAAGCCGGTGCAGATTGGCCTGCATGGCGAGTGTTTCTGCGACTTCGCCGGTAAAGGCCAACAGGTGATACGTCCCGCGTTCGCCCTGCCATCGGATTAGGGCAAGGGTGGTTGCGAGACATTCAGTCATTTCGCCGATGGCGGGTGTTGTGTAGCCGGGGGCGGCTCATCCCGCTCCTGCATCGTCGATCATCCGCACCGGCACAGGAATGTTGCAGATATCCGCGCCGCCCGCAGGCTTGATGAAAAACGGATCGCGGCGATTGGCGCGCGCCTCGGCATAGCGGGCGAAGGTTTCGCTTTCGGTGGAGAGATATTCGAATTGCGGGCGTTTTTGTTGGCCTGACGCGTCGCTACTTGAGGCCGAGCCGCCTTTGGGAAGTTCGGCGGCAACGCGGATCGAGCGTATTGGAGTGCGA
>JGI12210J13797_10562979_pt1 | contig 31710 bp, 26 predicted proteins | sample ElkSlonscriptome_3_FD_13797 | JGI IMG/M metagenome (IMG submission 13797) | reverse complement strand
AGCGGCACAAGCCAAAAAAAAAGGCCAGCCGAATCATCGGCTGGCCAATGTTAATAACCGTCCCGATCGGGCGAAACGGTCGAGTCTTAAATCGTTTGATCAGAAGTCGTAACGCAGGGTCAGACGGATTTCGTAGACAGAGCGCACAGCGCTCGGGAAATCCACAGGATCGTCGTCGAACTCGTTGAAGCGGTAGACGCAGTCGCCTGCTGACAAGCACGTGGTGCGTGGATCATCACCGCGCAGAGCGGGTGCATCATCAATACCGAATTCAGCAATATCGGCTGCCGATACCAGATCTGCACTGACGACATTGGCCTGGCCGAAGCTTGGACCATTATCGAAGCGACCCCAGTCCTCATCCAGAAGATTCAGGAAATTCTCGATATCCAGGATAACTTTGAAACGGTTTTCGCCAACAAAGCGATTGAAGCCTGGAATACCCGGCAGTTCTTGCTGGAAGCGCAGATCCCAGATATTGTTCCAGCCCGAACGCTCGGAGTACGGATCATGAATCTGACCCACCGGAATGCCGTTCTCGTCGACATAGCGGAAGAAGGCGGTCTGATCGAAGTCCGATCCATAGACAACACGCGGATCACTACCCGGATTCGGGATATAGAGCGGGCTGTTATCGAACGGGCTTTCACCAGCACCAGCCCGGCCAAAGAGCGAGTTAGAGCTACCAACATCAAACGTTGTGCTCCACTGGTCGCCGCTACGAATGGTCCCAAAGACGTCGAGTCGGGTCATCAGGTTCGCGAACAGATTGACCTCATAGCCCAAGCCGATGTTGAAGGCATGCTCGGTCTGAAACGGCGAGATGGTCGGGTCGGGGTTGTTGCGATCCGTTGCAAAAATGGAGCGCCAGTTGGAAATGCCGCGGGATGACGTGCCCGGTGTCGGAGCCTCGACATCCTGGAAGGCATAGCTGACGTCAAAGTTGAAGCCATTATCGAACGCTTTGGCCAGTGCCAGCGTAAAGGTATGGCTTTCACCACCGTCAACATTCCCCAACTCAGTCAAGTTGTCAATATCCAGATCTTCCAGATCGGCATAAATGACGCGGCCATCAGGAGCAACGCCTGTCGGCAGTGCCTCAGATAGATCGGTTTGCGCCAGGTTGCGCCAGGTAAACCCATCACGAGCCTGGGTGTACAGGTACTGAGCAGAGAAACGATAGTTATCACCGAAGTTACCCAGGTCAAAGCTCTGCTCGAAGCGCAAAGACGCTTTCCAGTCAGACGGCGTTTCAAAGTCGTCGGCGATGTAATCAATCGGCACACCAGTGGCGGCATTCGCGACTTGGTTCAACAGCTCAGCCGGAACATTGAAAATATCGGCATTGGTAACGTTGGTTGAACGGGCAAATACCGTAGGCGGCTGGAACGCATTCGACGTCCAGACTTTCGGATCGCCGCCGGCAAACAGACCGAATCCACCGCTGATCGTGGCACGATCCCACGGCGTCCACAGGAAGCCGATGCGCGGCATGAACAGGTCGTTACCGTCCAGATTGTTGTCGGTCCGAACACCATAGATATCGAAGATTTCCTGGCTGAAGGCCGGCTCATCGTCCTGACTGAATCGCTCGTAGCGCACGCCCAGGCTCAGCTCGAAATCCGGAGTAATCGCCCAACGATCCTGCAGGAAGAATGCCCAGCGATCGTAGCCCCAGGCCGACGCGGCATCGTCGGCATTGTTGGAGGTCGCGTTGACATAGTCCACACGAGCTGGAGTGCGATTCAACAGCTGCTCCGGGTTCTCGAAGATAAAGCGACCATTCGAGCTTGCCACGAACAAGTTGAACAGGTTGTACTCTTCGTATTCGGCACCGAAGGTGACGACGTGATCACCGACAAAGTAATCACCGGAGGCAAAGACCTGCAAACGGTCGTCACTGAATTCGTTGGCGTGACGGAAGCGATCACAACCGAGGAAATAATCACCACCCTGATCTTCACCAAGTAAGCCTTCAAATGGTGTTCCTACCAGATCCTCGACCTGCCACTCTTCAAGCTCGAATGCACCGACGCCAGCTCCTGCACGACAGTTTTGACCGCGCGTAAACTCTTTATAGTTAACACGCAGTGTCGTTGAGAAGTTGTAGGTCCAGTCCGAGAACAACTGGGCCGTATAGGCTTCAAGATCGACCGGGATGTCATACCAGGCCGAAACAAACTCATCAGATCCTACGCTGGTGCCGGACTCTTCCGTGCTTTGGTAGGTAAATGATGCGCGATGATCGGCATTGATGTTCCAGTCGATCTTGGCCAGAATTCGCTCCGAAGTTTCCGGAAGCTGCGTTGACGCTGGGCGACCACCTGGATCAAAGCCGTAAATATCCTGAACTACGCTGCTGACCGTGCTGAAAAACGCTGGGTCAACTTCATCATTCGAGTCAGACTGGGAGAAGTCGACCGGATCTGCGGTGTCGTATTCATCGTACGAAAGCAGGAAGAACAAACGGTCTTTTATGATTGGTCCGCTGACAAAGAAACCATACTCTTCTTCTTCATAATCACCAGCATTGAATGTGCCGCCGTCAAACTCGTCACCAATGAAGCTGTCATCCTGGTAGGCGTAGTAAATTGATCCGTCAAACTCATTCGAACCCGATTTAGTGACGATATTGACGAGGCCACCGGTAAAGCCGGAAGAGGTCACTGAGTAATCCGAAGCGACCAGCGTGGCCGATTCGATGACGTCGATATTGATCGGCGAACGCGAGGTTGCGTAGGTCTGATCGCTGAGTCCGAAATCATCTTGCTGCAGCGAGCCGTCAATCGACAGGCCGTTGAATCTTGGGTTGACGCCCGCAACGGTCAATTCACCTTCTTCGTTCGACTGGGCCAGCGGATCGCGTGCGATCGTCTGCAGTACATCGCGTCGTGAAGAAGGATTATTGGCAATATCGCGAGCCGAAAACGTGGAGCCCACGCCATTATTCAGCTCTACCGATTCGGATAACGCAACGCCGGTGACCGTAACCGTGCCCAGATCGGCAGAATCCGAAGCCAGACTGAACCGGAACGGGTCCTGAGAGCCCGGCTGCAAGAAGATCTGGTCGAACTGGCTGCCCTGATACTCATCGGCAGACACCGTGATCTGATAGGGGCCACCCACGCGGAGACCGCTCTGGAAGAACTGACCCGACGGGCCGGTTTCTGCAACCGATACGGTGCCGGACGGCACGTGCAGGATCATGACTTCGGCGTTGGCAATACCATTGCCACTTTCGTCAGCCACCTGGCCGCGGATATTGGACGAAGTCACCTGTGCTACGGCACTGATAGAAAACATCAGGCCGAACAGCAGTGTAAACAGCGATGTCGCTGTCCAGGCGCTCCATCCTTTCGTGAAACCTAGGGATTTCATAAAGCGAGTCTCCATTTAATAAAACGCAGTAATTTCAGATACTTAAAGGGTTGAATCGAGTGATTGCTTACGATTGGCGGTTGTATTCAATACTCTATTGATGCGCATTGTAGGGACGTTAAATTACGATCCGATTACATTCTCTTAACAATTATGCACTGTTTTTCCGGTCTGAAACAGACCAACAACAGGCCAATTTTCAGGCCGCCACAGCTTTTCAATCACTTAGGACGGAATCATCAAGTTATTTATGATTTGAGTGCGCAAAAACGCCCTGGTTTCTTCAGTCAATCTTGCGGTTGAGACAAAATTCGCGTACTATCGCCGGCCTGCTGACACAAGCACAATCTTGTTCAACGGGGTGTAGCTCAGCCTGGTAGAGCACTGTCTTCGGGAGGCAGGGGCCGGAGGTTCAAATCCTCTCACCCCGACCACTGATTCGGTTTCCCGGACCGAATCCTGTTGATTCAGGCCTCGATCAGGCCGTTTTGAATGCATTGCGGGTCAGATTTTCGGGCCCACCCTTACCCACAACCACGTCGTCTTCCACCCGAATGCCGCCATAGGGCATCAGTTGTTCGATCAGCGGCCAGTTCAAGTGCCCGCTGAGGCGTGACTCGCGCAATGGCTTCAACAAGCTCGGTATGAAATACAGGCCAGGCTCGACGGTCAGCACATTACCGGCTTCAAGCGTCCGCGTCAGGCGCAACGAGGGATGCGCTTCGGGGGCTGACAACACATCGCCTTCAGGTGAAATCTTGCCGCCTACATCGTGCACCTGGACACCAATGAAATGACCAAGCCCATGCGGCAGAAAGCGCGTCGTCAAATTGGCCTCGAGCATGGCGTCAATGCTCATATCGCATAGTTCGCCATCGGACAGGATTTCTGCCACGCCGCGATGCGCCTGCTCATTGAGCTCGACATAGTCCTGGCCCGGCTGAACCTGCTGCACCAAGCGTTGTTGCATCGCGTCGACGGCTTCCAGCAGCGATTGGAAACACTGGCTGGCAGATCCATTCGGCGCCACGTAGGTGCGCGTGATGTCCGCCGCATAGCCCAGATGATCAGCGCCCGCGTCAAGTAACAAGCTGTGATGCCTGGCCGGCGCAATCTCGTCGCGATACTGGTAATGCAGCACGGCGGCGTGTTCGTTCAGCGCGACAATGCTGTTGTAGGACAGTTCATTGGGTTCATGCAGGCTGGCGTGCAGGTACTCGAAATGAATCTCCAGCTCGCTTTTGCCGTCGGCAAACGCCTTCGCAGCCGCTTGATGACCGGCCACTGCGATGCGATTTGCTTCGCGCATACAGTCAATTTGCCATTCCGTTTTGACCGTGCGTGACTCGTCGAGTCGCCGCAGCAATGGCTGGGGATTGAGCGCGGGGTTCTGGCCAAGACCGGGAAAATCGCCCGGCTCGGCGATAAGCGCAGTGGCCCTGACCCGATCCAGCGTTTTTTGCCAATGTGCTGCATCCTGCACCTGGTCGATGTCAAAGGCATCGGCCCACCAGGCCTCCGGCACAGGTGGCTTCGCATGCCAGAAATCTTCCGGTACCGTCAGCGTTAATCTTGGCGTTCGACCAGGCCGAATTTCGATCAGGCCATCGGCATGGAAGGGCAACGGCACCCAGTGAACAAAATACGGATGCGCTCGAAACGACGGGCCATGATCGTCCTGAAAGCGGAATTTCGGACGACCCGAATGAATGAGCAAGCGATCAAATCCGTGCTCTGCCAGCAATTGTTCGGCTTGCTGCTGCAGCGTTTGGATGTGCTGATGAAAATAGAGTGCGCGGGAATCCGACATGCGATTCAGTCTGTCCAATCGAATTGGGAATGTGAGCTGATTCTAACGCACCAATAGGAGGATTGACTCAATCCACGCCGACGGTCTTCCTTTATCATTGCACGCATGGCTATCCAGCTCTACAACTCGCTCGAGCGGAAAAAACAGCCGTTTGAGCCCCGCGACCCCGAACGCGTGACCATGTACGTGTGTGGCCCGACCGTGTACAACTATGCGCACATCGGCAATGCCCGCCCGGCCGTCGTGTTCGACCTGTTGTTTCGGCTGCTGCAGCGCCGCTATCCAAACGTGATCTACGCCCGCAACATCACCGATGTTGACGACAAGATCAATCAGGCCGCGGCTGATCAAGGGGTTCCGATTCAGGTCATTACCGAGCGTTTTGCTGAAATCTACCGGAATGATATGGCCGCGTTGGGTGTTGGACGGCCCACGGTCGAGCCGCATGCCACCGAGCACATGGCGGAAATCATCGACATGATCGAGCGCCTGATCGACAAGGGTCATGCCTATGTCGCCGAGCAACACGTGCTGTTTGACGTGACCAGCCACCCGGAGTACGGCGAGCTGTCTCGGCGCGATCGACGTGAAATGATTGCCGGCGCGCGCGTCGAAGTTGCGCCTTACAAGAAAAACCCCGGCGATTTTGTACTCTGGAAGCCCTCCGATGATCAACAGCCGGGCTGGCCGAGCCCCTGGGGCCATGGCCGCCCAGGCTGGCATATCGAATGCTCGGCCATGAGTGCGGCGCATCTCGGTGATGTGATCGATATCCATGCAGGCGGTCAGGACCTGATGTTTCCTCATCATGAAAACGAGATTGCCCAAAGCCGCTGTGCGCACGGAACCGAAGTGTTTGCGAACTATTGGCTGCACAACGGTTTTGTGACCGCCGATAAGCGCAAGATGTCTAAAAGTATCGGCAATACGCTGACGGTGCATGAACTGCTGAAACACTGGCCCGGCGAAGCGCTGCGTTATGTTCTGTTATCCGCCCACTATCGGCAGCCGCTGGACTGGTCCGATAAGGTGCTGAACCAGGCAGTCAGCACGCTGGATCGACTGTATCGGGTGACAGACCGCTGCACACATGAACTGCAAGCAGACCCTGCACCCGCAGTACTGGCGGCACTGGAGGATGATCTGAACACGCCGGCCGCGCTGGCAGAGCTGAATCAATTGGCCAGAGCGGTCACGCAGCTCGAGGGTGAACAACAGCAACAACAGCTTGACCAGCTCAAAGCCTCGGCCGCCCTGCTTGGACTGTTACAGGAACCCGAAAAATGGCAGCAGGATCGGCAGACCGAATCTTCGGTCGATTCGAAGAAGATCGAACAATTAATCGAACAGCGTAACCAGGCGCGGTCGGATCGAAATTTTCAACGGGCCGATCAAATTCGTGACCAACTCCACGAAATGGGCGTCGAACTCGAAGACAGCAGCCAGGGCACGCGCTGGAAAATACGGACTGAATAAGCACCATGACTGAAAATCATTCTGACATTGCTCAAGCCCAACACGAGATTATTGACGAATTCAGCCTGTTTGATGATTGGCTGGATCGCTATCAGTACATCATCGATCTGGGCAAGAAGCTGGAACCTCTGGACGAATCCGATCGGCATGACGAGGCCTTGCTGGACGGCTGCCAATCTCGCGTCTGGCTGCTGGCTTCGGGTGATGATCAGCAGCTCGATTTCAAGGCCGCCAGCGATGCCGCCATCGTCTCGGGGTTGATCTATCTGCTTCTGCGCGTCTACTCGGGACGGAGCGCCGAGCAGATCCTGAACAGCCAACCGTTCTTTATCGAGGCGCTCGGCCTCAGTGAACACCTGTCGTCCACTCGGGCCAACGGACTCAACGCCATGCTCAACGAAATCCAGCGACTGGCGCGACAGGCGGCTCAGTCAGCGGATGGTGGTTGATCGCAAGAATAGTGAACCCGAACTCCCGGGCTATGCAAGCACTCATCCAGTCGCAGCCTGCTGGATACTCGTCCAACGATCCAGTCGATTGAAGTATTCCAAAAAAAAGGCCCGCGCGTGCGGGCCTTTTTTGGTTGAATCAGCAATGTTTTTGGCTTAGCGGGTACGTTCCAGAATGGTAACGACAACACGACGGTTCATCTGACGATTTTCCGGCGTATCGTTCGATACTTTCGGGCGGGTTTCGCCAAAACCTTCGACCTGCATGCGGTCGCGGTCGACGCCGCGTGAGACCAGATAATCAGCTACAGACTGAGCACGGCGCTCTGAAAGGCCTTGGTTGTAGGCTTCAGGACCGATGCTGTCGGTATGTCCGGCCACTTCGACCAGGATAATCTCATTACGCTCATCCAGGATGGCCGCAGCGCGGTTCAGCTCGGGCTCGGCGCTCGGACGAATATCGGCTGAATCGAATGCAAAGGTCACCTCTGCATCAAACTCGAACAATACTTCCGGCTCTGGCGGCGGTGGTGGCGGTGTCGGGCGTGGCGGCGGCTGAACGACCGGTGGTGGCGGTTCCTGCGTTGCAACGACCGGGCGCGGACGTTCACCAAACGCATAGCTCAGATTGATCGAAAGAATCGCGTCGATGAAGCCATTATCGGAGTCGAAGCTTGCGCGGTCATTGTCATAGCGTGCTTCGAGCTCGGCACCCAATTTCCAGTTGTCGGTCAGGTAGGAATTGGCACCGAATCCCAGCGAGGCATAAACATCGCGTCCGTCATCCAGAAAACTATCGTGATCCTGTATGCCGACTGCAGCCAACGCATACGGACGCCAGTCATTCATCGGATCGCCAAAGTGGTAACGTCCAACCAGACCGAAGCTGCTCAGATCGAAGCTGTCGCTAGCACCCGCGGGTACTGCAATCTGGCTGTTGTTGAATTCGCCTTCATATCGATCGAGACGAAAGTCCAGGCTGAAATTCGGTGAAAAGAATTTGCCCACGTAGACACCGTAGTAAGGCCAATGCTCGTCAGCCAACCGGTCATTGTCGACACTGGTTGCCCCAAGCGTACCGCCCACATACCAACGATTATCGTAAACCTCTTGTGCATGCACGCTAGCAGCTGATGCAATCAGCATGGCAGCGCCGGTTATTGCGTACTTTTTCATTATTTCACTCCGTAAACCAATAATTTTCTACAGCATACCAAAGATGCCATCAAAGGCCTAGTCGCAAGTGCTGATATGTCAAACCTCTGCAGGTGCATCGTCAGCATGAGACCGGGCTGTCATAGAACTTATCTGGAATCGCGCATCTGCTTCTGTTTCAGCTCCCAACGCTCTTGAGCATCCAGGCACAAGGTCGCAATGGGTCGTGCCTGCAATCGTGCCAGCCCGATTTCTTCGCCGGTTTCTTCGCAAAATCCATAGCTGCCGTCATCTACACGCGCCAGCGCCTGGTCGATTTTGCCCAGCAGCTTGCGGTAGCGATCCCGGGTGCGCAGTTCCAGGCTGTTTTCAGTTTCTCGGCTGGCGCGTTCGGCCTCATCACCCACGTCGCGAACTTCTCCGCGAAGGTTATTGATGGTTTCCTGAGATTCGTCGATCAGGTCCTGGCGCCACTTCAACAGCATTTGTCGAAAAAATTCGACCTGCTTTGGATTCATGTACTCTTCTTTTTCTGACGGCTTGTAATTCTTCGCCAATTTCACTCGTTCCTGGGGCATTGGTACTCCTGCCTTTTTGAGCCATCGCTCGTAACTAAGCCGGCAATTATATACTTGAACGTCAATTCTGACAAAACTCTATGAAAACCCTTCTCATACGATTGATTCACCTGTATCGCAGACTGCTCTCTCCGATTATTGGACAGCAGTGTCGATTCGAGCCAAGCTGCTCACGCTATACCGAGCAGGCGATCGAACTCTACGGTCCCTGGCGCGGCAGCTGGATGGGAATCAAACGGATCGCGCGCTGTCAACCGCTATGCAAAGGCGGATGGGACCCGGTACCGGGTAACGAAGATGCGGCTTCACCACTGGAGGCAGAATCCAAATCATGAGCTGGATGACGCGGAAACTCGACAACCTCGGCAGCGCCGGCTGCGGTGCAGCCGGTGGCATCAGCCTGTCCCAGGCACCGGCCTTCACGCAGGCCTATCTGCAGCGACTCGGCGGCCACATCGACGAGGCACGCCGAACCGTGGAAGGTGTCGCCGACGGCAGCATCCTGCCCTGGCTGCAAGGCGGTGAACGCAGTGAAGCCGTGATCGAGCTCAACGCCCGGGTAACCGAGCTCGAGCAGATACAAAGCAGCCTGCTGAACAGCCCTTCCCTGATGCGTCCGCTGGCGCTGCTGCGCCAGGCTGATTGGTCCATCGCCGATCGTGCGTTCGATGAATTTGTCCCGGCTATTCCATTGGATCCCGCATCGTTGCTGTGGACGGGCCTGGGCGTTGTGGTTGCGCTAGTGATTTATGAACTATTCAAGGCACCGGCGGCCTTGATTCGGCGGAGGCCGAAATATGGGAATCCGTGAATCTATTTCGACTATTTTAAAGTCAAAATCTAAGGCGTTTCGAAGCACGGCTAATGGAATAGTTTGTTCAAGCCTTACATTCAAAAACGATTTCGCCGCCCGCTCTGCGGGCTGATGCGAGTGACTTTTTGCAATCAAAAAGTCACTAATAAATCTCCCGACGGTGCCGGTGTCCAGCGCGAAGCTCTGGATTCCCTGTGGTTGGTCGCCGCTTGTCATGACAATCGTCATGACAATCGCGGGGCGAAAAGAACTCGCTTGCGCTCAGACACCATTTCGCCCGATTGCCATCATAAGCGCCGCCTGCCCCTCCGCTCCTCGGCACCATCAAGGCTCACCAACGTCAAAGACAAGGTCAAAGCCCAAACCACTTCTGCATACTACAAGATGCTGAAAACTCGGCCATTAAAGGCTTTTGATACTAAGCCCACTCCAAAGCCGGGCTTGTGAGCCCAAGAGATTAAGCAATGGCAAGACAGTCTCCGAAAAGCCTAAACAAAAGCACGGGCCGAATGATTGCCCCGGTCCGATAGAAAGCACTCCCGGTGGCTGTTGGAAGCGCGGTTTTTTGGGATGCTTTTTTTGTCGCAAGACACAAAAAAGTACCTCGCCTCAGCCGGCGAAGCCGTGCGGCGAAACGCCTTAGATTTTGACTTTGAAAGTAATTAAAATCAAACAATCACGATGATCCAGACCCCCAAGAACGTCAGCACAACGCCGCCGATGCGTCTTAGATTCAACGGTTCTTTCAAAATCAACCAGGCAAATAAAACGATAAAGGCTGCTGCGGTTTCGTTCAGCACCGAGGCAATCGAGGCATCCGTCAGCCGATAACCGGCCAGCCAAAGCAGCATCGACACATAACTGGCCAGGATGCTGGCAATAATAATCGTGGTCCAGGGCTGGGGTTCGCGATAGCGGGCGACAACCTGCGACCAATTGTTTCTGACAACAACCAGCAGCAGCATGACGACGGATCCCGCAGCCAGCCGGAGGGCGACCACCCAGAAGAAATGTTCGCCTTCAAGCACCGGTTTGACCATGACGATGCCGATGGCCATCAGCAGCACCGCGCCAGCGCCGTACATCACGCCCGCCTTCAATGCCCGCATCGAGATGTCCTGGCGTTTCTGACGCCAGGTCACGAGCAGAATGCCGCTCAGCACCAGCACAAAACCAGCCAATTGCCAGGCTTTCATGGCTTCGCCAAGAAAAGCAATCGATAGCAGAATCACGAAAGGGCTGAACATTGTTGCGACGACGCCTGTGCGAGCGGCACCCATCAGATTTAACGCGCGCAAGTACCAGGTATCGGCAACGGCAATGCCGATTACGCCTGACAGCAAAACGATGAACCAGCGCTGCGCGTCAAAATCGGGTGGCTGCAGGCCTTCGGTCAGCCACACCGTTGGAATCAGCAGCAGCACGCCGAGCGTGTTCTTGAACAAGTTCAGCTCGAAGGCCGGCAGCGATTCACCGGATCGACGAAACATTACAACGGCCAATGCCCAGACCGCAGCACAGGCAACCGAGAAAAATTCACCCATGCGAAGTTTCTGATTTGCTGCAAGTGCCTTCAGACACGCGTCCGGCACGTGCAATCCACCACCACGGCAGCAGCATGATCAATGCAATTGCAAGCTTGACTGCATAGTCACCGAGTGCCAGCGTTACCCACGGCACGCCGGTGGCATAAAAGGCCAGCGCGAAAAACAGCGCGGTATCCAGCGCCGAGCCAATCGCAGAGGAAAACAGCGGCGGCTGCCACCAGCCCCGGCGACGCAGGCGATCGAAAACGGCGATGTCCAGCATTTGCGAGCTCAGAAAGGCCAGCCCGGATGCCAGGGCAATGCGCGGGCTGGCCAGCACAATCGATGCCAGCACGGCCAGTGCAAAGCCGACCCACACGACCCGGCGGGCCGACCTGATCCCCCGTTTCCGATTGGTCAGATCAGTAATGAAATAGCTGACAGGATAGGTCAGCGCACCCCAGGTCAGCCAGTTGTTGATCGGGAACTGAACCAGGTAATTGGCGCTGGCCACGATGACCATCATGGCCAGCACCATGCCCGGCAGAAACCAGGTTGTTGGGAATTTCACGTGACACTCAACCCAATTGGCCAGGCGATCAGCATCAAGATTGCTGGCCTGTATTCAAGCGCCCGACCACCATGTCTTCAAGGCTGGATGAACGAGTGCCGGGGATTGGCATATTGGACGAAGTCCGATAGCTGAACACAACCGAAAGCTTGCGTTGCATGGAACGGTTCTGACCCGCCGCATGCAACAGCCGTGCATGGAAAAACAGCACGTCGCCCGGCTGCATATCCACTTGAACGGCGCGGTCCAGCCATGCCTGGTTGGGCGGGTAGTCCTGGCGAAAGAATTTAGCTGAATCAAAACACGCCGCCTTGAAGGCATGCCGATGCGAGCCAGGAATCAGCTGCATACCGCCATTATCTTCCGACTCGATGCCAAGCGCGGTCCAGGCATTGATCAGATCCGGCCGCTCATAGGCCCAGTAGCGCGTGTCCTTGTGCCAGCCGGTTGAGCTTGAGAAATCCGGATGCTTGGTCATGATGCAATTATGGTGTGCGCGCACCACCAGCAGCTGCTCGTTGGTCGTCACCGGGCCGGGCGATCGGCCTCGACCATCAGACCCGGCTTGAAACAATTTGCGAACGACGCGTACGACCGCTCCGGCGCTGGCCCATTGTTGAAAAACCGGACCGCGCTCCAGCGCGCCCAGCAATCGCCGGATGGTCTGACCACCCGGCTGCTGACGGGATTCCGGTGCGCCGTCATAGCCGACATCCGCCTCGAACTCGACCGGCCCATTGGATTGCCCAAGATCAGCCAACGTCTTCTGACGCATCGATTCCAACACATCGGGTTCACACAGCTTGCGAGCCACAACAAAACCCTGCTGATAGAATTCCTGCGGATCGATATTCATCGAATTCGGATGTTTGACTACGGCATTCACGGAAGGCAGCGGGTTCCATTAATAGTGTGTGTTGTGTCTGAACCACCGATGACCGGCCAGCCTATTGCCGACCGCTGAGTCTATGCATACACTACACTTGGAGCCAGTGGTTGACTGCGAGGATTGGGCGAATAGTATCACCGCACACTGAAATATTCGTATGACTTTCTTAACCATACTGTTGATTGCGCTGATTGCGGGTGCATTGATCTGGCGTTGGGTACCTGCCTGGCCGGCTCGTCTGTTTATCTGGCTGGACCGCAAGGCAGGACGAATGAAGTCCTGCACGGTTGATGTCAACGGTCAACGCTGGCACATGCTGGAAGGCGGTCACGGCGAACCATTGGTACTGATCCATGGCTTCAATGCCGATGCAGACCATTTCAACCGGGTCGCGCGCCATCTGGCCGGACATTTCCGCGTGCTGGCACCCGATCTGCCAGGTTTCGGTCAGACACAGATCCATGAATCGTTGGATTTCCGAATCGAGCGTCAGGCCGATCGAGTCGTGGACTGGATGGATCAAATCGGTATCAAACGCTGTTATCTGGGCGGCAATTCCATGGGCGGTTATATTGCCTGCGCGATTGCGAAGAAATACCCGGATCGGGTACGAGCCTTGTGGCTGCTTGCGCCCGGCGGCATTGCCGGAGTCGATTTATCGCCGTTGTTCCAGGAAGTAGAAGAAGAACGTCACAATCCATTGGTGGTGCGAGACGTCAGCGATATGCGTCGGCTGGTTGATTTCTGTTTTGTTCATCCGCCCTGGATCCCATCACCCCTGCAGCGTTATCTTGCTCGGCGAGCAGCCGAGCGCTCGGTGCTGCATCAGCGCGTTTTCGACGCCATGCGCTTTGATTCACCGCCGCTGGAAGACCTGGTCGATGGATTGCGCACCCCGGCCCTGATTGTCTGGGGTCGTTCGGATCAGGTATTGAATGCAGCGGGTGCGGCCGTCGTGCAATCGCTGATGGACGATGCGGAAACCGTCATGCTGCCGGACACCGGGCATCTGCCAATGCTGGAAAATCCCCGTACGGTGGCCGAATGCTGGATCAGCTACAGCGATCGGCAAGCGCGAACTCGAGAATAAGCAGGCCCAAGTGCCTGCAGCGCATCAATACACAGGGAACCTCTGAACAACTGGACGCAGCACGTGTCAGACGGAAAAACCGCAGGTTGCAGGGTGCGGGATTTCCGGCCGCTTGTCGTAACGCTAGACGCTTGTCATAACGCTATTCATCACAATCGCCATATGCGACGGTCCTCTGCGGGGCCTCCGGGCTCGATTGTGATGACAAGCGGGCCCGCTGATTTGGAATAATCGACTGAAAGAACGATGATTCTGACAATCAGCGCTCGCCCAAACCGAGCCATAGCCGCCCACAGAGATGCCGTCGCGCCCGCACAGAGATATTCAGAGGTTCTTTGGCTGCGCGCCATACTTGTTTCCAACACACAATCCGGCGTATAATTGCCGGCTTGGTTACGAGGTGATCGGGGCTTTTACACAAAGCCCGGCCTGATCCGACTTGGAGACATCGAGTCTGCAGGGGGTTTTATGAAAAAGCCCGGTCGCCAATTCGTTGATTGAATTATATTTTTTGGAGTACAGACAGTATGTCTTTTAACGCAGAGCAGAAACAGCAGGTTGTTTCGGAATACCAGCTCTCCAGCGGCGACACGGGTTCACCTGAGGTGCAGGTCGCGCTGTTGACTGCGCGTATTCAGCACCTGACGGACCACTTCAAGACGCACAAGAAAGATCATCATTCCCGCAAAGGCTTGATTCGACTCGTCAATCAGCGCCGTTCACTGCTGGATTATGTTCGCCGCAAGGACGTGCAGCGCTATCGCGATCTAGTTCAACGCCTCGGCCTTCGTCGCTAAGGCTCCAGTTCGCCTGCAAGCCCACTTCAAACACCGGTTGCCGACTCGATCTGCAGCCGGTGTTTTGCTTTCATTGATCTTTAATTTCGTTTTTGGAGTATTTCAATCGTGTTTAACAAAGTAAGTAAATCATTCCAGTTTGGAGAACATACCATCACGCTGGAAACCGGCCACATTGCGCGCCAGGCCACCGGTGCTGTCATGGTATCGATGGGCGACACCGTACTGCTGGTCACCGCAGTTGCACGCCCTGAAGCCAAGCCCGGTCAGTCGTTTTTTCCGCTGACGGTCAACTACCAGGAAAAATTCTATTCTGCCGGCAAGATCCCGGGCGGATTCTTCAAGCGTGAGGGTCGACCGACTGAAAAGGAAACGCTCACCTCGCGTTTGATTGATCGCCCGCTTCGTCCGTTGTTTCCCGATGGCTTTCTGAATGAGATTCAAGTCATCGCAACTGTAATGTCGCTGGATCCGGAAATTGATGGTGACATTCCTGCGCTGATTGGTGCATCGGCCGCCCTCGCGCTGTCCGGCACGCCATTTCAGGGCCCGATCGGCGCTGCTCGCGTCGGTTTCATTAATGATCAATACGTGCTCAACCCGACCGCTACACAGCTGCAAGAGTCCAGGCTGAATCTGGTTGTGGCCGGCACCGATCAGGCCGTATTGATGGTCGAATCGGAAGCCGACCTGCTGACCGAAGAGCAAATGCTTGGAGCGGTCAATTTTGGCCATGATCAGATGAAGGTTGCGATTCAAACCATTAACGAACTGGCAGCCGAAGCCGGTAAGCCAAAGTGGGACTGGCAGGCGCCAGCACCCGTCGAAGGGCTGGCCGACAAAGTCGAAAGCATTGCCTTGCCTGGCCTGCGCGAGGCCTATCAGCATACCGACAAGGCACAGCGACGCGATGCAATTTCCGAAGTTCGCAAAACGCTGGTCGAACAGCTTTGTCCTGAAGGCAGTGAGAATCCCCAGTTTGAAGAAGACGACGTCAAACAGGCGTTTTACAAGCTGGAAAAGAACCTGGTGCGCAGCACCGTCATCGAAGGAAAACCCCGTATCGATGGCCGTGACCTGACCACCGTCCGTCCGATTGATGTGCAGGTCGGCGTATTGCCACGCACGCACGGTTCCGCGGTATTCACCCGTGGTGAAACCCAGGCCATTGTCGTCACGACGCTGGGCACCGGTCGCGATGCGCAAATCATTGACGCGATCGAAGGCGAATACAAAGACCCGTTCATGCTGCACTACAACTTCCCGCCATTCTGCGTCGGCGAAACCAACTTCATGTTAGGCCCCAAACGACGTGAGATTGGTCATGGCCGCTTGGCCAAGCGCGGCGTACTGGCCGTGATCCCGGATGCCGAAACCTTCCCCTACGTACTGCGGGTCGTGTCAGAGGTAACGGAATCGAACGGCTCGAGCTCGATGGCATCGGTTTGCGGTACCTCACTGGCCCTGATGGACGCAGGCGTGCCGATCAAGGCACCGGTCGCTGGTATTGCCATGGGACTGATCAAGGAAGGCGACAAGTTCGCCGTGTTATCCGACATCCTCGGCGATGAAGATCATCTTGGCGATATGGATTTCAAGGTGGCCGGCACCGAAGAAGGCATCACCGCGCTGCAGATGGACATCAAAATCGACGGCATTACGGGCGAAATCATGCAAGCGGCCCTGGATCAAGCCAAGGGTGGTCGTACGCACATCCTGGGTGAGATGAACAAAGTGCTCTCGTCCACGCGTAGCGAAATGAGCGAATACGCCCCACGGCTGTTCACGATGAAGGTTCATCCCGACAAGATCCGCGACGTGATCGGTAAGGGCGGCAGCACGATTCGCCAGATCACAGAAGAAACCGGCACGACCATCGACATCGCTGATGACGGCACGATCACCATCGCTTCGGTCAATAAGGAAGCTGCCGATGAAGCGCGACGTCAGATCGAACAGATCACGGCGGATGTCGAAGTCGGCAAGATCTACGAAGGCACGGTGCAGAAGATCATGAACTTTGGTGCGTTTGTCCAGATCCTGCCTGGAAAGGATGGCCTGGTGCACATTTCGCAGATCTCGAACGAGCGCGTCGAAAACGTCACCGACGAACTCAGCGAGGGGCAGAAAGTCAAGGTTCAGGTACTGGAAGTCGACAAGCAGGGCCGCATTCGCCTGAGCATGAAAACAATCGATCAGGACGCCTGATCACGATTGAGTTTTTTGACCGGCCGGGGCCACCCTGGCCGGTCTTATTTCACGAATATCCCTCCACGCCATGAATCATTCGCTGAAGGTCCCCGTCGCTCCCGGCGAACTGCTCGACAAGATCTCGATCCTGCAGATCAAGGCCGAGCGAATCAATGATCCGTCTGCGCTGGTCAATGTACAGTACGAGCTGAAGTTACTGACGGACCTCTGGGAAAGCCAGAACCAGCACACCGAAACCATCAATCAGCTGCGCGCCGATTTGAAGGGCGTCAACGAGCAGCTCTGGAAAATTGAAGACGACATCCGCGACTGCGAACGCGCAAAACACTTCGGTGATGAGTTCATCGAACTCGCTCGTGCCGTCTACAAAACCAACGATAAGCGTGCAGCCATCAAGAAACAGATTAATCTTGAACTTGGCTCGGCCATAGTTGAAGAAAAAAGCTACCAGAAGTATTGAACTACAATCAGCCCCTGCTGGTATTTCAGTTTTAAATAAAAGCCGTACGAGACGAACGGCGGATAGCCTATCAGGGCTCAGAATCCAATGTAGTAATAGCGATCACATACCAGTGATTAGCTGAGGAACCTCTGAATAACGTATTTCAATCGATCTCAATCAGTTCGGCGATCCATGATAGGACGCGATCATTGTCTTTCAATGCGTGATCTGTTCTGAAATCTACTTGAACGAATTCTTGCGATACTGGTGGACAATCTTGCAGGCTCCAAGTCAGTGAAAATGTGCCAGCCCTATCGATAGCTTGAGTGCCCAGGTCGCAGCCCTCTATAGCTGCTCCGATCAAAAACCGTTCATCAGCCAGAAGGCCATATTCATATAATGGCCGAATAAATCCTTCAATCAAGAGCTTTTCTGAACCTTGGTTCATTGCCAACAGAATTGAAGCGCGCGGACTGGCCCACCGCCAACCATCAGACTCTGCCGGATAAAATCCTTCGAGATCATGATATTCATTTTTTCTGAATGCAACCTTGGAGAGTAGAGAATCCGCATTATCCGTTTCAATATTGTACGGCGTAAATTCAGAATCAAGCCTGTAAACAGCAGCCCAGGGCTCCTCTGCAACAACTTTAGTGAAATTCAATCCATGAAGCGCTTCATCCAGCAAATTAGAGGTGGATAAAGCCAGATCTACAAGAACATAATGGCGATCACTCGCTAATTTCAAGCTGTATTTCTGTATCGCCATATCCCTGAGCAAAACTCCTGAATACAACGAGATAGCAGGAGCTGAATACCAGCCAACACCATAATAGGATGAGGTAGGCGGTTGCTTTTGAACAAATTCAATGACCTGCCTCAAGCTGTGTTGGTGCTGGTCATGGGCATCAAACCGGTAACCTTGAATAGATGACCAAATAAATAAACACAGCGGCAGACAAAGCAAACCAGTCATTGACCGCTGAAGTATCCGGTTTCGAGCTTCATAAAAAAATCCAATCAACATTGGAACAAGAATAATCAGCAGCACCCAACCATTAAAAATTCTTCGATACCAGGCCTTTTGGGTAGGAGTTAACAGCATCCACCATAAAAAATATGACAATGCAATACAAATCAAGACAGTGATTACAAATAGTTTTTTAGTGCAAAGCTCCGAATGCGAAAAAGAGTAAAAAACTGCAGTGAAAGCAGCGATTGGGATTATCGCCAGTAGGAGAGCTGCAGGAAAACTGAGCGCTACGGATTGAAGAAAAACGGCAGAGTGGATCTTGAACTTATCAAACAGGTTTGAAGTATCAGAAAAAGCGGAACTTACACCTGCTTGCGCGGTAACCGCATCGATTTGGCTGGACCACCACAACAACCACTCAGACGGTCCTAGTGCTGAAAGTCTCCAGATTTCATGAAGTGCGATCAGCAAAATCAGCCCTGCAGAGCATGACAGGAAGCCAGCCCATTGCCTTCGAACAATACTGAAGTAGCCAAAGACTATAAGACTTACTGTTACAGGTAACAGCAGCACTGTCTTGGTAAGCAAAGACAATGCAAAACATAAACCCGCAAGAAAAGCAATTCGCACTGAAGATTGATCAAAGGTTCTTGATAAGAATATGATCCCCAGCAAGCACCAAAACAGAGCTGGAATTTCACCGTAGCCGTTCAGCCCAAACCGTGATAATTCCGGGATAAAGACTATCAGCACTAGCGCAAGAAGAGCAAGATTTACACTGCTTACTAACCGCACTAAACAATACACCGCGACAAACAAACAAAATAAATAAGCAAATGAGATTATTTGCGAGGAAATGAAGCTTACGCCAAATAACCGATATATTGCTGCAGCAGGAAGCACATAAGGCGCGTTGGTCTGAACTTCTTCAGGAAACAGCCGCCAATGATTGTAATAGCGCCCATAACCTTTGCCCTCCGATACAGACTGCGCGACCTGAAGGTTCATCGCACCATCGAAGGAAACGGGGCGATCATAGTTAAGAAAAACAATAATACCCAGCTGTATTAGGAACAGTGCCAGCAGGCTAGCGAACGCCAGTTTTTTTGGGAGGACCCATTCCATGCAGTATGGTTTCTCAGGGATGAATCTTTCGCGCAACCCAGCTTCTCAGTCGATCAACAAATGATCTGAGTTTGCTAATGTCATTGCGCGCACCGTCATGTCCAGGATTGATAAATTTCTGGAATTGTTCACGCTGATTGACAAGGTCTTCGACCTGCTGGCTCAAGTCCGATATGTTGCTATACAGTCGCTGAATATGCTGGTCCCTGCGCTGCACTAGGATTTGGGTCGAATGATAGTCCTGTTCAGAAAGGACCTGGTTCGGCTGGATCGTTTCAGGCAAGGGGCGATCGACATAAATAGTCGAATGCGGTTTGGTCTGCTCTTTTTTAGGGCGGGTCTTGCTATAGAAATACAGCGCAATGGACCTGCGCGATCTAATGTCCTCTTCGGCATCCGGTAAATTGATCCGTCCAAAGCCATGCCAGGACCAGTGCGTAGTTTCAAATAATACGGCACGATTGAATCTGGGCTGGACATATTGAATGGTATTCTGTTCCCTCGGCATTCGGGGGTCTTGATGAAATTCGATGGCCCCACCCCAATTGTCCTGCCATTCCTGATTCAGATAAATGATCAGATTCAGGCGACGATGCAAGCCTGTAATAGGATGTTTGTTGAAATCAACGTGAGGATCCAGGTCCTGGCCATGCCGATTCTCGTGGGTGCCGCCGCCAAAGTAGTGGGGGTCATAGCGCAAATCATCAATACCTGTCACTGCCCCAACCCAGTCCAGAAATACCTCAGACTGGATCATCTGATCGAGTGAGCGATATGGCCTGCTCAGCTTGCTCAAGTCCTCGTGTGTGCACTTGGCACCAATTTCGCCATTTTCATTCATCGCTTTGGCTTCATCGAACGGCGGGAAATTCTGCTCAAGTGACTGGCTGAATGAAGCAGTGAAGAAATCATCCATGACGACGTGGCGAAATGGCTCAGCCGTATCAAACTGTTCTCTCAATATGGCTGCCTGATGCAAGAGATCCGGATTCACGCTCTGTTTGACGTCATCTAATTGCATTGCGCACTCATAGGTTGATTGACGTGGCAAACCTTGCTGCTCGCTACTGCAAATCGGTTGCTGTACGGTTATTCCCACTCAATTGTCGCTGGGGGTTTTCCGGAAATATCATATACCACGCGTGATACGCCAGTGATTTCATTGATGATTCGACGCGCCACGTGATCGAGAAAGTCATGCTCAAGCCTAGCCCAGCGCGCGGTCATGAAATCAATGGTTTCAACGGCACGTAGCGCGATGACCCATTCATAGCGGCGGTCATCGCCGACGACGCCGACGGACTTGACCGGCAGAAAAACGGCAAAGGCCTGACTGACCTGATCATACAAGTCAGCTTTACGCAGTTCGTCGATAAAGATGGCATCCGCACGCTTCAGTGGCTCCAGATACTCTTTACAGACTTCACCCAGCACACGCACCCCGAGGCCTGGACCCGGAAACGGATGGCGCATGACCAGTTCGGCCGGCAAGCCGAGCTCTACGCCGATCTTGCGGACCTCATCCTTGAACAATTCACGCAAAGGTTCAACCAACTGTAAATTCATTTCCTCCGGCAGGCCGCCGACATTGTGGTGCGACTTGATGACTTTTGCTTTACCGGTTGCAGCACCTGCAGATTCGATCACGTCCGGGTAAATCGTGCCCTGCGCCAGCCATCCGGCTTCCTGATGACGCTCGGCGGCTGCTTCAAACACGCGGATGAATTCCCGACCAATGATTTTGCGCTTGTCTTCCGGGTCACTGACGCCAGCCAGGGCATCGAGAAACTGCTGCTCGGCGTTGACCCGCTCGACGCGCACACCCAGGTGCTGGGCAAACGTGGCCATCACTTCATCGCCCTCGCGATAGCGCAACAGGCCGGTATCCACAAAGATGCACAGCAGTTGATCCCCAATTGCCTGGTGCAGCAACGCAGCAACGACCGATGAATCCACACCACCGGATAATCCCAGCAGCACAGTGTTATTTCCGACCTGCTCACGCACGCGCTCGATCTGGTCTTCGATGATCGCTTCCGTAGTCCAGTCGGTCGTGCAACCGCAGATCTCCAGCACGAACCGTTCCAGAATGCGTTTGCCCTGTGCCGTATGCGTCACTTCGGGATGAAACTGCAGGCCGTATAGTCGCTCGCCTTCATTCGACATGCCGGCAATGGGTGCAGAGGGGGTCGTGCACAGTACCTGGAAGCCCTCAGGCAGCTCGGTCACCTTGTCGCCGTGACTCATCCACACATCCAGTTCGGCCTGACCGTCAGCATCGATATGATCCTCGATTGCATCCAGCAGCCGACCCGGCTGATCCAGCGCTATGCGTGCATAGCCGAACTCCTTTTCTTCCGACGAGCGCACGGCACCGCCAAAATGCAGCGCCATGGCCTGCATGCCGTAGCAGATGCCGAGCACAGGCACGCCAAAATCAAATACCTGCTGCGGGACACGCGGACTGTCATCCAGTTCAACCGATTCAGGACCACCAGAAAGAATGATGCCGGTTGGATTGAAGGCCTGGATAAGATCCGGAGTGGCATCGTACGGCAAAATTTCGGAGTACACCCCAATTTCGCGGACTCGCCGCGCGATCAACTGAGTGTACTGCGAACCGAAATCCAGAATCAAAATGCGATGAGCGTGGATGTCTTGCACTGAGCTTCCTTTTCGGCGTAAATGATTACTAAACCAATTGAGCTGTATTAACCAAGCTTGTAATTTGGTGCTTCCTTCGTGATCGAAACATCATGCGCATGCGATTCAATGACTCCCGCGCCGGTAATGCGAACAAAGCGGGGCTTGGTGCGCATATCCTCGATCGTTCGGCAGCCGACATAGCCCATCGATGCACGTAAGCCACCGAGCATTTGATGCACGACACTGGCCATGGGGCCTTTGTACGGAACACGGCCCTCGATGCCCTCCGGCACCAGTTTGTCGGCAGCGGTTTCGGACTGGAAATAACGGTCCGAGGAGCCTTTCTGCATTGCGCCCAATGAGCCCATGCCGCGATAGCTCTTGTAGGATCGGCCCTGAAATAACTCGACTTCACCGGGTGCCTCTTCAGTACCGGCCAACAAGCTGCCGAGCATCACGGTCGAGGCGCCTGCCACAATGGCTTTTGCAAGATCACCGGAAAAACGGATGCCGCCGTCGGCGATCACCGGCACGCCGTGTTTTTCCAACGCGCGGGCGGCTGCAGCAACAGCGCTGATTTGAGGGACACCGACACCGGCAACAACACGCGTAGTACAGATCGAGCCCGGGCCTTGACCGACCTTGACGCCGTCGGCACCGGCTTCGACCAATGCAAGCGCACCATCCGAGGTCGATACATTGCCGCCAATCACCTGCAGTTCGGGATACTGTTTCTTACACCAGCTGATGCGATCCAGGACGCCCTGCGAGTGCCCGTGCGCGGTGTCGACCACCACGATGTCGACGCCCGCTTGAACCAGCGCGTCGATACGACCATCGGTATCGCCGCCGACACCGACCGCGGCTGCGACCAGCAGCCGTTCGGATTCATCTTTTGCGGCATTCGGAAAATCACGCGATTTCTGGATATCTTTGACAGTGACCAGCCCACGCAGCTCGAAACGATCGTTGACGACCAGCACTTTTTCAATGCGATGCTGATGCAGCAGCTCCAACACCTCGTCCTGACTGGCACCTTCCTGAACAGTAATCAGGTTTTCCTTGCGTGTCATGATGTTGCGCACCGGGTCGTCGAGCTTTTTCTCGAAGCGCATATCGCGACTGGTCACGATACCAACCAATTCGTTATTGTCGACGACCGGCACGCCAGAAATATTGTGCTGACGGGTCAGATCGAACACTTCGCGAATGGTGGTGTAGGGATCAACCGTGACCGGATCCTTGATGACCCCGGCCTCGTATTTCTTGACGACACGAACTTCAGCGGCTTGCTGCTCGATGGTCATGTTCTTGTGTACAACGCCCACCCCACCGGCCTGGGCCATTGCAATGGCCAGCCGGGCTTCGGTCACGGTATCCATGGCCGATGACATGATGGGGATATTCAGCTTCAACTCGCGCGTGACCCACGTGGTCAGATCAGCATCTTGCGGAAGAAAATCCGAGTGCGCCGGTACCAGTGAAACGTCATCAAACGTCAGGGCTTCTTCGATCAGACGCATAATCATCTCTCCGGCGGGTAAACGTTCCATTATATCTCGAAAACGGACCTCTGATTAATAGATCATCACGCCCTGATTTTAGATCGACTGTAGATCGTTTCAGGGCCTGGCCACCGGAATTGAATCCCCTAAGGATTCGGATATTGGATGATCACCCCTGCCATATGGCCCATTTACAGCCAATTTCGATCGTGGCAGATTATTCAAAATGTTGAATGGAGATCAATGATGGCGCAGACCCGACGCGAAGCACTGAAACTCGGCGGACTGGGTATTGGTGCCCTGGCGCTGCCAGGCCTGACCAGTTCGGTATTGAGCGCGGCACAACCCATGAAACCAGCTTCCCGACCTCTGAAGCTGCTGATCCTGGGCGGGACCGGCTTTACCGGCCCGTTCCAGGTGCGCTACGCGCTGGCCCGCGGTCACGAAGTGACCATTTTCAATCGCGGCAGCAAATCACTGGACTGGCCGGGACCGGTCGAAGAACTGGTCGGCGATCGCAGCAATGATCTCGAGGCCCTGAAAAATCGGACATGGGACGTCTGCATCGACAATCACACCAGCCTGCCGGTCTGGGTTCGGGATGCTGGACAGATTCTGCAGGGCAATGTCGATCATTATGTATTCACCTCGACCTTGTCGGTCTATGCCTCAAATGCTGAACTGGACGCAGATGAAACCGCGGCCCTGCACGAATACCAGGGCGAAGATCCGATGGCGGAAAGCATGGACTCCTTGCGCGCCAATATGGGTCTGTTCGGCCCGCTCAAAGCCGAATCCGAGCGCGAAGTCGCGCGCTGGTTTCCGGACAGCCATACCATTGTTCGTCCTACATTGATTGTCGGGCCGGGTGATAACACCGATCGGTTTACCTATTGGCCCGTACGAATGGCGCGTGGTGGCCAGGTGCTGGCCCCGGGCGATGGCAAGGACCCTGTCCAGATCATCGACGCACGCGACGTCGCCGAGTTCACGGTGCGACAGGCCGAGACCCGCGCCCAGGGCGCATTCAACGCCGCTGGCCCGGATTACCCGTTCACCTTCGAAGCCATGCTGTATGGCATCCGCGCCGTCACAGGGGTACCCGCGGAATTGAACTGGGCTTCAGCTGAATTCCTCAGCGAACAAGGCGTGAACCCATGGTCGGACATGCCAGTCTGGATTCCGTCTGAGGGAGACTATGCCGGTTTTGCCAGTCGATCCAACGCCAAAGCCATTACTGCAGGGCTGACTTTCCGGCCGTTTGCAGAAACCGTTTCGGCCACATTGGAGTGGTTCAACGAACAGCCCGAAGACCGCCAGTCGGCACTGCGCGCCGGGATCAGTGCCGAGCGCGAAGCCGAAGTGCTTGAAGCGCTTCATTCCGCATGATCAAGCGACTTGAATCGGGAAATGCTTGGTCCACTGCGCTTGAATGCCAGATGGTTTGATAAGCACAGGCAGCCGGTTTTGGCGCTACGACCCCCGACGCTTGATCAATAGCTGGAATATTCAACGATTGCTTTCACCCTCAAAGCCAATCCGAGTGATAAACAAGCAGACATCGGTATCCAGGCATTCAGTCTCACCCGTTCCCGGTTGAATCGTTCCAGCAGGACAAGCAATACAAGCTATTGATCCGGTCCCGGGTTGTATGGTGTCAGGCCCACAGTCAATGCACTGCGCCTGACCCGGTAACGGCTGAAACTGTCCCGCAGCGCACAGACTGCAATTCGTTTGTCCACTGGCATCCTGAGCAGTACCGGGCGGGCAATTTAAACAGTTTGTTTGACCGGACATTCCGGCGAATGTACCGGGCGCACACTCCTGACAGTTCGCCTGGCCGGACTGACTACTGAAAGTGCCCGGCTGACAATTTGCACAACTTGTCTGTCCCGATTGAGCTTGTGACTGCCCCGGTGAGCAATTGCTACAGCTGGCCTGTCCGAAAGTCGAAGAAAAAGTGCCTGGTTGGCACAAACCACAACCGGCCTGACCTTGCAGCGGGTTGGCCGTCCCAGGAGGACATTCGCTGCAGATTGATTGCCCCTCATTCTGCGCGAATTGCCCAGCGGCACAATCGAGGCAAGTGGTCTGGCCTGTTTTGGCCTGAAACTGACCAGGCGCACAGGGCAAACAGACGGCTGCACCACTGATACTGGAGAATGTGCCGGCTTGACAGATATCGCACTGAGACTGGCCAGGCTCTGATTGGGCTGAGCCAGGTGAACATGCCGTACACTCGACTTGTCCGGCAGAAGAAAAACGACCCGCGGAGCATTCGTCACACCGGTCTTGTCCAGCAGAAGCCTGAGCGCTACCGGCCGGACAGTTAGTGCACTGCGCGGCACCGGGCGAAGAAAACGTACCGGGCTGACAGGCGATGCACGCGATTCCACCAGTACTTTGCTGAAAGGTGCCGCCCGGGCATAGCTGACAGCTCGACTGACCCGTCATATTTGCAAAACTGCCTGCACTGCAGGACTGACAAGAAGTCGCACCTGGCTGATCCGAGAACGAGCCTTGTGGGCATTCCAGGCAGCTGTTGTCTGTAGCAAAACGGCCGGGGGGACATGCAATACAAGATGCAGACCCGGGACTACTAATGGTTCCTGCCGAACAGTTAGCGCATTGCCGCATTCCTGACGTCGGTGCAAATGTACCTCCAGCACAGGACACACATTGCTGTCCAGTCGCTGAAAATTCACCCGGAGGACAAACGATGCACTGACCGTTCATATCAGGTTCTTCACCCGGTGGGCATTGCGCAATGACAAATCCAGAAAAGATCATCATCAGAATAGTGGATGCAATAAACCTCATGACCATTTTCCTTCAGAGCTATTGAATGCTGTGTATCTGATACTGCGAAATCAGGAACCGACGAAGACATTAGCGGACTGGCTATACTCTACTCTCAATTTCCCATCCAGTATCAAGCAATGACATCGACCGGCTCTTCTATTACACGCTTCGTTGAGCGTGCAGGCAAGAAAATCCCAGATCCCGTCATCATTTTCATGGCGTTCTATCCGCTGGCCTTTATCCTGACGGTGCTGATGGCCGGCTACACGTTCGAGACACCCGGGGCCGGCGGTGAGCCGGTGCAGCATCAGATTCTCGGCATGCACGAAGCCATTCACTTCCGCTGGATTTTCGATAATGCGCTGCTGGCCAACTGGCTGGCTTTTGGTGGCGGTGTATTGGGCGTCATTCTCATCGTGATTCTTGCCGTAGGCGTAGCGGAGCAGTCCGGCCTGTTCGGCGCGCTGATCAAAAAAGCGGGCAACTACCTGCCGGAATCGATCTTGCCGCTGCTGCTGATCTTTATCGGCATACTCAGTTCACTGGCCACCGATGCCGGCTACTTGATACTGATTCCGCTGGCCGGGCTGCTGTATGCAGGCCTGGGCAAGAATCCGCTGATCGGCATGGCCGCAGCATTTGCCGGTGTCTCCGCTGGTTTCAGCGCCAACCTGATCCCCGGACCGGTCGATGCCATTATCGGCCTGAACGCGCAGGTGTTTGCCGAGTCGCAGGGCATTCCGTTTGCGGATGGCGCTGGCAATGCACTGAACCCGGTCACCATGCACTGGCTGTTCATCATTGTGTCGACCTTTGTGCTCAGCGCCACCGGGTTTTTTGTAACGCGCTGGTTTGTTGCCCCGAAACTTGAGGGCGGCGAATACGTAATCCCGGAAGACATCAGCCCCGGCGAATATGCCGTCAGTGATCAAGAGCACAGAGGCCTGTTATGGGCTATTCCGGGAACCGTGCTGGCACTGGCTCTGATCGTTGGGCTGGCGCTGGGGCCACTGGCAGCATTCACCGATGAATCCGGCACGGTCGTGCGACCGTACATGAACAATATCATCCTGCTGATCTCACTGTTTTTTGTCGTCACTGGCCTGTTTTACGGCGCGGCGGTCGGCAAGTTCAAAAACTTGTGGAATGTGGTCGAAGCCATGGTCGCGCAGATGAACACCATGGGCTACATCCTGGTACTGACCTTCTTTACCTACAATTTTCTCGGCCTGCTCAGCTACAGCGGCCTCGGCACCTGGATTACCTTTCTCGGCGCCGAGTTTCTGCAGGCGCTCGGGCTACAGCAGTTCCCCGTGCTGCTGCTGATCGGCTTCGTGCTGACCACGGCCGTGATCAATATCTTCATCGGTGGACTGACGTCGAAGTGGATGCTGCTCGGGCCGATCTTTATTCCAATGCTGTACTTCGTCAATCCGCAGATGACCCCTGATCTGGTGGCTGCCGCCTTCCGCGTGGCCGACTCGTCGACCAATATCATCACGCCGATGATGGCCTATGCAGGCGTGATTCTTGCCTTTATGCGCAAGTATCGGCCCGATATGGGCTTCGGCGACATGCTGCTGATCATGCTGCCCTACTCGATCGCCTTTCTGCTGGTCTGGACAACGCTACTGGTCGGGTTTTTCGTTATCGGAATTCCGCTTGGCATGGAATGGTTGCTGAGCTAATAAACCGCCTGATAACTTGGAATTGTGCTTTTAAGTCGCCACTTTATTCACACACAATCAATTCGAGTACTGACATCGTGACCGAAACACGAGACCGCGCCATTCTGACGATCGCCTTGTTCGCCGCGTTTGCCGACGGCGACAAGCACGAACACGAACGCGAGGAAATCCGTCGTATTGCCGATCTTTTGGCCGATGAAACCGGTGGGCAAGACCTGCGTGCCCTGTACCAGGACGTGCTGCTGAAAAAAACCTCGCTGACCGCTGCCGTGGCTTTGTTGTCCGATGCCGGCGAAAAGCACCTGGCCTACGAAATGGCCGTCGGCGTGTGCGATGCCGACGGGCGCCTGTCGGAATCAGAGCGCGCGTTTCTCGATGAACTCAAAGACCTGATGGGCATGGCAAAGGCCGAAACCGAAGAAATCGAACAGGAGGCCGAACAGGTTGTCGAAATGGCAGAAGCAGCGGCTCCGGCGACAATGGCAGCCGGTGCAATTGCAGCCCGGCCTGCAGCAGCCGAAACCGCCCTGCCCTCGACGTCTGCGCATCCTCAGGTCGATGAAGAAGCACTGGACCAGTCGATTCTGAAATACTCGATCCTGAACGGTGCGCTTGAATTACTGCCCCAGTCCTGGGCCTCGATGGCGATCATCCCGCTGCAGATCAAGATGGTCTATCGAATCGGCCAACGCTATGGCGTCGAACTGGACCAGGGTCATATCCGCGAATTCATTGCCGCAGCCGGAGTTGGCCTGACCTCGCAATATTTCGAGCAATTTGGCCGCAAGCTGTTGGGTGGGCTACTCAGGCGCGCGGCCGGCAAAGGCATCGGCAACATGGGCCGAGCCGCAACCGGGATGGCGTTTTCATTTGCCACGACTTTTGCGCTGGGTCAACTGGCCAAACGGTACTATGCGGGCGGTCGACAGATGAACACGCAGCTGCTACGCGAAACGTTTCAGAACCTGCTGACGCCGGCCAAGCAGATGCAAACCCAGTACTTGCCGCAGATCGAACAGCAAGCGCAGACGCTGGACATGGGCCAGGTGATGAACATGGTGCGCGGGAAAGAGGCGGTTTGAGATTGGACATCCGCGGATCGGGTCGATAACGAAACACTTACCAATAATTTACGCAGATGAACGCAGATTCAATAAAACGCACGCTTGTTTTTTCTGCGGGATGATTTCTACTGAAATGGCGGGTCGCGGTCTTCTGCGACGACTCATATCATAGTAATTCGCCTGCATGCAGGCGCCTTCCCGGACTGGTTACAGCAATAGGTAAGTGTAGAAACCTGCTTGCTGGCGAAGCAGTGCGAACTCAAGCAGCTGGCGTTAATCAATGCGATGCGCGCTTCAGACGATCATTGATCGCCGCCCAGTCATCCTTGTTCGGCGGTTGTTCAACCAGAATGCGATCTACATCCATCTGATCCAGCCTGCGTAATTCTGCGTACAGGCGAAAGGCATAAGCTTCGGGATCGTCCGGCATGACCAGCCACTGATGCGGGCCGATGTCGGCGATCGGCGTTTGCAGGGCCAGCACAGCAAGCTGAGGTTTTTCTTGCGCGATCATCAGTGCAATATCGTCAAACGAATGGACTGCGAGCGGTGTCAGCGGTGCGTAGTGCGACGGCAGTCTACCCGCGGTGCGCGGACCTTCGTCGGCAGGCGGTATTTCTACCTTGCCAAGCAGCACCTGCTCAATCTGCTTCAAGCTGATCATCCCGGGCCGGAGCAGCCGTGGATGGTCGCCGCTCAGGTCGATGATGGTCGACTCGACGCCAACCGGGCAGGCGCCAGCGTCAATCACGGCCGATACGGCCTGATCATCTTCCGCAAATTCATCCAGCACGTGCTGCGCGGTCGTTGGACTGATGCGTCCGAAGCGGTTGGCCGAGGGGGCTGCCAGCGCACCTCCAAAAGTCTTCAGCAGCTGCTGCGCGACCGGATGCTCGGGCACGCGTAGTCCTACTGTTGGCTGTCCGCCGGTGATCAGGTCCGATACCTGATCCTGTTTGTTCAACACCAGTGCCATCGGGCCGGGCCAGAACTGTTCGGCCAGGACCCAGGCCGAGTCCGGAATGTCGGTTGCCCACTCGCTCATCGAGGCGGCATCGGGTAGATGCACGATCAGCGGGTGATCGGCAGGTCGGCCCTTGGCCGCAAAGATACTCGTAACCGCCGCAGGATTGCCGGCATCACCACCGAGCCCATAGACCGTTTCCGTCGGAAACGCGACCAGCTCGCCTCGACGAAGTCGTTCGATAGCGTGGTCGATGCCTTCAGCATTGGCTTGCAGCAGCTTCATGATGAACTTAAAACTTATCCGGGCGCATGACTTGTACGTCGCTTAACAGCATGACCATCGCGTAGTTATCGTAATACCGTTCTTTCAGATGCGCAGCGATGCTGGTAGCCGTGTCAAGATCACAGACGACTTCTATGCGGATATTGCCATCGGCTTCCCAGCCTGCGTTGCGCACGCCGCGGCTGCCCTTGCCGCGGGCACTGGTCACGGTATAACCATGCGCGCCTAAGCGCTCCAGGTCTTTCAGCAGCGGTTGTTCGATCACCGCTTCGGTCACGATGGTCATCAATTTTCGTATAGTAAAGGGCAAGTTCGTCATGGTCATGGTCCTGCGATTGGCATGCGCTGGGCCAGCTCGTAATAGAGCGGTATACCAATCAATACATTAAACGGGAATGTGATCCCGAGCGAGGCCGTCAGCGATAAGGTCGGGTTGGCTTCTGGAACGGAAATCCGCATGGCCGCCGGCACGGCAATGTAGGAAGCGCTGGCTGCCAGCGTTGCCAACAGCGCAGTGCCACCGACCGAAAAGTCCAGCAGCCACCCCAGCCCGGCGCCAATCAGGGCAGAAAACAGCGGCATCAGAATCCCGAAAGCCACCAGAAACAAGCCGTATTTTCGCAGCGCTCCAACCTGAACGGCGGCAATCAGGCCCATCTCGAGCAGGAAAACGGCCAGTATGCCCTTGAACAGGTCAAAGAAAAAAGGTTCGATCGACGCCATGCCGGCAGGATCGGCCAACCAGCCGATCAGCAACCCACCGACCAGCAATACGATACTCTTGCCGAGCAGAATCTCTCGCGAAACATCACCCCAGGCCGTGCCTTTGCTCATCCCACGGGCCAGGATGATACCGACCAGAATGGCGGGGATTTCCAGCATGACCAGCAACAGCGGCAAATGCGACTCATAGAAGATATCGCGCGTCACCATCCAGGCCACGCCCACCGCGAACGTGCCGACGCTGACCGAGCCATAGTGCGCCGCAATCGAAGCGGCATCAGCACGCCTGAAACCACCCAGCTTCAGCAATACCGGGAAGGCCACCAGCGGTAGCGCAATGCCCATCAGCACAACGGCAAGCATATCCGGCAGCAGATTCAGAAACGGCTGACTGGCCAGTTCAACGCCGCCTTTCAATCCAATCGAAATCAACAACAGCATGCTGACGAACTCGTAAATCGAGCCGGGCAGGCGCAGATCCGCGCGCAGCAGTCCGGCGATCAGCCCCAACAGAAAGAACAGGATGATTGGATCCATGTCAGCGTCGGGCCTTACACGGGTATGAACTCGTGCGCCGCCGTCAAACCAGTTGCCAGGCGAGTTTGGACGCGGCGCGCAGCGGAACAATCACATCCGAACCCGCGGGAATGGTCTCGGGAACCGTCCATGCGCTTGCCTGAAGCGTAATCGTGCCCTGATTCCTCGGCAAGCCATAGAAATCCGGGCCATGGAAACTGGCAAAGCCCTCG
>JGI12210J13797_10155609_pt1 | contig 31863 bp, 31 predicted proteins | sample ElkSlonscriptome_3_FD_13797 | JGI IMG/M metagenome (IMG submission 13797) | reverse complement strand
GCAAGTATAGATCATCCTGGATTCATTTCGTTAGGCGTTTTTCTTGAGACTTTACATGAGGAAAACGCAAGCTATGCCTATAGGAGGTAGATCACGGATTCAGGTAATATTTTTCATGTCTATCCGGTTACCTCCCAAACCAATGGTCTAGCTGATAGTCATGCCTGGCAACGTGTTGGGGGTCACCGCTCCGCGAGAAAAATTCCATCAAAGCGGGGCGTTTCGAGGCGATGTGGGCGCACCCTGGAGTGTTGCACGAGGGACGCGATCTAGGATCGCCCGTCTTGGGAGGCAACCGGATAGGTATGGTATTTTTCACTAAGTGACTCATCTTAATTTACACGTTAAGTGACAAAACTTCTTAAAGCGAAATGGAAGAAATTTTATGTCTTTTCGGGTGATAGTCGTCCTTTGCTCTCTACTTTGCGCCAACGCGGTACTTGCCGAGTGGCGCTTCTCACCAACAAGCCACACGGTGTTCGATACCCCGACGGCATTCGGAGTATCGGTCGAGGGTACCAAGGCACTCGCACTGACCTGTGTCGACGGCAAGCCGCTGATCTATGTCCATGGGTACCTCGCAGTGCCGGATGACAATCGCCAGGACAGCTTCACCGTGGCTGTCGGCGGTCAGCGCTTCACGGTGACCGGAGAGCACGCGCCCTCCGATGGGCTGTGGAGCGGCAGGCCCTCTGCCAGATTGATCGATGCGCTCAAGAGAGGGCGGACGGCAGATGTAGTGCCAGCAGGACAGGAAAAGGTTCGCATAGCGCTGAAAGGCTCGTCCAAGGCTATCGATACGGCGTTGCGGGATTGCACGTCGATCGATGATGCAGACCCGACCAGAAGCCTAGGCGGCGAGACTGGACTAACGCGTGCATTGGTCTCGAAGGCCTGCGGAGGCGACTACCGAATTGCCGATGGAGCCGAGCTGACTGGCAACCTGGATGGGGACGACAAGCCGGATATCGTGCTCGACTGGGCCGGCGTCTCCTGTGCCGATGCATCGAAGGGGCGAGGGGCAGGGTATTGCGGAATTAATACGTGCACGATCGAGGTGTTTTTCACCGAAACGCAGCAGCGGCAGCAGATCCTGGGCCTGAAGCCGCAGATCCTGCCGCGGGGCTTTGGCAGGCCGGTGCTGCGCACACTCGCTCTGCGTCCATCCTGCCCCCGAGGCGCGCTTGAATGCTCGGTCGATTGGCGTTGGACCGGCGGCAAGCTGGAGGCGGTCCGATGAGGAGGCTGATTCTTCTTTGTGCGCTGGCACTGGCGCAAGGCGCCATGGCGCGGCCCGAGCTTCAGGCCTTCGGGGCGATGGTCGAAGGACCCGAAGGCACTCCGCTGGCGAGCGCCACGGCCACGGGTGTTGGAAATGATCCGCTGATTCAACTCTATCTGACAGCTTCCGCCGTGGCCGAGACTGACGGCATTTGCCTGCGCGTCTGGGATAAGGGCGCCTGCCATCCCCTGATACCGGAGCAGGGAGGACCGGTCGCCGGGCTGGACGGTCTTTCACTGGTCGCGGTGAAGGTTCCGAATGAGGAGATCATGGCGAAGTTCTCGGCCATCCAGCTCAGAGCACAGCCCCTGGTCGGGGTGCTCGATCCGACATCGGACGGGCGGCAGGTACAGCTCCTGACCCAAAGCGCCTTGGGTGGATGGGAAAGCCCGTTGGACCCGGCCGAGGTCACCGGGCAGTCGGCGCAGGGCTTCACCATGCGAAGCAGCGCGATCAATCCGATGAGTGTCGGGGCGCCGGTGGTGCATCCGCAAAAGGGTCTCGTCGGCGTGATCTCTGCCGCGCAATCGGGAAGCGCACGTGTGATCGGTATGACCGATGTGGTCGATGCCGTCGTGGCCGCCGGCTTCCAGGTTCCACCTGGAATACGGCCGAAGGGCGACGCGGTAGGTGAGCTGCCGCGCCAAGTCGACAATGAGCTGGGGCGGATTTACGTCTTCAGTGACAACAGCAGTCTTGCGGCTGGATTGTCAGGATTCTATGGGCCGTCAGAGGGCCTGGGCTTCGACGAGCGCTTCGTCGCGAGCTTGGATTACAGCGTATGGGGCGTCGATCTTGGTGCGCCGAGCGGCACTCTCTTGGCCAAGGGCGCCAAGACGCTGCCTCTAATCCGCTCGGGCATGCCGGTGGAGGCCCCGTTTAAGGGGACGCCGCCGGATATCGTGGCGACCTGCGTCGTGCATGAAACGCCGGGGTCGCAGGGGCGTCGAGCGCTGGTGATGCAATTCTGGCGTGCGGTGCCGGAGCGCTACAACAACCAGATGGGCAGCAAGGGCTATGACGAGGCCGCTCCGCCCCTGACGGGATGGGCCGATGGCCCATCACCTTGCGCGGGTAGAATCGCTCGGCTGGATGCCGAGCGGGTCGCCGCGCTGCGAGGTGAGGCGGTGTTGAAGATGCCGGATGCTACCGAGGCGGAGCCCTGGCACTGGAGTCTCGTCGAGGTCGGTGACGGGCGGAATGTGTCGGGCACCTCGGGTGGTACCCGTGTCAATATCACATGCCATCGATTGCAAGGAAGACGGGTGGTTGGCATGGCCATCCTAGGCGATCTGCTACAACCTCTCGCGAAGCTCGACGTGCGCAGCGGAAAGCTCATGCATCGCGTTGGCGGGCAAGGCTTCGCGGTTGGTTTGGAGCGCTCCGGTAGCATGATCGCATTGAAGCCGTTCCGGGATGGCGAGGTCTTTTTGGCTGCGCTGGCCCTCGGAGACGAGATAACCCTGGAATGGAAGGATGCAAACGGCCTTGTGCCGTTAGGGAGCATCGATCTGACCGGCGCGGCGGAACCTCTAGAAGCGCAGCGTGAGCATTGCGGTCTTTCCCTATAGGCCCATTACGGTGACACTTTACTATTTACGCTAATTTTAGTTGTCTCGGGTCATTCTTCTGCGAAGGGGGCCGGCCACGCTTGCCTGGACGCAGAGTTCGACCAAGTCGTCTCTCAAGTTCGGCGAGCTCGTGGTCACCCATCAATGGGCGCCCAACGGTTTGACCCTTCGTGAGAGCGGCAACGCGTTCAGTATCTGCTGGCAAATCCAACAATTCCGCGAGACCTTCGACGCGTTCCAGCAGAATCGGTTCGAGAGATCGTCGTCACCATGCCGCAACGTGATGATGCAATGCACATGGCGGAACCGCCTGCGGCGTTCAGTCCTATGCGAACGACCTATCGCCAATCTCAACGACGGCCTCGCCACTCCCGATTTGAGATCAGGCACGCGGGACGCACCCTGACGACCGTCCAACTGCTCTTTCTAGGATGATGCCCTGCAGCAGCGGGTTCTCCCGAGCGATGGCGCGCATCTGGGTGGTGACGCCTTCGCCGATTCTGTCCGCGAGCTTGCGGATGACGGACCAGGCGGGTTGCTCGGGATCATCTGGCACCAGCGGCAGCTAGAAGCGCACCAGCTTGTGGTCGGCCTGGGCGAGTGCGAAGGCGGACCGGCGCGAGCCGACTTCCGCCGCGATGCGGTTCGGCTCATCGTCGAAGACGTCGCAGAGGCGCTTGGTGAAGATCAGCGGGAGGATGTAGTCCTTGTGCTTGGGCGCGTCCTTGGCCCCGCGAATGGAGCAGGCGGCGTCCCAGATCCAGGATTCGAGGGATTTGGCGTTGGTAGGCGTCACGAGGGCTTGTTTCTTCATCCTTTTTCCGCGGGTCCGTTGCGTGCGCGCGGGGCGCATCCGATGGGCCTATTCGGGGCGTTCAGTTTCACCTAGGAGGCTGTCCGACTTAGGCCTTGAGTCGGGCTGCGGCGTCTGCCGGTGGCAAAAAAGAGACGCCTGTTGTGGTACATTTGAGTCACTTTGGTGCGATTATGCGCCCATTTTTCGCGAAAACGCGCGTTTTTGCCCCTTTCTTCATCTATTAAGCGCAAAAAGGCGCTTCAAATTCCAGCCGATACAGACCAGCGCCCACTCGCCCTGCACGGCATCGAGACCGCGCAGCAGGCATTGGCGAAAGCCCTGGACGTGTTTGATGATGCCGAAGACGGTCTCCACGGTCGACTTGCGCTTGGCGTAGCGCGCCTTGCCGTCGCGGGTTTGCAGCCGGTGGGCCATGGCCTCGGTGGGGCTGGGATCGCTCGGCGCTGCCGGGTCGTCGGCAAAGCGCTCGGTCAGCGGCGGGTTATGGCTTTGCCGGCGTTCGGGGATGAGGGGCTCGATGCCGGCGGCTTCACACTGCTCGACGTTGGCGCGGCTGTGGTAGCCGGTGTCGGCCAGCAGGACCTCGACGTGACCGAGCGCCTCGGGCAGGGCGTTGAGTCGCTCCAGGGCAGGGGCGATTTCCAGCTTGTCGTTGGTGTGGTCGGTGACGTGCTGCTCGACGATCAGGTGGGTGTCGATGTCGACACCGGCCTGCGCGTTGTAGGCTTGCTCGAAACCGCCGCCGGCAGCGGGCATGATGCGCGATTGTTCATCAGTGAGGTTGACTTGGTCTTTGGCCTGCGGGCCGGGCTCGGGCGCCTGCGGTGGCTTGCCGCCGGGGTTCCTGCCGCTGCGCTGGGCGCGGGCTTCGCGTTCGGCCAGTTTGCGTTCGTATTCCGCTTGCTCAGCCTCGAAACGCGCTTGTGCGCGGGCGCTGATCTCCTCCTTGGCGGCGGCGATCACGGCCAAGCGCTGTTCGCGTCGCTCCAGTTCCAGCGGGATGTCGAGCTGCTTGGGCAGCGGTTGCTGGTCGGCCTGCTCGGCCAGACGCATCAGCTCGTCGACCTCGCCCTTGAGCTGCGCTTCCAGGCGGTTGGCATGCTCCCAGCTCAGCGCCTTGTGCTTGCTGGCGTTGGCTTTGATCTTGGTGCCGTCAAGGCTGACGGTACCGAGCTTGACCAATCCCATCACTTGGGCGATCAGCAGGATCTCGGTGAACAGCGCCTTTAACTCGTTGAGAAAGCGCTTCCTGAAGTCGGCAATGGTGCGGTGGTCGGGGTGGGTGTTGGCGCAGATGTAGCGAAACGCGATCGAGTCGTGGGTGGCCAGGGCCAGCTTGCGGCTGGAGAAGACCCCGGTCGCATAGCCGTAGAAGATCAGCGCCACCAGCATCTCCGGGTGGTAGGGTTTGGAGCCGGTGCCGGCGTACGCCGACACCAGATGACTCAGGTCGAGCTGCTCGACGATCTCCACCACAAACCGCGCCAGATGCTCCTCCGGCAGGTACTCCTGTACCGACGCTGGGAACCAGTCCGGGGTGTCTCGATCCACCAGTATGAAGTCGACCGCCATGCCGTCTGCTCTCGTTTGTCAAAACCCGGCCCTATTGTAACCGACCGCGGGCGGATAAGTCGGACAGTCTCCTAGGTAGGCGGTCTTCTGGAAAACCAGCTCTTGACGCTCCCACCAAACCCGCATCAGCGAAGCCTCTTTAAGTCTCTCTCCGCCAGAGGCGGTGGCTTACCTGCGTATGAGTTACACTCCGGCGTTGAATACTGAAACGAGGTTTTCGAATGAGGCCATACACCGACATGACATTATTCACATGCGGCCTGCGAACGGCGCTCATGGCTCTGCTAGGACTGGGAATCGCGCTTGTCAGCCCTGGGGCATTCGCGACTTATGCCACCCTCGAAATTGCCGGATTTGAGAAGCAGATCGTCGGCACAACCGCAGTGATCACCGGCTCCGGGAGCAAGAACAATACGGAGAGTTGGAACTTTAGCGACAGCGCCCGCTTCTTTCTAAACGGTGACGATGGCTCGCCGAACAAGAATCCTGTGACTTTTGGTCTCGACGTGCGCCCCGTGGCGACGAGCGGCGCGTTTCAACCCGACACCGACTCGCTGATGATCGCCCAAACCGTCAATAGCCAGGGACTGACCGATACCGGCAGTCTGTCGCTCTACATCAGCCCCAGCAATGGGGACTGGACTGGGACCTTCCGCTTCAGCTTCTACGCTGGCGCCAACGGCACCAGCGACTTCACAACGCCGTCTAGGGTCAGCGCCGAAGTGACCAGCCTGGACCTGGACTTCGACCAACGCATGGTGCTGTATCGCTCCGAGTTGGCGGGTTACGCGCTCAATGTTCCGACCGATGTCGTCGTCACCGAGCCGAGCAGCGACCTCATCCAGTTTCAAGGTCTCGGCAACGCCCAGTTCAACGACCCGGAGGCTGCGGTCGTTGCCCTCTACAACAATGCTCGCGAGTTCAACATCATGTTCGCCCACGACAGCGTTGCCCTGTTCATGTTCGAGTTCCGCAATCCGCCCTCCGACCTAGACGACGCGAATTTGGAGTTCACCTCGACGGCGCCCGCGCCATCCACGGCATTGTTGCTAGCCCCGGCGCTGTTCTTGGTTCCTGCGCTTCGGCGCAGATTCGCATCAGAACGCGATCAAATGCGCCGAACCGGTCTTTCAGCGCGGATTCAGTGATCGCCAGGTTATTACATTGGATAAAGCTCCGGGGCAACTCGGATGCGCCCAAGGTGCGCTGGGGCGCCAATGCGTCTAGAACTCCCATGGCGCTCTCGTTTCCGGACTTGTTGCGACCAGCCGCCTCCAAACGGGGCGACCGGCTGGAGGGTGCTGCTTCACTGCGACGCGGCTCTTGAGAGCCGCGCATCAGGCCGGCTCGGCCTGAACTTGCGCGCGCTCGCGGATTGGGGATGCCGTCGTCAACGGATCAGCTCAAGTGGATGTCGATGGGTAAATGTCGCTTCAGGATCTCCTCGATTTCGGACTCGGCCGTCGTCGGGCTCATCACCTGGACCTGCTTCTTGTCGTGGTCGACGCGGATCTTCTCCTGCGGGATGCCTACTGAGACCAGGTCATTACGCACATTCGGGATGGTGTCCGCCGATGCATACACGGCGGTGATGATTTCTGCCATTTTGTTGATCTCCTCGATGCTTACGGCCTCTGTGGTTAAGGCCTGTGGTGGTTTCAGAAAGACCAGCGCCAGCTGCACCTTCAACGCCTAGCTCTGCGCGTTGTTCGCACGGGAGAGCAGGCAGCAGCGGGTTCGAGCCCGATTGAGCTGCCGCCCAGCCTGGGCTCGGACCGCGCCGCAACAGGGCTGCGGCCCCGAATTCCCCCAAGAAGCTGCCGTTCGAGCGAGGCGTTGAGGCATCCAGTGGCTAGGTTCCGGGCCATAGATTAATCCTTCTTCTCGTCCATGTCCTTGGTCTTTGCTCCGGCGAGTAATTCCAAAATGGCCCTGATCGTATCGCTGGCCTGGTGAAGTCTAGCCTGCCACGCCTGCTCTTACCGAGGCAAAGCTGCGTATAGCCTTTGCTCCAAGCGCCTATGGTCAAACGATGTGACCTACGGAATGTCCGTCAAAGTTGATCGATGTAGACGTAGGCCTTAGGCACATCGGCACCCTCGATGGCCAATGCCTGGGATTTGAAGTAGTTGCCGAGATTGACCGTTTCCCCCGCCGGGTAGGTGCCGATTGTGACGCTGTTGCCGGTGACCTCGTAGCTGCCGCTGCCGGCAGGCATCACGAGACTGATCGCGCAGGGCGACGTTGCGCAGTTGGCGGTCTGCCCCGGCTTGACCGTTACCGCGTTGGCCCCGGACGGGTCTTCCTGGATGCCACCGGCGCAGCCGCTGATTGTTGCGACCGCCGTCACGGCAAGCAATAGGCGGTGTGCCTTTGCAGCGCTGGTGCGATTGGTCTGGATTTCTGACGCTTGTCTGTTCATTGGTTTGACCTAAAAGGTTGATGACGGGTTGACGGGTTATTGATGCCGGGGGTTTGGGGCCTGCCTTGGCGGACAAGGGCAGTCGCCAGGTGAATCTGGCCAGTGATGACTCCGGTCGCATCGCGGCGCTCTGGACGCGTCAACGGCGGACCGGGCAGCTGATCCAGGCGGCCAATCCGCGGGTCGAGCAGCGTGCCGCGGTCCTGAGTGCGCCGACGGCTTGGTTCCCGAGGCCTCCGGAGACGGCTCCCAGGCAGCCCGGCGCTGACCCTTGACCCACATGGCGATCTGCATCTGATCTGGATCGAGCGCGATGACCTGTCATCGCCGACCAGATTGCGTTACCCGCGGGGTGCGTTCGACAAGCGCCAGCCGGTCTCGGTCTCGGAAACGGATAAGCAGGGCCTTGTGTCGACCCGGCGAATGCCACGTCAGAGGATCAGCTCCGCCTCACGCCATTGCTGAATGCCGGTGGCGATCAACGCGATGCCGAGGATCAGTCCGAGCAGAACCGCGGAGCCGAAGGCGCCCGAGATGATGAGCAAGACCCCGAGCACAATGCTGGCCCAGAACCCGGCCCGACGCAGGAACGGCGGATCGACCACCTCGGCGCTCGTCAGCGCCGTCAAGCCGATGATGCCGTTCAGAATGAGGCCGCCGCCCAGAAGCACTGCCACCAGCCAGAGGGCCAGCTCCGGCCAGAATAGGATCACGACACCGGCGATCACCTGCGCCCAAGGGCCGAAGACACTGACAGGCAAGCCTTGTCTGCGGACGTCGAGGACGAACAGCACCGAGACGATGCCGCTGGCCAACATCACGCCGCCAAGGGCCATCGCTGCCAAGGTGCCGAAGAAGTAGGGCAGCGCAATCGCCGCCACTCCGAGCACGATGGAGGCGACAGCAAAGATTCTTGTCAAGGCCATGGTTCAGCTCCTGTTGCAATGGCGGATGCGTTGGATTCCGCGATTGGGTTGATAGCAAAGCACCCCCAGCGAGACGAAGCGATTGTTTCATCCTGAGGTCCTCAGCACGGTGCCCCCGCGAGATGAAGCGATTCTTTCATCGTAAGGGTTCAGTATAGCGCCGTTGTGTCATCTTCGGCTGTCGAGCACGCATCAAAGGGCGCGATGCCTGGGCGGCAGACCGTCGACGCGATGCAGATCGCTTCGCGACCGCCGGCGGCAGCCGCCATCAGGCGCTGCGCAACCGGGTCAGCTTGACCAGAGCGATGGCGGCGAAGGGCAACAGCAGCCCGAGCAGGATCACCGTCGTCAGCAACCAGCCAAGCTCCGAATAGTCCGCCGGCACGGTCACGACATCGGTGGCGCGGTTCTTGACCTCGCGGGTGATGTCAAAGACCTGGTTCAGGTACTTGGTGCCGAGCTGTCCGAGCGACAGGGCCAGGTTGGTGAAGGACGCCATCACCGCGAAGAAGGTCGCCTTGAGGTGTACCGGCGCCGAACTCGCGATCCAGGCCAGCATTGGGATCATCGCGACCTGGCCCAGCGGCGACTCGACCGCGGTGTCCACCAGAGCGATGAAACGCGCGTCGACAATGCCGCCGGTGTGAGCGGCGGTCCAGACGTGGAGTCCGTAGAACATGCCGAGGATCGGCAACGCGAGCAGGGTGCCTAGGAGGGTCAGGAAGCCAACGATGTAGCGGATAGAATGATCCGCCATGAAGCGGCGGAAGATGAACATGCCAAACAGCGCCATCCCGCTGCCGATCAGCGACAGCACCGAGAGAAATTGCTGATCGAAACCAAGCACGTCGATCATCCACCAGGTCTGGCCTGGTCCGGGGCTCGGCGTCGCTCGAAACACGAAGATCAGGATCGCGGTGCCGAGCAGGACGCGTCTGGCCTCGGGCTCGAGTTCGCGCATCAGCCGCATGATCAAAAACGACAAGATCGACAAGGAGCCGACGAAGACGATCTCCTCATTGTACGGGAGGTCCCCGAGCCCCATCGCCAATGTGAAGGCCACAAAGACCAGGCTGCCACCGAGTATCCACCAGTTCGGCTCGGTCCGTTGGGCGTGTCCGTGAAACAAGCGCTCGGCCCCAGCGGCGTCGTGGCCGAGCCCTCGCAGCCGTCTGAGCTCGCGCCGCTTTAACAGACCGCCGAGCAACACGCCAGAGACCGACGCGATTGGGATCAGCAGCGCGAACTCGTAGACCCTGATGTAGGTGGCCAGCTTCTGGGCATCGTCCATGCCGTCGACGCCGCTGAACAACAGCACGTTCAGCAAAGCGACAAAGACCCCACCGCCAATGATCGCGACCCGTCCGAGGGTCTGCATGGTGGTATGCATCAACCGCCGGGTCTCGGCCGGGATGCGCTGGCCGGCCTCATCGATCGTCGGCACGGCCTCCACCGTCATCGCGTCCGCCACCACGTCCTGCACGACGTAGCCGAGCGGTGCCAAGATCACGCTCAGCACAAACCAGGTCTCGACCGGCATCAGCGCCGACATCGCCTCCGGCCGCGCGAGCAGGCCGAGCATGATCACTAGGCTCGCCGCGAGCAGGGTCGCCCCCGCGTACACCAGCGCGGCCTTTTGACGCCAGATCAGATCGACCAGGTGCCCAAGCGGCATCTTCAACGACCAGGGGATCATGGCCCAGAAACCGAGCGCGGCGAGGAATTCGGCGGACAGCCCCAGATAGTCCTTGACGAAGAAGGTGCCGACGATCGCCGTCAGGCCCGACACGCCAAAGGCCAGGTAGACCATCAGCGGCGGCAAATAAGACAGCCGAAACTCGCGCCCCAACTCCAGAACGTTGCGGTCGAACCAAGTCCGTGCGCGGAGCAGCATTGGACGGTGGGTTGGGCTGTCGTTCATGGTGCGGCGCGGCTTTCAAACAAGTGCATCGGGCGTATCGGTGTGACCGGAACGCTGGGCAAGCAAAAGGGCCGATCAAGGGGCTGGCCAGGTCCATCTCGGATCATACTGGGATTCCTCGCCCACTCCAAACTACTGACTCCACCGCTTGCATCCGTCTACCAATACTTGACCGACCTATTGTTGCCTGAATACTGCTCGCGCCTGATTGCGCGCGTCGCCGAGCCGGATATCGGTCAGGCCCGGATGGGCAGCTCCCAATTCAACCCCTCCAGCCCAACTCCCGCTCGACGATGAGCTCGAATCGCCATTGCATGCCCGAGCAGCTCCTACACCCTGCGGATATCGTAGCCGTCGTCCAGCAGGGGAATAACATTCACCAATCCGTCGGCTTCGCACCGGAGGTGCGCCGACGTGCTGGACCAAGGCCAATCGGCAGCGCTCGCAGCGTTCAACTGAATGCCGAGGGCCGGCGGGCCGAAAGCAACAGGTCCGATCCTTCGTTCTTGGGGCTGTTCACCCGTCGCGACACGGGATGCAGGGTCCAGCGGCTCGGATCAGCCGGCTTTAACAGTTGCAGCAAGGCATCGGTGTTGGCATTGTCCAGGTCGAGCCAGGAGGCATAATCGGCCGGGTCGAGAATGACTGGCATGCGTTCGTGCACCGGGAGCACCAGGGCGTTGGCGTTGGTGACGATAATGGTGCAGGACTCGATGCTCGCGCCCGCCTCGTCCTGCCAGTGCTCCCACAGTCCCGCCATGGCAAAGGGCGCCTTGTCTTCGCGCCGGATCAGCATTGGTGTCTTACCGTCGTGCTCGGCCTTCCACTCGTAAAAGCCTTCCGCCGGGATCAGGCAGCGTCTGCGCTTGAAGGCGTTGCGGTAGGCAGGCTTGGTGCTGACCGTCTCTGCGCGGGCATTGATCATGCTGTAGCGATTGTCTGGGCCTTTCGACCAGGCGGGCACCAGGCCCCATCGCAGTGAAATCAGTTCCCGCTTGCGTTCCGCCGTTTCGCGGATGGCCAGCACCGGCTGCGTCGGTGCGAGGTTGTAACGTGCCGTCGACTCACAGACGGCGTCCAGGGCGAACTCGCCAGCATAGGTCTCGGGGGCGGAATACTGAACGAAACGGCCGCACATGCGCTTCTCCGGTTGCCTCTCTTGTTAGGCCGCGGCTTCGACTTGAAGCTAGTCTTCGTAGTTGGCGTGCAAGTTGACCAGGCCGCGGGGCGTTAGCTCAATGATGCGGGTCGCGAGCGATGACGCAAACTCCCGATCATGGCTGGCGAGCAGCCTGCCAGGGTCCTCTTCCAACGCGGTGTTGAGCAATTCGATCGATTCCGTACTCGGATGAGCGGTGGGGTCGTCCATGAGCAGCATGGCGGGCTTTTGCAGCATCAGCTTGCCGAACTGCAGGGTGCGGTTGGCTGTGGAGATCAAAGTGGGGTTCCGCGGAAGAACTCGGGGGAGGGCGCGTCGCCAGTGTTCGCTGAAGCACAAACGCAAAAGCCCCGCGGAGGGCGGGGCTTTGAGGCCAGGTGGCAGGCACCTGTTGCCGAAGCTATTGGGGGACGACGTTGGCCGCGCTCGGGCCTTTCGGGCCTTGCTCGACGTCGTAGCTGACGGACTGACCTTCGGCCAGCGTCTTGAAGCCGCTACCCTGGACGGCGCTGTGATGCACGAAGACATCCTTTGAGCCGTCGGACGGAGCAATGAAGCCAAAGCCCTTGTCGTCGCTGAACCACTTAACTGTACCTGTCGCCATGCCGGTTACCTTGAGATCAAATCAGATTAAAAAAGGAGGTGTATTGATGCAGTAAACTTGAAAGAGAACGGGAGGAGCTGCCACACACTACTGAGAGAGGGAAACGACCGGAACGTACGACAAGCAAGCACTGCAGTGCGCATAGTCTGCCCAATCCTCGTTCATTAGACAATGCCTATTATGTGTTCGATCGCCGCGTCGGCGCGCTGGTATAGGCGCCAATGATGCGACAAGGCCTGCATGGGGCGACTGATGCCGCCTGATCAGGATTTCGCGGCCGCCATTGCATCCGCGCGGCCGGCAGCGACGTCGACGCGCCATAGCAGCGCGGCGCCGAAGAGGAAGAGCAGCAGGACGGGCAGTAGCGACAGGCGCGGCTCACCACTCAGGGCGGCGGCGGTGCCAACGAGAAACGGCCCGAGCACGGCGGCGAATTTGCCGATCATGTTGTAGAAGCCAAATAGCTCGGCGGTCTCGCCTGCTGGGATCAGGCAGGCGAATAGGGCTCGGCTTAGGGCCTGGACGCCGCCTTGCACCAGGCCGATTGCGATGGCCAAGGCGAAGAAGTGCTCGACCCGGCTCATCTGTGTCGCCGCGATGACCACCAGGACGTAGATGCCGATGGCCAGCAGGATGCTGGGCTTCGGACCCCAGCGCTTGCCGAGTTGGCCGAAGGCGAGTGCCGCGGGGAAGCCGACGAATTGCGTGATCAGCAACGCGACCATCAGGCTTGAATCGGGAAAGCCGAGGTCCAGCCCGTACTTGACCGCCATGAAGACGATGGTGTCGACGCCGTCGATGTAGAACCAGTAGGCAATCAGAAACAGGAAGGTGTTGGGCAGGCGCCGCACCTGACGAAAGGTCGCGGACAATGCATTGAAAGCGCCGCGAACGGCGGCCGGCAGGGTCTGGCTTCCGGCGCCCTGGCTCTCTGGCACGAACAGCGCGAGCGGGATGGTGAACACCGCCCACCATAAGGCACAGCCGAGGAAGGCGATCCGCACGGCGTCTGACGCGTCGGCGAGGCCGAAGGTCTGCGGCGTTAGCACCATGGCGACGTTGAGCGCAAACAGCATGCCGGCGCCCAGATAGCCCAGCGCGTAGGCCAGCGACGACACGCGCTCGTAGTCGTCGGGGGCGGCGACGTCGGTGATCAGGGCGTCGTTGAAGATGTTGCCGCCAAAGAAGCCAAGCAGACCAGCTAGGTATAGCGCCAGCGCCGCGCCCCAGTGGCCCTCTCCTAGCCAGTAGAGTGCGCCGGTGGCGAGCACGCCGAGCAACGTGAAGCCGAGCAGAAAGCGCTTTTTGGCGCCGAGTTGGTCGGCCAGCGCGCCGAGCAGCGGCGCGGTCAACACCAGGATCAAGCTGGCGGCGCTGCTGACGTAGCCAAGTAATTGCGTGCCGCGGGCCGGGGCCAGGTCGGCGGCCCAGAACTGGGCGAAGAAGACCGGGAAAAATCCGGCGATGACGACCGTGGCAAAGGCGGAGTTGGCCCAGTCGTAAAAGGCCCAGGACAGGGTCTGACGGCGTGGCGGCTTGGGCTGGATCATGCTGCGGCTCAGATCTGCTCGCCGTGCGCAAGGAGTGCCATGCGCACCAATTCGGCTAGGGAGTCCGCGCGCATCTTGTCCATGACGCGGGCGCGATGAACCTCAACGGTCTTGGCGCTGACGCTCAACATCGCGGCGATCTCCTTGTTGGACTTGCCGTCGGTGACCATGCTCATGACCTCGTATTCGCGCGGGGTCAATTCGGCAAGGCGTGCGGCGATGTCGGCACGGCGCGCGCGCAACTCGCGCTGTTTTTCTTCGTGCCGCATGGCGTTGCGAATGCTGTGCAGCAGTTCCTCGTCATCGAAGGGTTTTTCGATAAAGTCAACGGCACCGACCTTCATGGCCTTGACCGCCATCGAAATATCGCCATGCCCGGTGATGATAATGACCGGGATGCGCATCTCGTGACGCACTAGATAGGCGTGCAACTCCAGGCCACTCATGCCGGGCATGCGCACGTCGAGCAGCAGGCAGCCGGCGCGACCTGGGTAATAGCTATCGAGAAAGGTTTGCGCCGAGTCGAAGGTCTCGACCTTCATGCCGATGGATTCGATCAGCCATTGCAGCGAGGCGCGCATGGCCTGATCGTCGTCAACAACGAAAACGGTGAGTTCCGCGGCCATTAGCGTATCCCCGCCGCCAAGGGCGGCGCTTGTTCAAGGTCGGCGCCCGCTGCGCTCGCATCAAGCGCGACGGGAAGGCTCACATAAAATCGCGTGCCGTTGCCAGGGTCGGACTCGGCCCAGATCTTGCCGCTGTGATTCTCCAGGATGGTCTGACTGATCGGCAACCCCATGCCCATGCCGGTCTCCTTGGTGGTGAAAAAGGGGTTGAATAGATGCAACATGCGGTCTGCCGGAATACCGGGACCATTATCGCTGACGGTGACCAGGGCGCATCCGTTGTCAATGTGCGTGGAAATGCCGAGCGCGCGCTCGCCGGGCGGACGCTCTTCCAGCGCGTCAAGGGCGTTGCGCACCAGATTCAGCAGCACCTGCTCAATCTGCACTAGGTCAACGCTCACCGGGATCTCGCCGTCGGCGAGCGCTAGCTGAAGCTGAAGATCGAGCTTGCCGGTCTCGAACTCAACGAAGCCGCGGACCTCGCGGACCAAATAGTTGAGATCGACCTGGGATCGGATCGGCGGCTGCTTGCCGACCAGCGCTCGCAGGCGGCGGATGATCTCGCCGGCACGCTGCGCCTGGGTGGAGATGTGGTGCATGGCGTCGACCAGCGCATCGGTGTCGCCGATGCCGCCCTTCAGCCGTCGGCTGGCGCCATTGGCGTAGTTGACGATGGCCGACAGGGGCTGGTTCAGTTCGTGGGCCATGCCTGTTGCTACCTCGCCCATGGTGCTGAGCCGGCAGACATGCACCAACTCCGACTGATGCTGGCGCGACTCCTGTTCCGCCCGGCGCACGGCGGTGATGTCGCGAGCGTAGATGTTGACATAGCCAAGATCTTGGATAGGCACGAACAGCAGCGAATAGATCAGGCTGCCCTGGTCGTTCTCGAGTTCACGGTTTTTACCCTCGTCCAAGGCCGCGCGCACCTCGTCGATCCACAGTTCCGGCAGCAGTTGGCCTGGGCCGGTTAGCCAAGCATCCAGCAACGGCAGGCTCGCCGCGTTGGCATAGGCGATCAGGCCCTCGCCACTGACGCGCAGGATCGGATTTGGGCTCTCACTGGCAAAACGGGCTAGGCCCTTGATCTCGCGTTCGGCCTGCTTGCGTTTGGTCGCGTCGTGGATGTATAGGGTGTAGACACGCTCATCGTCGATGTCGATGGGCACAATGGAAAGCTCCACCGGGAAACGCCCGCCCTCCGCGTTGCGCGCCCAGAGCTCGCCTCGGGCGTGGGGCTCCATGTCCTGTTGGTGCAGGCGCAGTGAGTCCTGCAACATGCCGACAAAGGCCGTGTGATCGCCCTGATCCAGGAAGCGCCGGGTAAAGTCCTGGCCAATGATGTCATCCCGCGAGAAGCGCAGCATCGACTCGGCCCTGGGGTTGTAGTCGACGATCTCGCCGGCCCGGTTTAGGGTCACGATGGCGTCCAGCGAGGCCTCCATGATCGCCGCCTTCAGGGCCGCGGTCTCGCGCATTTCGTGCTCGTGCTTGCGGCTCATCTCCTCGCGCGCCTTCAGCACCAGGTGCGTGAAGTGCTGAATCCAATCCTCAAGCAGCAAGAGCTGGTTGCCGCCACGCTTGAAGCCCGGCTGCTTAATGTTCAGCGCCCGCTGTGAAAAACGCGACATGCGCTTGAGTACCTTATTCAGCCGCGCCGAGACCAGATAAATCACGAGCGTAAACACGGCAATGAAGACGAGCGCGGCGATGACCCGCTGATTGCGCTCGAAGTCCACCACCCGCTCTGACATCTTGGCGACGCTCCGGTGTGGTATGAAGGTCGCGAATAACATGTTCCAGTTAAAGCCCTCGTACTGCGGCAATGACTGTGATGTGATTTGGTAGTCGTCGGACCACTGTTCGAGTAGGGTTCCCGGGATGAGCTGCTGGGGCTCGTTACTGGCCAGGATGCGCTGCTCGTCGGCATCCACCAAAGCCACCGCCGAGCTGTCGGCCGAGATCGCCCCCTCGGAGGCAACCAAAAAGTCCGCATCAATGGGCACCACGACCACCAAGTAGCCCATGGCATAGCCGCCAGCGTCCTCGACCCGATCGCTGACCACCAGATAGGGTAGATCGTCGACCCGCATCAGCACCGTGCGCACGTCGTCGCCGGCATCGACCCACTGTTGCGATTCGGACAGCATGTCCTCGGGCAGCTTCAGCGCACCGGCCTGATAGACTTCGCGCACGCGCCCGCGCGAATCGATCAACAAGACGTGGCTGGGTGCTAGTAGCGCGTTGCGACCAAAAAAGTCCGGCAGCCAGAAGGGACGGAACCCTTCGTAGACGATCGGCGTGATGTCCTCCTCGGGAAACCAGAACAGTGGCTCCAGATACTGGGCCAGGCGTCGGTGGTTGGCCAGCAGCCGTGCGGTGGCGGCATAGTTGGTCATGTACTGGTCGAAGCGCAGCAAGCTCTCGCGTGAGCGCAGATCTAGGCGCGCGCGCAACTCTTTGTCGAAGATGCGCTCCACCGCCCGGCTCTGTACCTGGTCAAGCACGCCCCAGACCGCGAGACCGGCTATTAGACCGATCAGGATCGCGATCACGGGCATCGGCAACAGGCGTAGCAGCCGATAGAGTGTGGGTTTGACGGTAACGCTCGGTCGTTTCACGAAAGCACTCGGGCGTTTAAATTGCATGCCAGTCTAGCGGATAACGGGCCGCGACAGGAACCGCTGCGATCAAGGTCTAAACCGACGGAGCCAGGACCACCGGAACGCATCGAACGCGCGTGCATCAGATCAATGACCCAGCAACCACAATGGCCCAAACTACCGGCATGAATTCATCCTCTCACCTTCTCGGCACTGTCGACTTGGCCCGCGCACGCGTCCCGGGCCTGTTGCGCCGGCTCGCGATCATCGTCTACGAACTGATGCTGGTCTCTGGCGTGGTGTTCGTCGCCGCCGCCCTGTTCGTCATACCGGTGCAACTCGTCACCGGCGCGACCGTCATTGAGGGTCTGCCGCGGCTGATCCTGCAGGGCTGGCTGCTGGCCGTGATCCTGCTCTACTTCGGCTACTTCTGGAGCCGAGGCAGGCAGACGTTGGCCATGCGAGCCTGGCGCACCCGCTTGGTGCGCGACGATGGCGCCGACCTCAGCGGTACCGACGCGCTGCGGCGCCTGGCCTTAGCGACAATCACCCTGGCGCCGTTCGGTGCGGGTCTGCTCTGGGTCCTGTTTGACCGGGACGGGCTTGCCTGGTTCGACCGCCTGTCCCATACCCGACCGGTCATGCTGGCGAGGCCCAGCAGCAAACGCGACCGCAAAGCATGAGCACGACACAGATGCGCTACCAGATCCTCCCGGTGACACCGCTGCAGCAAAACTGCACGCTGTTCGTCTGTCCGCAGACCTCGGAGGCGGCCATCATCGATCCAGGCGGTGAGCCTGAGCGCATCGTCGCGGCGCTTACAGCGATGGCCGCACGCCCGACGAGCGTCCTGCTCACCCATGGCCATCTCGACCATGTCGGCGCTGCCGCCGAGCTCGCCGCAAGCTTGGAACTGCCCATCATCGGCCCGCATCGAGAAGACGCCTTCTGGCTCGCGGCGCTGCCGCAGCAGGCGCAAATGTTTGGCTTCCCTCCACACCCGGCCTTCGAGCCGGAGCGCTGGCTCGCGGCCGGCGATGAGGTCAGCATCGGCGAGCAGCGCCTGGAGGTACTGCACTGTCCCGGTCACACGCCGGGGCATCTGGTGTTCTTTCACCGACCCTCCGCGCTGGCCCAGGTCGGCGACGTGCTGTTTCGCGGCAGCATCGGTCGCACCGACTTCCCACGCGGCAATCATGCCCAACTGCTGCGCTCGATCCGCGAGGTGCTGTTCCCGCTCGGCGATGCGGTGCGCTTTATTCCCGGCCACGGACCCATGGGCACCCTCGGCGAAGAACGCAGAACCAATCCGTTCGTCAGCTAGCCTATGTTTCGGTGAAACACGAGAAGATACGGAGACCATGATGCGCAAGTCCGCACGGACACCCGACGAGGGTGAGCAGCCTAGCGGTCGCTGGACAGGCGGCCCACTGGCCTCGACCCTAAGCAGCAGCGCAACAACACCGGCCTCCGAGACAGCTGGCAAGCTGGCCGCCACTGCGCCTGCCGAGCCATCGGCAAGCGGCAGCCCCGCCGCGTCGGGCAAGCGCTTCGTCGAGCCCTATCAATACAGCGATCAACAGCGCGCTGCGATTAATGTCGCATTGGCCGAGAATGGTCTCGGCGACGACATGGCCCGCGAGATCTTCATCGGCGCCATCGCCTACGATCTGGCGGTGTTGCAGGCACCGAGCGAGCAACCGGAGCCAACACCGGAGTCGACACTGGTCGCCGAGGCAGTCGCGCTTGTGCCCAAGGCCGATGCCGGCGCTCCAACGCCCACAAAGACGCCGCGGCAACTGCCCTCATCATCAACACCGCTGGCGGACGCCGCGCGCGGGCTCGCCGTATGCCTTGCCCGGCTCAATGATGCACAGCGGGCCAATCTGAGCGCTGCATTGAGCAAATCAGATCCCTTCGACAGAGCTCATGATGATGCCTATCTGGTCGCGATCCTGCGCGAAGTGGAACGCATCGCCGAGGCGGCGTCCGACATTGCGCCAGCATCCACGACCGCGGTCCCAAGCGATAGGCCCAGCGCTCAGATCGACAACGCACCGGCACCGGCCCTCAAGTCCGACGCCGACCGACTAACCAAGGCCAAACCCGCTGTACTGCCGGCGCCAGACCCTGCAGCCCTCGCCTTTCTCCGCCACGCCGCCAGCGTCTACGAGCAATGCTTCGACGCCGCCCCCTCAAACAAGACATCCGAACCCTTTGCACGAGTGCTCGCCGCCGTTGCCAAGATCACCGGCGTCGCCATCCCGACCCAGGCCCGCATGCTAAAGCTCTCGCTACCGGACGGTTGAAAAAAAACATGAACATCACCGCGGACGGAATAAGTCAAGACTTGGGTTACCTGGCAATGCTGCAAGCTGTGAGAGGACCGCGCCGCAACGGTTAGCGAAGACGAGGGGTAATGCCCTTGGAGCGAAGGTCCTCAGGATCGATAGACCGTCAAGGTCGAAACATTGTCGCGATACGAGGCGCGATCGAACAATGACAACAGCACCAAGACGGATAGGTGAGAAGGCACGCAGTGATCCACGACTGGTCTTCACCAGTCTCTATCATCACGTTTCAAAGCAGAGCAAACAAACCTCACCCTACCGCTTGGGGAGCGCCCGATCTACTCAAAGCGCCGGCTTCTCGTCTTCATGAGCCATGGCCAAGTGCTCGCTTCATCGAAGCAACAGCGTTGGGATCTTGGCCGAGCGCAGCAGATCGGAGGTCTTGCTGCCGAACAGCAGGCTGCGCAACGGTGAGTGGGCGTAGGCGCCCATGATCAGCAGGTCGATGTCCTGATCTTTCGCGTAGCGGGCGATGACGCGCTCCGCATCGCCGGGGACCAGCGCCGTCGGCGCCTCAATGCCGGCCGCCTCCAGCCTGGTCCTGGCCCAGTCGAGCTGTTTGGCCGCATCCTTGCGTTGTTTGCCGGACATCAGCAGATGCACGGGTAGGTCGCGGAACAGCGGGCTGCTGGCGATCATCTCCACACCTTTTCGGGTCACGGCCTTGCCGTCGAAGGCGACCATGGCGCGCCTGGGTTCCTGGAAGCCTTCGGTCACGGCGAGGATGGGGCGATGCAGCGCGCGCACCATCTGCTCGACGTTGCGCCCGAGGTCGCGCTGGGTGGTCTCGGCGGACTCGCCGCGGCGGCCGAGCACGAACAGGCGTACGCCTTCTGCCTGCTCGACCAGTGTCTGTTCCAGCGCGCCGTGACGCTGCCGGACATCCGGGGCCTCGACACCGGCGGCGATGGCGCGCTGCCGGAGCCGGTTCAAGAACAGCCGGCCTTGTTCGCGGGCATCGCGGCTGCGGGCCTCGTCCTGCTCGGACAGCTCGGTGAGCAGCGTCTCCTGGGCGCCGAAACCGATGGCGCCGCTGTGATCGTTGCCAATGGAGACCTCGGGATGGCGATGGAGGATGTGTAGAAACTCCAGCGGGGCGCCCATCCTGGTTGCGGCCCAGGCCGCATAGTCCGCGACATAGTCGGCGAACTGGGATTGGTCGACGCAGGCGAGGATCTTGTGCTCTGGCTGCATCAGTGATCTCCCATAAGGCCTTCGACGGCGTCCGGTTTGTCGTGCACCGCGAAGCGGTCGACCATGGTCGCGCTGGCCTGATTGAGGCCGATGACCTCGACCTCCGTGCCCTCACGGCGAAACTTGATCACCACCTTGTCGAGTGCGGTGACCGCGGTGATGTCCCAGAAGTGGGCGCGGCTGACGTCGATACGGACCGTCTCAATGACCTCTTTGAAGTCGAAGGCGCTGACGAAGCGCTCGGCGGATGCAAAGAAAACCTGACCAACGACGCTGTAAGAGCGCATGCGGCCCTCATCCTCGGACTGTGAGCCCACGTACAGCACCTGACCGACCTTGTGCGCGAAGAAAAATCCGGTCACCAGCACGCCCGCCAGGACGCCCTGCGCCAGATCATGCGTCGCGACCACCACGACGACGGTGATGATCATCTCGGTGCTGAAGCTCTTCGGGTTGCTGCGCAGGTTCCAGATTGAGGCCCAGTTGAAGGTGCCGATGGAGACCATGATCATCACCGCCACCAACGCGGCCATCGGGATTTGCGCCACCCAGTCGCCCAGGAACACCACCATGATCAGCAGGAATAGGCCGGCGGACAGCGTCGACAAGCGCCCGCGACCGCCGGATTTCACGTTGATCACCGACTGGCCGATCATCGCGCAACCGGCCATGCCGCCGACACAGCCGGAGGCGATGTTGGCAATGCCCTGACCGACGCATTCGCGGCGCTTATTGCTCGGGGAGTCGGTCAGGTCATCGACGATGGCCGCGGTCATCATCGACTCCAGCAGGCCCACCATCGCCATGGTCGCCGAGAACGGCAGGATGATCTGCAGTGTCTCCAGATTCAACGGTACCTCCGGGAGTAGGAACACTGGCAGGCTGTCCGGCAGATCGCCCATGTCGCCGACGGTGCGGATGTCGAGCCCGAAGAAGATCGCGGCGATGGTCAACAGGACGATAGTCACCAACGGCGAGGGGATCGCCTTGGTGAGATACGGGAATCCGTAGATGATCACCAATCCAGCCGCGACCACCGCATAGACCTGCCAACTCATGCCGATCAGCTCGGGCAATTGCGCCATGAAGATTAGGATGGCCAGGGCGTTGACGAACCCGGTGATCACCGAGCGCGAGACGAACCGCATCAGCACCGCCAGATTGAGCCAGCCGGCGATGATCTGCAGCACCCCGGTGAGCAAGGTCGCGGCGAGTAGGTATTGCAGCCCGTGGTCCTTGACCAAGGTGACCATCAGCACGGCCATGGCACCGGTGGCCGCCGAAATCATGCCCGGACGCCCGCCGGTGAAGGCAATGACGGTCGCGATGCAAAAAGAGGCGTACAAGCCAACCTTGGGATCGACGCCAGCGATGATGGAGAAGGCGATGGCCTCCGGGATCAGCGCCAGCGCGACGGCGAGGCCAGCGAGCAGATCGTTGCGGACGTTGGATAGCCAGTCTTGCTTTAGCGAGTTCATGTTAGCCGTAGGCTTTTTCCATATAGGTTAGGGCCTTCTCCTTGGTCTTGAAGAAGTTGTCCCGGCTCAGCAGGTCGAAAAACCGGCCGCGCGCCAAAGACTCGTAGATCTGCGACTTGAGGCTGGAGAAGTAGATCTCGACGCCGCTGCGGCGGAAGTTGTCGATCACATCGCGCAGCCGTTCCTCGCCGGTCACGTCGATGTCGTTGATGCCGCTGCCGATCACCAGCACGGCCTTGGCGCAGGGGTTGCGTGCGCGTGCTTCCAACAGCACGTCTTCGAAGCGCGAAGCGTTGACAAAGTTTAGAGAGCCGTCAAAGCGCACGGCGATAAAGTGCTTGCCCAAGGGTTCCAGCCCTCCGGTGCTGATGCCCGCCAGCGTGCCGTCTGCACGGCGACCGACGATGTCGGTGCGCGGCGCCATGGTGCGCACCAAGAACAGCACGATGGCAAGCCCGGCGCCCAGCAGGATGCCATTGGCCAACTGCGGAGCCATGGCCAGCGTGGCAACAAAGGTGACGATACCGACCAGCGCCTCCTGGCGTTGGATGCGCCAGGCGCGCATCAGGGCGCGCAGGTTGATCAGCCCGAATACCGCCATCATCACGATCACCGCCAACACCGCCTGCGGCAAGTGGTATAGCAGCGGGGTCAGATAGAGCAGCACCAGCACCACCGCGAGCGCACTGAAGATGGCGAACAGGCCGGTCTTGGCCCCGCTCTTGGCCGCTACCGCCGAGCGTGAGAACGAGCCGCTGACGGTATAAGAGCTAAAGAAGCTGCCGACGATGTTGGCCAAGCCCTGGCCGACCAACTCCTTGCTGGTGTCGACCCGCTCCCTGGTCTGCGCGGCGATGGCCTTGGAGATGGATGTTGCCTCCATGAAGCCGATCAGCGCCATCACCAGTGCCGACGGCAGCATTGCCCAAAAGAAACCGATGTCCATGGTCGGCACCCGCAGGCTCGGCAGACCGGCTGGGATCTTGCCAATCACGGCACCGCCGCCCATCAGCGTCAGGCGATCTCCCTGTACATGGCTGATGCGCCAATACCGACCGTCCGTCACCAATTCCTTGGGTACCGCGCCTTGGCGAAAAAACAGGTCCTCTCCGCCCGGTGCGACGACGTGCTCAAAGCGCAGATTGTGCAGCGACACCTGGCGCTCGTTGTTGGCCAATTTGCGCTGTTCCATCTCTCGGTTCAGCACCCGCAGGTCGGCCTCCAGCAGGGCCTGTTCAGCAAAACGCGTCTCGTCATTGGCCGATGCCAGGGCGCGGATCTCTTGATTGATGCGCGCCGTGGTGTTGGCCAGAGAGGCAACGGCACGCGCGGTGGAGGCGTAGCCCTGGGTCAGGGTGCGGGCCTCGGTGTCTTGAATCGCCTCGACACTGACGGTCTGATTGCGCTCGAAGCCGATGGCCCAGCTGACGATCGTGGTCAGCACCACGGCCAACAGCACGCCGGGCAGCTTGGGCGTGTAGCGTTTGGCGCCGACGATGACGGCATAGGTTGCAACGGCGAACAGCAGGGTCGGGATATGCGCATGCTGGAGCTGCTCGAACACCGTCCAGAGGTCTGAGACAAAATTGTCGGTACGCGGGAACGGCACGTTGAGGATCTTGCTCAGCTGCGACAGGCCGATGATCAGCGCCGCGGCGTTGGTAAAGCCAACAATGACCGGGCTGGACAGAAAGTTCACCAGAATGCCCATGCGCAGCAGGCCGAGCAGCAGGCGCAGCACGCCCACCATCAGCGCCAGCATCACCGACAGTGTGACGAACGCCTCGCTGCCAAGCGGCGCCAGCGGCAGCACGGCCGCCGCGGACATCAAAGACAGCATGGCCACCGGCCCGGTGTGCAGCTGCGGCAACGAGCCCCAGAGCGAGGCCACGATCACCGGCAAGAAGGACGCATACAGACCGTAGACCACTGGTAGCCCGGCGAGTTGGGCATAGGCCATGCTTTGCGGGATCAGCACCAACGCGACGGTGACGCCAGCAATCAGGTCCGCTCGCAGCGTGGCGCCGTTCATCGGGAACCAGCGGATAAACGGGAACAGGTTGGTCAGTATGGAGCGGTACATCGCGATCCGGCAAACTGGGTTGGGGAGGGAAATAGCCCCACAGTTTACAGGATCAATGGCGCAGGAATGATAGATGTGTTGGCTAGCGGGGATCGAGTATCGTCTATGTATTCGCGCCGCCTTCGAGCAGCTCGGAGCCGGACCCTGGCCGCTGAACCACTGAGGCCTGGCTGCGCCCGCCAGTCTTGCCCCCCACGAAACCGCCCCCCTAGGTCAGGACTCAAGAGCCGGTTTTTCGAGCTGGCGCGCGGATCGGCGTCGGCATGCGCATCGATTCAAGGTTGTTTGGAAGTCCGCGAAGGGGTGGCTGCCGATGCGAACGCGCAAGGCAACATGATCTTGGTTCGGCTTGTTTGCATGCTCACCAAGCCCGCACGGAGGAAGCATCAGGTGCGAACGCTGTACGCTGGGTGACGAATCGCCGTCAACGCCCCCATATCCGCACCATGAACGCAGATCTCCCAAGTACCGACGACCTGCCATCGCGTTTCGGCAAGGCCATGCTGATCGCCGCCTGGATCGTCGGCCTCGCGCTGCTGGTGCTGTTCTTTGATAACCTGTTGGAACACCAGCGCAACCCGAATCCTAACCCCGCCCTAGAGATCAACGCCGCGGGCCTGCCTCAGGTGGTCTTGCAGCGCAACCGCATGGGCCACTACGTGGCGCGCGGCAGTATCAACGGCGAACCAGTGACCTTTCTGCTCGACACCGGAGCTACCTCCGTGGCCCTGCCGATGAAATTGGCCCGACGGTTGGAGCTACCTATGCGTCTCGGCGGTATGAGCAAGACCGCCAACGGTCTCGCGCAGACCTGGTCGACGCGTCTCGACAGCGTCAGTCTAGGCGGGCTCGCCGCGCGCAACGTGCGCGCAGTGGTCCTGCCCAACATGCCGGGCGATGAGGTCTTGCTCGGCATGAATTACTTGAAGCGCTACGAGATGATCCAACGTGGCAACAGGCTGACGCTACGCGTGCCTGGGTCAGCCAGCCAAGATGTCACAACTCATCCGCGGTGACCTCTGCCTGGTTGAGGATGGCGCGCAAATTGTCTTCCGGCAGATCGCCGGGGTGGTTCCGAATGGTCGTATAGCGTCCGCCGCAAGTCGCGGGGCATCTGGCTGGACACCGAGTCTAGCAATGTCCGACACCGCGCATCGAAGCCGTGATCGAGCGCAACGGCCGCTGCCGATCAGGCTTCGCCAGCGGGCTTTTCCGGTCGATGCGCTGCATCCGCGGTGCGGCCGGCGGCAACGGTCTCGGCGGTGAGATCACCGGCGGCCATGCGCCTGACCTTTGCGAACACCTGATTTTCGAGGTCGCGCTTAAAACGGCTGACGCGTTGCATGACCTTGTCGTCTCCGGTCCCCAGGATCTGCGCCGCCAGCAGGCCGGCATTCTTGGCGCCGTTGATGGCGACGGTGGCCACCGGCACGCCGGCTGGCATTTGTACGATCGACAACAAGGAGTCCTGACCGGATAGCGACGAGGTCTTGACCGGCACGCCGATGACCGGCAGCGGCGAGATGGCGGCGACCATGCCGGGGAGGTGCGCGGCGCCGCCAGCGCCAGCTATGACGACCTTGAGCCCGCGCCTCTGGGCGCTCTCGGCGTAGTCGTACAGGCGTTTCGGCGTGCGATGGGCGGAGACGATGGTCATCTCGAACGGCACATCAAGCTCGTTCAGAGCGTCCGCGGCGGCCTGCATAATCGGCAGGTCCGAGTCGCTGCCCATGATGATGCCGACCAGGGGTTGGTTGTTGCTGCTCATGCTCGTGTCTCGCCCTCGATACGGATCAGGTCTCGGACCTGCTCCGCCTTCTCGCGGGCTTGCTCAATCTCCTGATCAAGGACGGTGACGTGTCCCATCTTGCGGTGGGGGCGAGTGGTCGCCTTGCCGTAGAGGTGCAGCGAGACGCCGGGGATGGCCAAGGCCGCCCGCAGCCCCCGGATGACCGGCCGGCCGCCGAAGCCCGGCGCGCCGAGCAGGTTGATCATCGCCGCGGGGGCGAGCAGATCGGTGGCGCCCAGAGGCAGCCCGGCGATGGCCCGCAGGTGTTGCTCGAACTGATCCGTTATACAGGCCTCAATGGTGTAATGGCCGGAGTTGTGCGTGCGCGGCGCCACCTCGTTGACCAGCAGCCCGCCGTCTTGGGTGAGGAACATCTCGACACCGAAGATGCCCACGCCGGCTAGGGCCTCGACGGTATTGATTGCAAGGTCGCGCGCGGCCAGGGCAACGTCTGACGGGACGCGTGCCGGCGCCAACAGCAGATCCAGGATATTCTCGCTAGCATGCACGGCCATCTCCACCACGGGATAGCAGCGCGTCTCGCCATCCTGGCCGCGCGCCACCATCACCGCCAGCTCCTTGTCGGCCGGGATATAGCGCTCGATTAGCGACGCCACCGGTAGATGACGCGCGAAATCCGCCGCACTTTGCATCACCTGCACTCCGCGCCCGTCGTAGCCGCCGCGGCGCGCCTTCTGTACCAACGGATAGCCAAAGCGTGCAAAGGCCTCGGCATCCGGCACCTCGGCTGCCGCGAACTCGGCATTGGCTATGCCGGCATCGGTCAGCACCTGCTTTTGGCTCAGCTTGTCCTGGATGTCGGCCAACAGGCCTGGGCACGGAAAGATATGCCGACCGGCATTGGAGAGTTCGATCAGCGTACGGGTATCGATGTCTTCGATATCAAAGGTGGTCACGTCGCAGGACTCGACCAGTGCGCGCAGCGCTGTTGGATCATCATAGTTGCCGACAATCTGGTGGCCGGAAATCTGGCCCGCCGGCGAGTTGGGGGTCGGATCGAGCACGACGCAGGCGCAGCCGATGCTCTTCGCCGCGCGCACCATCATACGTCCAAGTTGTCCGCCGCCGATGACGCCAATGCGCGCGACCGGGTAGGGATAGACGTCGTTATCTGGGTGGATCATGCTGCGTTGCGTCGTCGTGCTGAGTCTTTTTCGATCAGCTTTGGGTCGGGTTGGCCTTGGGTCAGCGTCGCGTCAGCCCTTCACGGGTGCGCTCGAAGGCGGCCTCCGCCTCTGCCAGCCGGGCGTGTATCTCAGGCTCGTATTGGATCGCGAAATCGAGAAAGGTGCGAGCCACCAGCGACAGCTCGCGACCACGCCAATGCACCAGATGCCAGCGACGCATGATCGGGAAGCCGAGGACGTCGAGCAGCACCAGGCGGCCCGCGGCGCTGTCGAGCGTCAGCGAATGCAGCGACAGCGCCGAGATGCCGAGGCCGCCGACGATGGCGTGCTTGATGGCCTCGTTGCTGCCGAGCTGCATCCGCACCCGGGGCTTCAATCCGGCCTCCACGAACTGCTTTAGCACCGCGTCCCGCACGCCCGACCCCGGCTCGCGCAGGATCAGGTTCTCCTCAACCAGCCGGCTGATCGGGATGTTGCGCTGCGTCGCCAACGGATGATCGACGCGCGCCACCATCACCAGAGGGTTCGGCGCGAAGGGCATCGACTCGATCTGATCGCTATCCTCGCGCGGCTGCCCCATCAAGTAGAGATCGTCGTCGCGGTCGGTTAGGCGCTCCAGGGTGTTCTCGCGGTTGGTGACCTGGAGTTGGACGTCGATACCGGGATAGCGCTGGCAGAAGGCACCTAGGATCTCAGGTGCCACATAGGCGGCCGTCGTTAGCACACCGAGCCGCAGCCGACCACGCCTGAGTCCTTTCAGGTCCGCCAGCGTGATCTCCAGGTTGGACAGGGTGTTTAGGATCTCGCGGCCAGCGGCGTTGACTTCCCGGCCGGCATCGGTCGGCTCGACGCTGCGCCCTACCTGCCGAAACAACGGCGTACCCAAGGCGTCGGAGAGCTTCTTGATCTGCATCGACACCGTGGGCTGAGTCAGGAACAACTCCTCGGCGGCGCGTGTGAAGCTACCCAGGCGCACGATCGCCTCCAGCAACTGGAGTTGTCGGAGCGTGGTATGCCTGATGAGGTAATCGGAGCCGCCGCCAGGAGAAGCGGTACGTCCGTCGCTAGAATCGACCATAGCTGTATGGCGGCGGCTGCCGACCGGACTGCCCTTGGGCGTTCGACCAACCGGCCGACGCTCGGATCGCCCGGAATCGCCGGGGCCCCTCTCCAGAGCCGGTTCATCCGCTAAATCATCCCTGGGCTCATCCCTGGGCTCAGCCGGGTGTTCATTCATCAGCCTGTCCGCGGAGGCTTCGGGAGGGGTCTCGGTCGAGTGCTAGAGCCTGCCGCGCTGAGTTGCCGAGCATTGCCTGAAAAACCAAACAGTCTAGCGCGTTTCTCACAGATACTCCAGCGTTTGCGCGCAAGCGCGGCAATGCCAAGGTTTGCGCTAGGTCTGCATCATCTCTAAACAACGCAGTGCTTTCCGAGACGCGGGGCTAGTCAGGCCAGACACGCGGGACGCCCTGAAACGCATCCGAACGCTTGGGCGCGAGCGCTTGTGGCGAGGCATCCGTCGCCTTGACAATAGCCTTGCGACCTTTAGCTGGCGCGGTGGCGCGCGCACGGGATACAGGGGTCTTCTTGCTACTCACCGCCTTAGCAGCAGCAGTCTTGGCCTGCGTCTCCGATGTCGTTGCTGTCCTTCGTGCCGTTGCCGTCCTTGACGTCGTTGATGTCCCGGTCGACTTTGCGGCTGCGCCCGCTGCACCCTCAGCGACACCTTCAGAATCTACACCTTGAGAATCAAAAGCGCCGCCAGTCGGCACGGCCTTGTCTTCGCTCATCGTCGTTACTCCCGCGGTGATTCGACCAAGTTGTCGACGCGTTGCGCGAAACGCTCGGCCTCCGCCGTCAGTTCGCCACTGTCGTCGTCGGCAAATAGCGTCATGTTGACGTAGGTCCGGCCGAAACTCAGGTTCGGAAAGATGCCGGTCTTTTCGGATAAGTCACCGACGCGGTCGAGAAAGTCCCGCAGGGGCTCGTAGCCGCCGAAGACTAACCGCCGTTCCAGCCGCGGCGGTCGTTCGCGTCGACGCCACGGATGTGCGCCACCGCCTTGCCCTTGGTCCGCTTCAGAAGTAGGCACGGTCGTTCTCCGCCTGATGGCGCGGCACCCCGAGGGATTCCAGCCATTGTTCGATCTCTTCCGCGTGATGCAGTTCATCACGCAGCAGCGCGTTGAAGAACTCGGCGTTTTCATGATCGGCGATGCGGCGACAGAACTCCGTTGCCTCGTCGTAGAGCGCAACGATCTCCGCCTCCAGTGCGACATCTTGCAGCAGCAACTCAACCAGACCGTAGGCGACGCTTGCCGGGCGCAGCTGGGATGCATTGGGCGCCGCGCCCAGGCCAAGCATGCGCTTGACCAGCCGATCGGCGTGCTGCATTTCCTCCACCGTTTCGCGACGGAAGCGGTCGGCGGCATCGCGCAGCCCCCAGGCCTCGGCCAGGGCCGCCTGGGTCATGTATTGCTGCACCGCGGAATATTCCAGGCTCAGGGCTCGACCCAGATAGCCCAGGGTGCGCGGATGGATGCTGGCGTGACGCATGCTTTGGGTGTCGTGACGACTTGGTGTCCGTTGTTGGCTTTGGTGCCGATGCCTAGTGAACCGCGTTCTAGTTACGCGGGGTCAAGAGCCGTTGCCGGCCCTGTAATTGGCGCTCGGCGCTCGGTGCTTAGGAACCCTGTCACGAACAATCTGAAGGCTTCTGTGCTGGAAGCGGTGCAACCGCTGCGCATGTTCCACCCTACCTGTGCAGGTTGTCTTTGCACTGTGACTTGGCCTACGCGACCGGTGCTGCTCAGTCGCTAATGGTTAGTCGGCATTGCCACTGCCGGTCGGCAGGACCGGCTCGACCTCACGGTGCGGGCGGGCGATGATGTGGGCCGCCACCAGGCCGTCACCGACCCGCTCGCAGGCATCGGCGCCGGCACGAACGGCCGCATTGACGGCACCGGTCTCGCCGCGTACCAATACGGTGACATAGCCGCCGCCGACGAATTCGCGACCAATCATCCGTACCTCCGCCGCCTTGGTCATCGCGTCCGCGGCTTCAATCGCCGGCACCAGACCGCGTGTCTCGATCATTCCAAGGGCAATGCCCATGACTTCGTTTGCCATTTGTCTTCTCCGCTTGAGTATGCGCCGGGGCTGCAATCACCCGGATCGCGGTCGTAGGATTCGCCGGGCAGTCGGGTCAGCGCGCGTGCGCGTCGCGTTGGCTGCCGCCCGAGACGGCTAGCCGAATTGGGCTCGGTTGGCCGACCGGGACTGGGCCGGTGGAATCCGGATCAGTCGGTGCTGCCGCTGCCGGTCGGCAGCACCGGCTCCACCTCGCGGTGGGGGCGCGCGATGATATGGGCCGCGACCAGGCCGTCGCCGACGCGCTCACAAGCATCGGCGCCGGCGCGCACGGCCGCGTTGACCGCACCGGTCTCGCCGCGCACCAGCACGGTCACGTAACCGCCGCCGACGAACTCGCGCCCGATCAGCCGCACCTCTGCCGCTTTGGTCATGGCATCGGCCGCTTCGATCGCGGGCACCAAGCCACGCGTCTCGATCATGCCTAGTGCAATACCCATGGTCTCGTTAGCCATCGTTTCTCTCCGTCTGTCTTAGTTCGTTGACTGTTGATTCCGTCGTCACCTAAGCCGCTGGCCAGGGTGACGGAAATGGTTCTTATGGAATGCGTTCGGTCCTGCTCAGCGGCCTGGTTGGCCGGGCGCGAACGCAGCATTGGACCCGGACCCGGCAAGCACCGGCTCCAATTCGTTGTGTGGGCGAGCAATGATGTGGGCCGCGACCAGGCCGTCGCCGACTCGCTCACAGGCATCCGCCCCAGCCCTGACCGCCGCATTGACCGCGCCAGTTTCGCCGCGGATCAACACCGTCACGTATCCACCACCGACGAACTCGCGCCCGATCAGGCGCACCTCGGCGGCCTTTGTCATTGCGTCCGCGGCCTCAATCGCCGGCACCAAGCCGCGCGTCTCAATCATGCCGAGGGCAATACCGATTCTTTCGCCTGCCATTTGTCGTTACTCCCAACTGTTGTGCGATACCCGCGACCGCCGCGGCTCTCGTGACCTGCCAATCGAATGTCTGTAACCACGCCCGGAGCGGGTTGACCTTTTCCCTTGCCCGGATAGCGGCGCTTGCCGCCGCCAGATGCTAGGCCGCGCGCACCTCGTCATCGGGTTGCGCGTCGGCATCAATGCCCGCGCTCGCTGCCCCCGCTGCCGCGGTATCCTCGGGTCGCACGATGTCCTCCGGCGCCCAATTGTCGATGATCCCGCCGATGGTCAGATCGGTGAGGATCTTGGGATCGCCCATCGCGTAGCGTCCGGCGGACCCACTGACCGTGAACACCCAGTTGCCGGGTCGGGTGCCAACCGGATCGGTGGCGACCTGCAACTTGCCCTTGCGGTCCGCCAGGATGCGCAGAGCACAGTGTTCCAGCCCCGGCACTCGTTCAGTGCAGACCAGCGTGCCGACGACCTGATTGATCTCCATGCCTGTTCTCAGATGCCTGTTTGCTGATGCCTGGTCTCCGGTCTGATGCCCGGACTAGTCGCCGGCCTGCTCTCCGGCCTAATCTCCGGACTGATCTCCGTCTGGGCGCCACGATGCTCAGACCGCGTCCGGGTCCCAATTGTCGATGATGCCGACAATGGTGAGGTCGCTTGGATATTCCTTGCTGCCGGCGGCCTCGCGAGCGGCGGAGCTGCCGACGCAGATGACCCAGTCGTCCGGCTTCGCG
>JGI12210J13797_10947707_pt1 | contig 31930 bp, 20 predicted proteins | sample ElkSlonscriptome_3_FD_13797 | JGI IMG/M metagenome (IMG submission 13797) | reverse complement strand
CTAAAAAATTCGTTAGTTAGCAGTACCTTTACACCCCATACTGATTAAGGTTCATGTTATTACGAGGAGAAAACTTAGTAAAAAAATACAAACGGCGAACGGTAGTAGATCATATCTCGGTTGATGTGCAACAGGGAGAAATTGTAGGACTCCTTGGCCCTAATGGTGCTGGAAAGACAACTTCTTTCTATATGATTGTAGGCTTAATTAAGCCCAACGAAGGACGAATATTCCTGGATGATAAGGAAATAACGGATTTACCTATGTACAAGCGGGCCAAACGAGGGATTGGCTACCTAGCTCAAGAGGCTTCTGTCTTTCGCAAGTTGAGTGTGGAAGATAATATTATGGCGGTACTGGAAATGACCTCAGGTCTATCAAAAGCCGAACGCCACGACAAAGTAGATGCCCTGCTCGAGGAATTTAGCCTTACCCACGTACGAAAAAATATGGGAATGGTACTATCCGGCGGAGAACGTCGTCGTACCGAAATTGCCCGGGCATTAGCCGTAGATCCTAAGTTTGTACTACTAGATGAGCCTTTCGCCGGGGTTGACCCTATTGCGGTAGAAGAGATACAGAGTATTGTCGCTCAGTTAAAAAACAAAAATATTGGCATTCTAATTACCGACCATAATGTGAACGAAACGCTTTCCATTACTGATCGAGCATACTTGATGTTTGAAGGCCGATTACTTAAAGCAGGCAGTGCCGAAGACCTTGCTAACGATGAGCAGGTTCGAAGGGTTTACCTAGGAAAACATTTTGAGCTAAAGCGAAAAATCTGAGTGTATGGAGATTGTAAATTCTGTACTGACCTGGCTGATGAAAAAACGCATTCATCAGATTGAACTCTTTCTAAAGTATCCCCACGATGTTCAGCTTGATGTTTTCCAATACCTTATAAAAACGGCCAAAGATACTGCATTTGGCAAGCAATATGGCTTCCAGGATATTTCTCAAGTACAGCAGTTTCAGGAGCGGGTGCCGATTGTGAATTACGAACGCTTTTTTCCTTATATTGATCGCTTAATGCACGGCGAGGAAAATGTGCTATGGCCCGGACGGATTAAGTGGTTTGCCAAATCCTCAGGTACTACTAACGCTACTAGTAAGTTTATCCCCGTTTCCCAGGAAGCACTAGACGATTGCCACTTTAAAGGCGGCAAAGACTTAGTTTCTATCTACGCCAACAATTATCCGTCTACCAAGATGTTTGCCGGGAAGACCCTGACTATCGGCGGTAGTCAGCAAATTAATCAGCTCGATCAGAATGCTGAATCGTTCACCGGTGATGTTTCGGCAGTGCTGATGAAAAATTTACCTCTCTGGGCTCAGTTTACTCGTACTCCCAGTATGGAAATTGCGCTGATGGATAATTGGGAGGAAAAAGTAGAAAAGATTGCTCAATCGACAGTCGATGAGAACGTTACCGCCATGGCCGGCGTACCCACCTGGACTATTGTAATCTTGCAGCGTATCTTGGAGCTAAAGAACGCCCAACACGTTCACGAAGTGTGGCCCAACTTGGAGGTGTTTTTTCACGGGGCAGTTTCCTTTACTCCCTACCGTGACTTGTTTCAGAAGCTGATTCCTTCGGATAAGATGCACTATACCGAAACCTATAATGCTACTGAGGGCATTTTTGGCATCCAGGATCAGAGGGACTCAACTGAGATGCTATTGATGCTGGACTACGGAATATTTTACGAGTTTATTCCGATGGACGAAATTGAGCAGGAGCATCCTCAGACTTTAACTATTGACCAAGTAGAAGTCGGTAAAAACTACGCTATTATAATTAGTACTAACGCCGGACTTTGGCGCTACAAAATTGGCGATACCATTCGATTCACATCCATCCTGCCCTACCGATTCCGCATTACCGGTCGTACCAAACATTTTATTAATGCTTTTGGAGAAGAACTAGTAATTGAAAATGCCGAGCAAGCATTAGCTGAAGCCTGCCGACAAAGCGGTGCCCTTATTGAAAACTTTACTGCTGCCCCCCAGTACATGGGCGAAAGCAACAAAGGTAGACACGAGTGGATCATTGAGTTCACTCACCCCCCGGAATCTATTGGTCAGTTCACTCACATTCTGGACGAAACGCTCCAAAAGCTAAACTCCGACTATCGTGCTAAACGCGAGAATTCTCTAGCGGTAGATATTCCTTTAGTTCACGTGGCTCCTTCGGGTACGTTTTACCGCTGGATGAAGAGCCGGGGAAAGCTGGGCGGGCAAAACAAAGTCCCTCGCTTAGCCAACAACCGAGAGTATCTGGAAGATATTCTTTCTAATCATATGGACAATGCTAGTACCGGCTAGTTAGTTGTAAAATTAGAAAAGAAGCAGCATGAAAAAACTTTGTGTAAGCCCAAGAAATTACCCCTGCCTAAATAAGTCTACTGGATTTACTGACGCCGCTTGGATCGTTTTAAGAAGCTGTTTGAGTTGTTACTTCGTGCTACAAACACGCCTTTTGGGCTACCACGTCGTTACTTTTTCAATCCTTAGCGCTGCTATGCCTCCTCAAAAGTGCCTCGTGTCGCCTCAAAATCCGTTGTTTTCGCATCAAATAATTAACTCAAACAGCTTCTAAGACTGATCCCACACAATGTGACCAATAATATTCCTACTAACGGAAGCACGATCAGTTACCAGTTGAAATCTTTTCAGAAGGCGTAGGTTTCTAACCATTGCTGTGCACCCATTACTGTTCAAAATCGAATAGCGAGTGTTCGCCGATGAACACTTTCTGTGATTGCAACACTTCTAAATCTGCTTGTATAGACTGTTATAGCCTATTCTAATTTTGGCAAATCATTTGTTATACCGAAATAGAAGTAATATCTAAAGAGCTGGATGGCTGGGGCTCAGTAGGAGGAATTCTTGCCCTTTGCTCCCCTCCCAAGCTCTCAGCTAATAATCAGATTATGAGAAGAAGCGATCTAGGCGAATTCGAGGAAGTGGTTTTACTATCCGTCGCCGTGCTAACGCCTCAGGCGTACAGCGTAGCTATTGCCGAAGCTTTAGAAGAAGAAACCAGACGAACCATCACTACTGGAGCGGTACACGCGGCTTTGCAACGACTGGAAAAGAAAGGCTTTGTCAACTCCCAAATGGGCGAAGCGACTCCCGAGCGAGGTGGACGCCGCAAACGACTGTTTACCGTGACTGTAGCGGGTAGCCGAATGCTCCACGAAGTGCGTGGAGTTCGTAATCGGCTATGGGACCGGATTGCTCCCCAGGCTCTACCCAAGATTAGCTTCACCTAACCATGGCTCGTCAAGATCAACAGTTACATACTCCGCCCCGCTGGGTAGATAAACTGCTGGAGCGCATTTGTACTCCTGAACTACTAGAAGAATTACTAGGCGATCTGCACGAGCGCTACTATTTACGAGTGCAAAAAGAAGGGGAAGCGAAAGCTCGAGGGAAGTATTTGCGGGAAGTACTCGCGTACCTGCGCCCAGCTACTCTCAAACGTCAACCAAATCAGTTAACTCAATCTATTTCTAAAGATATGCTAAAGAACTATTTCACCCTGGCTCTGCGATTATTCGCCCGTAATAAATTGACCACCGCCATCAATATATTCGGTTTAGCACTAGCCCTCACCGGTAGCCTACTCATTGCTATGTTCATTCAGGATGAGTTAAGCTACGACCGCTACCACGAAAATGCAGATAACATCTACCGCGTTACCAGAAATTTCCTTTCTTCCGACGGCAGTGTAGCCCTACATATTGGTCATACTGCGCCTGGTTTTGGGCCACGATTGGCAAATGATTTTCCGGATATTCAAGAGGTTGTCCGGGTTCTCCGATCCGGTATGACCCTAGGCACAATCAACGAGAATCGATCATTTCAGGAGAGTTTAGCGGTAGAGAACCTCTATTACGCCGAACCGTCAGTGTTCAACGTATTCACTATTCCTGTCGTAGCGGGTGATGCCACCACAGCCTTAGAAAAACCCTTCACCATGATGCTGTCTGAGGCGGCGGCTGAAAAGTACTTCAGAACCCTGGATGTGGTGGGGAAACGACTTATCTCCCAGAGTAATTACTTTGAGATCACTGGAGTATACGAGACTTTTCCAACCCAATCGCACTGGCACCCGGACTTTCTGGTATCTTTTAGCACCCTCAATGATGATACTATCTACGGACGAGAGCGATTAGAAACTAATTGGGGTGGTAACAGCTTTGGCACCTACCTGTTGGGCAACGATGATTTTGATCCAGAGCGGGTAGAAGCCCAGTTCCCAGATTTTATAGACCGGCACATCGGACAAGCGGATAATCTTATACAGCCCAGCAGTGGGACTAGCCTGTTCCTTCAGCCGCTCACCTCCATTCACCTCCACTCTCAGCTCGACTCCGAAGAAGAGGCAAACGGAAATATCGATTACGTATACATAATGGGAGCTATCGGAGTATTCCTGCTACTGATTGCTTGCTTTAACTTTATCAATTTATCTACCGCTCGGGCTACCACCCGCGGCAAAGAGGTTGGCTTACGTAAAGCGATTGGTGCCTTCCGCCAGCAACTAATTCTTCAGCACCTAAGTGAATCCATTCTCTTAGCTCTCTTCAGTTCTCTAGTGGCCATTGTGCTTATCTCGTTAGCACTTCCCTGGCTCAACGAATTTACTGATAAAACGATTGAGCTAACTCAGTACGCCACCCCGATGGCAATACTAATTATCATAGCGATTATTGGGTTGGTGGGGATTGTAGCCGGGTTGTACCCTGCGTATATCATTTCCGGCTTCAAACCAGTGCTTGCTCTCAAAGGACGAAGCGGTTCTACCCGAGAGAGCGGCCGAGTTCGTCAGGCTCTGGTAGTAGTACAATTCACCATTTCCATTGTGATGATTATTGCCACCCTCATCACCTACCAGCAGCTTACTTTTCTCAATGAACAAGAGCTGGGTTATGCCAAAGACCAAGTAGTTTTTCTGGGTTACACCGATGAAATTGCTGAACGCTACGAGACGTTTCATCACGAACTGACCCAGCATCCCGCCATTCTTAATGCCACCCGATCCAGTTTAGTCCCTACCGAACGATTGACGGCTTTTCAGGGCACTTCGGTTCAGCAAGGTGATAGTATGATAACCACCGATATTATAATGAAAGACGTGCGGATTGATCACAACTATTTTGATACCTACCAAATTCCCATCGTAAGTGGAAGAAACTTCTCCGAAACTATCGCTTCGGATGATTCTACCAACTTTATTATCAATGAAACGGCGGCTCGTATGGTGGGTTGGAATAACGAAGAAGCCATTGGTCAAACTCTCAAAAATGGAAATACCACCGGTACCATTGTTGGAGTGGTGCAGGACTTTCACTTTGAATCGTTGCACCAACCCATTGTACCCGTAGTCTTTCACGGGCAGCATATGTTTCACGATGTATCGGTATTAGTATCGAGAGATGATATGCCGGGAGCACTGGCGCACATGGAAGCCGTGTGGAAACAATTTGAGCCGCAACACCAGTTTGACTACCTTTTTTTGAACGAACACTACCAGCAACTCTACGATAGTGAGCAAAGTCAAAGCGAGCTATTTATCATCTTTGCCGGACTGGCAATTTTCATCGCCGCGATGGGCTTATTTGGGTTAGCAACCTTTAGTACGCTGCAACGCACCAAAGAAGTAAGTATCCGAAAAGTACTAGGTGCTCCGGTAGCTAGCATCCTTCGGTTACTGAGTAAAGAAATCTTGGTTCTGGTTATCGTTGCCAACGTCATTGCTTGGCCCATTGCCTGGTACTTTATGCGCGAGTGGCTCGGTAGTTTTGCTTACCACATTGAAATGAATTTCCTCACATACTTAGCCGCCGGAATAGTAACGCTTATCATTACGCTTGTCACTATCAGTAGCCAGACTATCAAAACTGCGCTTACGAATCCTGCTACCATACTGCGAAATGATTAGTCAGGATAAAATCTGAACAATGAGTAGATCCGAGCATCCATACCAACCGCCACCCAAGTGGCTCGATAAACTGCTGGAACGCTTTTGCTCACCCAAACTTCTCGAGGAAGTGCTGGGCGACTTGCACGAACGCTACTATTTGCGATTAAAGAAGGATGGGCTTATAAAAGCCCGGAGGAACTACTGGCGAGAGGTACTGGCGTATCTGCGACTTTCTTCCTTCAAGAAACCATCATTTCATTTTACTCTTTTAATTTCTCAGGATATGATTCGTAACTATTTAACGATTGCTCGCCGCAATTTAAGTAATCACAAGACCTTTTCAGCACTCAATATACTCGGGCTGGTGCTAAGTATGACCAGTAGCTTACTTATTTTCCTTTGGATTCAAGATGAGCTGGCAGTTGACAATTTCCATGCAGATAATGATCGTTTGTACACTATCTATCAAACCATTGAGGCTAACGGACAGCTAGGAGGCAGTTATTCAACACCCGTTCGCTCAAATGCCGACGGCCCATACTTGCCAATAGAGGGTATGGCTGATGCAGTGCCTGAAATTGAGAATATGGTGTATTATGCTACGGGTTACGAGCTTCCTTGGGGACATCCCGAGACATTTCAGGTTGGGGATAATATCCATAAGTTGGAAGGTTCTCGGGCGAGTCAAGCCTTTTTTTCTATGTTTAACTATCCGCTCATTGCCGGAAATGCGAAAACGGCTCTAGCAAAAAAGAACAGCATTGCGATTTCGGAAACAATGGCTCAGTTATTCTTTGACCGTCCGGAAGAAGCAATTGGTCAAAGCATACGATACGAAAACAGGTTAGACTTCGAAGTCACTGCAGTCTTCGAGGATATATCTTCTCAGAGTTCATTACAATTTGAATTCTTGATTGATTGGGAGTCGCAAATGACCCAGTTAGAGTGGGCATCTGGCGTTATGCTTACGACTGTCCGCTTGTCAGAGACTGCCGATATTTATCAAGTAACCGATAAGATTAACCGCTTCCTCCAATCACGATTAGATGATTCAGAAACCACTAAAACAACGCTTGGGCTTCAGCCATTTACTGATCGCTACCTTCGTGCTAATTTTGCCAATGGGAAACCCCAGGGTGGTCGTATTGAGTACGTAAGAATATTTAGTGGCGTAGCCATTTTTCTGCTAGTCATTGCCTGCATTAACTTCATGAACCTGGCTACCGCCCGTTCAATAAAGCGAGCCCGGGAAGTAGGGGTTCGAAAAGCTATAGGATCTTCACGCATGCATCTTATCTGGCAATTCTTAGGCGAATCTATTCTTCTTTCTCTTCTAGCCCTGATTTTTACTATTGTGCTAGTGCAACTATTACTACCCAGTTTCAACCAGTTTACTACTAAGCATATTACTATACCGATCGAGTCCCCTATTTTCTGGCTACTAGCCGTCGGGCTGATGCTCTTGGTAGGTTTATTGGCGGGAAGTTACCCGGCTCTTTATCTTTCGTCACTGAAACCAGCTCGAGTTTTAAAGGGATCACTGCGGACTTCCCCCAAAGCAATATGGCTTCGCAAAGGGTTGGCTGTTTTTCAGTTTAGCTTATCTATCCTCCTGCTAATCATTACATTGGTAGTTTCCCGCCAAATCAATTATGTGCAGAACAAGCATTTGGGTTATGATCGGGAAAACTTGATTTATACCCGTATTGAGGGCGAACTTAATGAAAAATACGCCGTGCTTAAAGAACAGCTATTGAATATGCCCGGGATTGCAATGGTAGATCGCAGTAGTGAAGCCCCCCACACTATGGGTTTTTTGGTAGATGAAGTAGATGGGTTTAATAATACAGGCACTGGAGAAGATGCTATTAACTGGGAAGGTAAAGAAGCGGGCCAGTCAGTAGCCTTTAAACCCACCTCAGTAGGGTATGACTTTGTGAAGGTCATGAACCTCGAGATTGCAGAAGGAAGAGATTTTTCCAAAAGTTTCTCTACCGATAGCACGGCGTTTCTCATTAATGAAGCAGCGGCCCAAGCCATTGGCATGCAGGCCCCTCTGGGTAAATGGATTTCAGCTTGGGACAAGAAGGGCACTATCGTCGGCGTCCTGAAAGATTATCATACGCATTCGCTACATGAGCCTATCAAACCGTTGATTGTAGACATCAAAGAAGACTTATACTTCGGAGTGATCCTCGTCCGTACTGAACCTGGTAAGACCACCGAGGCACTGGCCAGTATGGAAGAAGTCTTTCGTGAAATCAATCCGAATTATCCGCTGAATTACCAGTTTATTGATTCGGAATATCAGCAACTCTACCAGACTGAACAGGTGGCCGCAAAGCTCTCTAACGTCTTTGCGGGTATTGCTATTTCCATTTCGTGTTTAGGGTTGCTGGGTTTGGTCATGTTTTCTACTCAGCAGCGGGTGAAGGAAATTGGTATTCGCAAAGTATTAGGAGCCGAAGTAACCCATATTGTTGGATTATTATCCAAAGACTTTCTTCAATCAATTGTAGTTGCCTTCTTGGTGGCTACTCCCATTGCTGTGTACTTACTAAACCAATGGTTAGATAACTTCGCCTATAGAGTACAATTGTCGTGGTGGATTTTTATTGTAGCAGGCGTACTTGCCCTATTAGTTGCATTACTGACCACCGCTTCCCAAACGATCAAAGCCGCCCTTGCTAACCCCGTGGAGTCGCTGCGAAATGAGTGAACAGGAACACCCATATCAACCACCACCCAAATGGGTAGATAAACTCCTTGAGCGATTCTGCACTCCGGAACTCTTAGAAGCTGTTTGAGTTATATTGTTTGATTTATTAGGAGAGATTTTTTTGTCAATCTAGGCTCTTTTTGAGTGGCGTAGCCTACGCTACGGTGCGAAAAAAAGCCGACGAGTAGCGGAAAAAGATTCCTAAGAAACAATAAGAGTTAACTCAAACAGCTTCTTAGAAGAAGTACTCGGCGATTTGCACGAGCGCTACTATTTGCGAGTGCAAAAAGAAGGGGAAGTGAAAGCTCGGAGAGGCTATTGGCGGGAGATACTGGCTTACCTCCGCCCCTCTGTTTTCAGACATCCATCTTCATCCCGAAACCCATTAATACCTACCACTATGTTTACAAATTATTTCAAAGTAGGATTCCGAAATATTCTTAAGTATAAGGTTTTTTCCTTTATCAATATTTTTGGATTGGCTATGGCAATGTCTATCGGCATGTTACTTATTCTTATGCTGGCCGATCAGAAAAGCTACGATAGCCATCACGAAAATAAAGACAGAATTTATCGCGTTTTAATGCATCCGGCTACACATAGCAAGCCCTACGCTACGGCTCCCTTTCCCTTGGCTGAATCACTTAAGGCGCAGTACCCGTTTTTAGAAGAAGCTACCAGCCTGCGGCGAGGATTTGGGGGAGATGCTGTTTACCAGAAGAAGTACGCTGAAATGAAAGGCTACTTTACCGATGCTTCTTTCCTTAAAACATTTAGCATTTCTCTGGAAGCAGGTGATCCATCTACCGCACTAAACTCACCTAACTCGATAATCATCAGTCGCCAAATCGCCGATCAATTATTCGAGGAAGATAACCCTTTGGGTAAAGTCATTGATTATACTGACCGAGGGCTTGATTCTTTTACTGAAGAAGGCAGCAATCCGGTAGAATGGGGACGTTATACAGTCACTGGGATATTTGACGATACTGGGTATAAATCACATCTTGAGTTTGATGTGCTGGTATCTGCTTCCTCTCAGGAGATTCTCTATAAGCAAGAAAAGATCAGTGATATATCCGACAACTGGTCGAACTACTATCAATCTTACGTATATGCTCTGGTAAAACCACAAGCTTCGGCTGAGCAATTGCAGAGTGCACTAGACAGCCTAGTAGCGGATAAGTACACGAGTGATGAGTCGCTACTAGGATCTACGTTTATCGCCCAGCCTCTGGTTGATATTACTCCGGGTTCCGCACTAGGAAACGCTCCTACTACTCGCTTGCCGCTCTTTGTCTATTATATTCTAGCCGCCCTAGCCTTAGTGATTATGATCTCTGCTTGTCTCAACTATACTAATTTATCCATCGCTCGGGCACTAACGCGAGCCAAAGAAATAGGGGTTCGCAAAGTGAATGGAGCCAAGCGCAAAGACCTCGTTTTCCAATTTCTCAGCGAGGCTACGATAACCGTGCTACTAGCCTTAGCCATTGCCTTTGTATTTTTATTCTTTGTCAAATCAGCGTTCCTGAAATTATGGGTCAACCAGTATCTGAATTTTGATCTGAATGTCACTCTCGAAGTGGTTCTATTATCCCTTGGCTTCGCTTTACTAGTTGGAATTATAGCGGGAATTTTTCCGGCTCTGCACTTGTCCGGTTACAATCCCGTCCGAGCCTTGAGGAATCTGAAGCTGGGTCAGCCCGGAAGGCTTGGTCTAAGAAAAGTATTGACAACGATTCAGTTTGGTCTTTCGCTGCTGTTTATTATTACCGCCATTGTAGTGTTTAATCAGTTTCGACATTTTATGCAGTTTGAGTACGGATTTAATCCGGATAATGTGCTGCTGGTTAATCTGCAAAGCAACGATTACGAGTTAGCAAAAACAGCCTTTAGTAGAGTTTCCGGAGTGGACGATGTAGCGGGTTGTGCTTACTTGCCCGCTACCGGACGAAACGACAACACTCGGTTGAAGAAACCTGGTTCATCCCCTGAAGAAGAAGGACACAGGGCTATTAATGTTGGAGTAGATGAAAGCTTTATCCGTACCTTAGAGATTAACTTGATTGCCGGTAAGAATCTACCCCCGGCTGGTTCGGGGTTGTCTTCGATGATACTGGTGAATGAAGCTACTGCCAATGTGCTAGGCTACGATAATCCACTAGATATTGTAGGAGAGTCTTTAGAGACTTCGAGCGACACCCTACAAGTGGCCGGTGTGGTAGAAGACTTCACTTTTCACTTGCTGTTTAATGGTCGTCCTATCGGGCCAGTAATAATGAGGCATGTGCCGGAAACATTCAAATTTCTGAGTGTCAAAATAGGTTCGGGACGAGAAAAAGAAACGCTGGCGCGATTGGAAGAAGCATGGAAGGCAATTGATCCGATTCATCCGTTGGCTTACGAGTACTACGAAGACAAATTAGCCAACTACAACCGGGGAATTTTTGATATTGCCACTGTCATTGGCTTCATTGCCCTTTTAGCCATTACTATTGCTTGTTTAGGTCTATTAGGAATGGCTACCTACACTACCGAAAGAAGAACAAAGGAAGTCGGTATCCGAAAAGTGTTGGGCGCAGGCGACATCAGATTAGCCTATCTACTTTCTAAAGAGTTTCTCATCATCCTAGGAATCGCTATCGTAATTGCTGCACCTCTCAGCTATTTTCTTAACAATCTTTGGCTAAATTTTTTAGTCACCCGCGTAGAATTTGGGCCAGGTACGCTGCTAACAGGATCGCTACTACTACTTCTGTTGGGTTTAGTAACTATTGTACCGCAAACTCTACGGATTTCGCTTCGCAACCCCGTAGACTCACTGCGGAATGAATAGATACCAGCAAATGTCTCTTCGGTGAAGAACAGCTTTATCATCATACACTGGATAACTACTTCCATATTTCAGTAGTCGGCGCATAATAACTTTTGTGGCTTTAGATGGTTTACTAGGCACTTTTTAATCTTACGCTATGTGTCCTAGAAATCATCTCCAAGTTGTCTGGTTTAAGCGCGATCTGCGCGTATCTGACCATCGCCCGCTCTACGAAGCCACTCAAGAGGGTACTGTGCTTCCACTGTACATTGTGGAACCATCGGTAGTTAATGCTCCCGATTTTGGCACCCGCCACTGGGAGTTTATCCGGGGTAGTTTAGAGGAGCTACGGAAAAATTTGGCAAAACGGGGGCAACCGCTTATCGTACGGATTGGTGATGCTGTAGAAGTGCTCGATGAGCTATATCAGGAACTGGGGCACTTTACGTTATACGCTCACGAAGAAACGGGTAACGACATCACTTTTCAGCGAGATAAAGCAGTGCGGAAGTGGGCCAAATCTCAGCAGGTTCAGTTTCAAGAATATTACCAAAACGGAGTAGTGAGGGTACTGAGCGACCGCGACGGCTGGTCGAAAATTTGGGAGAGGCGGATGTCGGAAGAGATTTTCTCGGCACCCGATCAACTACCAACTATTGAAGGATTGGAATTTGGAGAAATTCCTATCAGCGAACAGTTAGAGCTACCAACATTATCAGGCTCAGTACAGCCACCGGGCGAACAGGCTGCCCAGGAATTATTACAATCTTTTCTCTACGAGCGAGGCCAGCCCTATCATTATGCCCTATCCAGCCCCCTTAGTGCCTTTGATCACTGTTCGCGACTGAGTCCGCACATCGCCTACGGCACCATTAGTCTAAGAACTGTAGTACAAGCATTGAAGAAACGACGAGCGGAGCTTAAAGATAGTACCAACCCAGACGCCGGAGACTGGAAGAAATCGATGCGTGCGTTTGAAGCCCGCTTGCATTGGCAGAGCCATTTTATGCAAAAGCTGGAAAGCGATCCTACCATTGAGTTTCAAAGCTTTATCCCGCCCTACGATCAGCTACGGGAAAAAGAATTTAATCAGGAATATTATCAGGCTTGGTGCGAGGGGAAAACTGGTTTTCCGATGGTAGATGCCTGTATGCGCGCGCTGCGGGAAACGGGGTATTTAAACTTTAGAATGCGGGCGATGATTGTCTCGTTTGTGGCTTATAATCTGTGGCTAGACTGGCGGAGATTCGGACACTACTTAGCTCAGCAGTGGACGGACTACGAACCAGGTATTCACTACAGTCAACTGCAAATGCAGAGTGGCACTACCGGAATCAATACCGTAAGGATTTACAGTCCTACCAAGCAGGGAAAAGATCACGATCCCAAAGGAGTATTTATAAAACGTTGGGTTCCTGAATTGGCAGAGGTTCCGCTAAAGCATATTCATGAACCGGCTAAAATGCCCGATGAAGTTCAGGAAGAAAGCCAGTGCGTTATCGGCAAAGATTACCCCTACCCTATCGTAGATCACGTTGCTACGGCGAAAGAAGCCAAGCGGAGAATCTACGAAATGCGTCGATTACCCAAACTACGGCAATTAGCCGATGAGGTGATGGCGAAGCACGGCAGCCGGAAAAAACCTTCTAGCCGACGGTTTTCCAAGAAGAAATCATCCGCCTCATGAGTCGAGCTTTAGTCTACTTTCGGAACGACCTGAGACTGCACGATAATCCTACTCTCTCGGCAGCAATCAATCAGGCCGATGAAGTACTGTTGCTTTACTGTATTGATCCTCGCCAATTCTCTGAATTGGATTTAGGGTTCAGAAAAACGGGCATTCACCGCGCTCGTTTTCTATTAGAAAGTTTGGAAGACCTTAACGAACAATGTCAGAAGTTAGGCGGACAGCTACTGGTGAAACAGGGGGTGCCGGAAGATATCATTTCTCAATTGGTAGCTCAATATGAGTTGGATGAGGTTCATCTGCAACGCGAAGTAACCGACGAAGAAACTCAGGTTGAACAGGCTATCAAGCAGGAACTTAAAAGCACCGATTACCAACTCTATTTTCACTGGGGACTAACGCTTTATCACCCCGACGATCTACCATTTAAGTCATCGGACACGCCCGAAGCGTTCAAAGCTTTTCGGAACGAAGGCACTAAGAAAGCTTCCGTCCGAAATGAGTTTCCTGTCCCCAAAACTATTAGCTGGATAGCCGATGTCGAACCTACGGTTATTCCTACTTTGTCAGAACTGGGCTTTACCCAGAGTTTGAGTGAAGCGACCGATTATCCGGGCGGAGAATCAGCAGCACTGGAAAGGTTGCAGTATTATTTGTTTGATTCGGAGCTACTTACTCGCTACAAATGGACCCGCAATCAGTCGCTGGGCATGGATTATAGTTCAAAATTCTCGCCTTGGTTGGCGTTGGGGTGCCTCTCACCCCGCAGAATTTATTACGCTGTTAAAAGCTACGAACAAGAGGTAACTCGCAATATTTCTACCTACTGGCTCATCTTTGAAATGCTGTGGCGCGATTACTTTAAATTTCTAGGATTGAAGTACGGTAACCAGATTTTCCAGAAGAAGGGGATCTACGATAAGAGTGTTGAGTGGAGCTACGACCGTAGCAACTTCGTTGTTTGGTGCCAAGGAAAAACTGGAATTCCGTTCGTAGATGCTCATATGCAAGAGCTGAACCTGACCGGTTTTATGTCGAACCGCGGACGGGTGAATGTTTCTACTTACCTCACCCGCGATCTGGAAATCGACTGGAGGTGGGGGGCTAGCTACTTTGAGTCACTTTTGATTGATTACGATGTAACCAGTAACTGGCTTAATTGGTATTTCCAGGCGGTGGTTTGGCGCTACACCCACATTTTGTGGCAGTCAACCCACTACGACCCCAAGGGGGAATACATCCGGCAGTGGTTACCACAACTCGCTGAACTTCCTGAAGAAGTTATTCCAATTGCCTTTTTACTCACTGAAGAAGAACAGCAGCAGCATAATTTTCAGTTAGGCCAAGACTACCCGAAGCCATTGATGGTTCCTAAAAAGTGGAATCGGATGCTGGCTCGTATAGGCAGGCAACAACCAAAGAACCTAATTTAGTTTAGCGTAAAACCGGCGGCTCAGGCACATTGATGAGTAGCACGATATCGAAGCTTTCGGCTAGGTTAACGTGACTAGTCGAGGGCTTGCTATACATCCTTTCGGATAGCCACTGCATTTCTTCAGTACTCAAGTTGCCCCGGCGCATATCAATAATGTAGGCACTATTGCCTTCTTCTTCGCTGCGGGTATCTCCCCAAAAGCGTTGCTCAAGCGAAAGAGGAATAGGTTTTTCTTCAAATTGATACATTCCTACTCCCACCGCCAAATAATTTTCCTGAAACCGCTCGCTCAAATGCTGACCTAACGATCCTGGAGTACTTCGGCTCATCTCTTCATTAGGAACCCACGCTACTAACTGTAAACTGGAGTCGCTTTGGCTAATCCATTCAAAATATTCTCCCAAATCTTCCTCAATGTTCTGGTAGTAGCCTTTTAAATCCGTTAGGTTCGTTAGGTAGCGATTTATTACGCTTAATGACCGATAAGCCTTCTGTTGCTGCTCATCAGAAAGATCCGGCAGGTTATCTCGAACTGAACAAAACAGCAGTAGCAAATATTCCTGATACGAGGGTGAGTCGTAGTAGTACAACCCCCAAGTTTGCTGTAGATCGAGTAGTGAGCGAACGTCACCTACCAACGTACTCACCTCATTTTTCCATTCAACATTATTTCTCTGGATCGCTATGCTGCTTAGTAATTCCAGACTGCTCATTATATCTTCCCGCTCGTAGCCAATAAGTTCAACTTCGGGGTGGTCGTTGCTCCAATCCAACACTTGAATTACCTCTGCCGTGTAGTCATCATCCAAAACAGTAAAGCCCTCATCCAAATATTTCACAATCTGGGTGGCTCGATTAGAATCTAACTGAAAAGCCACCAATGGATAGTCCATTCCAGCGAGTAGAAACTGGGTAATTCGCGATCGTGAGGTAAATGTTGAAATCGTATCATGGCCAATGCCAATAGCTTGCTTACCCTTCACAAACTGTTTTAATGCTTCTAATCCGGCCGGAGTACGCGTGTGCATTGGTACTGCCTGATCCATCAGCCACTGGCGGGCGGTTTCATTCGTGAGCACTGAATCTTTTACAAGCTGATAAACCGTTCGTTCGTAGAGCATGGTTGTGTATACTGCCCCGGTACTCACGAGCCAACAAGGTGCGGGTGTCCGATTTACGGCATTGATAGTAGGTTCTACCCAGTAGTAGTTATTAATTACAAAAGCGAATTGTGTATCTACACCTTGTAAAGAATCAGCGGGCAACATTAGCTGATAAGTGTCGGACTTAGATGGTTGTAGAGGATGAGTATTGGTTTGCCATCCGTTAAACTCTCCGGCAAGTGCTACACTATGAATAGTGATTTCAGACAAAGGCACTACGTTGCCATCGTCTTCCTGAATAACGTATCGGTGATCCTCTGTATTCAGTTCAAAGATTACTTTATCCTCCTGCATAGTATACCCTACTACTGCTTGATCTTGAGCAATGCTAATTAATGGGACCATCAAAAAGAAAATGAAGAGGTACTTAGTCATTGTCATAGTATTTAAGCTATTGAAATCAGCGGATTGATGAGGCAACTATGCCTTCATCAACACCCAGTATTCCCCTAAACTAGCCGTATTACCATCAAGATTCAATGATGAAAATCACCCAAGTGAGCGATTTCGATTGAGATCAGATAGTAATTAAAAGCAGGGCGGAGTATGATCTATGTCATTAAACTAAATCTTGATCTTAGTTAGATTAGAGTATTAAGCATTTCAACCATGAAAAAACCCTACATCAGCCGCATTTATCTTACGAATTGTAACTAATAATAAAGCGACCTATGAAACCAATAAAGAAGATTCTCGCCCCCACTGATTTCTCTAATCGAGCTACTCGAGCTATGAAGTACGCTATTTCACTAGCTCAAGCTACCGAAGCTAAGTTGTTTATTCTGAATGCTTACCCAATGACGGGCGTATACCTCGATATTATGGCCACCCAGGAGCAAGTTGTGAAAGAGGTTAAGGCGCGTTTTAAAGAACTAGAGCATACCCATTTAAAAGACAAGAAGATTGCCTACGAGTTTTTGGATAGCGGTGCTTTTCCCGAAGATGCTATTGAAGAAGCTATTGCCGGGCATGAAATTGATTTGGTCGTAATGGGAAACCGAGGTGACAGCAGTCTGGAGAAACTACTGGGTAGTACTACTTTCCATCTTATGACCCGCACTACCTGCCCTATATTAACCATTCCTGAAAACGCCATTTTTTCTAAAGTAGATTCTATTTTATTTGCTACTGATTATCAGAAAGTAGATCGCCCTAAGACTTTTCAGGGACTCATATCCTTGGCTGATTCCTTTCACGCAAGAATTGATGTACTGCATGTCTCGACATCAGATGACAAGCTCGGCAATAATAAGCTTATTGTCGGCGATTCGCTAGATCGAGCCCTCCACTCGGTTCGTCATACTTATCATCACCAACAAGGTGAAGATGTATTGGAAGGTCTGCGGGCGTATCTTGAAAGACACAGCGAAGTAGGGATTTTAGCTATGATGCCCCGGGATCACACCATCTGGGAAAGGCTGACTAAAGGCAGTGTTAGCCGACAAATAGTTTTTGAAACTGATCGTCCGGTATTAGTTTTTCACGGTCACCATCATTAAATAATGTAACAAAAAGTTCTGCTACATTAGAAGTTGACACCACTAATTTCTCAGTATAAGCTGCAAAGAATTCCGAAAAGTTGAACTGGCTTCAGGAGAAATTTAAGCAGTTAGAGCTTGCTCCCGAAAACCTAAAGTTTTGCTGCGCGGCACTCCGCAACTACCGTCTGAAGCATGTTTTGACATTCGCGGCCTTACAACAATAGTCTGTGGTAGCTCAGCTGATGTTACCGCTAAAACGATTCAATGGAATAAGTGATTAGTAACATTTATTCATTAGCCCAAATAACCTAAGCCATTCTTTAGTCTGACTGCTATATTCCTTCTCATCTTTTATCGCATCCTGAATATCAACCCTTTGCTTTGCGCCTAAAATTCCTGTACGGCACTGAACAGTTATGTTCGTAATCGAACAGTTTCTAAGTATGAATGACGTCTCAAAACTAGTTTAAAGAGATTTTACTAGTTGGTACCATTGTTGCCTAGTGGGCAATACATAGTACTGTACACTAATTACTTTGAAATATATTCAACTCATGTATACTTTTCGTTTGATGATTTTTGGCCTTTGCGCTTTTTTTTCTTTTCACTTTTACAAGCACAATCCAATACTAGCTTACAAGGTTACGTTCGCGATCAAGCGGGCGAGCCGCTACCTTTCGTAAATGTCCTATTGCTATCAGCGGCGGATTCTTCCCTAATTAAGGGCAGTGTAACTGATACAACTGGTGCCTATCAGCTAGAATTCAAAGAAGGATCTTACCGCGTATCCGCTCAGATGGTGGGTTACCAAAGCTTTTTCTCCGAAGCATTCACCACCAAACAAATACCTCAAACACTCACTAACATCCAGCTTTCCGAAGCTACCACTAAGTTAGGGGAAGTAATTGTCTCGGCCACTAAACCCATGATTGAAGTTACATCCAATGCCATTGTGCTCAATGTAGAGTCCAGCCCTATCCTTCAGAATGGCACCGCACAGGAGGTACTGGAAAAATCACCCGGAGTAATTGTCGATCAAAATGGTAATGTAAGTGTGAAGGGAAAATCAAACGTGCTTATTTATTTGGATGGTAAACCCACCTACTTATCCGATAGTGACCTGATGCGACTGCTGGAAAGTACCCCGGCAGAAAATATTGAGAAAATTGAGATTATGGACAATCCTCCGGCAAAGTATGATGCCGAAGGCAATGCCGGAATTATCAATATTGTCCGAAAAGAACAAGCCGCTATGGGACTTAACGGTCAGGTAGGACTGAATCTGGGCTACGGTCGCTATCCGAAAGCCTCTCCCAGCGTCAACTTAAATTATCGTAAAGGCGCCATTAATGTATTCGGTAACTACAGCTACTTCTACAACCAACGCTACCAAACCAATAGTATCTTCCGCCGCCTCCCTACTCCCGAAGGCATCACCATTTTTGATCAAACCTCTGATCAAGTTAGTTGGGTACGGAGTAATAACTTTCGGGGCGGGGCCGATTGGTTCATTAGCGAACGCAGCACGCTAGGAGTCTTGGTGAACGGTAACGTGGGTAACTGGAACAGCCGGGGCGATAATATTACTCGTCTGGATGGGGTGTACGACAATCCTTACGACGGCTTAAATGCTCAAAATCGCAATCGTAACAATTGGAACAACCTAACCTATAATCTCAACTTCAAGCATCAGTTGCAAGACAATAGTGAGCTAACCCTCGATGCTGATTATTCGCAGTGGAAGGGTGACAGTCGTCAGAATAATGACAATTTCTACTTCAGCAATGAGGGATCAACGGCTGAGCCACCCTTACTAGTTCGTACCGCCACTGATTCTGATATTGATATTCTAGCGCTACAGGCGGATTACAGTCGAACTATTTTCGGTGATTGGGGACTGGAAATAGGAGCTAAATCTAGCTCAGTAACTACTGATAATCTACTAGATTTTCGTACTGAAGAAGACGGTGAGTTGGTGATTGATCCGCAGCGAAGCAATCAGTTTGAGTACGAGGAAGATATTTTGGCGACCTACGCAAATGTGCAAAAAAAGTGGGGTGAACAATGGCAAATGCAGCTTGGACTGCGCGGTGAAAACACCTATTCTCAAGGCTACTCGGTAACTCTGGATAGTACGGTACAACGAAACTACTTCAATCTATTTCCGAGTGCCAGCTTTTCTTACACTCAGCAAGATCAGTATAGTTTATCTCTTTCCTACAGCCGCCGAATTGATCGGCCCAACTACGGAAATCTCAACCCGTTTGAGTTCTTCTTAGATCGCTTTACCTTCGAGCGGGGCAACCCATTTCTAAATCCGCAGTATACTAACGCTTTTGGCCTAACCTACGGCTACCGCAATGCAGTATTCGTCACGCTGAACTACAATCGAACCAGTGACGCTATCACTCAGGTACTGGAACAAGACGAAGCGAACCAGCTTACTTTCCAGACGACCACCAACCTGGATTTGATTGAAAACTACAGCGTGAACATGGCCGCCCCGCTGCCGCTGAATGATTGGTGGGTGCTTAACCTGAACGCTACCGGATTCTATAACGACGTGCAATCACCGTTTTCTGAGGGCGGGCAGATTGATAAGAGTCAGTTTAGCTACAACGCCCGCCTGCAAAACACCTTTTCTTTACCTGGCGAGATGAAGCTAGAACTAAGCGGTTTCTATACTTCCCCGGTTCTGTGGGGTATGTTTGAAATTAGCGAGCAGTACCAGATCGACGCGGGCGTATCTAAAACCTGGGGGCGATTTAAGGCCCAAGCCAGTTGGAACGACATTTTCAATATCCGAGAAAATCGGGTAAGCATTCAGCAGGGCGATATCAATACCGATGTATATAACAAGTGGGAATCGCGGGTTATTCGGCTGAACCTTTCTTACCGATTTGGCAACCAAAATATCAAACAAGCCCGTCGTCGCGGTACTGCTTCCGATGAACTTCGGCAGCGTGCTGGTGACAATAACTAAACTTAAGTGCCTTAGCAAGGCTTTTTGGGTACAAACGAGCGTTTCTTCCAATTCGGACTCCTATATTCACAGTTGGATTTCTTGCTTTTATGTACTCATTTTTTGATATTCTACTGTTCCTAGGCATCAGTCAGGGGTTATTTTTGGTAATAGCTTTGCAGTCGTTGCAAAACCGCAATGTGGAAGCCAATCAGTTGATAACCCGCTGTTTGTTAATTGCAGTACTCATGCTCTTTGGGCGGGTTGCATTGTTTCGAGTCCAAGAGCTATGGGTGTGGCGATTTGCCATTCTGGCCGATACAACCATCTTTCTGTTTGGTCCTTGGCTATACAGTTACTTTCACCTGTTGTTTCTACAAAAAACTGATCAGCTCACACTTCGAGTCTGGGAATATATACCTGCCCTACTGAACCTAGGATTATTTCTTTGGACACTTAGCTTAGACTTGGAATATTTTGTTCAATTATATCAGGGAGAATATTTTCAGTATGTCTTTCTAGCGGTTGAGGCCGGGGGTATAATTTCACTATTTGTCTACCTTTCCCGAATTTTCCGGCTCACACAAACCTACCGGCGAATAAAGGATCAACAAATCTCGTTTCCTCAATCCGCCCTCCCCTTCACTATGATTGTCGTAGGATTTCTGGCTATTATCGGACTGCTTTGGCTCATTAGTTTTATCTCCGTTTATGTTTTCCAAAACTATTTACCCATGCTAAATTATAACACCTTCTGGGTAGCAATTCCGATTCTCACCTACCTCATCGGCTACTACAGCTTACGACAGCCCGAAATTTTTCGGGTACACATATATCCTAAAGCTAAAGTTAAGCGCAACCGACTAGATATTGTTACAGAGCAACGGTTGAAAAAACGGCTTCAGTTTTATATGGAAGAAGAGCATGTGTACTTGCAAGACGATCTTACGCTCAAGAAACTGGCCGATATGATCGATACCTCGCCCAACAACCTAAGCTGGCTGCTGAATCAGGTGTATCAGACCACATTTTATAAGTACGTTAACAAATACCGGGTGCAGTCCTTTGTCCGGCGGGTGAAGAATAAGGAATACGAACAAAAAACGCTACTCGGTTTAGCGTTTGATTCAGGCTTTAGCTCCAAGTCAGCCTTCAACACCTCCTTTAAAGCTGAAACCGGATTTACACCCTCCCAATTTGTGAACGATAGGAGTAGCAATGGGTACAACAACACGTAGTTGTGAGGAGAAAGGCGTGGCCTTAGCCTTGGTTTCGGTGTTTTGTGAAAACTTAATCTCACAAACACATGAAACTATTCTCACACAACCTTTTTCTATTTATCCTCACATTTGGGTTACTTGCCTGTACCGAAGACGATACTGCGGATGGCCCAGTTATTCCTACTGCAGAATTAGTAGCTCAGAACATACAGCTGGCCGACCGAGGAAATCTAGACAATCCCGCTGACATTGAAATACGCTTTGAAGCCCCCACGCAGTCGGGCGACGTTGATCGATTTAGTCTCTTTTTCGCCCAAGTCGACGATACCGCGTCGGTAACTGAACAAATAGTTAGTGGCCCTACGGCTGAGCAGCAGACCTTGGTTGACAATACTGAAAGTGAGTACACGGTACGTTTAGGGCCTGATCAGACCGATGCACTAGGAAAAGATTTTGATGCTTCCCAAAGCTATGTGATCTACGTAGCCAGTGTAGGTACATTTGAAGAAACCCCATTTGTTGCTATCACTCAAGCTAATGCTGCTTTCCAGCTAAGTGAGGGGTTACTAGTAGAAACACTTATTCCCGATTTTACCGCTAGTGATGGTCTATATGTAGCCACCGACGGAACTATTATTGCGTCTGACTTTGGGGTATTTGACGATGATCTGCAAATTGGTTTAGGTACGAAAGTATTTTCAGTCACTCCCGAAGGAGTAGTAAGCGAAAAAGCTACCGGATTTGTAGCTCCCATGGGGGGCGGAATGGATAGCCAGGGCAACTTCTACTTCACCCACGAGAATGGTGGCGATGGGGTTGACGGAAAAGTAGTCCGAGTAACACCCGATGGCAGCACTGCCGAAATAGCTACCCTACCCGCTTGGCCTTCGGGAGTTGCTGTAGATGATAATGATAACCTGTACATCGCCAATTTTGCTGGGCCGCTGCTTCATAAAATCGCCCCTGACGGTACAGTTTCCGTAGTAGCTCAAGACAATCGCCTGTTTGGTTGTGTAGGCATCGACATAGACGAAACCGGTCATATCATCACCGCCAATTTCTACGACGGATCAATCTATCAAGTAACTCCTGATAGCGGCGATATTAGCCTGATCGCTCAAATCCCTGACTTGGTAGAGTTCTTTGCCATCGGCTATATTACCCTATTTGAAGGGGATATTTACGCCACCGGGATTGGCGATAATAAGATTTTTAAAATTACAATGGATGGGCAGATAAGTACTTTGGCCGGTACCGGTGCCAATGGTAGTAATGATGGTCTGATAGCCGATGCCACTTTTTCTAACCCCAATGGTATTGCCGCCGATGCAACTCGTCGCCGCCTATACATTTCCCAGTTTGGCGAACGCGCTCTTCGCTTTATCCAGTTTTAGTAGTGAAGTAAATTAGCAGTGGAGTAAACTGAGGGTAGTCTGATTTAGACTACCCTCTTTATTTTATAATCCGCACATGACGCTAATTGCTGCGTAAATTGAGATAGATACCACGTAAAATTTGGGAATGGTAGCTGATTATTTTACTTTTCGTTTAAGCTCATTCGTACTATTGAGTGAGCAGTTAACTAAAGAACAACCTCCTACCATGTTAAATAGTAACAGAAGGTCATTTATTAAAAAAATCGGAACTGCAACATCAGCAATTATTGCGGCCCCCACTATCATTCCTGCCTCAGCGTTAGGCAAAAATGGGCACGTAGCTCCTTCCGAACGAATCAACATCGCTTTTATTGGTGCTGGGAATCAGGCCGGGAACGATGTTAAAAGCTTCTTATCCGACGAACGGGTTCAGATCACCACAGTCTGCGATGTGAACAAAAAAAGCGACGGGTACTGGAATGGCAAAGTAGCTGGGCGAGAGTTTATCATGCAACTGGTTGACGATTTCTACAGCGAGAAGCACGGCAAAAAATATGAATCGTGCCAAGGGTTTGAGGACTTTAGAGATGTAATTGCACGAGACGATATAGATGCGGTAGAGATTGTTACTCCTGACCACTGGCACGCTATTCCCGTACTGATGGCAGCAGCAGCGGGTAAGGATATTTACTGCCAGAAGCCACTAGCACTCACGGTTGAGGAAGGCCGAGCCATGAGTGATGCGGTCAAAAAACACCAGGTAGTTTTCCAAACCGGTAGTCAGCAACGCTCTAATGAGAACTTCCGCCGGATTTGTGAGCTAGTAAGAAATGGCAAGATCGGAGAACTACAGACAGTAACTTGTAGCCTTCCCCCCGGCACACCCGATTTTGGCAAAACCGGTCACCTTACCGAGACTGTTCCGGTACCCAAGGGCTTTGACTACGATATGTGGTTAGGACCCGCTCCCGAAGCGCCGTACTGCCCGGCTCGTACGCACGTCAATTTCCGATGGATACTGGATTACTCCGGCGGAATGGTCACCGACTGGGGAGGGCATCACCCGGATATTGCCCAGTGGGGTATGGATACCGAGTATACTGGGCCGGTAAAAATTCAGAATGCCAAAGCCACTTGGTCGGATCATCCAGTTTGGAATACCGCTACCGAGTTTCATTTTGAATGTCTCTACGAGAATGGATTAAAACTGGTTGTTACTAGTCAGGAAGGGCGCGGAATTAAGTTCACTGGAAGCGAGGGCAGCGTTTGGGCTAACCGGGGTGGACACGATGCTGACCCCCAGAGCTTATTAGATGCAGAGATTGGGCCGGACGAAATTCATCTTTACAAAAGCGATAACCATTTCCGCAATTTTATCGATTGTGTATTATCCCGAGAAGAAACTATTGCTCCGGCGGAGGTAGCGCATCGTTCTATTTCTATCGCTCATTTGGGCAACATTGCTATGATGCTTCAGCAAGACTTAGATTGGAATCCACAAGAAGAAACATTCGTCGATAATTTTGCAGCCAATCAGTTACTTTCCCGCCCCATGCGCGACCCTTGGGATAGCGTATTCAAAAAGTATACGGTATAGATTTGGCACCCTGCTTCCAGACTATCAGGGAGATTAACGCACTATTAGCGTCAATCTCCTTGATAGTCTGCTGAACTTTAGATAGTTTGAGGTTTGGATATTATTATTACACAACCGCTGGGACAGTATGGTAGAAGAATATTTAGAAGCATTGGAGGTATGGTATAAACAGCGAAAGCAAACAATCACCGCTTTTTCTGGGGGCATTGACTCTAGCCTAGTATTGTACCTATCGCATTACTTTCTGGGTGACAAAGCTATTGGCTGCATTTCGGCTTCCGCCAGCTTAAAACAGCGCGATTTAGATTTAGCGATAGATTTCTGTCAGAAATACGGCATTAAACTAGAAATTATTCGTACCGATGAGCTGAACGACAAGAACTACCTACAAAACCCCGCTAATCGCTGCTACTTCTGTAAAAACCATTTATATATTGCTCTCACCTCACTGAAGAAAAAGTATCCGGGATACACGCTGCTCAACGGCACCAATACCGATGATTTGGGTGACTACCGTCCGGGATTGCAAGCGGCTAATGAACATACCGTAGCATCACCGTTCGTAGACTGTGGCATTAATAAGCAAGCCGTACGGAAGATTGCCAAGCATCTCGGTTTAGCGCACTGGAACAAACCGGCTAGCCCCTGCCTTAGCTCCAGAGTTCCCTACGGGGATAGTATTAGTACGCAGAAACTAAAACAAATAGAAGCCGCCGAAGCCATTCTCAATCAACATGGCTTTACCGATGTGCGGGTTCGCCACTTCGGAACCGAAGCCCGCATTGAAGTTCCAGCGGAAGAAGTGGCGCAACTGCGAGCAGTGTTTCTAGTAGTTTCGGAAGAGATTAAGCAACTTGGCTTTGATTTATGTACAATTGACGGAGAAGGCTTAGTATCGGGTAAACTAAACCGGGCTTTGCATGAGTAACGAAAACTTCAACATTGATCTAGACCGTAAAGATCGCTTGGGTTTTCCTGAAGTAATCTTCGGCCAAGCGAAAACATTCGAACAGCTTAATAATATTCTCACTTACTACCAGCAGCAAAAGCTACCTGCCCTTGCTACTAAAGTACAAGCTGAGAAAGCACAGCCGTTGCTAGAAGTGTTTCCAGAAGCCTTTTATGACAAAGAATCAGGGGTATTTGGTTTGAACTACAAGGTAAATAAGAAATCAAACCCTGAGGTAGTTATTGTTTCTGGAGGTACTTCTGACGCCTACGTCGTTAATGAGATTTATTATACCCTGAGCTACCTAGGCACCGCAGCCCACCGTATTCAAGATGTGGGAGTATCTGGCTTGCACCGATTATTAAATCGCTTGGGAGAAATAAAGACCTATAAAATTATTATCGCAGTGGCGGGTTTTGAGGCGGCACTGCCTACGGTGCTGGGCGGAATGGTGTCTCAACCTATCATTGCCGTACCAACCAGTGTGGGTTACGGAGTAGCAGCGCATGGTCAGGTGGCACTACATAGTTTGTTGGCAAGTTGTGCGAATGGAATCACAGTTGTCAATATTGATAATGGCTACGGAGCAGCTATTGCAGCCTTTCGGGTGCTGCATACTTTTAATCAAAAATAGAATCAACGATGAGTGTATTATATATTGAACCTTTTGCGGGCCTAGCCGGAGATATGCTACTGAGCGCGCTTTGCGGCTTGGCTGATGAATACGACGAAATACTATCATTACCCAAAAAGCTCAACCTGCCCGACGGCAAAGTAGAAGTTAACACAGTGAACAAAAATGGGATTGTCTGCAAGCATATCAAAATTATTGATCTGAACGAACCTGAGCAATCAGACGATCAAAGTTCCACAACGCATACGCACGAACACTCACACGACCACGGACACTCTCATTCGCATAGTCATTCTCACAGCCACTCCCATAGTCATGAGCATCACGCTCACCGTCATTTGTCTCATATTAATGAGATTATTGAAAAGGCTGAAATCAGTAGTAATGCTAAAAAAATTGCCAAAAAGATATTTCTGATTATCGGTAAGTCCGAATCAAAAGTACACGATATACCACTGGATAAAATTCACTTCCACGAGGTAAGTGCGGTGGATTCTATTTTAGATATTGTAGGCTGCGCCGTGATGCTAGATAAACTAAACGTAGAAAAAACCTACTCCGATCCGGTATGCGTAGGTAGCGGAACAGTGAAAACCCAGCACGGAGTGCTACCCGTACCCGCTCCCGCCACGGCCGACATACTACGGGGAATCCCAACCTTTAAGGGAAATGAACCTGGTGAGAAGACCACTCCTACCGGAGCGGCAATTCTTCAGTACCTAAATCCTGAGTTTTCCGCTCCTACCCTACGAGTAGAACAGTCAGCTTACGGACCAGGTACTAAAGATTTTACAGTCGCCAATGTAGTACGGGTTTCTCTACTAGCTTCAGAAGAAGTCAGCGAGAAAACTGAGATGTACGTGATAGAAACCCAGTTAGATGATACCTCTAGCGAGATTCTTGGGTCAGATTTTCAGCAGCAGTTACTGGAGCTGGGAGCATCGGATTTTTACTATACGCCCATTCATATGAAGAAGGGACGACCCGGACTAAAGATTTCGGTACTCGCGAGTGCCTCGTCCCTAGAAAAAGCTTGTGAGTTTATTTTAGAACATACTCCCACCATTGGACTACGTTACTACAAAGTGGGCAAGCAGATGCTTAGCCGCAACGCCCTAGAGATTGATACCGAATACGGAAAAGTACGCGTGAAGGAATCTATCAAGCCTTCCGGTCGCAGACAACGCAAAATAGAATACGATAGCTTACGGGAAATCAGCAAAAAACTTGATAAATCAGTATTAGAAACGCAGGAGCTATTGCGCCCTCTAGTTGAGTTTAGTAGTTAACGAAACTCTATTTTTGAACCTCTATCATATCTTCCGAAACTAAATCTACTAGCTCGTCTAAATGCTGCTCGTACACCTCGCGTGGTTGCGCATCATACTTCCGGCAAACTGAAGCGGCGTACCCTACTGCTTCGCCCATCATCCCGCAGGTACGCATCACGCGGGTGCTACCAAAAGCAACATGTGTAGTGCTGATGTCGCGCCCGGCCATAAACAGATTAGGTACATTGCGTGAATACAGGCAGCGGTAGGGAATGGTGTAGGGTTGCACTCGGATATGCTTAGTTGCCGCAAAGAACTCTTCGCCTGGAAAGTACTTAGAATTCTCAGGCTGCGGAAAGTGCAGATCTATTGTCCAAGTAGCGGTTACCAACCCATCTGGGTACATCTCGCCATCCTGAATATCCATTTGGGTAAGAATATGATCGCCCAGTAACCGGCGCGATTCTCGCTTACCGCCAATATAGGCCACCCAAGCTAACTCGTGGTTATCGTATTTACCATCTTTATGATTTTTCAGATACGACCAATTACCGTAGATCGCCCGCAGGTTATGATCACGAATTTGTTCGGCTTCGGTAATAGTATTGAAGTTGCCAAAACCTGTTTCCCACTGCCAGTCGGCTTTATGCTGGTCAATGTGGTACTCATCGGAAAACTGAATAGCCCAGGGAGTTTCGGGAAAGGTAGACGGAGTGTCTTTCTCTACCGATGCCCACAGGTTCGATGTTCCCAGCGTAAAATTGTCAGCCTCTTCAGGAGCCAGTGGTTCACCGGTTTCTTCTCTACTTTCCCGTCCAGCGCGGTAGTCCGCTCCGGCTAAAAAGCCTACCGTACCATCGCCGGTGCAATCCGCGAAGAGTTCACCGGAAAAGCGGTATTCCTGATTAGTGGCAATGTTACGACCGATTACAGCACTAATTTTACCGTCTTTCATCTCAACCTGATCCACGTGAGTATTTAGGAATAATGAGATATTCTCTTCGGCTTCTACTACCGCTAGTTTTCGTTCATCACCGTACTGGTCGCCATCGGGGTTACCATTGCCCGGATCGCCGTTATCCAGTTCATCGACTATACGCCCTAGTTTTGGGTAGTAGTTTTTGTCAATGTCGCCCATCAGGTGTACCCGTACTTCTGAACTATTATTCCCCCCTAATACTGGACGATTCTGAATTAAGGCTACTTTCAACCCTTGCCGTGCCCCAGAGATAGCAGCACAGGTACCAGCCATTCCGCCCCCGGTTACTACTAGATCATAGCTACCAGCATCAGTAGGCTCTTCGGTAAGGCCAAGTTGAGCTTGCCGAAAACCCATTAACTGCTGAGGCTCATTAGGTGGAGTAAAGGAATTGTCGGTTGTAAATAGCAATGCGTCGCAGCGTCCGTTAAAACCGGTTAAGTCGCGCAAAGCAAGCTGCGTATTGGTTTGTTCTACCGCTACTTCCCCGCCGTAGTACCATCGCCATTCATCCGATCCGCTCGCTCCAAATTCCGTAGGTAGCTCTTGGTTGTTGAGGACTACGTGAAAGGTACCCGGTCCCTTTGGAAAAGGTGCCCAATCTTTGGTGCGTACCCATACATGATACGCACCCGTTTCGGGAAATTGGACAGTGGTAGTGGCATCAGCTACCGGTCGACCCATACCGTGGGCTAGTAAGTAAGATGACCCCATCACATCAAAGGATTGTTGGTCAATTTTCCAGCCGCCTTTTTCAGTAAAAGACTCAGTTTCTACGAACAACAGCGATGGCTGAGACTGACTAAAAACACAGGTAGCAGATACTAGTACGAGTAAGATCGTGTAAGCAATAGAATAGGCGTGGCCTACATTAACGGTTGGAGGTAGTAGTTTCATAGTTTTGCAAGGCACTGTTAAGCTGTTGATATTGTTGAGCTAATGGTTGTAAAGTTTGTAAAGCAAGTTTAGCGTACGCGGGGTTTGCGTGATCGAGCAAAGAGACTACTGGCGATAAAGTGGCATCCGTAAGATTATCAGAATTTGCTAATAGCATAGCCAATACCTGCTCTAGCTGCTGCTCACTCAATTGATCTAACTGCCCCATTAACTGAGCTAAACTTGATTTATGCAACGGCACAATTTTCAGCTTATTCAAAATTATTTCTTGGGTACGAAAATCCGACGAAGAAAATTGCTGAATCAGTGTCGCTTGCCCAACCGAATCCTGACTAAGTGCCTCTGGGAATTTTTTTATAGCATAACGCGATACAAAAACGCTACTTTCGTTCATGAGCCGAACAATTGCGGGAAGATGCTGGGCAAACTTCTCAGTTGAAAGGAGGTCTAAGGCATGATAGTGGTAAGGATAATGATCAGAGGCTAGGAACTGCCGAAGCATATTATCGCTCCAGAGGCTATCAGTGTGTGTCGGAATACGCTGAGGAATCTTTCCGTTCACTAAGTGCCAAAGGGCGTGTGTACTATACACTGCACCACTGACTACCGTATTTTCTACTGCCTTCATAGTCGCTCCGGTCACTGCATCCACTTCCTGCGATACCATTTCAGTCGATTCATCTACCAAGTCTTCCAAGGCATATTCGCCCAGCAACGATCGCTTATCAGCTAGAATATTATCGAGCTTCTCGTAATCGGCTTCAGTAAACTCTTCATGGTCAAATTTAGTCAGCGGTCGGTTCTTCGGAAGTTCATATTTATGAAAATTGCCTAGTAAATCCCAGTACAGGTCTACCACCAAAATATGGCATAAACCTTCTTTGCAAACCGGGGTTTCTACGTGGCAAAAGTAGTACTCCGGTTGCTGCCGTTCATTATACGTGAGCTGTACATCAATCTGAACAGAATCACCTACTGCATCTTCGATATGTACGGCAAACGCTTTTTCACCCGAAGGTATTTCCGGGTGATTAAGGAGAGCTATCAGCGGTAAAAAGAATAAAACGTACTTCATATCGGTCTAAGAGGTAAAATAGCGTATTTCCTCCCATGATACCAATGTACAAGTTTAAAATTGCTAATAATTGGACTGAAATTGCGTAAGACCAACTACGGATTCGCTTTTCCACTTGGAACAACCCACTGGTTTACGGTATTATGGGGAGCTTCTACTACTACTTTACAAAAGGATGTGACAGGTTTATTTAGCTCAATCATAAACTTTTGATCCGCAACGGGTACTTCACCGACCAATCTATATTCATCAGCCTTTCCAATACTACTGAAGTTAGTAGTGGTGCTTATCCAGACTCGGGCGATCCCTTCCTTTTTTAAGGCTTGCCAACTGATCTTCAATTGCTTGTCATTAGGCTTTACCGTAAGATTGGCAAGTGAAATTGAATCAATCAAAGATACCCCGTCTATTTCTCGCACTTGTTCCGAAGGAATTTGGATGTTGAGAAAATCAGCCAACGTGGGCATAATATCAACAATGGCGGGTTGGTACTGATGAAAATAATCGTTCAAATTTTGAGCATTGGTGGTAATCCAGGTGTTGCGCTCCCGCTCCGATTGGCTACCGTGGTTCTTTCCGGTTTCGGCATCTCGACCGTGATCGGTAGTAACGATAATTAGCCAGTCTTCACCGAATTGCTGTTCTCGCTGCTGAACAGCTTTCCAGATTTTACCTACCTGCTGGTCGGCCAATTTCACTGCTTCATCCATTCGCTCACTATCACCGAAGCGATGACCTATATCGTCGGGATATTCTAAGTAGACCCAAGATAAATCTGGAGCTTCTTTCTTTAAGTAACGAGAGGCTTCGGCCACTACGTGTTCGTCAATCTGCCGAATATAGTCCCGGTCTTCATCGTGCGGAAACTGCGCAGTATCCAGTTCAAAGCCATCAAAGTGGTAGTCTAGCTGGAGATTGCCGGTGGCAGCCAGCCCCTCACCTAGCAGCTTAGTACGATTATCTAACCAGGTAGAAAAGATTGCCGACCTCTTTTGAGGATACTGTTCTTCCATGAAACGAAAAATAGACCAGTAGTGATAGTTAGGTTTTTTGATACTGTTACCCCAAACGTTATGCTTATTGCTCCAGGTTCCGGTGAGCATACTATTGTAGCCTACCGCAGAAATAGTTGGCGACTCAGAATAGGTATCCTTTCCACCGCCGACATAAGCTCGGGTGTAACCACCTTCTTGAGCAATTTGGTCAAGATTAGGCGTGGGAACTCGCTCGACCACATCGGCGGGTATTCCATCGACCAGAATGAATACGGCTTTACGAACGGTAGTTTGACCATTGGCAGGACTACCGAATAAAAAGTAGATAGCAAGAAATAGGTAGGTTATGAATCTCATGTTTCAGAATATCGCTCCCCAGTAAATATCTGAGTTAAATCTGGATTCAACACTATTTCTGATTAAGAAGGCACACGACAGCGAGATAGCCATATGCTCCTTTAAGTACTTTGGCAAAGGGACGAATGTTTTATTATCAGAAACTCTATGGCTTATCTTGGAACAGCTTCATCGTATAGTCCAGTAAGGCTTGACCGCCAGAGGCACCATGTCCCGGAATCACAACTTTGACGTTGGGATACTTGCTTTTTACGCTCGCAACGGTTTTAGGCCACTCGTTAACATTAGCATCTTCTAGATTTCCCTTACTGGCATTCAACGTTTTGATTAAACAACCGCCGAATAACACGTTCTCGCTGGGAAAATAGCCAACAACATTG
>JGI12210J13797_10169911_pt1 | contig 31949 bp, 29 predicted proteins | sample ElkSlonscriptome_3_FD_13797 | JGI IMG/M metagenome (IMG submission 13797) | reverse complement strand
GAAAATCTGCACGCCGGTGGATCCGCCTGCATTCCAGTGCGTAGATCCAAGCGGAGGCAGTCGAACATTTTCTTCAGCAACCTGAAATCGAAATTCCTTTCCGACGCGGCTTTGCGTGGCTTGGGGACGACTCGGACGGGCCTGATCGGCTACTCGCGCAGCTCGACCGCCAACTGTTGGGTGAGGGCCGCTCGCACTTTATCATGCGTTTTGTTGGCTTCCTCAGTGGTCAGGGTGCGGTCCGGGGCCCGGTATCGAATTGAATACGCCATCGACTTTTTGTCAGGCGGCAGTTTCTCGCCCGTCGGATCTTCGAAGATATCGAACAAAGCCACCTCCTCGATCAAGGGATCCTGCACGGAACGGACGGTCTTCAACACGGCTGCATGCTGGAGGTGGACAGGAGCCAAAAAGGCAATATCCCGGGAAATAGCCGGCAACCGCGCGAACTCGGCGAATGTCGGCCGACGTTCCCTTTTTTCCGAAAGGGCGGCCAATGTTAGTTCCGCCACCCAGATCGGGTGCTGGGCGTCGAGTTGGCGTTGCACGGAAGGCGCCACTTGCGCGGTCATGCCGACTTGTTGTTCGCCGCAGCGCATCTCGTAAGCCGGGATGTAACCAGGTCGGTCGACCGGCGTGAATTGTAATTCGTCACCGGTTAACAACTCCAACACGCCTTTGAGATGATGAAAACCGCGGACGGCACCCGATTGGTTCCACCAACTGGCGGGCTGAACCGGGCCAGTCACGAGTAAGGCCAAATGCCATTCCTGACCACCGTCCCAATAAATCTGTCCGGCTTCGCAAAGTTGCAGTCCGTGAATCCCGGCGTGCAGGTTATGAACGAGATTGGTCAACAATCCTGGAACCAAGGAAGTCCGCAGGGTGACATGATCGACGGTCAACGGGTTGCGGACCGCTTTGGGGGTCCGGTCGGGATGCCATTCGAGCGTTGGATAAGGCGGTTCCGCCGGAAGCAGGGTGAGGTTGCGCGCCTCATGGAAGCCGAGCGCGGCCGCCTGGTGCAACAAGGCGAGCCGTCGATCGTGCGCGCGGTCCGTACCGTTTTCGGCAGCGAAAGGACCGGCCATGCGCACCGGCACCTGGTCGAGGCCATGAAGATGGGCGATTTCCTCGATCAAATCGATTTCCCGCTGCAGATCGAGTCGGCCGGTCGGGACTTGCCAATCGGCGCCCGATTTTTGGCAGCCGATGCGCAGAAGATACTGGTCGATGGTGTGCGGATCGAGTTCGGCGCCGATCAGAGCAGCGGCTTTTTCCGGTCGCAGACTGACGGTGCGCGGCTGTTGGATACTGCCGTCGACCACTTCCGTCATCGCACCTGCGCGCCCGCCTGCGAGTTCGATAATGAGCGCGGCGGCCCGGATGGAGGCTTCCTGACAGACGGCAGGATCGGCGCCTCGTTCGAAGCGGTAACTGGAGTCGCTGGAAATCCCGGCCAACCGGGCGGATTGCCGGATAGTCGGCGGATCGAACCAGGCACTTTCGAGAATCAGATCGACGGCACCAGCTTCTACCCCACTCTTTTCGCCTCCCATGACGCCAGCGAGCGCTTGCGCCTGGTGGACGTCGGCGATGACTGGTTGCGAGGGTTGCAATTTCAACTCTGATCCGTCGAGCGCTTGGAAGATCTCGTTGGGCTGGGCCATGCGGACGACGATCCGTTCTTCAGCCATTTTCGTCGCGTCGAAGGCATGCAACGGATGGCCGATATCCAGGAGGATATAATTGGTAATATCGACGATGTTATTAATGGGGCGCAGCCCAGCGAGTTCCAAGCGTCGAGCCATCCAATCGGGACTGGGACCGACCGTCACGCCGGTTAGACGTCGCGCGATATAGACTGGACAAGCGTCTTTGGCGGTGACCTCGACCGGGACTCGGGCGATGGCATCATCGGGGATGAGTTCCGGGATCGGCCCTTCCAGGAGTGGCCAACCGAGGTAAGCGTTCAGAAGCCGGGCAATGCCACGGTGAGAGAGTTGATCTGGCCGGTTGGGGGTGACCTCGATCTCGATCACGGTCTCCGGTGGGAACAGATCTCCTACGGGTTGACCGGCTTCGGCTTCTTGGGGAAGAATCAAGAGGCCATCGGCATCGTCGGCCAATTGCAATTCCTTGGCGGAACACATCATCCCTTCAGACCGGACCCCGCGCAATTTGCCTACTTTAATTTTGAAATTACCCGGCAACACCGCTCCCGGAAGCGCCAGGGGCACCTTGTCGCCGACCTTGTAATTTTTGGCGCCACAGACGATTTGGCGGGGTTGCCCGGAGCCGTCGTCGACCTGACAAACGCTGAGCCGATCCGCGTCGGGATGCGGCTCGCTCGATTGGACCTGAGCCACGACCAGGTCCGGGCTATTGACGCCGAGAGTGCGAGTGCCGGCGATTTCAACGCCGGCTTGGATGAGTGTTTCGGTGACCTGCTCGACCGAACCTTGCAGTTCGACCCAATCAGCCAACCAATTCCAAACAATTTTCATAAAAATAATTAATCTTTGAATTGTGTGAGAAAACGGAGGTCGTTCTCACTGAAATAACGGATATCCGGGACGCGAAACCCGGTCATCGCCAAGCGGTCGAGACCGAATCCAAAGGCGAACCCGCTGACGATTTCTGGATCGTAAACCCGGTCCCCGCGCGATTCGCAGACCGCTTCGAACACGGCGGGATCCACCATGCCGCATCCTGCGATTTCCATCCAATCGGCGCCGCCTTTGAGGGCTTCGGCCCGGACATCGATTTCGAAACTCGGTTCGGTGAATGGAAAGAAGTGAGGCCGGAACCGGACGGTGGTTTCCGGGCCGAAAAGTTCGCGGAAGAAGAATTCGATTGTGCCCTTGAGATCGCCGAGATGGACACCTGGTGCGACGAACAAGCCTTCCACCTGATTGAACTGAGCTTGATGCGTCGCGTCGACTTCATCACGGCGATAGACAGTGCCGGGCGCAATGATGCGGACGGGCGGCGCCTCGTTTTCCATTGTCAGAATCTGCACCGTGGAGGTGTGGGTGCGGAGGAGTTGACCGTCGTCGAAATAGAAAGTGTCACTTTCGTTGCGGGCGGGATGTTCGGGAGGCGTGTTGAGGGCGTCGAAGTTACGGAATTCACTTTCGACATCAGGCCCTTCGGCGAGGGCGAAGCCCATGCGTCGAAAAATGGCGGTGACTCGTTCCAGCACTTGAGTGAAGGGATGCAGAGTGCCGGCGTTGGGTCCGATGCCGGGGAGCGACGGATCGAGTGCGGCGGCAGCTTCGGCGTCATGGGCCGCCTGAATCTCGTCGTGTTTGGCTTGGATCGCATCGGTGACCCGGGTGCGGACTTCGTGAAGGAGCTTACCAATAATGGGGCGTTCGGCGGGCGGCACCGATTTCATCTGGGCGCCGATCGTGGAGATGGACCCTGATTTGCCGAGATAGAGCACGCGCACTTGGTCGAGAGTGCTCTCGGAATCGGCGTGAGCCACCGCGGCGAGCGCTTCGGATTTGAGGGATTCGAGACGATCTTGCATGGAGAATGGGGAAAGAAAAAGGGCGAACCCCTGGTTACGCAGGTGGCTCGCCCCGATAAAGATTTCTAAAGAGTCGGAAGTCTTAAAGTCTTGAAGACATTCAGACGCCGGCTTTTTTATTCTCGAGCGCTTGTTTCGCCTGGTCGACGATGGCTTTGAAAGCGGCTTCGTCGTGAATGGCGATATCAGACATCACTTTGCGGTCGAGATCGATCGAGGCGGCTTTGAGGCCTTCGATAAATCGGCTGTAAGTGATGCCGTGGGCGCGGACGGCAGCGTTGAGACGCTGGATCCAGAGATAACGGAAGTTCCGTTTACGCGTCTTCCGGTCACGATAGGCCCAGTATTGGCCTTTCATCGTGGCGTCTTTGGCGTAACGGAACAGTTTACTGCGGTTACCGCGGTATCCTTTGGCCTTATCGAGAACGCGGCGGCGGCGTTCGCGGCTGGCGGGAGCGTTGGTGGCTCTTGGCATGAGTGGTTTCTAGGTTATTTCCGGAAAAACTGTTTTCGATTGGGTGAATCCGGACGCGACCTCGTTTTTCCGGTGCGGGCGGTGAACCGCCCAGGGCGCGTCTGGTCGTTTGCCTATTGCTATCGTTTGGAGAACGGCAGGTTATTAAACACTTTGGCGAGGTCGCCATCCGCCACGTAACCAGCTTGCGCAAGCTTGCGCTTGCGTTTCGCTGATTTTGCGAGGAGGAGATGGCGTCGACCTGCCTTGGCGCGTTTCACCTTGCCGGTCGCCGAAATTTTAAAACGTTTGGCAACCGCTTTGCGGGTTTTTCTTACGGCACGGTTTGGCATAAGGGAGCGCGGAAGTTAGCGGATTCCGATGGGAACGCAATGAATTTATTTAATCCTCCACGTCGATCGTGCGTTCGCCGGTGAAAAACTCTTCCAATTCGCCGCCGACAAAGAAGAGATGATTTTTGAGATCCTTACCGGTTTTTTCCAAAGTGCGCCCGGCACGAACCGTGAAGGAATCCTGCCCCTGAGCCGGTTGGTTCCCAACGACATTGTCTTCAGCAGGTGTGTAACGAGCGGCCAGCAGCTCCGCGTCATCCGCAGCAATCTCCAGGGTGCCGACAATGACGCCGTTGCGATCAATTAATGTGAGATCCCAGATTGGCTGGTCCTGCGCCGCTGACGGACGCAGGCGGTAGCTGATTTGATCAAACCCGACGCGAGCCTGTTGATTGGCTACCGCGAAGGCGGCGCCGGAATCGACATTTAATTTCGCCACATCAATGAATGGCGGCTGTCCTGCGCCGGTAAATCCTCGGGACGGTTGTTTCTGGGAGCGCACCACGCCGTTCTCGACCTGCACCACGCGCATGTCCGCCCGGGCTTCAGGATCGAAAAAAGTGATCGTCCAGGTGGCCGGAGCGGGTTCTCCCTGCAACCCGACAACCTCGACTAATTTGGCGGGACTATCGGGCGGGAGCGTGTTCATGGCCAGGCGCATGGCGGTGTAAGCGGTGGGCGCCTGAGGAGGTGCTTGAGAAAAACACCAGGCAGGAGTCGTGGCCAGGAGGAGAGTAACGAATACCTTCATACGAGCGATTGAAGCAAAGGGTGATGGGTCTGCAAGCAGCTTAATTATTCGTCTTCGAGAATGGTTTGACGACCGGTGAACATCATTTCCAGCTGGGACCCGATGACCGTGAAACGTGATTTCATGTCATCAGCCGCCTCATCCGCTGTCGCGATGCTTTCGCGAACGATATGCTGCGCTTCCGGGTCCCGAGCTTCCGGTTCGCTGACCCCGGGAATCGCGGCGTGCCGAACGGATTGCACGACGCCTCCAGAAGCATCGACGGTGATGACGCTGCTGGTCTCGCCGTAATTACTGAGCTCAACACTCCAAACCGGGGTGCCGCCAATTCGATCCTGGCTGAGCACGTAGCCGACCTCGTCATACTCGACCGCGACATGATCGCTAGCGACGGCGTGGGCCGTGCCGCCATCGATTCGAAGCCGGTCGAGTCGAAGTGGAGTTGCCCGGGCCACTCCGAAGTAGGCGTCTTTCGGGGTGTCATTTTTCACGACCCGTCCCTTTTTGACTTCGACCCGTCGAATCGCGGTTTTGGAAGTGGGATCGCGATAGAGCAAGACCCAGCTGCCAGGAGCCGGGGTGCCTTGGAACGCGCGGATTTCGACAAGTTGCGCTTGATTACCCGGCGGTAGAGCCTGATCCGCGATCTCAATCGCTCGAAGGGCGGAAGGTGTGATGAGCATTTCTTTCGCATGAACGAAGGGAGCGGCGAAGAGGCAGGTAACGAGGAGCGCGAGCGTGAATTTCATGATGCCCGGTAAAATGCCGTTTCTATCTCGACAATTCAATGCGAATCGATACTATGACAGGTCATCGACCCTTTCATGGCCGTCGCGACGGATGTCTCGTCGGTGCTTGGCAAGGACCGCAAATTTCTGATTCTTGTTTCCGTGCCCCTCTCCTACCCCGAACTCGAGCATCGTTACCAGCTATACAAAGGGCTGGTCGATATCAGCGCGTTAATCAATCGATACACGGAGCTGGAACCCTTATTGCAGGCCATCATGGCGATTGCACAACGGGTGATGGTGGCCGAGGCCAGTTCCCTGATGTTGCGCGAACCGGAATCGGGCGATTTAGAAATGGTGGTGGCGATGTCGAAGGAAGAGATCGGGCATGCGCCTCCCCCACGCCAGCGAGTGCCGCGAGGCCGGGGCATTGCGGGTTGGGTCTTTGAGCATGAAGAGTCGGTGCTGGTCAAAGACGCCTATGCCGACGAGCGTTTTTTCTCTGAGATCGACCGGCAAACGGGTTTCCGCACGCGATGCGTGCTCTGCGTGCCGCTCTGGTATGAAGGCCGGGTGACCGGAGTGTTGCAGGTATTGAACCCAATCGATCGCGACTATTTTTCGGAGATCGAACGGGAAGTCTTCGAATCGTATGCCCTCATGGCAGCGACGGCCATTGAACGGAATCGTTTGATGGAGATGGAGCGGCAACGAATGCGGTTGATCCAGGAACTCTCGTTCGCCACGGAGATTCAGACGAGTTTTCTGCCCAAAGAAAAGCCGTGTGTGGGAGGGGCTTCGATCGATTGGCATTCTCAACCGGCCCGGCAGATCGGCGGCGATTTTTTCGATGTCTATCCGTTACGCGAGGATGAGATTTATTTTGTGATTGGCGATGTGTCGGGCAAAGGAATACCGGCGGCGCTGCTGATGGCTCAGGCCATGAGTATGCTGCGATTAACGCTGCAACCAGGTCTCCCACCGCTTGAAGCCCTCGATCGCTGGAATCGGCTCATGCTGGAACGAATCGTCCGTGGCACTTTCATTACCAGCATCCTCGCCCGATTCGAACCGAAGACCGGTAAAGTCGAAATGGCCAACGCCGGTCACTGCCCTCCCATCATCTGCCGCAACGGGATTCCGGAACAAAAAGCGATTTTTGCGGGGGCGCCCCCATTGGGAATCCTTGAAGAAGCGACCTTTGAATGCCATAGTATAGCGCTGCAACCATCGGATTCCCTCCTGTTTTACACCGATGGCTTGACCGAGACACAAAATCCTCAAGGTGACTTTCTTGACCGCGATGGGGTGATGGCGTTAGTTCGGGAGAAACCAACGGGGTCGGAAGCCTTGGTCGAGTTTCTCGTCCAACAAGCAAAAACCTTTCGGAACGAGGCAGATCTACAGGATGATCTGACCCTCTTCCTCTTGGAGAAACAATGAAATTTATTTTCACAAGTGAACCAGAACAACTTTGCGAAGTGCGCGATCGGATCCGCCGTTTTCTGGAGCCGCTCCCCCTCGAAGAGACGGAACGTTATCTCGTTCTGATGGGGATCGATGAGGCCTGCAGTAATATCATTCGGCATGCTTACAACAATACTCCGGGCAAAAGGATCACGGTCGAGCTTCGCTGTCGGAACCGTGAATTTCATTGTCGGCTCCGCGATTATGGGACCCCGGCCGATCCCAGCCGGTTCCGGGTGCGTGAGATGAATGATGGCGAGCCGGGCGGCATGGGGTATCATCTCCTGCACCACGCTTTCGACGCTGTCGATTATCAACCGCAAAAACGGGGGACGGAACTTCTGCTGAAACGGCGTCTTGCGGATGCCGACGACCAGTATTCGATCCCGGATTATTCCCCGGCCACCTGATAAGGTGCTGGCACAAAGCTTGATCCTTTTTCACACAACCGATAGGTGATAGGCATGGCGTATTCCATCCCCATCGAAGACGAATTCAATGATGTCATTAGCAAGGCCATGCGCGGGCTTGGTTTGACCAAAGAAAGCTTAGCGACCGCCGCCGATATTCCAGTTAGCACCGTTGAGAAACTCTTGGCAGGCCAAGTGGAGCCTGCCGCCATCGCCACGGTGGCTCCCGCCCTGCATCTGGGTGGTGAAGCTCTCCTCGCGCTCGCGGTGAAAGATGAATCCGTTGCCGAACCCGCTTTTCCGGAAGGCTTATATCGCGCGAACTCCCCTTATGGCGATATGACGGTGAATGCTTATCTGGTGTATGATAGCGCCTCAACCCATGCTGTGATCTTCGATAGCGGAGCGGATGCCTCGGAGCTGCTCGACGCCATCTCCTCGAAAGGCTTGGTTGTTGATAAAATTCTGCTCACTCATACGCACGGTGATCATGTCTTCGATGTCGACCGGCTGGCAGAATCCACCGATGCCCCCGTATTTGCGCCGGAAGCCGAACCGCTCGAAGGCGCCGGCAGTATTGCACCGGGCACGGTCGTGGAATCCGGGCCGCTCCGGATCGAAGCGCGAAAAACAACCGGGCATTCCGCAGGGGGAACGACTTATGTCATCCATGGGCTGGCCGTGCCGATCGCCATTGTCGGCGATGCCATGTTCGCGCGTTCCATGGGAGGTCCGAAAATTTCTTACGAAGCTTGTTTACGCGATAATCGCGAAGCGATTCTAGCCCTACCCAACGAGACCATTCTCTGCCCGGGCCATGGTCCGTTGACCACGGTGGGAACGGAAAAAGAATGGAACCCGTTTTTCGCTGAGTAAACCCCACGGTTTCATAAAACCAGTCGTGCTAGCTTGATCTTTTTACGCAGAGCTGTGTTGTTCAGGCGGTTATGTATCTCAACGGATACGCCCCGGCCTGAACTCCTTGCTCGGCACAAAAATCTGCGGCGCAATCACTTCCCGCTGTTATGAAACAGTGGGGTAAAGTCGCTTCGATCGTTGTCGCCGGGCATCGATCCAGACATCGGGATGAGGGATGTTGCGCGGCCAAATGATGGAGCGAAGTCTCAATCATATGAGGGCACCATGATTTCCTCGATCGGTTCGTTGGAACTGCTTTCCAGCCGCAGGCCCTTCAGAACGGGTTCCTCTTCTTCATCGAGGCCAAGAGTGTAAATGCCCAGGCCCGAGGGATCCGCTGTCGCGATGGTCTCGCCGAGTTGCAACCCGATCCCGGGCAGTTCCTCTTCCATAATGCTGCGCTCGATCCGTTTGAGCTTTGTCTCCCCTTTTATCTCGAGATGATACTCGAGCCTGCCATCGGTTGTTTCTCGAAATGCGCTATACCGACCATTTAAATCCGGTAGGTCAAACGCCACAGATTCGATAGAACCTTCACCAATGAAAATGGTTTCGCTGACAGGTTCCCCGCCTCCATGATCGGCCAGATAACCAATCACCGACATCCCGTTGCTCTCTTTTACCATTTCGTAGAGGGCCACGCCATTGTTCCGTAACACCCCGATCATATCGCCATGGCGCAGCCCAGCACCTGCCTCGCCATTGCTCCATTTGAACAACAAGACGGAGCCTTGTTCGCTTATCTGCACGCGGCCTTCCACCGCTTCAGGACCTCGCAAGGTTTGATGAGTTCCGATCAATGTCAGATCGTTTGGGGCGGTTTCACTGCGGCGAATGATGGTCGGGCCGACATCGATTTGCACCCAGAGTCGTGCTTGTTGCTGCTCTTCATCCTCCGCTTGCACCCGGGCATCGGCCCAAATTTGAACAAGAAGGGTGGCGTCATCAAGCCAGCGTAGCGCTGTGGCGCCAGCGGCGGCCCAGTTATCGGGGAGATCGCTGAAGGGTGGGCCCTGCATTTCGGCGCCCAGATCGAGGGTGAGAGGAATGATGTTCTGGTCGCTGACTCGATAAAGGAAAACTTCGGGAGCACGACGTTCGCCGCCGTTGACCGCGAGATGATCGCCTTGAGGGGACCAGAGGAATTCTGGTTCCATCCCGCCTCCGATATAAAATTCGTAATCGCTGGTTTCGTCAGCGGAATCCCAGATAACTCCGAGCACCTCGGGATTGCCGACTGCCTTGAGCTGATAAGCCGGAGAATCTTGACCGGCGGTCCGGACGATCTCGAGCTGGGCATTTGCCTCGGGAACGAGGTGGCATGCGATAGCGGCGAGAGAAATTACGAACGGGAGAGTCTTCACAGAACAAACTCTGCGCGAGAATCTCCTGAAGTGCAAGGCGGTGAATGGGTTGCAAAGACTTCAGATTTCGGCACCGGGCCTCGCGAGATCCCAGATGTCCGAGCCCGGCACCGCCCGCTGGTTGCACTGGCGATGCTTCCCGCTGGTCACCCGCCGCCGCAGGTAGTAGCGCAAAGCCTGGCAAAAACAACTGGTGCTTGAACCATTGAGGGAAACCCGCGGGGCGCGAGCGGGTTTAATAGTCGTCGCCGGGGAGGATCATCTCGACATCGGGATGCGTATAATGACCGGCTATGAAAGTGTCATCATGTGCCACCATCCACGCCCGAAGTTGTTGTTTCAGGCGCTTTTTAACATCATCGAATCTCGCGCACGTAGCGAGATCGACGCGTTGCCCGGGATCGGTCGCGCAATCGAATAGTTGCTCGGTAATGGGTCCCCATTCATAAATGACATAGGCCCATCGAGTATCTCGAATGAGACGGGCACGACACCCATTATGAAAACGGGTGGTCACCACAACATGATCGCGCGCCTCTTTTTCCTCCCGGGCAAGTTCGCGCAGATCGCAACCATCGATTCCGGCCGGATCAATACCGGCTGATGCGAGCAAAGTCGCGTGCAGATCGATCATGTTACAAACCAGATCCTCCCGAACACCCACCGGCACATCGGGACCAGCTATTAAAAGTGGCACACGAACCGATTCCTCGTAAAGGGCATGCTTGAATGGGAGCGAATGGGCGCCCGCGAGTTCTCCATGATCGCTCGTCATAATGACGAGTGTTTCCTCCCGTTTTCCGCTGCTTTCCAGCGCGTCGAGGACTTTGCCGATCTGGCGATCGACCTTTTCCACCAATTGGAAGTAAGCCCAACGGTAACGCCGCCAAACCTCTTCGCTCGCCTCCACGGGACGGCGTGACCGGTAAGCGCGCAGGGCCGCAGGTTCGCGGAATTCAACGCCATGATTCAACGGTAACGGCGGCAATTGAGAGACCGGCGGAGGCTCGGGCAGATTGCCCCAAGGCAACGGAACATCGATCTGCCATTCATGAATGTTATGCGGATTATCGAAGCTGGCTACCAGACAGAACGGCCGATCATCCCGCACGCCCAAGAATTGCTCGCAGGCGGAGGGCAACCCGGCATCATCGATCGGGGCGACCGGATCGAACCCGGATTCCGTCCCATGACCCAACGATTCCGTGGCGCCCCAGGTGCCGACATGCCATTTACCCGCCCAACCGCATCGATAACCAGCTTTTCGCAGCCGATGTCCAAGCTCACGCTCTTTCCATTCCGGCCGCACTTCACCCAGCTTCCCTTTCAATGGGCGACCAACCATTTCCTGATCGGCAAACTGGACCTGATGCGGATAGGCGCCATACTGCAGGCTGGTGCGACTCGGAACGCAGACCGGGAACGGCACAAAAGCACGGGTAAATCGAGTTCCCTGGGCAGCCAATCGGTCGAGGTTGGGCGTTTGCACATCCAAATTCCCTGCACAACTCAAGGCATCGTGCGTCTGTTGATCCGTGAGAATCACGAGCAAATTCGGAGGGGAAGCGGTCAGCATGGAGGGATCATGGGGATAATCCGCGCCTGAGCCGAGCCCTTTTTCTCTTCCAGGACTGGCGCTCCAGCGAATTCGCATGGTAGAAGAGAGCCGTCGTGAAGAAGTCTACCATCCTGATCATTACCATCTGCAACCTCCTCGCCGTCGTTTACATGGGGTATCTTGTCAGCAAGCTCTATCACAAACCAGAACCGAAAGTCGTCGCCACCCCTCTAAAAACGGAGCCCCCCCCTGTGGAAGAAGTCTTGGAAGCGATCGATTCCGCTGAATCGTTCAAGACGGTGCGGGAGGCCGCGAATCAGCTGCCTTCTCCTTTGGAACCCGCTTCGGCGAACCAGATCATCGACTGGTTACTCGACCCGGAGGCCTTCGATTACCTGCGTGCTTCCCAGAAAATCGAGCTGCACGATTTGCTAGCCCGCAAAGTGGCTCATCCCGAATCGTTGACCGGGAAGCAGCTCGAACGATTGGCCGCCGCGGTCCGTGACCCCGGTCGCGACCTGATTTTTCGCGAAACCGTCGCCGGCTTGATCTTCAATATTGCGCTCGCCCGTCGTGACGCTGAAGCGGAGGCTCCTTCCGCCCTTCCGGTGGCGATTGCCCTGATCGATTCCATGGAGGCCCCGCTCGAGCCTATTCGTTTGCGTGCCGCCCGCTTGTTCAACCGTTCTTACCCGGAACACTTCAGTAACGACCAACTGGAATCAACGATCAAGCCAGTGCTTCAACACCCGTATCCAAACGAATCCGAACTGCTCGAAGTCTTGCCAGCGCTGCAACAGCTCCCCGAGGCCGCTCCCGATGCCTGGTTGCTCGAATTGATCGCCTCCGACCGATCGCGGGCGATCAAGAGCGAAGCCCTGCGCGTCCTGTCGAATACCGGTGGCATCGAAGAAGCACGTGGATTGATTCTTCTGCCGGAATCGGATGATTTAAGCATCATGCGGATGCGACATCGCACTGCGGAAACCATTCTGAAGCGTGCACAGAAAAATGAAGCGTCGGAGGAAAAACCGTGATCCGCGTGGCCTTCCCAGCCAAAAAATTGTCACCATCGTCACAAATCCTTTTGCCTTCCTCCTTGACCATTCTTCGGTCTTGCCGCCAAAGATGAGAGTGCTGGCGACGGCTAACCGCGCCAATTTTGCTTAAATACCGATGAACACCTCTTCGCCTCAACCAGACAATCCGTTGCGCGACGGCCTCAGCATTCGTTCGGCGCCCCAATCCTGTAGTCTCGTCATCTTCGGCGCCACCGGTGATTTGACCCACCGCAAGCTGGTCCCAGCCCTTTACAATATCGCTGCGGACGGCGAATTGCCCCCTGCCCTGACCGTTATCGGGTTCGCCCGCCGCGACAAAACCGATCAACAATTTCGGGAAGAACTCGGCGAAGCCACCCGCAGCCATTCGCGTCAGACGGTGAAAGACGAAGTTTGGGATGGGTTTGCCCAGTCGATCTATTATCATCGCAGCGAATTCGGCGACACGGAAGGGTACGCCGCCCTCAAGAAACGGCTTGATGAAATCGACGAGGAAAAAGGGACCAATGGCAACCGGCTTTATTATCTCGCCGTCGCGCCGAGCCAGTTCGAGATCATTCTGGACGGCCTACGGGATCATGGATTGAACGAGGCCAAGGAAGGGGCTTGGTCACGAGTGATCGTGGAGAAACCGTTTGGCGTCGACCTGGATTCCGCCCGGGAACTGAACAACATTGTCAGCAAATCCTTCGACGAATCGGACACTTACCGAATCGACCATTATCTCGGCAAAGAGACGGCTCAGAACATCATGGTGTTGCGGTTCGCCAACGCCATCTTCGAGCCGCTCTGGAACAATCGGTTCATTGATCACATCCAGATCACCGCCGGAGAAACGCTCGGAGTCGAGGGGCGCGGTGGTTATTACGACGGCGCGGGCGCCATGCGTGACATGGTCCAGAACCATCTGATGCAGCTCCTCTGCTTGACCACCATGGAGCCACCGACCGATTTGCAGGCTAACAGTGTGCGCGATGAAAAAGTGAAAGTCATCCGTTCGCTACTACCGATCTCTGGCAACGATGTCGCCACCAACGTGGTGCGCGGCCAATATGGCGACGGCGCCCTCTTCGGCGAGACAGTCCCGGCATACCGGGATGAAGACCGGGTGGATCCCCAATCGATGACGGAGACTTATGTCGCGCTCAAACTTCATATCGATAATTGGCGCTGGGCCGGGGTGCCGGTTTACATGCGGGTCGGTAAACGGTTGCCGAAATCTGGCACCGAGATTTCCGTCCACTTCAAAGCCGCCCCGTCGGTTCTTTTCCGCAGCCAGCAGACCGAGCTCGATAGCAACGTGCTCGTGATCCGGATTCAACCGGACGAAGGCATTTCTCTGCGAATGGAAGCTAAAATTCCGGGCGCCAGCGTCCGTATTGAGCCGGTGAAAATGGATTTTCATTATGGCACCTCATTTGGCAAAGCCAGTCCTGAAGCTTACGAGCGGCTCTTACTCGATGCCATGAGCGGCGACGCCACCCTCTTCGCGCGACGTGATGAGGTCGAGCAAGCTTGGGGATTCGTTGATGCGATCCGCGCGGGTTGGGCGGATGAAAAAGTGGATACCCCGTTGGAAACCTACGCCTCCGGTTCCTGGGGGCCTGACGCGGCAGATGCCTTGTTGGCCCGGGACGGACGCAGCTGGAGAAGACTCTAATGTTCCCGGTCGAATTCCTTGCACCCTCTGGACTCGGTCTCGAGGTCGAGCCACGCAAAATCAGCTCCTCCCTCAAGAAATTGTGGGAACAAGGGGAAGGCGTCGTGACGCGGGCTTCCCTGATCAATCTCGCCATCTATAGTGAGGAGCCCAGTTCGCTTGATCACAATTCCGAGATCGCTGCCGAGATCACTCAAGACCATTCCTGCCGGGTGATTCTGGTAGAACGCGATCTTCAAGAGTCTCATCCCGATGCGAAAGCCTGGATCACCGCGCATTGCCACGTCAGCGGGGCTGGCGGCAAACAGGTCTGCTGCGAACAGGTCGCTTACAGGATCAGCAGCGACGGGCATTCCCTCTTGGCCAACACAGTGCTCGGCAGTCTCGATTCCGATTTGCCGCTGGTGCTCTGGTGGCAGCCGGATTTCCCCGAAGCCGTGAGCGGCCAACTCTGGTCGCGGGTAGATCGATTGATTTTTGACAGCAAACACTGGACGCGAGTTCCCGAACAGTTCCGGGCCATGAAAGAAATTCAGGCTACCGGCCCGAAGCATGTCACCTTTTGCGACATCAACTGGGGCCGTCTCCTGGCCCTGCGACTGGCCCTGGCTCAGTTGCATGATCATCCCGGTGCTTCCTCCGCCTTGTTCGGACTCCAGAAGCTGGAGATTCATCACGGCAAACAAGGCCGACTTTGTGCCGCCATGCTGGCTGGCTGGTTCTGCCGTCAGCTCGGCTGGAAAATGGAAGGCACTCGGGATCAACCGCGACTGGCCGATCCAGAAACTGGCGCCATTTGCGAGATCCTGTATCATTTGACCGAAGAAGAAAACGGCGTGAGCAAGGTGCGCGGCGAAGGGGGATACACCTTCAGCGTGGAAGTAAACGAGAACCGAGATCTGGTTCTTGGCCAAGTCCATTTGGCGGACGGGCATCGTTTCCAATTCACCGCCCCGCGCAGCCGGCAGGAGACGGCGACGCTGGTCAGCCAGGAACTCGAACGCGGAAGCGAACACCGGATTTACCCCGAAATCCTCGAGATCGTGTCGCCCCTATTCGCTTAACGCGTGCCTGACGAACCGACGATCACCAGCATTCTTTCTTCGCTCAGCCCGGATCAGGTCATGCGAATGGCCTCTTCCGCCGTCGTGGCACGAGGCGAGCAATACGCCCAAAAAGGGGCGGTCCTCGAATTCGAAGCGACTGAGAATGGACGCGCGCTCGTGGCGGATGTGGCTGGCACCCGGCTTTACACCGTGCGCATTTCCAGCAGCGGCAACGGCCGGTTGCGCGCGAGTTGCGATTGTCCGGCAGCAGATGCCGGCGGTCCCTGCAAACATGTCATCGCCTCCCTCCTAACAGCCACTCGTGCCCTCGGGAACCATGGCGACGCCACCCCGGACCTGCTTCATCATCGGGAGACCATCCTTCGCAGAGCAGGGCTACCTCCCGTCGCGAAACGAGCCGGCACGATCTGTGTCGATGCCGGGGCGGATCCCCTCTTCAGCTTTTTACCCGATGACCTATACGGCCAGCCGGAACAAAACGAGAACCGGATGCCCGAAGAGATTCGTCCGTTCTGCGGTTGGCACGGCCGGTTTGGCGGGGAAGAATCCGAGCGGGCGTTTTTGGAATGGCTTGCCGAACCCGAACGGCTGTGGCCAGTAAAAGTTCGCACCACCGACGAGTGGATGGAGGTCGAGCATCAGGCCCCAGGCCGATGCGACATGCAGCTCTATCTTCGGCATCTCGGGGATCGAGTCGTGGTGCGGCAAACCGCGGTGACTGCCGATAGCGAGCCTTTGCGGCATCTGCGCCGCATCGGTCATAACATGCTGGTGCAAGAACCTGAGGGCCGCTTTTTTACCGCGAATATCCCGGCGGTCGCGCAGGAATTACTGACCTCCCTTGCTGCCCATGAAATGCTTTGCGAATTGCCCTCTGAACTCGATGAAGACGATCCGTTGGCAATCGATGGACGCGCTCACCAATTCTCGATTGGGGATTGGAACATGCTCGGTCTCGCCCGGCCGGCCAAGGAGGATCCGATCTTTTTCGAGCATCAGGATCAACCAGCTAAACCCCATATTGAAAGTCCCCAATTCGGCCTGCTGCTCCACCCGGTCGGGCGCGAAATTCGCATTGATGTCAAAGCCCCGGAAGGCATTCCCTTTTCGGAACCGATGTTGCGGTTTTGGGAGATGTGGAACCGGCTCCTCGACGACACCAAAGCCAAACGCATACGGGCCACCGCAGCGAAAGGCCGGCGTCAGGTTTTGGCCAGAACCATGTGGCGCTTGCTCCACGCCGAGAACGTCAGCGAGGTCAAAGACATCATCGATGCCACCGCCAAGGATGATGTCTTCGAGGGGCTCTCAGCCCGCCGAGCCATCACGAGTTGCCTCCGCGACTATGCCAACTGGTTGGCCGAACACGATCATCGCATTATCGTCGCCGCCGACACCTTCGAGACGGATCTACCTCCCTGGCAAGAGGTGCCGCCATTCGGGCGGACCATCGCTCCCGCTCTTTTAAAGATTTTTACCGACACCGACGCCGAATTCGCCGAGACCTCGGCCGATCCCCGACCGGTCGCGACCACCATGAAGCTGCTGCCGTTGCTGCCTGATATCTCCAATCTCTGCCGAGAAAAAGGGATCCCTCTGCACTACGACGGACGCACGATCAAGCCCGCCTCGTTGCAGTTAAAAATTCAAGCCGCCGCCTCGGCGATGCGGATCGATTGGTTCGAACTGAAGCCGCAAGTCTGGTGCGACGGCTCCCTCATCCCGCAATCACGCTGGATGGAGATCTTGCGGAAAGGCCATTTCGTCGATGAAAACGGGGAGGTCCGTTTGATCGAATTGAAGTCCGAAGCCGCGTTACGCCGATTCCAGAAGCTGCTCGAACGCCAGCAGAGCGAGAAAGAGGAAATGACGCCGCCGCCCCCTCCCGCGACGACATCCGACGAAGCTGGCGACGCTCCGATCACGGTGCCGCGTCTTCGCATTTTCGATTGGGCACAGCTCCAGTCCGAAGGAGTGGAATGCGAACTGCCGGAGGAGGAGACGCGGGTGTTAGAATCGTTGACCAATTTCAGCGGGATCCCTGAAGCCCCCCTCCCGCCTGGTTTACGGGCCACCTTGCGGCCTTACCAGAAGCAGGGATACGACTGGTTCACCTTTTTATACGGACATCGGTTTGGCGCCTGCCTGGCTGATGACATGGGGTTGGGGAAAACCTTGCAGACCATCGCTCTCTTGCTTGGTCTGAAGACTGGCGTCGTTCGCTCCGACCCGGCGGATCTAGCGTTGCCACATCTCTTGGTGCTTCCCCCGACTCTGCTCTTCAATTGGCGGCATGAAATCGAGAATTTCGCTCCCGACCTGACGATCTCCGAATATGCCGGAGCCGACCGCGATGAATCGGTGTTCGAAGCGGATGTCGTCCTGACGACATACGAAATCGTCCGGCGCGACATCGATAAACTAAAGGAGCGCCGGTTTCACGTGCTCTGCTTCGATGAAGCGCAGGCAATCAAAAACCTGCCCGGTGGCCGTTCGCAAGCAGTGCGTCAATTGAAGAGCCGATTCACCGCCTGCCTGACCGGCACCCCGTTGGAGAATCATGCAGGCGAATATTACTCCATCCTGGAACTCGCTTTGCCCGGCCTTTTCGGCAGCCACCAACAATTCCTGATCGAACTACGCGATCCCACAGCGCCCCAACCGCTTTACCGGGCCAAACCGTTCGTCCTGCGCCGGACCAAAGAACATATTCTCAAGGATCTGCCGCCGAAAGTGGAGAGCGATGTTTACCTGGAAATGACCGAGAAACAGCGCGCCTACTACACCCGCACGGTGGCCGAGGTGCGCAAGGAAGTCATGGCCGCTTTCAAAGATCACACGGCGCAACAAGCTGGCATTGTGGCTCTCTCCGCGCTGACCCGACTGCGGCAGGTCTGCATTTCACCTGCTATCCTCGATCCCAAACATAAAGAGACCGCCCCGAAAATTACGTTTTTATTAGATAAAATGCAGGAAGTGGCGGATGAAGGTCATGCCGTCCTTCTTTTCTCGCAATTCACCCGGGCACTCGATCTCCTCGAAAAGCATTTGAAAGATTCGAATCTTCCTTACGTCCGGATCGATGGTAAGACCCCATCGAAAAAGCGCAAAGGAATCATCGCGAGTTTCCAACAGGAAGATGGGCCGCCGGTCTTTTTGATCAGCTTGAAGACGGGCGGTGTCGGGCTCAACCTCACCCGCGCTTCCTATGTTTTCCATCTCGATCCATGGTGGAACCCGGCGGTGGAACGCCAGGCAACCGACCGCGCCCATCGGATCGGGCAGAAGAATAAAGTCTTCGTGAATCGCGTCCTCATGCGTCATTCCGTGGAGGAGAAGATCATGGAATTGAAGGCCCAGAAACAGGCCTTGTTCGAAGAAGTTCTGGGCGGCACCGAAGCCAGCAAACGGCCCGGCGGCCTGGTGACGCGAGATGATATGGACTGGCTTTTGACCAATAGTTGAACGATGCAGGCATGATGAAGCGACTGATTCTTTTCATGATTCCCCTCCTGCTGGTTTGGACGACGGCAAATGCTGAACCGGAATCTCCCCAGGACGAACTCCCCTGGCTCTACACGGTTGCCGTGGGCGATGGCGTGCGTTTCTACAGTTTTGCACTCATGAAAGATGGCGCGATCTCATTCGACCAATGGTCGACCGACTCGGAGGTGGTGGAAGAAACATTCTATCCGACCGAGGATCGGTTTCAAAAAATTGAGGCGATCTTCGAAACATTTTTCGGCAGCATCGGGGAACTACCGATCCGGGAGATGGATCAGCAACCCACCTTTATCCTGGAACAAGTCACCCCGGAACTGGTGGTCACTCATGAACTGGCCGGCGCACAACCCTTGATCTGGGACTTTCTTTCGAGCATTGCCGCCGAATTGGAGATCGAACTCCCCTTCCGCCCCCCGTTCAAAGAGAAACTGGAGGAATAAAACCAGATGAAGTATACCTATTTGGGAACGACCGGGATCGAAGTCAGCCGCCTCTGCCTCGGCACAATGACTTTTGGACGCGAGAGCGATGCGGAGACGTCGCGTGCGGTGTTCGACCGGGCCGTTGATGCGGGCGTCAATTTCTTCGATTGCGCGAATGTCTATGCGAGCGGTGAATCGGAGCGGTTGCTCGGTCAATTCCTGCGCGGGCGGCGCGATCAATGCATCGTGACGAGCAAGTGCGGTTTCGCTAGTGGCGAAGGGCCGCGCAATCATCGCGGGCTTTCCCGCCGCCATATCATGCAAGCGATCGACGCGAGTCTCGCCCGGCTCGGCACGGACTATCTCGACCTCTATTTCGCTCATTATTTCGACGCGCAGACACCGGTCGAAGAGATCCTCCGCGCGATGGATGATCTGGTGAGCGCTGGCAAGATCCGGCATTTCGGCGTGAGCAATTGGAGCGCCTGGCAAATCATGAAAGCGCTTGGTCTTTCCCATTTTCGTGGGTGGAACCGGATCGCTTGTGTGCAGCCAATGTATAATCTGGTGAAACGCCAGGCCGAAGTCGAGATCCTGCCGATGACCGCTTCCGAAGGGCTGGGCGCCATCACTTACAGTCCGTTGGGTGGCGGGTTGCTCACTGGCAAACATCGGTTTGATCGCCGGCCAGAAGGTTCCCGGTTGGCGACCAATGAGATGTATGGCCGTCGGTATGGTGACATCAGGCTATTTGAGACCGCCGAGAAATTCCAGGGCTTAGCTGAGGAAAAGCATATGCATTGCGCCACGTTGGCCGTGGCTTGGGTGGCGAAAAATCCGGCTATTACCGCGCCGATCATCGGCGCTCGTAATTTGGAACAACTGGAGCCGGTTCTAGCCGCGGGCGCTTTCGATATGGACCCTGAGCTTTACCAGACAATCACCGCTTTTTCGGAAACACCACCGCCCGCGACCGACCGCAGCGAAGAGCGCTGATCCGGGAGAAGTTGTCGAGACGCTGTCGGCGAACACTCCTGCAACGGCCTCGCTCGACCACCCCGAACTGACTAGCTCACCGGCCGCTTATCCTCCAACCGTTCTTGAATGGCTCGGCGAACGGCTTCCAGCTCGCTGGTCAATTCGCGCAGCAGCTTTTCTCCGCGCAACCAGAGCGTTGATGATTCCACTAACATCAGCCGCCGCGCGATGGCGGCAGCCGGCTGGCAATCGTGTGCGTCAAGCTTGGCGTGCAATTGCTCGACTTGCTCACGAAAATCGGCCGCATCATGTTGAGCCAAGGCATGGCTGATCGAGGCAATGCGATCCGGCAATTCACAGTCAAAGGCTTCTAACATCGTTCGGAACGACACCTCATCCCCCTCGTGCAAGTCTTGCAACCGATCGAAAAGAATCGGTGATCCCTGTCTGCGAATCGGTTGAGCGGTCCATCGTCCGCGGAATTGGCTATGTTCCCCCATCACCCGGATCATTTCATCATCACTGATCGGTTTGGAGAGACAATCATTCATCCCGGCCTCGCGGCAAATGGGCAGATCGAGATGGCGCGCCCGGGATGTCATCCCAACGATCACCACCGCTTGTGAGCCTTCCGCCTGCTCCGTGCGCCGCCGTTCCCGAGCAAATTTGTAACTATCTTCGTAAGGTAAACTGAGATCGAGCAGAATGAGGTCGAATGAACGGGACCGCAACAGTTCCCCCGCTTCCGCTAGCGTTTCGCAAATCTCGAAATCGCATCCCATCTGCATGAACGCGGCTTGAGCAATCTTCTGTTGGACATCGTCATCCTCGATCAGCAAAGCCTGCGGGTTGCCGAGCGAATGTCGAGCGGCTTCCAGAGCGGGGAGCCGTTGGCTGATTTCATCATCGCCCCCGACTCCGAAGAGACGTTGCCAACCTTCCATGAGAACTGGTTCCGCCAGACGGATGGTTTGCTCGTAGTGCGCCTGCAATCGGGTCAGCGAGGCGAATGGCGAGCCGATCGCCACGACGCGTCCTCCTTTGCCTAGATGACTTTCTAGCGCAGCAGCCACCTTGCGTTCTTCCGTGGTCGCGACCAGCGCCGTTTCGAAAATCAGAATCGCCGGCGCCTGATTGGCTTCGATCCGTCGGGAAATCGATCCGGCCACCAGGTGGCGGCTCAATTCCACTTCGACCGACATCTTCAACCAGGACCCCCATTCCCGCAGCGTATCACGATAGGCTGGTGATCGGACCGCGGCCCAAATGGTTTGGTCGGAAAGATCCGGGCGCCGCTCCACGAACGGGGTGTTGTTGACCAGCTCCATGGGCAGTTCCAACCAGAAAAGAGAGCCGACACCTGCTTGACCTTCCGAGCCGAGCGTGCCGCCAAGCAGATTGGCCAGCTGCCGACTCATTGCTAGTGCACTAGTGGGCGGCGTGGCGCTTGTTTCTGGTTCGGCCTGCGCGCCCTGTGCAGTCCACTGCGTCGCCTCCTCGGCATGATCGCCGCCGCTACTATCCCGCACACTCAATCGGGTGATCAACCGATCGCCTTCTGCGCCGACACCTTCCAATCGGACTTCGATCGATCCAGCATTGGTTTTCTCCACGGCCTGATCGAGTAATGTGTTGAGAATCTGGCGAATCCGGCGGCCATCGACCCGGACTCGCGAAGGATAATCCGGCTGAATCTGGATAAATAACCGCAACCCTTTGCGGCTCATCCGAGGCCAATGCTCGAGCGCGCATTGTTCAACCTCGACCCCCAAGGCACAGGGTGCGCTGTGCAAATCGAGGACTCCAGCACGGCTATGAGTGAAATTCGCAAGCCCTTCGACGATATGCTGTAAGCGCATAGTCGACTCGCGCATCAGGGTGAGATATTCGCGTTGCTTCTCGTCGAGCTCCGAGTCGAGACAGAGATCTTCCATCCCGAGCAGTCCATTCAAAGGTGTTCGGAGTTCTTGGCCGACTTTCAGGAGAAGATCGGAACGGGCTTCGGCTTGGTCGAGTGCGTTATCGCGAGCTTGCAGGATCTCGCGTTCCGCCTGTTTCTGCGTCGAAATATCGTGCGCGACACAAAAGACCTGGCTGCGATCCGGTGAGGCCATGAGCGACCACAACATTGGGAGGTCCTGGCCCTCGTTGGTTTCGCAAAGCACTTCGATCTTTTGCCGTTCGCCCGCAAGGGCCGCCCGAATGGCTTGCCACAGAATTTCGTGATGTTCCGGTTGCACGACGACATTGACCGATTGGTTGCGGTAACGGGAAGCTTGCCCGCCCCAAAGCCGTTCCGCGGCCGGGTTAACCTCGAGGAATTTCCCTTGTGCATCGAGACTGAAGATGGCGTCCAAGGCCGTCTCCACGATCGCCTGTTCGCGAGCAGCGAGTGTCTGGCGTTCACGAAGAAAAGCGCGGCGCATGCGATCGGCATCGTCTTGACCGGCTTCCTGCCAGAGCATCGCGACCCCAGCTTCGGAGGGATACGCTTTGACATCGAATTCCGGCCTGGCATCCATCGGCAGATCGGGATCTGACTTGGGGGCGGGCATCCGGAGCTCGAGGGGTTGGCCGCTTTCCACCCCGCGTTCCAGTTCCATCCGCGATTCCCCCCCGACCAGGTCGGGCGCCAATTCCCAGAAAATCGTGTGCATCGCCTCTTCGCGGGTGACATTCAAGAGCAACATCGCGCGTGGATTCAGGTAGGTGATACGCCATTCATGGTCGGTCGCAATAAAGGCTTCGCTAATCGATTGCAGAACTCCTTCCAGATGCTCAGCCGCTTCAGCCATTTCTTGCTCACGCGCTTCCACCCGCTGCGCCATATTGGAAAAGGAGTAATCGAGCCCGGAAATCTCATCTCCGCGTGGCCGTTCGGCGGCGCTTCCCGGCGTCTCTTCGGCAAAAAACCGGGTCCGTTCTTCCAGTTGCGAGATGCGGCGTGCGACAGACACCTGATAAATGCCGCCGAATATGAGGGTGCAGAGCGCGATCACACCCAAAGCAGAGAAGAGCAGGATCAACGATTCGCCACGCAATTGATCGAGGGCTTCACGCTCGACCTCAAGAGCCAGGCGCGTGGCTTCATCGAGCGCCGCCATTTCCATCCGCAAATCTTCCATGGTCTGGCGTCCCGCCTGGAATAGCGCAGGCAATTCTTCCCGTAAACCGGGCACCGCGATCTGGGTCGATTGCACCACCAACAAGAGCTGCTCCACCCGGCGAGTCGCTTCGTTTTCGATATTCCCGATCAACTCGAGGCCGACGCCGGTGGCCGCGGCTCGTGCATTGGCTTCCTCTAACAGCGCCGGCAACTCCGCAATCGCCTCATCGTAATTCTGCAGAAAAGCGCCATCCTGCGTGAGCGCAAATCCGCGCGCACCAGTCTCGGCATCAATCGCGCTGCGTAATAAGCGTTGCTGCAACTGCTGATAATTCTGCAATTCGCGAATCGACTCGAAACGATGGCTCGCTTCCCGAATCGCTTCGGGCAGCAACCAAGCCACCACCCCGACCGCGATCAACGTGGGCAAAGCCAGCAAGAGGCCTTTCGTACGAATCGGAAGGTTGGACCAGGGTGAAAACGGCATGATGAGTGAAGCGAATGGAAGCTGAAGGTGTTTGGGCACGGACTCGCCGCCGATCAAGGCTGGCGCTGACCTGAGGGGAGGAGCTTACACTTGCGGGCTCATCCGCCAAGGTTAAGATGCAGGAAATCGATCCATCCACTTCCAGACCGGCCCTGGCCCGGCAAAAAATTCACAATTGGTGACGGAATAGATGTGAATAACCTGTGAAGATATCCGAGCTTTCTCCTTCGACTTTTTCACAACACGCTATCGGCTCTTTCCGTGAACAACTCTCGCCACCCCCATTCTTCCAAGACCACCCGCCCGCGGAAGCTGATAAAATCAAGCTTTTCCTCTCTCGAAGTGCAACCGAGCAAACGGCTCGGTCAAAATTTTCTTCAAGACACCGGTTTGGCTCGCAGGATTGTGAATAATCTTGACCTGAACCCCGGCCAACATGTCGTGGAGATCGGTCCAGGGTTGGGTGCGTTGACCCATTGGTTGCTCGAGCACCCCATTCGGCTGACCTTGATCGAATTCGATCCGTCGATCGCCGCCGACTGGGCAGAACGGTTGGCGACTCACCCCAACGCCACCGTCATCGAAGCAGATGCGGCCCAGTGGGACTACCATCAATTGATTCCAAGCGGACCGTTCCAATTGGTCGGCAACCTTCCTTACTCAGCAGCCACGGCTATTCTGGCGGCCTGGCTCGACCCGGCTCTGCCGATTTCAAGAGCGGTCGCTATGGTGCAAAAAGAAGTGGGCCAACGATTGACCGCCCTTCCCGATTGCAAAGATTACGGCGCTTTGAGCGTGCGGGTGCAGCAACGATTCGAGACCACCCTCGACTGCCTCGTGCCACCCTCTGCGTTCAAACCTGCGCCCAAGATCGAGTCCGCCGTCATTCGATTCGATCCCCAGGATCGAAAATCATTACCCCCTTGCCGGTCACGAACACTGGACCAGCTGTTGCGTGCTGGGTTTGGGCAACGACGGAAACAACTCGGCAAACTCTTCCGGGGTATCGGTGTGGACTGGGAGACGGGCGCCGATTTTCTCCAAGTCGATCCTCGTTCCCGGGCAGAGGACCTCAGTTTGAAACAATGGTGCCGGTTGGCTCGGTGGGCCGGAGGATTCGCCGATCAAGTGACGGATTCCAGTGGGGAATGGTTCGATATCGTCGATGAAAACGATGCCGTGACCGGGCAGGAACGACGGAGCGTGGTGCATGAAAAAGGGCTGCGCCATCGCGCTGTCCATATCTTCATCACGAATCCGGAAGGTCATCTGCTTCTGCAGTTGCGGTCCATCTGGAAAGACAACCATCCGTTGGTCTGGGATAGTAGCGCTGCCGGTCATGTCAGCGCGGGAGACGATTATCTGATCACAGCAGAACGCGAGATCGAGGAAGAACTCGGCGTGCAGGTTCGCCCGAGAGAGATCGGGCGAATTGCCGCGTGCGAAGAGACCGGAATGGAATTCGTCCGGATCTATCATGCGGAACATCCCGGCCCCTTTCAGTTCGATCCAGACGAGATCGACGCCGTGCATTTCTTCGACCGCCCCACGATCCACAAATGGATTGACGCCCGGCCGCAGGATTTCGCTCCGGCATTTATTGGGTGTCTTCGCGTGGCCGAAGCTGATCTGGATTAAGGCCGCAATCGTTTTCCGCGAACTGGCGAAAGTCGTTACCGAATGCGTTGAGTTGCTCGATCAGCGTTGGTAACCGTTCCTCAATCACCTCGCACATTCTTTCGAGATGCACCGGATTTTTCCGAGTCATCTCTCCAAGCGCCATCACGACCGATAACGTATTCACACTGGCATGTTTCATTTCGCGAAAACGACGAACTAGCTCAGCAATGTTTTCGGAAGAGGGCGAGTTGTCAGACATGAATCGAATGAAATTGAAAGAAGTTGGGATGGAAGAAAAGAGCGAAATACGGTCACCAAGAGAAAGCAACCATTGTCAGCCACCGGCCTCGGTCCTGACGTCTCCCTGTTCTTTCACATATTCGGCAATCGTTGACACATTGCGGAGCACCTTCGCCGCGACCTCGGAGTTTTGAATCGAAATGCCGTAGGTTTTCTCGAGCCCGACCACTAATTCCAACGCATCGATAGAGTCGAGCCCGAGCCCTTCCGGCCCGAAGAGTGTCGTGGTATCATCGATCTCTTCTGCCGCCATCTGCAGCATGAGCTTTTCAACCATCAACTCCTTGATTTGATGACGCAAACGCGAGTCTTCCATTGCCGCTATTTGCCATTGTCGACAAGGCGATGCAAGATTGGTGCGCTGCTTTTCTGCGATTTCCATGGAGTGACTCGTGAAAAGTCATCAAAATGTCGATTTTCCGCAAATCGCGCCTTGCATTCCCTGGTTTTTCAGGCATCGTTCGCCCCTCTTATGGCTAAAACATCCTGGATTGCACGCAACGAACGCAAACGCCGCACGGTGGAGAAATATGCGGAGCGGCGCGCTGAAATGAAAGCAAACGGCGATTACGTCGGTCTCGCAAGTCTCCCTCGCGACGCCAGCCCAACTCGGGTGGTGAATCGTTGTGCCGCCACCGGTCGTCGGCGCGCTTTTATCCGTCGTTTCAATCTTTCCCGCCTCGCCTTCCGTGAACTGGCCACCCATGGGCAACTGCCTGGTGTCACGAAGTCGAGTTGGTAAAAGGAACGACGCGTCGCGTTGGGTTCATTCAACTAACGACATCGCCCTCGTTCGGGGTGGGACCTAGGTGATCCTGCCCTGAATTCCTCACCTCCAATCGCTCGACCAACTGAGCCGTTGCTTCCTCGGCTGGATTCTTTATATTTTCCTAGTCCAATGCCGATTTATGAATATGAACTGGTCGAGGGCGAGTGCCACATCTGTGATGGTCGTTTCGAATTGAATCGCCCCATCTCACGGCCCGACCTCGACAAATGCCCGCTCTGCCGCAAGCCGGTCTGCAAAGTGATTTCCCGGACAAGCAGTCCGAAGGTCTCCAAAGCCCCTTCCCTGACCGATGCGAAGAAAGCGGGTTTCACCGTTTTAGAACGCCGCGACAAAGGCGTTTATGAAAGACTCTAACTTGTTTCATCAACTTCACCCCAATGTTTCATAAAACCAGTCGTGCTTGCTCGATCTTTTTGCGCAGAGCTGTGTCGTTCAAGCGGGTACGTATCTCAACGGATATGTCCCCGCCTGAACTCCTTGCTCTGCACAAAAATCTGCGGCGCAATCACTTCCCATTTTTAAGAAACAGTGGGGTCCATTCGGCTGTCATCGCTGCCTATCGGTAGCGATTTAGCCTTTGGGAATGCGGGATCCGACGGCATGATATGGTGATCCCCCCGGCATGAATATTCTTCTCTCGACCTCTCTCCTGGCTGCTTCCAGCCATGCCGACCTGGCAACCCAATTCGATGCACCCGGCGTCATCGTTTTCAAGCTGTGCGCCATCTTTTTTCTCGTCCTGCTCAATGGCTTTTTCGTCGCGTCCGAATTTGCGATCGTCAAAGTGCGCGGAAGCCAATTGGAAGCCCTCATCGACGATGGCAATAAGCGGGCCAAACTCGCGCGCCACGTCACTTCTCATCTCGACGCTTACCTTTCCGCCACCCAACTCGGCATCACCCTGGCCAGTCTTGGCCTCGGTTTTCTCGGTGAACCGTTCCTCGCTCAAATCATCAATCCGGTCTTGCTCGCCATGGGGATCGAATCGTTGGAGATCAGCAAAGGGATCTCGATCGCCCTCGCCTTCACGCTCATCACCTTCTTGCACATCGTGCTCGGCGAGCTGGCCCCGAAATCACTCGCCATCCGCCGCGCCGTCCCCACCGCACTCTGGATCTGTGCGCCGCTCGGCCTCTTTCACCTCATCTTTCGTCCCTTCATCTGGTTCCTCAACGGCGCAGCCAATCTTCTTCTCAAACATGTGCTGAAAATCGATCCCGTCGCCGAGATCGATCTCGCCCATTCCGAAGAAGAACTCCGCACCATTCTAGCCAGCGAACAACCCAGCGAAGTCAGTGATCTCGGCAAAGAACTTCTCATCAACGCTCTCGATCTGCGGCGACGCGTGGTCCGCGATATCATGACGCCCCGAGGCGATGTCGTGTATCTCGATATCGAGGACAGCTTAGAAGAAAATCTCGAGCTCGCCCGCGGCTCAAAGCACACTCGCTTCCCACTTTGTCAGGCCCACCTCGACAACACCATCGGCCTCGTCCACATCAAAGATCTTTTCAGCCTCTCCACTTCCGAAAAACCCGATCTTCTCGGGATCAAACGGGATTTGCTGCCCGTGCCGGAAATGATGCCACTCGAAAAATTGCTCACCTTTTTTCTGGGCAAACAAATGCATCTCGCAGTGGTGGTCGATGAATATGGTGGAACCGTCGGTGTCGTGACGCTCGATGACGTGCTCGCAGAATTAGTCGGCGAAATTCAGGACGAATTCGACATCAAAGAAGAACGCAGCAAAAAGATCAGTGAAGACGAGTTCGTGGTCGACGGCGCGTTCGGGCTCTATGAGATGAAAGATCTCGCCGCACTCGACTTGGAAAGCTCCGAAGTCAGCACCGTGGGAGGTTACATCACCCACCTGCTCGGCCATCTCCCCAAAGAAGGTGAATCACTCCGAATCGAGGATTTCGTGGTCACCGTAACGGGCGCCGACGATCGACGGGTGCAGGAATTGCATTTTAAACGGGAACCGTTACCCGACGAAGAGACCGCCGATCAACACTCGGAAAAAGCCGAACGTTGATTGCCCGCGCGCTTTGCCATTGCGCTCGCGCCGCTCTTCCCTCTAATTGAATGCCGAACCTCAATATTTTCTGTCATTATGAAAGCACCCATTCGCGTAGCAGTCACCGGCGCCGCCGGCCAAATTGGTTACTCACTCCTCTTCCGGATCGCCTCCGGCTCGATGTTCGGTCCCGACCAACCGGTCGCCCTTAATCTGATCGAGATTCCAGCCGCCCTCGATCCATTGCAAGGCGTCGTCATGGAACTCAACGATTGCGCCTTTCCTTTGGTGCAAGACATCGTCGCCACCGGCGATCTCGCCGAAGGCTTTCGCGATGTCAATTGGGCGCTGCTGGTCGGCAGTGTCCCTCGTAAACAAGGCATGGAACGGAGCGACCTTTTAGGCATCAACGGCAAGATCTTCGTGGATCAAGGCAAACAGATTCAGGGCAACGCCGCCTCCGATGTTCGCACCCTGGTCGTGGGCAACCCCTGCAATACTAACTGCTGGATCGCGCGCCAAAGCGCTAAGGATATTCCCGACGATCGCTGGTTCGCTATGACCCGGCTCGACGAAAATCGAGCCAAGTCGCAACTAGCCCAAAAAGCCGGTGTCCACACCACGGCGGTCAACAACATGACCATCTGGGGCAACCATTCCGCTACGCAATATCCTGATTTCACCAACGCCAAGATCGATGGCAAACCGGCCACCCAAGTGATCGGCGACGACGCCTGGCTAAAGGAAACCTTCATTCCGACCGTGCAGCAACGGGGTGCCGCCATCATCAAAGCTCGCGGCGCCTCCTCCGCCGCCTCAGCTGCTAACGCGGTGGTCGACACCGTGAAAAACCTGACCACCCCCACCCCATCCGGGGATTGGAATAGTGTCGCGGTGGTTTCGGACGGCAGTTACGGAGTTACCCCAGGCATCATCAGCTCCTTCCCAGTCATCTCCGACGGCGCCAAATGGTCGATCGTGCAGGGTCTCCCTATCGACGATTTCAGCCAGGCCAAAATCGATGCCAGTGTCGCAGAACTCACCGAAGAACGGGATACCATTCAGCATCTGGTGGAAGGATAAGCCTCTTTGACTATGTCCGTTATTATCGCTGGTGCTTTGACGGTCATCGCAGCGATCGCGCTGGTCATCACCGCGATCTGGTTCCTTTACGAGGCATTTCGCGTGCATTGGGGCTGGGGTCTTGCGTGCTTATTCGTCCCATTCGCGGCGGTCGTCTTCTTATTCGTCCACTGGCGCGAAGCAACCAAGCCGTTCGTCGCTTATCTCTTCTCTGCCATGTTATTTGTCGGAGGAGGTTTTCTTCTAGCGAACCAGAGCGGCATGGATTGGCGGGAATACCTGCCTGCCGGAGTTCAATTTTCCGCGAATGACGATGACACCCCATCCGCGGATAACGCGGGCACGTTGCAAGCGGAATTAGCCAAAATGCGGCAAGAGGAAAACAACCCCACTCTCGACCAGTCCGAATCCGCCAACGCAACCACGAGCGCCACCCCGTCTCCCGTGGAAGCGTTCCAGAGTGAATTGCAACAGCTCAACGACAAGCTCCCTGGCTGGTATCAAGAGCTCATGGATCAGCGCACCAACCTCGACGCCAAGGATCCCACCGCGGTGCAAGCCTACAACGAGGAGGCCGCAAAATATCAAGCGGCAGTCGAGCGGCAAAAAGAACTCGATCGTTATCTTAAATCGCTCAATCAGTAGATCACCCGACGAATTAATCTCTCTGTCGCAACGGCGCCAGATCGACGTCGATGTCCGCCAACATTTTCCAGAGCCGGTCAATTTGACCCGCCGCTTGAAGAAAATCCCGCGCCCCAGCCAGATCCCCGCCTTGGCACCGGTAACAGGCCATTTGGAAGAGGAGATGGCCGTTGCTCGGGAAGCGAGCTAAGGCGTCGACCAGGCAGCTCGTCGCCTCGGTGAGCGTGCGGGCGTGACGAATCGCATCGGCATGCGCCACCCACAGCTCCGGTTCATCGAGATTCGATTCAAGCAACCATTGGCTGACCTCCTCGAGATCGTGCCAACGTTCCTGTTTGCGGAGCAGATGGCATTGCACCAGCAGAAAATCGGAACGCATACGCAATTGGATAGGGACATGGTCGAGTTCATCCTGGGCATCGGTATGAAGACCAAGCTCCAGATAACCTTGGGCAACCCGTAAATGTCGCTGGAGCTCCATGTGCATGGAGGGATCGAGAGAGCGCATGATTTTTTGGGGGGATTTCATCTATAATTACGCTCGCCCCTTCAGGTTTGGATGGCCGGCCACCCCAAACCGCAAAAAAACAGTAAAGAAAACGCAATTTCCTATTGCATCTTCCGGCCCAGATCGTAGCTTTTCCATCCCTTTCCGCTCAGGTGGTGAAATGGCAGACACGTACGCTTGAGGGGCGTATGCCGCAAGGCGTGGGGGTTCAAGTCCCCCCCTGAGCACTTTTTTACAGAAGCAAATACTGGGATTCGATCTATTCCGTAAAAAATCGGGCGTGAGCTGGGTGTTCATCCGCCCCAAAACACCAAAGGTCGCCAATCTTGTATCCCAGCCAAGCCGCGACCAACAGCTGGTGTGTGGAAGCCATTTGGACGAGCTTCAGTGGGGTGCGTCTTGAGCCCTGGCTCAAAAAGCACCCGCACGCCATCCACCGCACGGAGGTGATCGGCCTTGAGTAGGTCGGTGGCATGAAGCGGCACTCCTCGATAAAGCCGAAGTCACTATCGTTTTCAACGCACCTAATATTGCCACTCCGCATGACTGATGGGCAGACTGTTGAGTAGCTCTCTACGGGTTTTCCAGTTGGGAAGATAACGTCTCATAAGACTCAAAAACCTGGCGTTGTGAGTTGGTTCCAGCAAATGAATCATCTCGTGGACAACGATGTATTCGAGACATGCAGATGGCTTCTTGGCGAGGTCGGCATTCAATCGGATCGTTGCCCGATCAGGATTGCAACCGCCCCATTTGGTCTTCATCTGCTGGATAAAAAATCGGTTCACTTCCACACCGAGTATTGGCTCCCAGCGGGCGATCAGTGGGGGCACCGCCTCCCTGAGCTGGTCGCGATACCATCCGGCCAGCACTTCCTCGCGCTTTTCGTGCGTTGCCCCGGGTCGAACCTGAAGGATGATTTGCCGATGGGTCCGCTCGACCTTCGGCGGCTCGTGCTTCTCGATAATTTCGAGAAGGTATCGCCTGCCCCAGAGATAATGGCTCTCCCGCTCGATGTAGTCCCGTGGCGTCTCGCGTTCCTGCCTCCGCAACTTTTCCCGCTGCTTGCGAATCCATGGGAGTCTGGAGACGGCATAGACGCGCAGCTTGTCGAGGTTCGTGTGGGCCGGAGCGGAAATCCTCACTTTTCCCGAAGGCGGCAG
>JGI12210J13797_10639272_pt1 | contig 32071 bp, 26 predicted proteins | sample ElkSlonscriptome_3_FD_13797 | JGI IMG/M metagenome (IMG submission 13797) | reverse complement strand
TCCAATATAAATGATATTATGACATTCTCACATGATACTGGTTCGTTGAGCCCAAATACCATTAAAAAAATATTTTATACCTAGAAATACTATTGATTACACATGAAACTCAGCCTGGCCTCTTGCCAAAGGGTCCGGGTTGCTCATTTCGCAGATGTCCGTAGCCAGGACGGCTGCAGCGGGGTACCCAAAGACGGGTCTATGGCGTCCCATGAAAAGATCTATTCCGATCCGCTGCTCGTTGAGATTACGTGGCACACGAATACACAACCTTACGAATGTGGTAGTGAGAAGTGAAATAATTGCAAGGGCGTCACTCTATAGCAGTACGGCTCATCACACAAGAGGGGGCATATCCATTCAGTGGCGGCAGGATCTCTACGGACAATGTTGAAGAGTTCTCTCTTACTCAAACCATGCGGCAGTTCTTTTACAAAACCCGACCAGCATCAACATTACGGGAACTTCAATAAGCACCCCGACAACGGTTGCCAGAGCCGCCCCTGAAGATAGTCCGAAAAGCATTACCGCGGTTGCAATAGCCACTTCGAAATGGTTTGAGGCACCAATCATGGCAACAGGGGCAGCATCTTCGTAGTTGAGTTTGAGTGCCACCGCCGCACCATAGCCGAGCCCGAAAATCACAACTGTTTGCAGAATGAGCGGGATGGATATCCATAAAATGGTCAGCGGATTAGCCAGGATGGTCTCTCCCTTGAAGCTGAACAGCAGAATCAGTGTCAGCAGTAAAGCACTGATAGTGACCGGAGTGAGCACCTGCAGGAATTTTTCCTTAAACCACGCTTCACCCTTGTTTCTGATAATCCATCTGCGCGAGAAATATCCAGCGACCAAAGGAAGCGCCACATAGATGGCCACCGAAAGCATTAATGCCTGCCAGGGAATGGGAAGTTTGCCAACACCGAGTAATAAACCACCAAGAATACCATAAAGTACCAGCATCGTGAGCGAATTAATGGCTACCATTACCAAGGTGAGACCGTCATTGCCGCGTGCCAGATACCCCCAAACGAGCACCATGGCTGTACAGGGTGCTATACCAAGCAGAATGCAACCGGCAAAATAACTGCGCCAAAGTGGAATCTCCAGCATTTTCACACCCTCGTGGAGCACCACGGTTCCCGCGCCGTGCTGAGCACCAAGGGGCAAGTCGAGGCCGAAAGGCATTTTGACAAAATCGATGGCCTCGACACCAATAAAACCCTTTAGCAAAAAGCCTAAGAAAAATAAGGAAATCGCATACATTGTAAATGGCTTGACACACCAGTTGACGAAAAGCGTCAGAAGTACTGGTTTGCCGCTTTTCCCGGCCTGTATAACACTGGTAAAGTCAATCTTTACCATGATCGGGTACATCATAAAAAAGAGACAGACCGCAATCGGAATAGAAACGACCGGTGCACCATTGACATGGATTGCCATACCGTCCAGGCTTTTGGCCAGATCTGGGGCCATTTTTCCTACCAGGATTCCTGTGACAATGCATAAACCTACCCAAACGGTAAGGTATCGCTCAAAGATGCTGGTCATTTTCCGATCACCAGCGGGAGCAAGTTGACTGTTCATTATATCAATACCTTCCTGTCATTTATATGCGGTGATAGCAGCCGCCCGGACATGGTTCTCAATGCTTGTCCCGGGAAACCAGTCACGGATGAATTGATCACTGCCTTCCTGCACCTCAATCGATATTTTCGCAAAACCGACACGACGAAGCATTTGCTCTATTTCAGCCACCGTTACCGCTCCCGCGACACATCCGCAGTGGGCATCCATATCCTTCTTTACACTCTCCGGTAACGGCCTGATGGCGATGACATCGGACACAGCCAGCCTGCCTTGGGGCCGTAATACCCGATATGCCTCCTGGAAAACCTGGTCTTTTTCAGGAGAGAGATTGATCACACAATTGGATACGATAACATCGATTGAACTGTCAGCGACGGGCAGATGTTCTATTTCCCCCAACCGAAATTCCACATTCTCGAACTCACTTTTTCTACCATTCGCTCTTGCCTTTGCAATCATTTCCGGGGTCATATCTACCCCAATCACTTTCCCCTCCGCACCGACTTGACGAGCCGCCAGAAAACAGTCAAAACCGCCGCCGCTGCCGAGATCAAGAACGACTTCCCCTGGCTGCAGCGCCGCTATCACCCGGGGATTGCCGCAGCCGAGCCCCATGTTCGAGCCAACCGGAACAGTTGCCAGCTCATCTTCTGAGTAGCCCAACCGAGCTGAAAAAGTGCCGTCACCCAGCGATGTCGGCGTGCAGCAATCGCTTGAACAACAGGATTCATTGGATTCTGCTATATCCGCGTAACGACTCCGTACCTGTTCCCGGACAAGATCACTCTCCCTACTTTTCATATTTCTCCTCTGTATTTCAATGAACCGGGCAAGGTTTCAACGAATATTTTAATCTCGTCTCTTACCTGACGATAACAATCAATTTGTTCCTCTTCGGATGCCCCTTGTTCGGCAAGTTTTTTGGCATTCTCCGGTGGGTCGTCAAAACCAACGTGAATTACTTTGCAGTTTCCGGTGAACAAAGGGCAGGTTTCGTGAGCATGACCACAGACGGTGACGACGAAATCCAATCCGACATTCTTGAATTCGTCAACGTGCTTTGAGGTGTTACCGGAAATGTCCACACCAGCTTCCGCCATTACTTTCACGGCATGTGGATTCAGACCGTGGAGCTCAATGCCTGCGGAATAGGCTTCAATTACATTGCTTCTCAGCAGTTTTGCCCAGCCTTCAGCCATCTGACTGCGGCATGAGTTTCCGGTGCACAGAAAGAGTACCTTTAACTTTTTGTCCACTTTGTATTTCCTCACTGCACTTTAAGTGTTGGCGCACCAGGCATCGCTACGCTGTTTCCGGCTAATTTCTTCCGGATCACAGCTCAAAATCTCTGCAAGCGTTTTTGCATCACGGGCAACGGCCGAATCGCTGGTAAGCTGTTTTTCTATCCACTGGACAAGACCGGCAAACTCAACTGCCTCCCGGCGCAAACGATAATAAACCCAGCGACCTTCTTTCCTGCTATCGACAAGGCCCGATGCAATCAATACGCCCATGTGCCGGGAAACGGTAGCCCCAGTTACCTGCATAAACTCGATGATCTGACAGGCACAGAGCTCTTCATATTCCATAAGCGCCGTAACGATCCTGAGACGATTCCGATCCGACAATGCCTTGAACAGCGCTGTTAGGTTGTCCATACGAGCCCTCATCAATTGCATAGTTAGCCATACATCTAAATATAATATGTAAAAAGATTCCTCTGGTCAACCTTTAATCATGTTTCAAGAATATATTGCAAGAGCAGCTCACTGAGTACACAAAACAAGTTGACGTGGTCATTTCTTTGGAAGACATAGCCGCAAAGCTACGGGGTAAACTATCTTGATTGGTACGCCGCCCATACATACTGCGGGTATGATGGAGAGTGCCGAACAGGATCTCTGTAAAGAGGGGGTTGTCAGATAAACATGAACAGTTTATTCTTGGAAACTCCATCATGCTCTTGCGCATCATCGCGCCACATCACAGCCATCTACTCTCCATATCTTTTTATGATTTACATCCTAGCAGTATCAGACGAACCCGAACTCTACAATAATTCGATAGATTTTCCGCAAGTCGACATGTTGCTCTCCTGCGGCGACCTTGCCCCCTATTATCTGAGTTTTTTGGTCGATCGCTACATGCCTTCGGTGCGCATCATGGTCCATGGTAATCATGACGGCACCTATTTCATCGAAGGACAGGAACCGGTGAATCTTCAATACTCAGAAGTGTTTGCCGGCATGTTCAGCATTGTCAACGGTATCCATGTCCTCTCCTGTGATGACTATGACTTTCTCGACGAGGATCTTGCCATCGGCGGATTCAGCGGTATTGCCGCCTACGGAGAGCAGCCTTTCTACCATACCGATTTCAATTTGACCCAGTTCAAGACCAAAGTCATTATGAAGAAGCGGTTTTCCTCATTTTCCGGCGTGGATATCATGCTCTCCCACGCCCCACCCGATTTCGGCCTGATTGCTTGCGGCGAGGGAAACCACAAGCCATCGGAAAAACTTGCCTCCCTCAACGACCACCTCAGCCCCAAACTCTGGCTCTACGGCCATATCCACCGAAGATACACGAACTGCGACCTCAATTTTCTAACCCGTGACGGCGCTCCACTGAATCTGATCAACGCCTGCCCCTTCCAGTACTTTTCCTATGACCAGGAAACCGGTGACATTGAATTATTACGCCTTCCTGAATAGAAATGATTCCTTTTTGCGAGAACATCTGGTACGTAAAGCAAAAAATACTTACTGTATCCTGTAAATAGGAACGGATGGACTCTTTTTACCAGGCTTGGTGTTGTATATGATTGGTGTTCCTCCTCGTCAAGTCCCCCGAGATGTGTATAACAGAGCGAGGGATAAAGGCAGACTCGAAGTTTTTTTCAATACCTTTCTTCGCAAGGACGTCCGCATTCCGACATTGGAAAAGGTACTGGATCCATATACCTACGAAGTAGAAAAGACACCGTACTGGGTCGGCTATATCTGGCCGCATAGGCTGACCGGTACCATCAATATCGATCGCCGTTACTGCTTTTCCAGAAGTTATTATCCACTGCCGCACTTCGATTCCGGTGATTTTGCCCATAAATGGGCACGAGTCATGCGGGAAACCGAAAGATGGCTTGACTATCCCATCGACTGCTTTGAGTTCCTCCACAAATATTATGTGAAGGAGGGCAACAAACGGGCAAGCGTCTCCCGATATCTTGATCTTCCCGGAATTATGGTCAACATCACCCGCGTCATCCCCATGAACTATGAACGCGAGGATGTGCGCAGCTATCACGAGTTTCTCTCCTTCGAGCGTCAGACCGGCATAGGCTGTCTCTGGTTCAGCCACGAAGGCGCCTTTGCCAAATTGACCGCTTTGATGAATAAACATCACCTCAGTGGTGAAGATCTCATAACTCTGGTATTTAATCCCTATTGCCGGATAACCGGCAACTACAGCGGTCCCTATGACGAGATCATCGACTATCTCTCAATATTTCCCGGCAGGGACGCCTCCTCCAAATACCGGGAGAAGGCCTTCAAACAGGTGATCCTGGCACGCAAGCATAAGCGGAAAGCTGCCCGCAACCACGCTGAACGCCTCGCGACCTAGCCCGAACAGTACTGGAGCCAACCTGCCAACTTTGAAAAATCTCGAGAAAATCTCCGTCGCCAACGGTGTCTCCATCCGCTGGTTGACAGGCGAGGAACAGCACCCGCAGCTGCCGAACAGATGCATGCAGGAAATAGCTCAGTGGATCAGCATGCAACGGGATGGCAGAAATTACTGGGAAGTTCTCAAGGTCAATCTCGCCCGGAAATATTCTGAGTTTCACGACTGGCTGAAAGAAAAGAACCGCTGAGACCTTCCGCTCACATCCACATGAGATGGGTGAAACATCTTTTACACGAAGCGGTTCGGTTGAGAACCAGCGGCATATACCAGGGATTCCTCCTTTCTTGCTCTTGACATGAGCAGAGTATTTCAAGACAATAGGGTACCTTGAATAATAGGGATTTTCGCCCAAGGTCGAGGCGTGGCAGGAAATTTTACCCGAGGCATGTACTTAATATTCCGAGGATAAAATTTCCTGACACAACGAAGAGATTGAGTGAAAAGGCCATTTTTCAAGGTGGCCAATAGCAGAAGGCGTCGAATCGTCTCTGATACTTCAATTTTTATAGCGATAAAAGGTAGAAAACCAAGAAAAGCCAACCCGATGCGTATTTTCAGCAAGGAGATATCCCCATGAGCGACAAAGAGCACCTGCACCTCCTCTGGACCAGCGACAGCAAGATTACTGCGGAAAAAATGATTCTTATGTATTCCACCAATAGCATGCGCCGGGGCTGGTGGAAAAAGGTGACGGTCATTATCTGGGGTGCTCCGGCCCTGCTGGTCAGCGAAGATGTTAAAATTCTCGAAAAAATCGAAGAAGCGAAGGCCGAAGGAGTTCACTTCAGTGCCTGCCGGGCCTGCGCCGATCAGCTAGAGGTAACTGACAAACTAGAGAAAATGGGCATTGAGGTCATCTACTGGGGCGAACCGCTTACCAAACTCCTGCAAGATCAGATGCCTTTGGTAACGGTATAGCAGTCCCGATATTTCTGGTGCCTGCTGGCCTCGTCGTCGACTCATTAGGGGTGCGGCTGTATCAATCTACATACTCTATTCTGCTACTGGGGACACCCCCTCCAGAGCCAGGGCTACCGCTCGGGAAGCGTGAACGGCGGTGGTGTCGACCAGTTCAATCTCGAAATTCCTGTCACCCAGCAGCATGCCGATTTCCGTACAGCCGAGTATGACGGCCTCGGCTCCCCGGGCAATCATTTGATCGATGATCCGGCAGTAGTCGTCCCTGGAGCGCTCGCTGACAATTCCACGACAGAGTTCATCGAAAATGACCCTGTTGATTGTCTCTCTGGCTGCGGCATCGGGAATCAATACCTCGAGGCCGTAGCGTTCTGTCAGTCTTTGCCGGTAGAACCCTTCTTCCATGGTAAAAGACGTACCTAGAAGTGCTGCCTTATTGATCTTTTTCGCCACTAGAACCCCGGCGGTGGCATCAGCTATATGCACCAGAGGGATGGCAAGCCGCGCCTCTATTTCCGGGGCGATCTTATGCATGGTGTTGGTGCAGATCAGCAGGAAATCGGCGCCGGCCGCCTCCAGGCCGACGGCGGCATCTCCCAGAAGCTGGGCAAGTTCGTACCACCGTCCCGCCTGCATCAGCTTTTCAAGAGGCGCGAAATCAACACTGTGCATGACAATTCTTGCCGAATGGAGCCCACCGAGGGCCTGCTGGACACCGCGGTTCAAGGCTCTGTAATATTCAAGGGTCGACTCCCAGCTCATGCCGCCCAGCAAACCGATGGTCTTCATAGTACAGGTCCTCTGCAGGATGGCTGTCATCTGCTTTTCATCAGCGCCACTCTGGACTCATGAAAAGTGCCGCCACCACCCATATCGGTGATTTTTTGTGAGGTAAGATCGTTAATACCCGCCGGCCGCTGCTGTTGCTCCCAGAAAATTCCTTCAGCCACCAGCAGTCCCCGGCGGGTGGCATCGCTTATTTTGGCCTTCCTCCGTGTCCAGCCTCTGCCATTGAAAAGCGTCAGAAATTCGCTTTCCTCTATATCATAGCTGATGGCGTCCAACGGGTGGATCAGCACTTCGCCAACATAGTCGTCATACTGTTCGCCAAACGTAGAATTGAGAAGATACCTGTGTGGAGGCGTTATGAGTTTGAAGGGGTACCTGGCAAGGTAGTCCGCATCATCAAACTCACCGGCCGCCGCCAGACAGGCGGTCTGCGGCAGCGCCGGCTCCGTCGTCTGGAGAAAACTGTAGCGGGGCCCGTCACCGGCAAATTGCGGGGTATGCGGCAGGCCCGTGGTCGAACGGATCGCTTTTCCATAGGGTATTCCTTCCTGCCTGACCGCGGGCGGCAATCCGGAGAGCGTTTCCAGGTAGCTGTAGAGACGTTCATCCAGACTCTGCTGAAAGGGCTGGTCATCGAATTTCAATTTCTGCGCCAGCTCCTGAAAGAAGGTGAAATTGCTTTTGGCCTCTGCCAACGGAGGGATGACGGCATCTACAAAACCGAGATAGAAATGACCGTAAGAGGTGTAAAGATCGCGATTTTCCAGGAAGGTGGTGGCTGGCAGCAGCAGATCGGCATAGCGAGCCGTGGGAGTCATAACCTGCTCGTGGACAACGGTAAAGAGCTTGTCATCGGCCAGGGCCCGGCGCACGAGACTGCCGTCTGGAGTAGTTGACAAAGGATTGGCGTTGTAAACGAACATCATCCGTATCGGTGGATCGGCGGTCTGCAGACAGTTCCCCAGCTGCACCATATTGAAGCGGCGGCCAGGTTTTGTCGCCAGAGAAGGCCAGGTCAACCTGCTCTGGTCACCGCTGAATGCCGCCGAGGTCAAAAGAACCCCCCTGCCTCTGCCGCCGTCGAAAAGACCGAGAGCGGCGGCCAGAGAAGTGATGGCGCGAATATTCACAGCCGCCCTGCTGTTGCGGGTCATGCCTATGCCGAGGCGGAGATAGATTCGCTGCGTTTTTCGCAGGCGCCCGGCCAGCCCCTCCATCTGGCCCTCATCAATGCCGCAGCCAGCGGCAAAAACGTTGTCTGAATTGTTTTCCAGGTGATCCCTGAGGCTATTGAAGCCCTCGGTTCGGGTGTTAATAAAATCATAATCGAGATCGCCGGTGGCCATCAGTTTGCGCAAAAGCCCCAGGGCCAAGGCCGCATCACCGCCGGGCTCGATCTTCAGGTGAAGATCGGCCGATGCCGCGGTTTCATTACGATAGGGATCAATGACCACCAGCTGCGCCCCTTTCTTTCTGGCCCTGGCCACGTAGGGCCAGAAATGCATATTGGTTACCCTGGTATTGCTGCCCCATATAATGATCAGCTCCGCCTCTTCGGCGACTTCCGGCGCCGTACCCGGTACGTCGCCGCAATTGGCCCGCCAGCCGGCCTTGGCGGCGGTGGAACAGATTGTCTCGTCGAGCTGGGTTGTTCCAAGTTTATGGAACAGGGGATATCCGGCAAATCGATTGACAACCCCCATGTTACCGGCATACGCAAAAGGCAGTATGGACTCACCGCCAAATTGCTCAACTGTTGATGATAGCCGTTCGCACAGCGTTGCAAAGGCCTGATCCCAGCTAATGCGTTGAAAGCGACCTTCGCCTTTTTTGCCGGTGCGCTGCATCGGAAACAGAATACGGTCTTTGGAATGAACCCTGGCTGGATAGCCTTTCATTTTGCGGCAGATCACGCCTCTGGTGAAGGGATGATCGCGATCACCGTTAAGAGCTACAACCTTGCCGTTTTTTACCGAGGCGACAAGCCCGCAGCTGTCCGGGCAGTCGAGGGGGCAGATTGTCTTCCTGTACTCTGTTTTCGTCTCAATCATGACAACTCCGGGCGTATGCCTTACACATCTGCGCCTGCCGGCATACGCCGGCGGGGCGCCACAAAGGGATAGCTGAATACACGGCAGCGACGCAGCTACAGCTTGTTTTTTTGTTTGATTACCTATGAAACCTAGGAAACGCAACTTCCTGTTCAGCAGTGGAGGTGCTGTTGCCTTCTTACTCCGTCTCCCCTAAAACCTGACGGACGTTTTGCAAAAGCGTGTCTCATACTGCCCTAGAAATACCCCAGAGCACTGCGGAGTGCAACCGTAATTGCAGTATCCAGACGGCGATCGGAGACCCTAGCAGAGCCGGTTGGCAAAAAGGAAAAAGGTTTTCCGCAACTGTGCGTCCGCAGCCCCGCTTCAAGGGCTCACCAGTGGTGAAAAACATCTGATTCAGAAAGAAATACCTGGATTTAGAAGAAAATCGCTTCGAGCGCCTGTCTGATCTTCGGATAGCGAAAAGTGAATCCATGATCGAGCAGGGCCTTGGGGACGACTTTCTGGCCCTGGAGAAGCATTTCTCCAAAATCTCCGCCGAAGGTTTTGAGCACGAAGGATGGAGCCGGCAGTATCGCCGGTCTGTGGAGAACGCTGCCGAGTTCCTTGGCGAATTCTTTTTGCCGCACCGGCTCAGGTGCCGTGCAGTTGAACGGTCCCTCCAGAGCCCCGCCATCCATGAGAAAGAGGATGGCTTCAATGAGGTCCTCGACATGTATCCAGGAGAAGTACTGACTGCCGTCGCCTATGGGACCGCCCATACCGAGTTTGAACGGGGTCTTCATGGTCTCAATAGCGCCGCCGCCCTCACCGAGAACAATGCCAAAGCGCATCACCGCCACTCTGGCACCCTTTTCTCTGGCCCGAAGAGCTTCTTTTTCCCAATCCACGCCAACCTTGGCAAGAAAATCGGAACCTGGGGATCCGCTCTCGTCCTGTTCTGTATCGCCACTGTCACCGTAGTAACCGACGGCAGAGGCGCTGAGCAGGACGGCTGAAGTCTGAGGCGGCAGGGCATCGACCACATTTTGCGTCGTCTTTACTCTGCTGTTGTAGATCGTTTTCTTGTAGGAGTCCGACCAGTAGTTGAAAATAGATCTGCCGGCGAGGTTGATGATGACATCGTAGGAACCGAGATCTTCCTGCCAGCTGCCCTTCTCGGTGGTATTGGCCTGCAGATTGTGGAATGTGGAAATGCTGTTCTGCAGATGACTTTTGCCGCTGCTGGAAACCACCGTTACCTCATGGCCACGGTCAAGCAGCCGCTGGGTGAGCCTGGTGCCGACAAAACCGGTACCACCTGTGATAAAAATTTTCATCTTCTTCCCCTTATTAACACATTAAGACACAAAAATGATTTCGTACCTGCTACGATACTAAACATGAAAATGGTTTTATCAAAAAATTTGTTTCTTCGGATAATGCCAGGCTCTCTAACGGTAAAACAGTATTTTCCGTCTCTTTCCATCTCCAGCGCCATGGTGCCCAACCCCCCACAGCGCCCCTCTTCCCTCTCCCTTCAAGGTCTTCCCTTTACGTTAACGAAAATTCATTGCCCCGTGCAGTCACTCTCTGGTATAGTAGCGGCAGGCCCGGTAATACTGCTGACCGCGCCTTCCGTGGCCATGCTGCAGCAGAGGCAGAAAACGGCTCAAGCACCATATGCAAACTTAAAGTAGGTACATCACGCCATGACATACAGCCGCTATCCCCATCTTTTCAGTGAACTCGACCTTGGCTTTACCAGACTGAAAAACAGGATCCTCATGGGATCGATGCATACCGGACTCGAGGAGGAGCGCGGAGGCTTTGCCAAGCTGGCGGCATTTTACAAAGAGCGTGTCGAAGGCGGTGTGGGCCTCATTGTCACCGGCGGCATCGCCCCAAATTTTCGCGGTCGGCTGGCCCCTTTTGGCTGTCAGCTCAGTTTTTTCTGGCAGACCGGCAAACACAAAGCCCTCACCGAGACGGTTCATGAAGCCGGCGGCAAGATCTGTCTACAGATACTCCATGCCGGTCGGTATGCCTACCATCCCTTCAGCGTCGCTCCCTCGGCGGTGAAAGCGATCATCAACCCATTCAAGCCGAAGCAATTGTCGCATCGACAAATCTCCAGAACCATTAGCGACTTTGCCAGCACTGCCGCACTGGCGCAAAAGGCAGGCTACGACGGCGTTGAAATAATGGGTTCGGAAGGATATCTGATCAACCAGTTCATCAGCCGGCGCACCAATAGAAGAAACGATGAGTGGGGCGGCAGCTATGAAAACCGCATTCGCTTCGCCCTGGAGATACTCTCGGCCATCCGGGAACGAGTGGGAGAGCGCTTTATCATTATTTTCCGTCTTTCCATGCTCGACCTGGTAGAGAATGGCAATACCTGGGAGGAGACCGTTCATCTCGCCCGCGAACTCGAAAAGCGCGGGGTCACCCTGATCAATACCGGCATAGGCTGGCATGAATCAAGGATCCCCACCATCGCCACTAGCGTCCCGCGGGCGGCCTTCAGTTGGGTCACGGCCAAAATGAAAAGGGAGATAAACGTTCCCGTGATATCCACCAACCGCATCAATGCACCGGAGGTGGCCGAAGACATCCTCGCCCGCGGTCAGGCCGATATGATTTCCATGGCCAGGCCGCTGCTGGCCGATCCTCATTTCGCCCGCAAGGCCGCCAAAGGCAGAGAGCATGAGATAAATACCTGCATCGGCTGCAATCAGGCCTGCCTCGATCACGTTTTTCGCAACAAGCGGGCCTCGTGTCTGGTCAATCCCCAGGCCTGCTACGAAACAGAGTTGAAGTTCCCCAAACCCGCACATGCCAAGAAAATTGCCGTGATCGGCGGAGGCATGGCCGGACTGGCCTTTGCCTGCTACGGTGCGGAACGAGGCCATGAAATCGTGCTTTTCGAAGCGGCCGATCACCTCGGCGGCCAGTTCAATCTTGCCCGAAAAATCCCCGGCAAGGAGGAATTCGATGAAACATTGCGCTATTTCAGCAATCGTCTTCGGCAACTTGCCATAGATGTCCGCACAGGCAGCCGTCAAAGCGGCCAGGATCTGATCGCCGGCGACTATGACGAGATTGTGGTTGCCACCGGCGTACTGCCCCGTATTCCTCAGATAGAAGGCATCGATCACCCCAGCGTCGTCACCTACCAGGACCTGCTTTCCGGCAGGAAAACGGCAGGAGACCGTGTGGCAGTCATCGGCGCCGGCGGCATCGGCTTCGACGTCAGCGAATTCCTTTGCGAACGTCCACCTTCGTCAAGCCTCAACCTGTCTTTGTGGCTCCAGGAATGGGGGATCGACACCACTATCTCCCACCCCGGCGGCATCGAGGGAGTCAAGCCGGTGAAACCGGTTCCGGCGCGCACTATCTATCTGCTCCAGCGCAAGACGGAGAAATTCGGCAAATCCTTGCAACCCACCACCGGTTGGATCCATAGGATCTCCCTGAGGAAACGAAAGGTGGAAACCATAGGCGGGGCCGTCTATGAAAAAATCGATGACCGGGGTCTGCATATCCGCAGAGAAGACGAGAAGCGGCTGCTGGAGGTGGACACCATCGTCCTCTGCGCCGGGCAGGTTTCCAGACAGGAGGTATGGCAGGAGTTAACGGCAGCGGGTGCTCCGGCCCATCTCATTGGCGGTGCCAAGGTGGCCACCGAACTCGACGCCAAGCGCGTCATCCGCGAGGCCGCAGAACTGGCGGCAAGCCTCTAAGCCGGGCTTACCGCCACACCCTGCTCCTCAAAAAATTCTCTGATCCTCTGTAGAGCCTGATCCCGCAAAGAATCTCTTTCCATGAGCAGTTCGTGCCGGGCACCGGCAAAGGTATGAAGTCGACAGGCCGGGGCCCGCAGGGAGAAACGTTTCTGGTCCGGTGCCATCACCACCCGATCGCTGCCGCTCTGCAGCAGGAGAACGGGTACGGTTACGCTTTCCGCTTCTTTGGCGATGGCGGCACAGGCGCTCAGCGACTCGTAGAGCCAGGAATTGGTCGGGCTGCCGAGGGAAAATGCTGGATTGCGCCGACAAAACTCCTGATTGATGTCGAAACGAACCCTACTGGAGGTGAGCACATTACGGATGAATCGCATCTGCCGATACGGGTGTCCGCCAATGATATAGTCATGCCCCCTGCCATCGAGGACGGCGCGGCGACTGAGCATACGGGTGAATTTTTGAGTCAGGGGAAGACAATTAATACCCAGCATCGGTGAGGACAGTATCAAGGCCTCAAGTAAGTTGGGATATTTCTGCTGGAAACGGAGGGCGATGGCGCCGCCCATTGAGTGGGCAAGCACAAAAACCCTTCGACCTTTACCAATATACTCTTCGAGAAATATCCTTACATCCTCGACATAGTCATCAAACCGGCCCACATGTCCTTTTTCGTGATCTTCCAGAAGCCTCTGCGATAAGCCCTGACCGCGGTGGTCAAAAGTATAGATGCCCATATCGAGCATGCGCAGATCATGAATGACCTCGGCGTACTTTTCGGCAAACTCGGTTCTGCCACCGAGAATGAGCAGCACCGTCGAGCCCTCCTGCTTCTGCTGGCAGACGGCGCGAAGTTTCACCCCCTCATGGCCGCGAAAGTACATCTGCTTGAAGTTCTCTTCAAAAAAGGAGAGGACCGTCGGTCCAAAAAGCCTCTGCAATCGTTCTTCCTGCAAGGTATGACTCCCTCCCGTTCCTGCCGCGACAGCGGTCGCCACATATTTCATCGTGTTGCCGGCATCATGCAAAGAGCAATAATACTCTAATCTGCCGCGGCAATCATCTTTTCAATCGCCCGGATACTCGAAATTCGCCTTTTACCAGCAGGCTTGACGCGGATGAAAAAGCACAGCGCATCCAAATGTATGGGGTTACTCAGCAGTCTCCTGAAAGAGTGCAGATCTGTTAGAAGATGAACATTTTTACTTCCGCTACGACCACATCATGGTTTCTAAGAGAATATGTGCTCAAGATTTTTCCCGCAAAGATATGTTTGTCCTTTCGACTTTCCTGTGAAAGTAGCGCATGGGTTTTCACCAATTTGATTTTCGAGGTTTTTTGCGATATTTTTTATATGATTACCCTGATAGCTCAGAACATCAACTCGCAAAACGACAGGGGTGCTTTTTCACGGGTATCTGCAGCCTGGACGGCTGCTGCCAAGCTCCCAGCGACGGGTTTATTGCGTTTGGGGAGAAGAGTTCCCCTGCCTAATGATGCATTGCTGAACCGTGGGAAGAGTCAAAGAGTTTTAACAATTGTGGTCGTTCGAGACGAAAAAGGTGAAATCTCTTTGGTTTTTCTGGATTTTTAAATAAAAGCATATACACTGTATTCTCAGATGATAGGGCAAGGGCATAACCAGGTGCTGGCAAACATAGCGCTTTTTAGGCCACCTTGAAAAATGGCCTTTTCACTCAATCTCTTCGTTGTGTCAGGAAATTTTATCCTCGGAATATTAAGTATATGCCTCCGGTATAATTTCCTGACACGCCTCGACACTGAGCGAAAATCCCTATTATCCGAGGTACTCTCCATACTAACGAAGCCATTATTGGTAAAAAAACTCTATGGGCACACAAACCTCACAGCAAGAAGACACAGCCAGGGACATGGTTCAAGACGACATCCAGATCAATGAAATCGACAAGCTGGCCAGCCAGCTGCTGCAGATGGAGATCGATCTCAACTCCAATATCCCCACGACTCTCTGGATAAGCGACCTCCACGGCGAGGGAGACCGGTTTAAATCGATTCTCAGGGGGCGCTTCGGCCTTCTCTACCAGACCTGCAGGGAGGCCCTTCCCGGCACTTTCAGCTCTAATAAAATTCAATATCTGGTTTCCATCATCAGAAAAAAACGGTTTTTTCACGACGACGAGATCCGCATGGACCGTCAGGATGTTATTTTCTGTCTCGTCCAGGTTCTACGCTATAAACTGACCAATATCCGCTACCGCACCACGGATATATTTCTTCCAGAATTCATCGACATCATCAACCGTCTGCTTTCAGACTCACCGGTACCGGACCCCATCTTCGAAGAGACCGTTATCTCCGAGAGGATGATAGCCCATCTCTCCCATGCCATACGCCAGGTACTTCTCGACCGCATCGAGGTACTCGGCGATATTTTCGACCGCGGTCCCCAGCCAGACAAAATTATCCGCATCCTCTCTTCGAGCTATTATCGCAATATGGTCGATTATATTTTCGGCAATCACGACATTCTTTGGCTGGGCGCGGCTTCAGGCAACAAATCACTGATCGCCGAAACTATGCGTATCACCAGTAGATACGATCACTTCGAACTTATGGAGAGGCTTCGCTTCGACACCGCCAAACTGGCTGAATTCGCAGCCGAAACCTATCCCCCCGAGACGGTGACGGGCAATTTCAAAGCCAAGACCGAAATGGGCAGGTCCATGGAAAAGGCGCTGGCCATTATCCAGTTCAAGCTCGAAGAGCAAACCATACGCAGCTTTCCCGACTATGAGATGGAATCGAGGCTCTGGCTCGACAGGCTGGCGCAGATGCTTACGTCCGGCAAGACCAACCAACTCAACGATACCTTCTTTCCGACACTCGATCCCGACAACCCCGGAAGGCTCACCGATGGGGAACAGGCTGTCATCGATGATCTCGAAGACCAGTTCCGCCATAACCGTAAGCTGAAAAGACTTTTACACTATTTTTTCACCCGCGGAAGAACCTATAATATTCTTAATAATATTCTCAATATCCACGCTCTTGTGCCGTCCACCGCCGACGGTGAGTTCGAGGAATTTCTAGGAAGGACAGGCAAGAATCTCCTCGACTACATCCAGGAAACCATTCGTCGTGTCGGCAGAAATTATCTCAACGACCAGGCCCAGGATCCTAAGGACCAGGCACTGTTCTTTTATCTGTGGTGCGGACCGAAATCTCCGTTTTTCGGCAAACACGCCATGAAAACCTTCGAACGCTATTTTCTCAAGGACAAGAAGACCCACGAGGAGCGGACGCTTTACTGGAAGCAGAATCTCAAGACCGATGCCTTCAAAAAGAAACTCCAGGAGGAGTTCGGCGTTCAGAGAGTCGTCTACGGCCACACTCCGGTCGATTACCTCAAAGGCAGACAAATGGCCAGTGATGATGGCATCGCCATCAATGTCGACGGCGGTTTCGCCGCCGCCTATTACAACAGAGGCCACGCCATGGTTCACACGCCGCACCAGATATACGGCATAATCCTGCCGACCCCCGACGAGATAAAAGTAGCGGAGAGAACACTGGAGTCGGCGCCCCTGGACATCGAACTCATCGATGAATTTCCCCAAGCGATGAAGAAGAAGGACACTATTGAGGGTAAGGTTCTTAAAAATGAACGCGACAAACTGATGCGGGTTATCCGCAATTCTTCACTGTAATCATCTAACCATTCACCAGCATCCGGCGCGACCATTATGAATAAAAACTACGGTATGGAAATAGTTCGAGCCACTGAAATCGCCGCCCTGACGGCAGCCAGGGTTCAAGGGCTCGGTAATGAGGACGAGATACTCAATATCGCCCGGGCGGCCATCACCAAAACTCTCAATCGTCTGCAGATCAACGGCCATCTGGTCAATGATCGCTTTACCAAGAGAGAGGCTACCATAAAGATCCCGACGCAGCTGGGAGAAGGAGGACCGGAAATGGACCTCATGGCCGTTGCCCTCGAAGGCCATCACTCGGCCGCCGACGGTCTCAACAACGCCACCTCCTATACGGTCATTGCCAGCAAGGATTCGATCCAGTCGGTTCCCAACCTCAGCATGTACAAGATCGTAGTCGGTCCGAAAGTAGGGGCCGTCATAGACAGCAACCAGCCGCCGACGGTCAATGTCAAACGGGTCGCCAGATCCCTGCGTAAATATACCGACAATGTCACCGTCTGCATCCTCAACCAGGCCAGGCACCAGAAACTTATCAAAGAGGTGAGAAGCTGCGGCGCACGGATCAAACTCATTGAAGAGGGCGAAATCTCCGGTTGCCTCTCGGCGATCACGGGCGAGAAGGCCGATATTTACATGGGTTACGGCTTTGCCCCCGAAGGGGTGCTGGTGGCCGCTGCCATCAGCTGCCTCGGCGGCTACTTCGAGGGTAAAATCTTTTATGAAAATGACCGCGACCGTGAGGAAGCCATGGAGCATGGCATCTATGATTTCGACAAGATTTTCCAGGCCCAGGATCTTATCCGCACCAAGGAGGTCGCCATAGCCGCCACCGGCATTACCGACGGCGAGTTTCTCGAAGGCGTACGCTTCACCTCCAACGGCGCCATTACCAGCTCCTTCATAGCACGAGGAGAAACCTTCACCCATAGAAAACTGGAGACGACGCACTTCTTCGATTACAAGCCGGTTTTTTAAGGCCTGCCCGTCGATCCGTCCCGCACTCGATCGCTGCACCCCCCTGGTCAAACTCTGCACTTCGTTGCCGGACACGAACTGGAAACGGCCACCCCTTCCGCAGTTTCAGCCTTTCTTACCGGCGGCGTCATTGTCCGAAGCCGCCCTCCCCCACCGTAAACTTTCGCCTTATGGGTGCCTTGAATGATAGGGATTTTCGCTCAAGGTCGAGGCATGGCAGGAATTTTTACCGGAGGCATATAATGTATATTCCGAGGATAAGATTTCCTGACACAACAAAGAGATTGAGTGATAAGGCCATTTTTTCAAGATGGCCTTATGTCCAGGCACCGAACTGCCGATACATTAACTACGAGTGTGAAGGACATCACCTTTACTGGAACTTTTTAACGATACTGCTTCCACGCAACCACTATGACAGCAAAAACATCGTTTTCTCTACTACAGACCGCCTCTCACGGAGATCAGTCCAAGACCGCGCAGCGGCAATTTCAGGCGGAATACGGCCGTAACGACCAAATCCACCATGGCCATTCCCTTTACCAGCTCGAGGACGAAACACTAAGGCCTCCTGCGCAGAAAAGTGCCCACTGGTCCATTGCCTGGTCCGATCTGATGATGACCATGTTCATCCTCTTTCTGTCGCTCTTCGTCTACCAGGCAGCGCATAAGGATTTTCTTATAAGCGATGAGCATGAAGTAGTTGCGGGCGATACCAGGGAAGCGGTTGAAAGCAGTGGAAACGATCCGGCAGCCTATCCTTTCGCCACTACTCACCCGGGGGCACCGCTGATCACCTCCGGCACCGTCAAAAAAGTGGAACCGATAACCCTCCAGGAAATCAATTTGGACGAAGCCTTCTCCGATGCTGATATGGACAAAACACTCGAAGAACTGGCACGGATTATTCCCAGCGCAGTAGCTCTCAAGGAAAAACAGCAAGCTGCCACTGCCGGTCCTGCAGCTTTTTTGCCGGCGGAAACGCCCCAAAAACGGCCGGAGCCTGCTGTTGCTCTGGCGAAAACTCCGCAGAGTAGCGAACAAGAATCCGCCCCCATAGCCGTACCTCCTGAAACTGAGCCGCGGCTAGCCGAGACGACGATATCGACCCAACCGAACCAGAGGCCCGCCGCGCAAATACTTGCCCAGGCAGGACGAAGTGGTACGGCTAGCACCCAGGTCCCGGAGCTGGCTGAGCCTGTCATTGAACCGCAGCCGCTGGAACTCGCCACAGAAGAGCCTGGCTCCGTCAATGATATATTCAGCAGGAGCCGTAAAACTCTCGATGTACATAACCTCGACCAATTCGCCTCCATCGACCTGGTACCTGACAAAGCGGTGCGCATCGTCCTCACCGGTGATCTTCTTTTCGAACCGGGCCATGCGGCGCTCTCCCAACAGGCCATTGATTCTCTGGAGAAAATCGCCGAAGTTATACAGCAGACCACGAATACGGTGCACATCGAAGGTCATACAGACGACGTACCGATCTTTGCTGGCCGCTATGCCAACAACTGGGAACTCTCCATCGCCCGCGCCAACGCCGTCGCCAATTTTCTCATAGAGGATATGGGTATGGAACCGCAACAGTTCGTCATAAGCGGCTTTTCCTCCTACAAACCCCTGGCCCCCAACACCACGGTCCAAAACAGGGCCGCCAACAGGCGCGTTGAAATTGTCATCGCCCAGCCTCAAAAACGACAGGATATCGCCTTCAGAGAAACCACAAACAGAGCTTTTCAGACACTATGATTATTAAAAATTTTCTCGGACTCATTCTATGCGCCGGTCTTTTTCTCGCCGGATTTCTGATCAACGGTAATCTGAGTTTTTATTTCAATCTCTCCGGTCTACTGATTGTCATCGGCGGTACCTTCGCCGCCGCTCTGTTGAGTTTTCGCTGGCAGCAGCTCTCCATTGCCGCCCGGGTGATTGTCTCTTCGTACAATAAACGTTCGAAAACAGAAAAAGAGATTGTAGAAACACTTCTCGACCTTGCGATCAAGTCCCGGACCCGCGGCGTCCTCGCTCTTGAAGAAGAAGAGAGCGAGACCTCCTCCATTTTTCTGCGCCGGGGGCTTGCCTGTCTGGTTGACGGCTACCGGGCCGATCAGATTCGCGAAATCCTCAATACCGAAATGTATTTCTTTCGACTTCGCCGTGACGATACAGAACGGGTAGTGAAGAGCATAGCGGATTATTTTCCCACCTTCGGCATCATCGGCTCCGTCGTCGGCCTGATCACCATGCTCAGTGGCATCGGCGACACCGCCGTCATCCTCAAGGCTATCCCAATCGCTTTGACCTCGACCCTTTACGGTCTTATTCTTTCCAACTTTGTCTTTCTGCCCTTTGCCGCCAATCTCAAGGAAAGAACCAACCATGAACTGCTGCTGCAAAAAATAATGACGGAGGGCCTTATCGCCATCGACACTGAGGTCAATCCGGTCATACTCAAAACCAAACTCGACTCCTTTCTGACCCCTTCGGAAAGACTGGAAGAACGAGTATCCTCCATGGCCCTCAATCCTGAAGAAGAGGTGGACAGCAGCGATCGCCGGCATCCTGAACTGGTGAACATTGGTCTTGATGAGCAGCTGGCCAGAGCAGCCTGACCCGAGCAGTTCATGTAAAATGTACCACGCAGCAGCTCTGATGACTCCCCTCAGACATTGACGATCGTATTGGGAAAGGGCAGCACGATAACAGTGCGTACAAGGAGCAAGGAATGATGGGCATGTTCATGTTTACTTACCTTCCGGCGAGGCGGCTATGCCCCACTCTCCTGCGTCGCTTCTGTGATTGACATACGCAAGACGCAAGAGTTGCCAATCACAGGTCAGCTCGTCGAGCAGGAGTTCTCTACTCGTGAACTATCCAAATTATGTTCTTGTTTTATCAACATTATATCGCTTACTCTTCTTTTCCCTTTGCACCCTGAAGACCGGCGTTTTTCAGGGTGCATATTGGTCTGTTCTATGCTAAATTAGTATCTGTTTCAGACGGGTGCCGGCCTCTGCTATCCGGATATGGTTTATCTGTGGCGATCTGCAGAAATAGCCTGATTCCACAACCTTTTTCTTATTTTTCCCCTGGACGGCATATACCTCCAGCAACCGTCAGCAGCCCGCCGCGCGTTCCCTCTTGAAAACCAAGGCCGCCTGATCGGCCGTTTTTGCCTCCAGTCCGGCAAGGACACGGTGAGATCACCGTCGGCCCGGCCATCCAGGCATCTCGATCGCAGTCCAACGGTCGAAATACTTCGTTGCGACTATTGAAGCTGCCACCGCCGGGACGATGTTCGTTCCTTTGAACCCGGAAGAGGCCCTTTTCACCTTTAATCTTTACCCCCAGAGATATCATGAGTGCCGGTTTCGTTCATCTTCACGTCCATTCTCAATACAGTCTTCTCGACGGCGCCATCCGCATTTCCGACCTTATAGACAAATGTAAGGAATACCAGATGGATGCGGTAGCCATCACCGATCACGGAGCCATGTACGGCGCTCTTGAATTCTATGTCAAGGCCAAGAAAGCCGGTATCAAACCGATCATCGGCTGCGAATTCTACATAGCCCCTGGAAAACGGCACGATAAAAAACAGGTCTCAGGGGTCACCGCCTTTCATATTGTCCTTTTGGCCATGGACAAAACGGGCTATAAAAATCTGATGAAACTCGCCTCCATCGCCCAGTTCGAGGGCTTCTATTATAAGCCCAGAATAGATTTGGAGGCACTGGCCGAACACAGCGAAGGGGTCATCGCCCTGACTGCCTGCCTCCATGGCCAGATCCCCTGGCTCCTTCGCCAAAATGACTACCAGGGTGCCAGGGACAAGGCCATCGAACTCCAGGGGATATTTGGCGACAGGCTTTATTTTGAATTGCAGGAGAACGGCATAGACGAACAGCGCGGCGTCAACGACGGCCTGCTGCGCCTCAGCAAAGATTTGGGCATCAAGGCAGTGGCCACCAACGACTGCCATTACCTCACCAGAGAGGAAGCCCATGCCCATGAAGTACTGCTGTGCATCCAAACCGGCAAGACTATAATGGACCCCAAACACTTCTGCTTCGCCACCGACGAATTCTATTTTAAATCGCCGGAGAGCATGAAGAAGAATTTCTCCTATTGTTCGGAATCCATCGGCGTATCCGTTGAGATCGCCAAGCGCTGTAATCTCGAACTCGACTTCAGCGACTACCATTTTCCCGAGTTTCCCATACCGGAGGGGGAAACCCTTGAATCGATGTTCACCACTGCTTGCAAAAAAGGTCTCAAACAGCGATTCGCCGCCATGCAGAAGGCGGGCACCTTTAACGCCGAAATTGAGAAGACCTATACTGAGCGGCTGGAAAAGGAAATGGATGTCATCAATACCATGGGTTTTCCCGGGTATTTTCTTATCGTCGCCGATTTTATTAACTGGGCTCAGGACCGGGGCATACCCGTCGGTCCCGGTCGTGGTTCCGGCGCCGGCAGCCTTGCCGCCTACTGCATGCGCATCACCAACATCGATCCCATCCCCTACGGTCTCATCTTCGAGCGCTTTCTCAACATCGAAAGAAAGTCCATGCCCGATTTCGACGTCGATTTTTGTCAGGATCGCCGTGGCGAGGTCATCGAGTATGTCCGCAGGAAATACGGAGGTGCCGCCCATGTCGCCCAGATCGTCACCTACGGCTCAATGAAGGCCAGAGGTGTCATCCGCGACGTCGGCAGGGCTCTCGACATCCCCTTCGGCGAGGTGGACAAGATCGCCAAGCTGGTTCCCGACCAGTTAAAGATGACTATCAAAAAGGCCATGGCCGAGGAGCCAAAGCTCCAGGAAGCAGCCGAGCGCGATCCGCGCATTGCCGAGTTGCTGCGGGTTTCAACAACGCTGGAAGGTCTGGCCCGTCACACCTCGACCCATGCCGCAGGAGTGGTGGTCTCACCCAAGCCCATGGTCGAATATCTTCCCACCTGCAAGGGCAGCAAGGACGAGACACTGACCCAGTACGATATGAAGCATACCGAGATGACTGGGCTCATCAAATTCGATTTTCTCGGTCTCAAGACCCTTACTGTCATCGCCAAAACCCTTGACCATATCAAAGCGGATATCGACATAGATCTCGATATCGACGCCATTCCCAAGGATGACGTCAAAACCTACGAACTTCTCTGCCGCGGAGACGCCCTGGGTGTTTTCCAGCTGGAAAGCTCCGGCATGCGCGAGCTCCTCGTCAAACTTGCGCCGGAACAGTTCACCGACCTGATCGCCCTGGTTGCGCTCTATCGACCTGGCCCGCTCGATTCGGGCATGGTCGACGATTTCGTCGAGACCAAGCACGGCCGAGCTACCGCCCATTATCCCCTGCCGCAAATCAAACCGGTTCTGGAAGAGACCTATGGCGTTATCGTCTATCAGGAACAGGTGATGAAGATCGCCAATATCCTGGCAAACTATTCACTGGGCGATGCCGATATACTCAGGCGGGCCATGGGTAAAAAAATCGCCGAAGTTATGGATCAGGAGCGTGCCAAATTCATGGCCGGCGCCAAGGAAAACAATATCCCCGAGGACAAGGCCAAGTATATCTTCGATCTTATGGCCAAATTCGCCGGCTACGGTTTTAACAAGTCGCATTCGGCCGCCTACGCGCTCATCTCCTATCAAACCGCCTATCTCAAGGCGCACTACCCGGCTCAGTTCATGACCGCTCTGCTCTCCTGCGACATGAACAACACCGATAAAATCGTCCGCTACATCAGCGAGTGCCGGGACCATAATATCGAAGTTCTTCCTCCGGATATAAACGAAAGCGTCAAGGATTTCAGCGTTATCGACGACCGCATCCGCTTCGGCCTTGCCGCCGTCAAGAACGTCGGCGGTTCGGCGCTGGATTCCATTATCGAGGAGCGCCAGGAGGGCGGCCGTTACACGTCCTTGAGTGATTTTTGCAGCCGTATCGATTCGCGGCGGGTCAATTCGAGGGTCATCGAGAGCCTGATCAAGTCCGGTTCCTTCGATTCACTCGGCTGGAAGAGATCTCAGCTCATGGCCTCGGTGGAGAAGGCAATGGAGCAGGCCAAAGCCATACAGCGCGACCGTCAAAGCGGCCAGATGTCGCTTTTTGCCGTGACACCCGGGACCAGCAGTGAGGCGACGACTACCATAACCATGCCAGACATCAACGAATGGGATGAACGCCAGCGGCTGGCCTTTGAAAAAGAAACGGTGGGGTTTTATATTACCGGACACCCGCTCGACGATGCCATCGAGGAAATACGCACCATCGTCGACAAGGAGATACATGACCTGGCCGAAACCGGCGACGAACAAGCCGTCCGCATAGGCGGTCTGATCAAAAGCTGCAAACAGCTCAAGAGCAAGAAGGGCGATCCCATGGCTTTTCTTTCCATCGAAGACACGCTCGAAGCCGTGGAGGTCATTGTTTTTCCCGACGCCTTCGCCAAATGCTACCGCATCCTCAATTCGACCGAACCGGTCATTGTCCAGGGCACCGTCCAAAAGGATGAGCGCGGCGCCAAGATCATCGCCGAGGACCTCCTGCCCCTGCCTGAGGCACGAGAAAAATATACCGAACTGATCAGGATACGGCTCGAGGCGAATGCAATCAGCAGGCAACGCCTCGACTCGCTGAAGAAGGTCCTCTTCCAGTTTCACGGAGAATGCCCCCTCCTGCTTACCCTTCACTTCGAGGGACGGGGGGAGGTCGATATCGACGTCATCAAGGATCTCACCATCCGCCCCTGCCGGGAACTCACCGACAAAATCGACGAATTGCTGGGATATAAGTCCTTAGAGTACCGAAGGAGACCGGTGGAACTGGCACCACGCAGGAAGTGGAGCGGCAGGAACGGTAAAAACGGCAACCGGGCGGCATGAACGTTGCGGGAGCCTCCGTTACACTGTGTGCTTGACGTCGAACTTCAGAGAAACCGCAGACCGCACTCAGGGCATTCGTGACCTTCCGGTGCAAATTGATGGCCGCAGGCAGGACAGCTGGCCGTGGCGGCCTCGGGATTGAAAACCGCCTCCGCCGAGACCTCTTGATAATCGCCTATGACGGTGGTTCGCGCATGATCCTCGCGGAGTACGACCGCCGCTCGCTGCAGATCCTGCTCTCGTATTCGTAACATGATACGGGGCCCACCGCAACCGCCGCTGGCGCAGCTTTCCTCTTTAACCAGAACGGCGGGCATCCCCTCTGCTGCGAGCAGCCCTTTGAGCCTCTTCATATCCAGAAGGCTGCCTCCCTGAACAGAAACCAGGGAGTCGCCATCGTCTATGACGGCGCTGGGCCGCTCCGTATTTTCAGCAGCGCCATCCCCCTCTTTACCGCCCAGCAGCTCCGCTCCCGACAGCAGCTTCTCACTACAGGAGGCACAGCGCTCTATTTCCGGCCGGTACTCGTCCTTGCAGAACGGGCAGTATTTGAGATCGGGATCAAGCATTTTTTTATCCATTTCAATTCATCAAAAGATACCACTACGCTTTGTACTCGTAAAGAGTGCTCTCTTCAGGTGTGTCCACAGGTCTCAACGGTTGCAGTCAAGCCTCCAGCAGCCGATTTTATGGCATCCATGAACAAGACAAGGCTACCTTTCTCAAGCTGAATTGCTGAACATCAGAGACAAACAGACGCCAAAACGTCGTGGAAAAAGTGACTCCCCCACAACACGCTTTTAGAGAATAAACCTGCTTAGATCCTGATCCTGAACGATATCGTCAAGCTGCTTGCGCACGTAGTCAGCGGTGACGACAAAGGTCTCATCCTGCCGCTCGGTGGCATCGAAACTGAGCTCATCAAGGACACGCTCCATGACGGTATGCAGCCGACGAGCCCCTATTTCCTCGGTTCTCGCATTGACCGCCACGGCTATCTCGGCGATTTCCTGAATGGCGCTGTCGTCGAAGCTCAAGTCTATGCCTTCCGTTTTCATCAGGGCAATATACTGTTTGATCAAGGCGTTTTCCGGTTCGGTGAGAATCCGGACAAACTCCTCCTTGCCGAGGGAATGAAGCTCGACCCTGATTGGAAAACGCCCCTGCAGCTCCGGAATGAGATCGGAGGGCTTGGCGACGTGAAAGGCGCCGCTGGCAACGAAGAGGATATGATCGGTTTTAACCATGCCGTATTTGGTGGAAACGGTCGAGCCTTCGACAATAGGTAACAGATCACGCTGGACCCCTTCTCTCGAGACTTCGGGCCCCTGCGTCCCGCCGCCGCCGCGAGAAGCGATTTTATCGATTTCGTCGAGGAAGATAATGCCCGACTCCTCGGTTCTCTTCAAAGCCTCCTTCATAACCTTATCCATATCGACCAGGCGCTCCATCTCTTCCTTTTTCAAGGCATCGAGAGCCTCGGGGACCTTGAGCTTGCGGTTTTTGGTCTTCTTGGGAAAGAGCTTGGAAAATGCGTCCTGAATATTGGACTGCATGTCTTCCATGCCCCCGGCGCCCATGATTTCAACCATGGGTGCCCCACGTGACTCGCTGAGAGCAATCTCGATCTCCCGGTCGTCGAGTTTGCCGTCACGCAGCATCTGCCGGAACTTCTCGCGGGTGGAGCCTTTGGCATGCTCCTCGTTCTGCTGGGGCAGCCGATTGGAACTCTGCAGGGTGAAGGAGGTCCCCCCCTCCGGACCCTCGGTGTGGTCTTTCTCCGTCGGTCTCTTCGGCAAGAGAATATCGAGAATCTTATCTTCGGCATTGGCCTCGGCAAGGCCTTCAAGTCGCCGTTTCTCTTCATCCTTGACCATGGTGATGGCGATTTCCACCAGATCTCTGATCATCGACTCCACGTCTCTGCCGACATAGCCTACTTCGGTAAATTTGGAGGCCTCGACCTTCATGAAGGGAGATTGGGCCAATGTGGCCAGACGCCTTGCAATTTCCGTCTTACCGACACCGGTGGGGCCTATCATTATGATATTCTTGGGAACTATCTCCTCGCGCAGTGGGGAAGGAACCTGGCGTCGTCGCCATCTATTACGCAGGGCGATGGCCACCGATCGCTTGGCGGCGGCCTGTCCCACTATATATTTATCAAGCTCCAGTAGCGTCTGTTGCGGTGTCAAGGACTGGGGAGTATTCATATTTTCTCTACAACTATGGAATTATTTGTATATACGCATATAGAGGCTGCTATATCCATGGCTATGCGGCAGATTTCATCGGCGCTGAGTTCGCTGTGCTCGGTCAAAGCCAGGGCTGCAGCCTGGGCATAGGGACCGCCCGAACCGATGGCCAGTACGCCGCTGTCAGGCTCGATAACGTCACCCGTTCCCGTCAGCAGCAGTGAGTGCTGTTCGTCCACGGCTATAAGCATAGCCTCAAGCCTTCTCAGCATCTTGTCCATGCGCCAGTCCTTGGCGAGCTCGACGGCCGAGCGCATGAGATTGCCGTTATACTGTTCGAGTTTCTGTTCAAGACGATCAAAGAGGGTAAAGGCATCCGCCGTAGCCCCGGCAAAACCGGTGATAACCTGACCGTGGTAGAGCCTGCGGACTTTTTTTGCCTGGTGCTTCATGACCGTGTTGCCAAGCGAGACCTGACCGTCTCCGGCTACGGCTACTTCTCCCTTATGACGCACTGATATTATTGTCGTTGCTCGTATTTTCATATTCTCTAATCCCAATATTTCAGGTGTTGAGATGGTCTGCTCGAGGAGGAGACCTGTGATTGGCTCTACTGTAGAATGCTCATCACAGAAGCGACGAAGGGGAGCAGGCCATATCGGCTCGGCCCTGGGGTGAAAATGGAGAGAACCATCATTCTTCCCTCTGTGTGCAAACTGCTACATTCATGATTTTCATACAAACGATTGTATCTATTTAAAGTCGACCATTTAAGGTAATACAAAACCCATTTTCCAGGAAATGTCGGGGCTTATTGCGTATCGCGGACAAACCTCCGCTCATCCCGGATCTTTTCCGGCCAGGGGATGAGCCCGGTCATACACCTCGCTAAGATGGTCCAGGTTCAAATGAGTATATCTCTGGGTGCTCGAAAGGCTGGAATGACCAAGCAGTTCCTGGACAGAGCGCAGGTCAGCCCCCATTTCAAGCAGATGCGTGGCAAAGGAATGTCGTAATGCATGTGGTGTAACGGTCTGGGCAATGCCTGCCCGCTCACCGTAATGCTTTACCAACCTCTCCACGCTCCTCACACTCAGACGGCTTCCCCGTCCATTGAGAAACACGGCCTCTTTCTCGACGCCACGCCCCCTGGCGACACGTGCCCTCATGAGCCCCTCCCTCTCGGAGAGCCAGACGGATACGGCATCCAGCGCCGGGCGACCGACGGGCACCAGACGTTCCTTGTTTCCTTTGCCCCTCACGCTAAGCACTTCAGAGGCAAAATCAAGGTCGGAAATATTGCCGGAAACCAGTTCGGCGACGCGTATACCGGTTGAATATAAAAGCTCCAGGATAGCTCTGTCGCGCAGCATATAGCGGTCCCCGTCTCGAGGTTCCTCGACAAGCTGAAATACCTCGTCAACGGTGAGAAAAGCGGGAATGGCCTGCCCCTGCCGGGGACCAGTGATGCCGGCGACAGGGTCGTCCTCAAGTATCTTTTCTCTTTTGAGAAATCGAAAAAACGTCCGCAGGGCCGAGAGTTTTCTTGAAACGGTGGCCGACGAGTTTCTCCCGTGCAGACTGACCACGAAAGAGCGCACATCGGTCGAGGCAATGTCGACAATCGAGTCATATTCGGGAGCATGGCCAAGAAACTCTCCAAGATCGCGAAGATAGCAGGTGACGGTGTGAGCAGAATAGCCCTTCTCGGTTTCCAGCCACCGTTTGAAATCATCGAGATAATCGTTCATTTTCTTCCATCCGTGGTAATTTTTGTCTCAACGCATTATATATAATGAACACTTGCATGGTTGCTGTATAGTGTAATATATTTTGAAGCTCTTTTATACCACCTGCCGCTGCACTTTGCGAACGTACCCATGAGGCGGCCACTCAAGTAATGACGGAGACAATGGCAAAAAAAACATTCGAATCGGCTCTGAACCGCCTGGAAGAAATTACCCGGGAGCTTGAAGAAGGGGATCTCAGTCTGGAGAACAGCCTCAAGAAGTTTGATGAGGGTATTACACTCGCAGACTACTGCAATACCAAACTGACAGAGGCCAAAACCAAGGTTGACATTCTTTTGAAGAAAAACGGCAAGCTGACGGCGGAACCGTTCGACGAGGCTGAGAGTGGAGATACAGAAATACCTGAGTGAACAGAAAGAGCGTGTCGAGACGGCCCTGAAACACTACATTCCCGCACCCGTCGTGCCTTTTACCCGCCATATTGAATCGATGCGCTACAGTGTGTTCGCCGGTGGCAAGAGAATACGGCCGATTCTCTGCCTCGCCGCAGCGGAAACCATCCGAGCGAAAGGAGAAATCGGTGACAGCCTGCTGCCTGTGGCATGCGCCCTGGAGTGTATCCACACCTATTCACTTATTCATGACGACCTGCCAGCCATGGACAACGACGAACTTCGTCGCGGCAAGCCGACCAATCATGTTCTCTACGGTGAAGCCGAGGCGATCCTTGCCGGCGACGGTCTGCTGACTCTGGCCTTCGAACTCATCACCACCGACGACGGCCAGGGATTAAGCGCCGTGCAGCGCCTCGACATAGCACAAATCATCGCCCGAGCCGCAGGTTCTTTTGGTATGGTCGGCGGTCAATTTCTCGATATCGCCAATGAAAATTCACAGTATCCCTTCGAAATGCTGCAGATGATACATCGCCGCAAAACCGGCGCATTGATCACCGCGTCCGTCCAGGCCGGCGCCATCGCCGCCGGCGCTTGTGCCGATGATTCCAGGGCCTTGAGTGTTTACGGCGATGAAATCGGACTGGCCTTTCAAATAGTGGATGATCTCCTCAATGCTACCTCGACCACCGAAAAACTCGGCAAAGCAGCAGGTAGCGACGAGACCATGGGCAAAGCCACCTATCCCGGGTATTTTGGTATTGACGAAACCAGAAAAAAAGCGCAAGAGGCAACCGCACGGGCCAAAGAAGCTCTCTGCACCTATGGCGAAAATGCCGAACCGTTGCGCTCGCTTGCCGAGTATCTCTTCAAGCGTACATATTAGTATTAGCTATATAGCTTCGCTGCCAAAGATGCGGCCAGGTCTTTACAGTCCCCACTGCGACATATATTGTTTCGACTACGAGCCGCAAAAACGACAAGGTTATTTTTAAAGTATGCTTTCCCCAGAAACAACAGGTCAGAAAACGGTACAACTCAGAGATATCGAGTCTCCCGCGGACATCCGCCAACTCTCCAGGGAGCAACTCACCTGTCTGGCCGAAGAAATCCGTCAGCGAATAATTACCACGGTCTCAAAAAACGGCGGACATCTGGCACCAAGCCTCGGCGTCGTCGAACTGACCCTGGCGCTTCACTTTGTCTTCAATACCCCCGACGACAAACTGATCTGGGATGTGGGGCATCAAACCTACGCCCATAAGCTCATCACCGGCAGACAAAACCATTTCCATACGCTGCGACAGTATAAAGGCCTGAGCGGTTTTCCCAAAAAAGAAGAAAGCGAATATGACGCTTTTGAGACCGGGCACGCCGCCACTTCGATTTCCGCGGCCCTGGGAATGACCATTGCCAAAGATCTTAAAAACTGTCCGGACCGGGCCATCGCCGTCATCGGCGACGGTTCCATGACCTCGGGCATGGCCTTTGAAGCGTTGAACCATGCCGGCGATCTCAACAAAAAACTCATTGTCATCCTCAACGACAACGAGATGTCCATATCCCCCAATGTCGGTGCCATCTCCAGCTTTCTCAGCCGTAAACTCAGCGGCAAAACCATGCGGCGGGTCAAGAACCACCTCGAGGAGCGGCTGCAGTCACTCTCCAACGTGGGCGAAAATATTCTCAACGTTCTCAAAAAAAGCGAAGAGAGTTTCAAGAGCTTTTTTACTCCGGGTATGCTCTTTGAAGCCTTCAAGTTCGACTATATCGGCCCGATTCCGGGACACGAACTCGACGATCTCATAGAGGCCCTGGAGACGGTTCGCGACAACCTCACCGGTCCGGTGCTCGTCCATGTGCTGACCACCAAGGGCAAGGGCTATCCACCCGCAGAAAACAACCCCGGGAGATATCACGGCCTCGGCCCCTTCGATGTTGAAACCGGCGAGCCGGTCAAGTCATCTACATCCATCAGCTACACTGACGTTTTCGGCAAGACCATGGTGAAGATGGCGGCATCGGACACCAGGGTAGCGGCTGTATCGGCGGCCATGGTGACCGGAACCGGCCTCGCCGATTTTGCCAGACACTATCCCGAACGCTTTTTCGATGTGGGCATAGCCGAACAGCATGCGGTAACGTTTGCCGCCGGTCTTGCAGCCGAAGGCATGCGACCTGTGGTAGCCATCTATTCCTCGTTTTTTCAGCGGGCAGTGGACCAGATTATTCACGATGTCTGCATTCCTAACCTTCCCGTGACCCTTGCCATCGATCGCGGCGGCGTCGTCGGCGATGACGGCTCCACCCATCATGGCGTCTTTGATCTTTCCTACCTGCGCTATATCCCCAATATGGTGATCATGACGCCCAAGGATGAAAAAGAGCTGCAGAACATGCTCTACACCGCCATACACCACGACGGTCCTGCAGCGGTGCGCTACCCCCGTGGCGCCGGACCCGGCGCAGAACTCGCTGAGGACCTGCAGCTACTTGATATCGGCAGCGGAGAACTGCTGCACGAAGGTGACGATATACTGCTGCTGCCCGTCGGCAACCGGGTAAGCGCAGCACTGGAGGCCCTGGAAGGTCTGGCCAAGGTGGGCATCAATGCCGCCGTCATCAATCCGCGCTTCATCAAACCGCTCGACGAAGAGCTGATCTGCAGCTGGGCGACGCGCACCAAAAGGGTTTTGACCATTGAAGACAACGCCAGGCAGGGCGGATTCGGCAGCGCCATTCTGGAGCTCTTCAGCAGGAATCGTCTCTATGACGTCGCCACGTGCATGCTGGCACATCCCGACATGTTCATTGAACACGGCCCCCAGAAAATCCTCCTGAAAAACAACAAGCTCGACACCACCGCCATCGTGCGCGCGGCCATCAAACTGATGAAGTGAGGTGCGGGTCGAACAGACCTGTGATCTGGCTACATTGAGATGTGCCACTCACAGAAGAATTGAAGGAGAGCGCGCTATATCGATTCGCCCGAAGGGGTATCATCATGATGCCCGACATTCTTCTCTCGGAGCACCAACCACACCTTAAACATCCTCACCAACAGCGTTAGTACCTATTTGAGAGTGCGATATTACAAATGGTGTATCAACCATTGTTATCAACCCTGATCCCCAGGTATGTTCAGCAACGCATTGTCAGACAGGGAGGCCCCATTACTCCCAGGAAGGGTCGGGATAGGTCTTTTCACGGGTGTCCAGCAGCCTGGACGGCTGCTGTCAAGCCCCCAGGGTTCATGGCGTCCCGTGAAAAGACCTATTCCGACCCGCTGCTCGTTGAAATTAGGTGGCACACAAATACAGAACCTTACGAATTTGGTAGCGAGAAGATTATGAAATCTTCTGGGTCATACCATGCCGTTAGCGTATTTGACCGCCTGTA
>JGI12210J13797_10049019_pt1 | contig 32087 bp, 21 predicted proteins | sample ElkSlonscriptome_3_FD_13797 | JGI IMG/M metagenome (IMG submission 13797) | reverse complement strand
CTTGGACATTGCTTCTATAGAAGACATAGAGCCAGACGGCCCCGTCGATCCCACGCCAGTCCCAGGAACACCTGCAGATCCGGCAGCAGCGCCGGATGGGGATATTTCTGTTCTGATTGACGTTGCCCAACTGCTAACCGACGCGTCAGATTTTCTGACTAGCTTGACCGGTACGCTAACGTTTGGCGATGGGGTAGCAACAAGCACCGTGGTAAGTAATGACCTGGATCTGGTGGATGTCGATCTGACAGGTGAGGTCGGTTTGGTTGAGCTAGTTGACGACGCCGTCACCATTGCCGAAATCCTAGATGTGTTCGGTCTGATTGAGATCGAACCAGTTGCTGAGACTCCCACAGGAGAGCCAGCAGTAGAAGACCCAGCAGTAGAAGAGCCAATGGCAGAAGAGCCAATGGCAGAAGAGCCAGCAGTAGAAGAGCCAACGATCGCCGACCCGATAGTCGAAGATCCCGTGGTTGATGTCCCCCTGGTTATTTAGTCGAGACTTAGGTGACGTTAGCTCCTCCGTAGGCATCTAAGTAGGCATCTAAGTGAATTCCTCCATCTTTTTGCTCACACCTAGGATGGAGGAATTCATAGTTGCGTCTGCCCTACCACCTCCCGCTAGCAGGCTGTCACCAACCGACAACCAAAAAATTGTGCCAAATGGCGATCGCTTTGCTACTATAGAAAGCCTGGATGCGCGGATGTGGCGGAATTGGTAGACGCGCTAGATTTAGGTTCTAGTGTCTTCGGACGTGGGGGTTCAAGTCCCTTCATCCGCATCAAAGGATGGATCAAGGTCGGTAGCTGCTTCAGGTGGCTACCGTTTTCTATTGGGCTGATGCGATGTTCAAACCCGTCCGGCACCTTATTGAAGTCTTCGGCCCCGCCTTCGCCAATCGCTCTGCTCCTCAGCGCATTGGTCTATTTCTTGTCGCTCTGCTGCTGTTCTGGCTTCCTATCTATGGCCTAGCCCGCTGGCAGCTTGCCGACAGCAACACCATCAGCATTGTCACCACAGCAGCGCTGCTGCTAGAGTTTCTGGCCTTACTGCGCATCTGGAGCCGCGCGCTCTATCGCTCTCGCCTGCGCGATCGCTACGGCCTCCGGTGGCAGCAGAGCAACCGCCGTGAATTTGCCTTCGGGGTTGCCGTCGCGGTTTTTTGTCTGGGTCTGCTGTATGGACTACAGATCCTGTTGGGGTGGACCATATGGCGCGGGGAGAGCTGGGGGCGACTGGGATCCATCGCCGGAGCAGGGGCGTTGGTGGCCATGGGTGTCGCCTTGGGAGAGGAGCTAGTGTTTCGCGGCTGGCTGCTGGGAGAGCTAGAGGAAGACTACTCCAGAGCAACAGCACTGTGGGGCAGCAGCTTGGCCTTTGCTGCTCTGCATTTCGTCAAACCTCTATCCGAAATGGTCCGCACTGCCCCTCAGTTTCCCGGTTTGGTGCTCCTGGGCCTGGCGCTTGTGTGGGCAAGATGGCGTTGCCAAGGACGACTGGGTATGGCGGTGGGACTCCACGCTGGGCTGATTTGGAGCTACTATCTCCTAGATGTAGGAGATTTGGTCGCATCTCGAAACGCTGTACCTGAATGGCTGACCGGTATTGACGGCAATCCATTGGCAGGGGGCTTAGGGCTGTTGTTTCTGTCCGGGTTAGGACTCTGGGTGCGTAATCGCCGACTGCCGATACCCCGAGGGGAGGGTTAGCCTTATAAATTTGCTGATTTGGCCCTGGGCCACAGCGCAAGCTTGCTGAAAGGTCATCTGGGTTTGCTATCGTGAATCATATCGCGCCCTATGTGCTCCCATGTTAGACAAAGGCTCTTCCCAGCTCTCTCCTGCCGTTCAGCGCATTGTACGGTCATTTCGCTGGTATGGCTGGGCCAGCTTTTGGATTCAGCTCATTTTGGCAGTAGTGTCATCGCTGACGCTGCTGTTTTCATCGGTGCTGATCAACTTTCAAACCACCAGCGATGTCCCCCGCGATAACCCTGGGGCCGGTATTGGCTTAGCCCTGGCTGGCCTAGGGCTGCTGGCACTCTACGGCGGAGCCTATTGGGCCTTTCGCTACACGCGCCTTTCCCGCCAGCTGCGATCGCCCACCAGCGAAACCCGCCCTCGCCCCAGCGATGTGACGCGATCGCTGCGCATCGGCATCATCGTCAACATGGCTGGAATGTTTCTGACCCTGCTAGGCGGGGAAGCGCTGATCGGAGCCTTGGTTAGTAAAGCTCTGTCCCAGCCCCAAGGGGGTGCAGCGATCTTTGAGCGCATCACCCAAGCTATCCAGCCCCTCGATATTTGGGTAATTCAGGCTAACATCAATATTGCTCTGGCTCATTTTTTTGGCATCGCCATATCGCTATGGCTGGTGCAGATCATGGGTCGGCAGTAGCATAGCCACCGCAGAGCTTGTCCTACGCGCAATTCTTTCGAAGGAGCTATGGGTCTCCATCGGGTTTTGGTCTACTATCGTTTTGATATTTGTTTTGCCATGACCAAACTCGCTGAGGCACCTCTTTAGGTAGTGTCTGCAGCTGGTTCAGAGTTGATCAACCATTGAGGGAATACCATGCGCTGGCAGTTCGGACGACGAAGCGATAACGTAGAAGACCGGCGGGGCAGAGGCGGGGCAGGCCCGGTTTTAGTGGGCGGTGGCGGCATTGGGGCAGTAGTTCTAGCTGTCATCGTTTTGTTGTTGGGAGGCGATCCATCCGTCATTTTTCAGGGCGCACAGACGAGGCAAGGACCCTCCTCAGCGCCGACGCAAACCTCGCCCGAGCAAGATGAGCTGGCTGAATTTGTGTCGGTAGTGCTAGCCGACACTGAAGACACCTGGAATAGTAAATTCCAGCAGATTGGGCGAGACTATCAAGAGCCCAGTCTTGTTCTGTTCTCTGATGCCGTTGAGTCGGCCTGCGGCTATGCCCAAGCTGCAGTGGGGCCGTTTTACTGCCCAGCGGACGAGAAAGTTTATATTGACCTCAGCTTTTTCCAGGCCATGGAATCTCGGCTAGGAGCCCCAGGCGATTTTGCCCAGGCTTACGTTGTCGCCCATGAGGTGGCTCACCATGTGCAGAATCAGCTTGGCATTTCAGATCAGGTGCGGCAAGCCCAGCAACAGGTGAGCCGCACAGAGGCCAATCAGCTTTCGGTGCGGCTTGAGCTCCAGGCCGACTGTCTAGCGGGAATTTGGGCCAACACTACTAGCCAGTCAGAAAACGTCGCCCTCGAGCAGGGCGACATCCAGGAAGGCCTTAACGCCGCCAGTGCCATCGGAGACGATCGCCTCCAGCGTAAATCCCAGGGCTATGTGGTACCCGACGCCTTCACCCACGGAAGCTCAGAGCAGCGCGTCCGCTGGTTCACCAAAGGTCTAGAGACGGGAGATGTGGCCCAATGCGACACGTTCGCAACGTCCCAGCTCTAGCTATGCGTCTCCCCAGACCTGCTTCAGCACGGTTTCTGGCGAAATATCCGCCATGCGGCCAGTATCGGACGTGATGCCGACAAACTTGTCATTGCTGGGCAACAGCAGTGCCGGATCGGTAGGGCCGAACAGCGCCAGGGTGTAGACCTTGAGCGCGACCGCAAGGTGCATCGGCGCGCTATCTGTGCAGAGCATCAGGTTGGCCCCGGCAATCATAGCGGCCAGCTTGCCAATGTCAGCAGGCTGAGTCACCTTGATGTCAGCGATCTCCTTGAGCTGCGCGACAAATTCACCATCTTCTGGCCCCTGCACCACAACAATCGGTAAATCGGGCTGGCGCGTTTGAAAATCCTTAACGATAGCGGCCCATGACTCGACGGGATACAGCTTATCGATGCCTTTGTCTTTCGCCAGCTGACTAGAGCCACCGTGGATGATCACATAGCCGCGATCCCCTACCTCGAGGCGGGAGCGATCGCTATCAGCCCAGTCAATATCGCTTTTGGGCAAGCTGATGTTGGGTAGTGGACAGGGCGTGCTGATGTCCAAGCCAGTCAGAAGGTCATGGTACATTTCAGCCGCATACTGGTCGGGTTTGAGTGCCACCGGGTCTGTGAGGAACCAGCTGCCCACAGTTGAGCCATAGCCAACGCGAACCGGCGTCCCAGTCAACCACAGCAGCAGCCCAATACTCCAGCGTTGCCCCAAAGACAGGGCAACATCATAGTAGCGATCGCGGACGACGCCTAGCAGGTTCGCCCAGTCAGCAGGGCTATTGCGGTTCTTAAAATCGAACGGAATCACAGAGCTAACGGACGGACAGACGCGATAGGCTCCTTTGGCACGGGGCTCGACAACAACATCGATCTCGGCGTCGGGGTACGCCTGTTTTAAGTCGCTCAGCGTTGGGAAAAAGAGAACTTGGTCGCCAATCCCACCAGGGACAAGGGCCAGTATGCGCATGGGTGTTCACCGGGAGAATCCGCTCTTCATTGTAGTGGAACGAATACGGAATCAAAAGAGCCTAACCTAACGAATCCGTGACGTTTTTCACGATAGGATGGCAGAGCAACAGAAGCTTGGGGTGTGTTCTGGAGGCTGTGGTGACGGCCTTGACCGAACATACTGTCCTTTATCATTCTGGCTACAGTCTTGAGGGTAAGCTTGTGCACCTATTAATTCCAGCCGCAGGGCGCGGTCGTCGCATGGGCAGCGATCGCAACAAGCTGCTGCTGCCCCTGATGGGTCAACCCGTGCTTGCCTGGACCCTCCAAGCTGCTGACCGCTGCCCTGACATGGGGCGGATCGGCATCATCAGTCAGCCCTACGATTGGCCTGATATCAAGCAGCTGCTAGACCAGCTGTCTTTGAATACTCCCATCGACTTGATTCAAGGCGGCGAGACGCGCCAAGAGTCGGTCTACAATGGATTAGAAGCGCTGCCCGATAGCGCAACCCATGTGCTGATTCACGATGGCGCGCGATGTCTGGCCACGCCAGCCCTGTTTACCCGCTGCGCCCAGGCGCTGCAGACCTGCAGCGGGTTTGTCGCCGCTGTTCCAGTCAAAGACACGATCAAGGTAGTGGCTCCCAGCACCCGCCAAATTGCCAGCACCCCAGACCGCCAGCACCTGTGGGCGGCTCAAACCCCCCAAGGCTTTGAATTGTCCCAGCTGCGTCAGTGCCATGACCGAGGGAAGGCGCAGCAGTGGAGCGTCACAGACGACGCGGCTCTATTTGAGCGCTGCGGCCTGCCGGTGCAAATCGTGGAGGGAGAGGAAACAAACCTCAAAATCACGACTCCCATGGACTTGGCGATCGCGACATTTATTTTGCAACAGCGCCATGGGCAAGAGCAGTAGAGCCATTACGGAACAGACGTTAGGGTCGAAGCCATCTCGAATGCTGCTCCCTTCAGCTTGGACGCCAGGAATTGTGATCCTGGTCATGTTCGCCATGGGGCTGCCGGTCATCGCGCTACCGCTGCCGGTCAATGGGCCAGGTAGAGCAGCGGAAAATGACGCCATTAGGGAGGCAATGCCCACGCCCGCTGAGGGAGCAATCGATGCAATCAACGGGGAGCCGGCAGATATTCCAGAAGAGGTGGCCCGCACCGAAATAATCTTAGAGGCGCGATCGCCTATCGATGGCACCCCTTTGACGGCAGCGGAGTATGCCGAGCTGTTAGCTGAGATTGAAGCCAGGGACTATCCACCAGAGCTCAGTTCTGATCTGCAGCAGCTGATTTTTCTGCTGCGATTGCGGAAGCTGGTTCGGACCTTTACCCCGTTCTAAACCGCATCCACACCTCAAAGCCATCCCCCAGCATATATTGCGTTGGCGCTGTTGCCATAAGCAACAGCGCAAGCAAATGTCCCGATACATTAAGGCATTTGCTATAGCTCCTGCAAAAGCTGCTTGATTTTATGGCCCTGACGAGGGTCGAGCTGCTTCGGGAACCGTAGTTCAAGGATGGCCTGACCAGGCGATAGGGTTGTGTCGTCTTGGAGCAAATCCATCTCAGCCGTTTGAGCCACCAGCCGCACTGCATCTGCAGCGGCCGGCGTTGCCCCTATCAACAGCCCCACCGGAGAGCGACCGGCCTGCAGCGGCATCAGGTCAGGGGATTGGTCGAGGTCTGCAGCTAGGCGAATACAGCGCGAGTTCATCTCAATGCCCATTGTGGGGTAAAACTGCCCGTTCCAATAAATGTGGGCCGGAGCCTGGATGCGCTTGAAAATGGGCGTCAGTGCTGAGGCTTTGGGCTCACGGAATGCCCGCATGACGCTGGTCACCATAAATGTCAGGGAGGCGAAGGGCCGATCGATTATGGTGCGGTGCTGACTGTACCACTCCTCAACATCGGAGTAGAGCACCAGCACTAGGCGGTCAAACTGCTCAGGGGTAACATTGACGAAGTCAACGCCGACAATGACGCGATCGCCATCTACCGGCTTCACCCGCACAATCTCAGCCTCAAGCTGCACCGTAGCGTCAAAGTCTCCGTGAATCGTCAGTTCAACCAAATCGGGCAGGTTAGGCCAAGCCTCAAGCTGCAGCCTTGCCCCACTCTCGCTGATGTCTAAAGTCTGCCCCTGAAGGGGCTGTTCACCGCCATAGATGCTTACTTGCAGCTGGCGCTGAAGCCGATGAGAGCGGCGCATCTGAGGCTGTTCTAGCGCAACCAGCAGGGCAGCCGAAACCATCACCAGATTGAAGACGCACCAGAGCGCATTGATGATGACGGCCTGCTGGGTTCCAGGACGTAGAATCAGCCAGAAGGGTACGGTCAACAGAGAGCATCCCAGCAGCGCCACGAGGACAACGGTGATCCGCGATGACTGCAGGTCGAACATGCGTTTGGTGACAGAGGTGCCTTTCTCCGTGACGTTGAAGCTGCCCAAGCTGGGGTTGATCAACGCCATCAGGGTGACAATACCGGTCCGGAACGCCAACGAGTATTCAAAGATTTCGTTCCAAAAAGAGAAGCGCACTCCCTTTTGAGCAATGAAGTTCGCGTTCATAGACAGCACAATGTGGGGCAGCGCATAGGCCAGGGTTTCAACACCTAGACCGCGAACAGGGTTTATCCCGCCCAATAGATAGAGCACTGGGGCGATGGCGTACATCAGCCGTGGAAAGCCATAGAAAAAGTGGGAAGTCGCCGACAAGTAGCACAGGCGCTGAGGCAAAGATAGCTTCCAGTTGAGGAAAGGCTTTTCCAATCGCAGAATTTGAGCCATGCCCCGCGCCCAGCGAATCTGCTGACCCACATAAGACGAGAAGGTATCTGGTGCTAGCCCAGCCACCATAATTTTGTCGTAGTAGACGGTCTCGTAGCCCAGTTTGTGCAGGCGCAGGGATGTGTGGCAATCTTCCGTCACGGTCTCCACAGCAATGCCGCCGACCTCTAGCAGATGGTCTTTACGAATAATCGCGGCAGACCCGCAAAAGAACGTGGCGTTCCAGAAGTCATTCCCCTTTTGCACCAGCTTATAGAACAGCTCGTTACCTACAGGGATATGCCCTTGGGTCAGTAGATTGCGCTCAAACGGATCTGGGTTGTAGAACCAGTGTGGCGTTTGGACTAAAGAGACCTTGGGATTGTTCAGAAAAAATCCCACCGTATGCTGCAGAATCTGCTTGCTGGGGATGTGGTCGCAGTCCAAAATTAGCACCAGCTGTCCAGGGGTACGCTGCAACGCCCTGTTGATATTACCTGCCTTCGCGTGGGTGTTGTCGGGGCGGGTCAGCATGGCGCAGCCCACCGCTTCGCACATCTGCTTTAGCTTCGTCCGTCGCTTGAGGTCTTTACGGCCATCATCTAGGACAAAGACCTGTCGCTTAGCGGTGGGATAGTCCACCGCCAGGGCGGCGATCGCCGTTCGGCGCACAATCTCCACGTCCTCGTTATAAGTGGGGATATAGATATCCACCGAGGGTAGCTCTTGTTCTGCCACATGGGCGATAGATATGGTCTGGCGATCGCGAATATGAATAGTCTGAAAGTAGCTCAGCAGTAGCGTTCCAATCGCATACAGCTCAGCGACAAAAAGCAGAATCGTAAAGATGCCGCTCAGCGCCGTGGAGAAGTTGAGCGTGTAGCTGACGCGGTAGAACAGATACCGAAATGTGGTGATGACGCTGATCCACACCAAAAATAGATGCAGATACTCACTGGCCCGCCAATGCTGCTGCCGCTGCTCTAGGGCGACCACGCCCCAGCCCAGTCCAATAAAGACAGCCGCGACCACGCCCTGCTGCCACACCCGGAGCGGTGTGACGATGAGAGGCACAGCAGCAAGTAGCGCAGCGAGCACAAGCACCACGGTTAGCCAGGGCGATCGCTTGGGCAGCAGTGCATCAAGCCAGTTAGGCAGGTTAAGCAAGCCGCGCGTCAGCGTCGACTGTGGCTTGGACGGTTGTACTGACGGTGTCATCTTGCCTCCTGGGACCGACTGATCCGATTGACGTAGAGTTGGGATATGCCATAGAGCAGCAGCGCCATAGCAACCATGCCCATGGGAATCAGCACCCAAAAGCGTTGGAGAAACAGCATCATTCCTCGCAGGGAGCTAACATCCTGTATACGCTGGTGCTCGGTCTCTTGGTCTAAGACCGTCAGCGTATAGGCTCCTGGATCGTAGGGCTGTGGAGATTCCGAAATTCGGTTGACTAAAACCGTGTCTCCCGCAATTTGCGTAAAGAGACTATCGAAGTTGAGCAGATCCTCCAGCACTGACAGCCCTGCTTCGGTATCTGCCGTCAGGGCCACGGCCATACGCGTCTCCTCTATAGAAGCCCCCTCATCCAGCACAACGGCTTTGAGAATGCCGTCATAGTTGGGCAGGCTTTGGGTCTGGCTCTCCTGCCAAAAGCGGGTTAGCCCCCCCCTGAGCTGTAGACCACCATCCTGCAGCACCTGGGGAATCGGGAACCGGTCCCGTAGACCAATACCCATCACATGGCGATCGCTGGCGGCAGCGGCAGCATTGCCCGTTGACACAAGAAGGTTGACAGCATCAGCACGGGTTATCTGCCCGAGGCGCTTGGTCAAAGCAAGCAGCGTATCAATCTCCACGGCATTGGGCGACTGGGGTAGAGCGATCGCCAGCTGGGAGAGATCCTGTGGGGCAGCCACGGGGAACCCCGCCGTCAGCAGCTTGAGATCGGGCAGTTCAAATATCGTGTCATGCTTGAGATTGAACGAGGTATCGCTGTGCAGCGTCCCCCAAAGCTGGTCATCTGTTTCAGGCCCGCAGAGCTGTGAATCCCTCGGATCGAGGATGAAGTTGACGGTGAGGACGGAGTCAGGGGTAATCAAACTTGGGGGCAGATCGAGGGTGAAAGACTTTCGCCCACCGCGCCAGTTATCCAACTTGCGAGATTCAATGGAAACACCATCGAGCTTCACCTCTACCGCTGAGGTACGCGGGTTGACCTGGCGACTATAGCTGTAGCTAAGGGTCATGGTGCTACCCCGCAAGTAGGCTTCACCGGGGGGTGCCTTGAACGGAACTTGAACGGCTGGTGGAATGGCCCCATGCACCGTAATGTCTTGCATCGACTGGTCGTCATTCAAACTCAGGTCCGACAGCTGGAACGTCTGCTGTCGAGGCAGGTATCCTGGCCAGTCTTGATCAGTGCTGACCACGGGATTGGAGACTGTGGACACCAAGAAGGTCTGCCCTGTAAGCATCTGGCGATCCGTAGGCTGGCTCAGCAGGCGAATGGCCTTTTCGACGCCAGCAGGTGCGTTGCCGGTCACAATCAAAGCGGGAACTGTCCCATCTTGAACCGTGGTCAAGATCAAAAGGCCAGCATCGTTGGGAAGCGGGGTATCGTCACCATCTAAAATTTGGTCGTCTTTGAGAGTGAACGGCAAATCGAGGTCGCCGAGCAGCGGCTGATCTTTAGGTGTGCCGATGATCAGCAGGTGATCCCCCCAGGTGAGGGCATCCACATCGTCAGCCATCTGCGTGTCGAGAGGCTGAAACTTCGCCATCCGCGCAGCGGCAACCTGAAACCGAGCTGCGGCTGTGGCCCAATCATCGGTGTAGGTCTCCGGAGCCAGATAGGATATCCGATTCGGGTCAAGGCTCAGCGGGTCAATGAATGGGTAGGGAAACTGGCTGAGATCTAGGGTGACAGCCTCTGTCTTAAAGTCAAACAGCAGCTTGGAATCGGGCAGGACTTCTGTCCAAATGGCAGGGTTAGAGGGATTTGTGCAGGTCTCAGAGGTATGCTGAACCGCCACAAGGGACAGATCGTTGTAGTCCTGAATGAGACTGGTCGGAATATCAAAAACGGCTTCGGCGATTTGACTCTCAGGGCGGTCTAAGGGAACGCTGCCGACGCTAGTGTTGTTGATCCGCAGGGTGAGATGGGAGCGATCGCCAAGCAGGGCCGGGGAATGCTGGTAGCGAACCACGGCCTTGACCGACTGAATGTCCCAGTGGCGCGGGCGGGTGAAGCCCAGCCGAGTTTCGGGATATACCCCCGCCAACCGCAGCCGGTTGCCCACAACGGGGCTGCGACTAAAATTCAAGACATATTGATAGGTCTCGTCATCAGCAGAGGACTCCGAAGAAGAATCCGGGGTTTCAGGGGCGCTAGGTTTTGGGGCCGACGATGGTTGGGGAGAGGGGGCAGGGCGCGATGGCGACGACGAGGACCGAGAGGGGGCAGGGCGCGATGGCGACGACGACCGCGACGGCGCTGATGACCGCGATGGCCTAGGCTGGGGGGGGCGAGGGCGGTAGACTGGGCGCTGACGCGGGGCCTCCGGCAGCGTAAACTGCTGAATAAGATCATTCTCTTGCTGTTCTAGGGCACTATCTTGAGCACCGACTGGCGTCGACCACAGGATGCCAGCGATCGCGAGTAGGATGGCGCTGATGACTAAAATTATCCAGCGGCGGCGCTTGGGTCTTTTATTACGACGAGACATAAACACAGGTAGGGGTAAACGGCACGTGGGCTAAGGTGCAGGACTAAGGAGCCGACAAAGCGGCCCAGACGACGTAGATTGGACGACGCTAAGGATGCAGTAACTACGAACTCATACAGGTCAGCTCAAGGAGAAGCAGGATTTTGCTGGTTACCATCTAGCCGCCAATCTAAGCTCTTGAGGTCAGACGAGGGATACAGCCCCAGCCCGATCAGATTCTGGGTGTAATAAGCCGTATCAGAGGCCCAGATTCCACGGCTGTAGGTGGGTAGAAGCGCTTGGTTGAGAATTTGCTCAGCCGTATCGGGAGAGGTCTCAGAAAAAGCGGGGTAGAGCATGCCGTATTGGGCTGGTGAGTCATATTCCACCAACGCCTCACCCTGAAGACCAATTTCTGCCGGAATACTGCCCGTCTCTTGCCACCAGTCCAGCAGAGGGGGCAAATGCTGATTTAGGTAGGCTGTTGCCCGGGGTTCGCCGGTTAAGGCTGCGTCTAGGGCAACGCGCCACCAAACTCGATAGGCATCAAAGCCATATTGGCTAACCAGCCCAGAGGATGGGGGCACCGGGCTGAAATCGCCGGTCGCCAGGTCTAGAGCCACCCAATCGCTGGGCAGCCCTATTGCCGAAATCTGGGCAGAGTCGGTCAAGATGTCATAGCTGCTATCCACTAGCGCCCCCCAATCATGGTCGGGGTCAACTTGAGCAAAGAGCCGAAAGGCGTAGGGGGCAAAATAGGAGGGATTGAGAACCACCTGACTCAGGCTAGGCTGAAAGGCTTCTTTGGGACCCGGCAGAAAAATGCGCCCCCCTCCTAACATCTGACGATTTGGAGTATCGATAGTGGAAAGTGCCCATAGATCTGCCAGCTTGTCTCGCGCTAAATCGAGGTACTGAGGCTGATTCCACATCCGCGCCGCCAAGATCAGCGCAACGCAGGCGTCTAAGTCAGCATCACTGGCAAAGTTTGCATCTATGATGCCCCACTGGTCTGCATCATCACGCCCCCATTTCCAGGCCCACAGCTGATGCTGCTGCCCTTCTTCTGTGAAAATTCCCAAGTTGCTCTCAGACCAAGACAGTACGATAGAAAACGTCGTCGGGTCATCAGCCATGACCGCTCGCAGCAGCGCATAGGCTTGCCCCTCCGATACGGTGCGATCGCCATCTTCTCGGTCAATCACCCGCCCGTCAGCTTGGATAAACCGCTGCTTATAGGCCTGCCAGCTTTCGTCAAGGCGCTGTAGCTGAGCTTCTTCGACTGCTGTCGAAGCACCGGATGAGCCAGAGTCTAAATCGGGCGGCGGGTCTGGTGGGGGACTCGGGGCACCGCAGCCAGCGACCATCGCAGCGAGTCCAAAGAGCAGTAATCGATTCATAAGCACTATGATTTCTTTGAACAAAGTCTTTGGGTCGGCGTCCTGAGGGGCGGGGCCGCCGCAATAGCACATCAGTAGGGTCTAAACACATCTAAATACATACCGCCGCCGCTCCCGTCCTGACAGAGCCGCGTTCTTCACGGCTACATCGCAAATGCCCCAGCACAACAGAGCGGCGGCGAGGGCTAACCCCACACCAGCGACCTAGAACCGCTCCCAGGGGGGCTCAATGCCGCGCTGCATCAGAAATCCTTCTCGGATACGCTGCATCTCGATCGCAACATCTGGGTCGGCAATCCCTTGAGCCGCTTGATCTGCTTGCCAATCCTCCAGCTGGCTCAGCGCCGTCAAGCGTCGTCCTTGAGCGGCATTGAGCCCCGCGAGAGATCGCCGGGCGGTGCTGTTGTTTGGATCAAGATCCAGCACTTGGCTATAAGCCCGCTGGGCCGAATCATAGCGTTGACGCTCGAACTCAACGCCACCCAGGGCCAGCAACGCGCCAACGTTGTTAGGATTGCGCTCTAAGATAGCGGCGTAGGCCACGGTCGCATCACTCAAGTCACCCAAATCCTGAGCAATTTGCCCGCGAATAAAGTAGGCATTGAGGTCGTTGGGGTTAGCGGCAATGAGCTGCTCCACCTGAGCCCGCGCAGCATCTGGATCGCGACTAGCCAGTAGCTGAATGCTGCGCACCTGCACAGGAACGTTCGCGGCATCAATGGCGAGCAGCTGGTTATATAGCCCCTCCCGCGCTGCCGATGCGGGCAGCACACCCACTAGGCTGAACAGCTCGGGCGGAGCTTCTGCCACTGTGTGGCGAGATAGCCACTGAGACAGAACTCGCTCGGCTTCTACCGCTGTAATTCGCTCGGCGCCGTAGGCGAGGCTAGCGCGGCCAAGCTGCTTTGAGTCATTCTGCGGATTGAGGGCAATAATTTGGTCATAGAGCGCGATCGCCTCATCAAATTGACGCTGCTCTGCCCGCACTGCAGCCAACCCTTGCAGGGCACCGGTCAACACAGAGGGCTGCGGTTGCTGGGCAATGACGCCTTGATAGCGAGCTGCGCTGTCCTCTAAGTTGCCTTGTCGCCGGTCAATATCTGCTAGAAGGAGATCGCCAAGGGGCTGATCTTGTCCGCTGCGGGACGCTTCGAAGACGGCAATCGCCTCACGGGCAGCGCTGTAGTTGCCTTGATCGGCAGCGATCTGCGCAATGCGATAGGAGAGGAAGGGCTCATCCATACCTGCCCGAATCAGACTTTGATAGACAGGCAACAGAGCCGGATCAGGGGACGTCAGCTGCACTAGGCGGCGGGCGATGACCTGCCGGTCACCCATAGGGGCTGCGCTTAGGATTTGGGTCAGCCGCGAGGCTAGCGCTTCGGCTGAAATTTGCTGGGTTTGCTGTTCCAGCAGCGCCTGCTGCACCTGCAGGCTGGGGTCATCAGGGTACTGCTGTCCAAGCTGGCGGTATACATCTAGGGCGACCGTCTGCTGCCCAGGGATACTGCTGAGGGCATCGGCGACTTCCCTGGCTCGGCCAGCGGTCAAGTTGGCAGGATCATTAAGGACATTGCGGTAAAGCCCCGCCGCTGCCTGCTGATAGGTGTTGTCCCCACTGTAGCGGGCGATATCCATGTAGGCGCGGGCCAAGATTAGCCGGGCGTCACCCCGCGACTGGAGCGGTGCGATCGCCCCATTTGCCAAATCAAATTGACCATTGGCGGCATAGGCTGACGCCAATGCACCTCGAAGCTGCAGCATCACCCCTGTCGCTCCTGGGCCGGAGCGACTCATCTGCAGCGATCGCTCTATGAGGCTGACCGCTTGGGCAGCTTGGCCTGTTTCTCGCAGCGCCAAACTATAGGCGATGGTCTCACCGGGGCTAAACGTTGCTCCAGTAGCCTGATAGCGTTGGAATAATGCTAAAGAATCTTGGTGCTTACCGCTGTAGGTATAGGCCTGAGCCGCGCCAATCAATGCCTCTGGCGATGGGTTACGCTCAATAACCCGTGAGTAATCTGCGATCGCAGCATCAAACTGGCCTTGATATAAGTAGAGCAGTCCGCGCTGCTGCCGACCCTGTAGATTGTCAGGATCTAGGCTGAGCAGCTGGGTGAGGGCATCAATGCCTTGAGGTTGCCACTCTGGTCGATAGGCTCCCAGTATTCCTAAGGCAAACAGGGCCAGCTGGTTTGTATTGTCAAGCGCTACAACCTGCTGGTATGCCGCAAAAGCATCGGCATCTCGACCCGCCCGGCGGTAGGCGATCGCTAGCCCGAGCTGGGCGTTGGCAGATTGCGGATTGCTCCGCAGGACGCGCTGGAAAATATCGATTGCGCCATCAACCCAACCGCGCTCTAGGTAAGTGTAGCCTTGAGCTACAGATGTGGAAACTGTCTGTGCCTGTACCGTTGCCTGTAGGGCCATGGGCAAAAGCACTAGGCCGTGACTGAGCATACTAACGCTGAGCAATGTCCCTAAAAGGGATAACCGCTTTCGGTTCGAAGGGTGAATACCTGCTGTGGGTGTCGTCATAGGGCAAATTAAAATAGGGCTGTGCTTGGGTGATATGGGCAAACTGCTGCGACTGAAACTAGGGCAAAATAACTGGGGAAGAATAACTAAGGCAGAATATTGAAATCACTTCTGAGCCGGAAGCCAACAACCGTCTCGCTGAAGTCATCACGCTGCTGCAGCGTAACGCCAGCACGGAGGTTGCGGCGAATGGGTATGTCGTAGAACAGCTCTAGCGCATCAGAATTATCAATACCGCTGTCATCACCGCCGCTCAGATTTGTGCCATAGGCCAGACCAAGGCGATCGCGATTCATAAACACATCGAGGAGATTGATGCCGCCGCTCACGGTGCTGGCATCAAAGTCAGCATCGCGATTGTTGTAGTGGCCAAAGCGAGCGAATAGCCCAAGGTTGATGTCAGGAATGAAGTACTCAGCATTGAGGCCAAAAGCCTCCTCGCGATCGCCCTCCCGAATGCCAAACTCGCCGCCGCCACGGTTCAAGCTAAAGATATCGGCAGGACCATCGTCGGTGCCAGAGTCCTGAGAGTTGACGTAGGTGCCGCGAATGATGCCATTGCCAAAACGGACGCCCAGCTCAGCTGCGACGGAGTCTAGCTCAAAGTCGCTGATGCTGCGGTCTGAAGAGAAGCCAGACACCGCAAGCCGGACATCATCCGTAACAGCCCAGTTCGCCACAATGCCCTGACGGGAGCCAATACCGCTTGTGGCTAGAGCTGGATTCGTTTGAAAGATTGGGTTAAAGAAATGGGTGACAGAGTCTTTCGCAAAACTATTGCGATCGAAATAGGAGGTGAGATCAATCTGCCCTAGGGTAAACCGCAGGTTGGGGAGAGCGGGCGGCGCTACGGTGACATAAAGCTCGTTGATGTTGACCCCCTCTAGCTGAGAGTCAACAAAAGCATCGCCCTCTGTTAGGTCAATAGAGCCTCCCACTAGGAGATAGGAGGTGATGGGGTAAATGGCGGTAAGCCTTGCCCGGGCAGACAGGTCGTCATCTTGATACAAAAACGCAGTCTGAACCTTAACGATTGGCTCAGTCAGGGCCTGGTTGGGGTCGACCAAGTCAGCAGCGCGCGTTGAGGTCGCTGGGGATGTCGTCGTAGAGGTCGCCGGGCGCTGGGCAACTGTGGCATTGACGGGGGATGTTGCCAAGGGAGCCGCCAGGGCGGACGTCGACTCCGACGCCGTGATTGGCGCGACTGCTGGTGCTACCGGTGGCACGATAGCGTCGATTTCCACTGGGGTCTGGACAGAGGAGACCTGACCAATGATTTCGATGCCGTCCCAATCAGAACGATGGGACAGCGCAGAAGGCCGATAGGTAAAGCGATCGGCTGGGGCAAATGGCTGTTGTTCTGTCGCTGCTTCTGGAACCCTAGACCCAATGGCAATGACCGGGGTCAGGGGTGGTGTCGTGATCACCTGATAAGCCGGTCGAGGTGATGTATTAGCTGTCGAGGCGATCGCGCCAGCGGGCGGGGCTGGTGTCTGCAGCGGTTCAGGCTGTAGCTGGCTTGGGGTCATCTCCGCCGTAAGGGGCTGAAACGCTAGAGGTGTGTCAAAGTCTGCCGCTGAAAGCTCGACGTCTGTTGCAAAGCTGACGCTGCGGGAGGGCTCCGGTGATTCAAGGGAGGCCGCCGCCAATACGACAGCATCACCAGGCGGCTCTAGGGTAGGCAACGTCGTCAGCGCCGGAAGGTCATCACCGCCTGCGACATCGCTGACAACTAGGTCACGGAACGCTACTGGATCACTGACGACAGGATCGTCAGCGGCGGCTAGGTTCAACGAGCTGGACTGAACGCCATTAAACTGAACGCCGTTGAGATGGGAAGAGAGCCTTGGGGCATCACTGTCGTAGTTCGCTGCACTGGCCTGCGCTGGCTCTTGAACTGCTGTTGTGAGGAGTCCCAAACCTATACAGGTAAAATAAGCGATCGAATCACTGGTACTAGAGGGGCTGGGCATCGGATTTGCTGACTCAGACGAGGTATTCAGTTTTTAATAACGGGGGTAGGCAATCATATCCGCAAAATCAACCCTGGTTTATCAAAACCTAATATGACTGACCCTGGAATTTAAAATCCAGACTGCCGAATATTTAGAGTTACCTCATCTATAAGTTGATGGCAAAATGTAGTGGGTCAATGCTTAGCAGTATCAATTAAAAGATTTTCAACCCCATGTTGCGGACTGTCCTAAGGCTGGGAATAATCCTGATGAATTCCATTCTGCTTGAGAATAGAGTTACCACAGCTCAATAGCTCGTAACCACCAGGTAGATAGATTTCGCATCAGCCCATCAGTGGGTGGCAGACAGCAGTTTTGTGCATAACAGGAAGCAGCAAAATTGCATCAGGTTAGCAATCGCCTAGCCTGCCATCGCAGTTCGAAACAGATCTTAAACATCAGCTATCTTAGTCTCGCCAATAACGAACATGGGTATAAAAGAACACGTGAGCTCCATTTTTTTTCGCCGAATTACGGGTCTACTTATTGTTGGTTTTCTGTCGCTACTGCCGCTAACTAGCTGCTCTTCAACCCCCATTTCAGCTATCTCAGATTCCGCCGCTACGCTGACAATTCGCAATGTTGAGCCCCAAGGGCAAATGGGTATGTACCTTATATCCGGTGACGCCACGTCCTTGAACGGAGCCATGGTGACGGTGTCTGCCGTGCGTAATCTCAGCGACGGTGAATCTGGTCAGGCACCAATCTATGGGCTGCTAGATCGTCAGTTTGGAGAAGTCTCTGACGGGCAATGGCAGGCAAAATTACACCTTTGGCAGCTAGAGGGAGCATCCTCCCCACAGGAAGCCTGGCAGCGGGATCAAACCATGTTTGATATGGCGCTGACGCCGGATTCTGAGGTCAGATTTATGGTGACTTTAGATCCAGTTGAGGCTAGAGAATGGCCACAGGCCATTGCTCAAGAGGGTGCTGATACCCCAGCAATGATTCAGTACACCCCAGACGGTGAGCGATATGTGATGGTCCAGGAAACTACTGCTATTCCCATTCCAACGCGTCAAGCCATCGACAGCGGTGACAGTAGCGCAGCGCGTCGTATTCGCGATGGCAATGTCGCTACGGTAGCGCCAGAGGCGACTACTGCAGCAGATTCAGAGCTATCGGGGGCCACTAGCCGGACAACGATGCCGCTGACCCCAAGCCATTACCTACAGTAGGGATGCGATCGCCACGGCACATCCCTTCACGTAGACTATAGCTACCCAATTTCCCTGTGAAGGCTAAATGAAGGTTGAGCCAAAAGCTGTAAGAGCTCCCTGGCGATCGCCGATAATTTGGTCAACCCATGGGGGAAAGCTAAAGGCAGTCGATCATCACCGCCCTTATTTTTATTTCTAAATAATAGATAACAGTAATGAATGTCACGTCAACAGAGATTCCGGACGTTCTTTTGATAGAACCGAGAATCTTCGGAGATGACCGAGGATTCTTTTTTGAAAGCTACAACATGCAGGCATTTGCCGACAAAGCAGGAGTTGATCTTCAGTTTGTTCAAGATAATCACTCTCGCTCAACTAAGAACGTGCTGCGAGGGCTACATTATCAAGTTGAGCAGGCCCAAGGGAAACTCGTCCGCGCCGTCGTCGGCTCAATCTATGATGTCGCCGTCGATATTCGCCGTAGCTCCGCCACCTACGGGCAGTGGGTCGGTCGTCTGCTGACCGCCGAGAATAAGCACCAGCTCTGGGTGCCTCCTGGATTTGCCCATGGCTTCCTAGTGGTGTCGGATGTGGCCGAGGTGCTGTACAAAGCCACGGACTTCTACGCCCCCCAGCATGAGCGCGCTATCCGCTGGGATGATCCGGGCTTGGGCATCAGCTGGCCCATCTCAGAACAGCCGTCCTTATCAAACAAAGATGCTGCCGGATCGCTGCTGCAGGACGCTGAGGTTTATTCATGAGCGGCGTATTCCTTATTGGCGCTAATGGCCAGGTGGGACAAGATCTCCGGCGAACGTTGAAAGGGGTGGGCGATGTCACTGCGGTTGGTAGACAAGAGCTGGACCTAACGGATGTTGCCAGCCTGCGGCAGCGCATTCGAGCGGCGCAGCCTGACGTCCTTGTCAACGCCGCAGCCTACACGGCCGTCGACAAGGCAGAATCAGAAGTTGAGTTGGCCAATGCCATCAATGCCATTGCTCCTGCGGTGATGGCGGAGGAAATGCAGCGGCTGGACGGATTGCTGGTTCATATCTCGACGGACTACGTTTTCGACGGAACCAACAGCACCCCTTATCGCGAAGACGATATGCCCCATCCCCTTGGGGCCTACGGTAAGTCTAAGCTGCTGGGTGAAGACGGGGTGCGTCAGTCCTGTGATAACCACATCATTTTACGAACAGCTTGGGTCTATGGCGCAAAGGGCAAAGGAAACTTTGTCAAAACGATGCTGAGGCTAGCGGCAGAGCGCGATGAGCTACGGGTTGTTGCTGACCAAATTGGCACGCCAACCTGGTCTAGTGACATTGCAGCAACCATTGCCAAACTGATCCAGCTGGAATCCTCGGAGGGCGAGGCTGAACCAGGTACCTATCATTTCACCAATAGTGGGGTCGCTAGCTGGTACGACTTCGCCGTTGCTATCTTTGAGGAGGCCAAAACCCAGGGGGCCTCGCTAAATATCAAGCGAGTTGTTCCCATCACAACAGCAGATTATCCAACGCCAACACAGCGTCCGGCCTACTCGGTCCTATCGGGCCAAAAAATAGCTGAGCTGACCGGCGTGCCTCCCCATTGGCGACACAGCCTCCGGCAGATGCTCGCAGAACTTTATACCTCATAACCTATTGTTTCTTCTATGAAAGCACTCATTCTCTCAGGCGGTAAGGGCACTCGCTTACGCCCTTTAACCTATACCGGCGCTAAACAGCTTGTCCCTGTCGCCAATAAGCCGATTCTTTGGTACGGTATTGAGTCCATCGTTGCCGCTGGCATCACCGACATCGGTATCGTGATCAGCCCTGAAACCGGAGACGAAGTCAGCAGCAAGACCGGCAGCGGCGATCGCTTCGGAGCCAAAATCACCTATATCCGCCAGGATGAGCCGGCAGGCTTGGCCCATGCCGTCAAAATCTCTCAATCTTTTTTGGGTGACGCCCCGTTTGTGATGTATCTGGGGGACAACCTCATTGAAGGAGATCTCCACAATTTCTGTGCCCGGTTTAAAGATAACCAGCTCGACGCGCTGACGCTGCTGCGCCGCGTCCCCAATCCAACGGCTTTCGGCGTGGCTGAGGTTGACGACAATGGTCGCATCCTGCGCCTAGTAGAAAAACCTAAAGTCCCCCCTTCAAACCTAGCGCTGGTGGGCGTGTATCTCTTCTCACCAGAAATTCACACCTCAATCAGCCAGATCCAGCCTTCGGCCCGGGGAGAGCTAGAAATTACCGACGCCATTCAAAACCTGATTGAGCGGCAGCGGCCTGTGGAAGCAGAAGAGCTCAAAGGCTGGTGGCTCGACACCGGAAAGAAAGACGATTTGCTAGAGGCCAACCGCATCATTCTAGACACCTGCCTGGCGTCAGATAACTTGGGCGACGTGGATGAGGCCAGTCAGGTGATTGGCCGCGTCAAAATCGGACGAAACTCCAAGCTGATCAACTGCACGGTGCGCGGTCCCGTCATCATTGGCGAAAACTGCCGCCTAGAAAACTGCTTTATCGGTCCCTACAGCAGCATCGCAGACGAGAGCTGCCTGCTCGAAGCAGATTTGGAGCACAGCGTTCTGTTACAGGGGGCCACCGTGAGCGGGATCCACCAACGCATCGTCGATAGCCTCATTGGCCAGCGGGCCAAGCTGACAGAAGCCCCCCAGAGGCCCCGTGCCTTACGCTTCATGATTGGCGACGATTCTCAAATTGAGCTGGTGTAAGGAGAGACACAATGACACAACGAACAACAAGCGCATCCCGCCGAATTCTCATCACTGGGGGCGCGGGCTTCATCGGCTCCAATTTCGTCCACCACTGGTGCCAGCATTATCCTGGCGATCGCGTTGTGGTGCTGGATGCCCTGACCTATGCCGGAAACCGAGCGACCTTGGCCGACTTAGACCACAACGACCAGGTTCGTTTCGTCCATGGCGATATTTGCGATCGCGACATGGTCGATACCCTGCTCAAAGATGAAGCCATCGACACTATTGCCCACTTTGCCGCAGAGTCCCACGTGGACCGCTCCATCATTGGTCCGGGCGCATTCGTGCAGACCAACGTCGTCGGCACCTTCACCCTGCTGGAAGCTTTTCGTCAGTATTGGCTCGCCAACGGCAAGTCTGAGGACTATCGCTTCTTGCATGTCTCCACCGATGAGGTCTATGGATCTCTCGGTCCTGATGACCCAGCGTTCACTGAAACCACGCCATACACCCCCAACAGCCCCTACTCCGCATCTAAAGCGGGCAGTGACCATCTCGTGCGGGCCTACTACCACACCTATCAGATGCCCACTCTGATCACCAACTGCTCTAACAACTACGGCCCCTACCACTACCCCGAAAAGCTGATTCCCTTGATGTGTATCAACATCCTATTGGGCAAGCCCTTGCCAGTATATGGCGACGGGCAAAACGTGCGGGACTGGCTCTATGTTGGGGACCACTGCAGCGCCCTCGACACCGTCATTCACAAGGGTAAGCCAGGAGAAACTTACAACGTAGGCGGCAACAACGAGGTCAAAAACATTGATCTCGTTCACAAACTCTGTGAGCTGATGGATGAGCTGGCCCCTAGCCTACCCGTGAGCCCGTCCAAGGAGTTGATTACCTTTGTTAAGGATCGCCCTGGGCACGACCGCCGCTACGCCATCGACGCCACCAAAATCGAAACGGAACTGGGGTGGACCCCCCAAGAGACGGTAGACAATGGACTACGCCGCACCATCGAGTGGTACCTCAGCCACGAGAGCTGGTGGAAGCCGCTGCTTTCAGATGAGTATCGAGCCTATTACGACAAGGTGTACGTCAGCGCTTAGGCCCTAGAGGTCAGTTGCCCTGAGCGATCGGGCAACTGCAACATGTCGATACGCCGCTGAAGTTATGAGCTAGCCGGGGGATCTACTCCCCCGGCTAGTTTTGTGATGCTGCTAATGGGCAATTTTGAATCTGACTGCCGTGATTTTCTTCAGCTTGATATAGATCGACAGCGCATATAGAAAAATCGTCACGCCGACAATTTCAAAGGTTTCCTCTAGGGTTGTTACCAGTGAGTAGGCGAGGTTGACCTGGGGTGACGCTTCTGCCAACACTTGAGAACCAGAATTGCTGTGGATAAGCGCGGTCACCATTTCTAGACCGATTGCGCCTGATAGAAAAAGACCGCCCGCCAGGATAACTAGGATTTTGACTTGCTTAGGCAGCTGAAATATAAATTTGGCATATAGAAGTGCTAGCAGAGCAACGGCGGGAATCGCGACAATTACCCAGGTGTAATAAAATATCCCTGACGTATTGACATAGGACTGGGAAAGCCGCGCTACGGATTCGCGGAAGGTGGCAATTTCGTCGATAGAAATATATAGAAATAGCAGCGATAAGCCCAGCCAATGCCGGGAGAAGGTCTCCTCATTTTTTCTGGCTCTCAGCCCTATCAACAACAGTAATGCGGCACAGATGAGCAGCTGAAATGAGGAGTACCAGGTTGGCAGACTTTCCTCTGCGCCTAGGTTAAATCGCATCATCAAAAAATCAATATTTTTATCTGAGAAATAGGTCAATAGGTTGCTTAAGATCCCGGCGATCGCCAGGCCAATATCTATTCCTAGCAGCAGCGTGAGAAATCGCTTGGGAGAAATTTCTACAGTTTGTACAATCGAATCTTGCATTTTTCAGGACGTCCTTCTAGGGCCAAAAAGCTCAATTTTGGGGCATGCTGGCCTTGCCGCTGCGGTAGCGCTCCCGAACCTCGTACATCTTCAGGGCCAAAAGAGAGCAGAGAATCTGTAAGAGGCATGGCTTCGAGGCAAGGGGGCATGTCTTAACTTTCCCTTAATCCTAAGCCGACCTCTATACCGATGGCGGTAAATATGCCCCAAGTCTGGGTTTAAATTAATCTGACGTTAAGATTCGGTTAAGCTGCGAGAAATCGCCAGGGTTAGGACAGCTCCGTCTGCCGGTCCTCCCTCAAGCTTCCTCAAGCTTCCTCAAGCTTCAAATACGAAGAAGAAGAATAGCGCCCCATGACCGCCGCTGAATTAGAATTTACGCTACCAGTAGCGCAGTCTCACCTCTTCTCCGCTAGAATTGGTCTGTAGATAGAGGAAAGGCCATGGGTCAGGTGGCGCTGCAGAATCAGGTGACGACCGACGTAGAGCGTCAAGCCAATGGGCGCACAGCGAGGTCGCAGAATAACTACCAGCAAAATCCAGAACCAAACCCAGAAACAGTGGTTCAGCTGCAGCTCGGTTCTACCGACCCCAGCCAACAAGATAATGGCACCCAGGTAGCGTCAGTCCTCGGCAACCAGCCCGCGCAATCCTCCCAGGAGCTGCCCTGGCAATCTGTTATGGAGCAGGTGCTGACATCCACCGATCTAGACCAGCTGATTATCCGTCTGCAGACTAGTGCGTCATTCACTCGATCTATTACCCAGCAGCTCTTTCGGCAGCTAGTGAATGCCTATCGTCAGCAAATTGCGATCGCCGTAGCCGCTGATGGGCTGAGCGCCGTTGACTTGAATCAGCCCCACTTTCATCTCCAGACCAGCAGCACAGCAAACGCGCCACCGGGGAGCAGCGCCAAGAGCCAGCAGCTCGACATCGTGATCGATGCCGCCGCCGTACAAGATTATCTCTGCAGCGCTTTGGCCAACTTCTTCGAGCATTCTCGGTTCAGACAGGCTTTCAAGTGCTTCATTGCCAGTCATCTGGTGGCCTGGGTCGTAGATGAGGTGGACCTGTCGGCGCTGGATGGGGAGACGGCTGCGATCGCAATCCAACACTATCTCAGACAGCATACTGATGGCCTGTCGGACAAAATTGAGCGGCTAGGCCATATCTATAGTGTGGACATCACCCAGATGGTGATCGACAGCCTCAATCTGCAGCAATGCTCGCTGACGCGACTAGAAGCCCTGATGGGCTTGAGGGCCCGCCCTGAGATCACCCTGGACAATGCCCTAGACCTGCCTAGCGTTGCCCCTATTCCCACCTCCATTCCCATCGCCAGCAGTATTCGCGCCCAGTTGCGCCCGGACCTGTGGCGGCGAGACAGCGATTTGGCGGTGTTTCAGTATCGCAGCAAAGCCAATCCTGCCAACTACATCGAGCATTACATCACTGACCCTGACGATATTGCCCTACTGCCCTGGGAGGCTGCCGAGCAAATCATCAACAAGTTTGGCTTTGACACTGTCAAGCTACAGATGATTTTTGCCGCCCGTGCCATGGACCAGGACGAACCCTGGAACAGCACCTTTTGCCTCAGGGCCACGGATATCGTGCAGCTATTGGGATGGGATCGCAACCACAACACCAGCCTACCCGAGAAGCGAAATACCATTGCCAGTGCGGCCCATGCGCTCTCTTGCCTATTGGTCAAATCGGTATGGATTGAGGGACGGGGCAAGCGGCGGATAGATGCCAGCACCCCGGTGGGCCGCATGTGGGATGTCTTGGTAGATCCCCATGGGCAGATCGATTGGGTGACGGGTAAAATTGAGCGCCCAGATGAGGTCTATGTCACCGTCACGCCGGGGCTATGGACCAAGCATTTTCTCAACCGGGCAGGACATAACGCGAAAGCAGCACTGCACCAGTTTGGCTATTTGGCCCGAGATATTCTGCAAATCGATCCCTATCACCATGAAATGGCCTTGCGGTTGGCGATCCAGCTGACCCTAGACGCGCGGGTGCGGGTACACAATCAAAATCCCTATAACTATCAAGTTGTGGCGCTGCTAAAAGAGGTGATGCCCGCCGCCGAGATCAGCCGGGCCTTGGCGGATAAGTACAAAGCCCGAGATCTAAAAAATCGCTGGAACCGGGCCCTGACCCTGCTCGTCAGCCTTGGCTGGCAGATTGAATACGATCTGCATACCTACCCCGCCTGGCTACAGCCAAATAGCACAGCCTCCCGTCCCTCCGACTGGCGGCGAATCAAAATCATTGAGCGGCTCCTGCAGGCCCACCTTGTGATCCGCCCCCCTCAGCCCATTCCCCAGCTTCTAGCCCAGGTCAAATCTCCGCCTCAGCGTCTCAGAGGCCGCACGCGATCGCTACAGACTGGTCAGTCCAATGGAAACCAACGGGCTCGGCGAGCTCAAACTGCCCCACCCCGAGATGTTACGGGAGATGAGGTGCGGGAAGGCCGCAAGGCGCGGGGCTGGAGTCGTAAGGAGCTAGGCGGCTTTTTGGGGGTGAGCGCTGACTATGTTGGCAAGCTAGAACGGGGCGATCGCGTTGTTACATCACCGTTGAGCAAGCGGCTATGTAAGCTATTGAGTTTGCCGTAAGAGCCATGGGGCTTACAGCTATGGCAATTGTTCTGAATACATCTGATGATTGCGCACCCTGCCGCCGATGAAGCATCGCGCCCTAAGCCAAAACCGTCATCCCAAACGCAATAAATTCATTGGCGCTGGATGTTTCTTCACGCAACCCGTCGTGATATCCGTCGGGGCATAGGAAAGAAGCTGTAGTCGTCCCTCCTGCCTCCTAGAGCAGCGTCCCTCCCTATGATTCTCTACGGCACTCCCGCCCGTGATACATTACTTGGCACACCTCTGGCCGATGAACTGTACGGCCTTGGCAGCGATGACTACCTCCAGGCCATGGCTGGAGATGACCTTGTCTATAGTGGCGAGGGCGATGATACCGCCGAAGGCGGCGACGGCAACGACACCCTGTTTGGTGAGGCGGGAGACGACGTCTTGAAGGGCGGTGCCGGAAACGATAGCCTTCATGGCAGCGTTGGGGCCGATACTCTGCTGGGCAACGAAGGCTCCGATCGGCTCTTTGGCGAAGCGGGCCGCGATCGCCTCTATGGTGGACCAGGACGTGATGTCCTGTTGGGAGGCACCGAGGCCGACCAGCTAGCCGGAGGCCAAGGCGATGACCAGATCAACGGCGGTAGCGGTAGCGACAGCCTTGCAGGCAACGACGGCAACGATGCCCTGTTTGGCGGTGAGGGCAACGACCACATCTATGGCGGCAGCGGCGTTGACGAACTTCAGGGAGAAGCGGGGAACGATGTGATGTCGGGCGGGGATGGGGATGACCTGCTGCTAGGGGGTGAGGGCAACGACCGCCTAGGGGGCGATGGGGGACGCGATCGCCTGTTCGGTGAAGCGGGGGCAGATGCTCTCTTTGGGGGCTCGGGCAACGATCGGCTCTATGGCGGTAATGATGACGATACCCTGCAGGGAGGCGGGGGAGACGATAGGCTGTTCGGCGAAGGGGGGCGCGATCGCCTCGCGGGGGGTTCAGGCAACGACGCCCTATATGGTGGCGAAGGAGCCGATATCCTTGCCGGAGGTGAGGGCACCGATCGGCTTTACGCTGAGGCGGGCAACGACATCCTCGCTGGTGGTGGCGGCAATGATGCCCTTTACAGCGGAGAAGGCGACGATGGCCTCAGCGGCGGCAGCGGGGATGATCGCCTCTATGGGGAGGCAGGGAACGACCAGCTGCAGGGCGGTAGTGGCAATGATGCCCTCTATGGCGGAGCCGGAGCCAATCGACTTGTGGGCGGGACAGGGAACGACATCTATTGGGTGGGCTACGGCAACGATACCCTTGTTGAAGCGGAGAACCAGGGGCGAGACATTGTTGCTAGCCTAGGAAGCTGGCGACTGGAGGCCAATATAGAAGAGTTGATTCTGCAAGGGGACACCAGCGCCAACGGGCTGGGCAACCGCCTCAACAACCGGCTGATCGGCAACAGTGCCGCCAACAGCTTGCGGGGCGGCGCAGGCCACGATCGTCTCGTGGGTCAGGGGGGGCGTGACACCCTACTGGGCGGGGCCGGAAACGACCGGCTTACCGGGGGGGCAGGCAACGATATCCTCAGCGGCGGTGGCGGCAGCGATCGCATGATCTTCGAAAGCGAGACCCCGTTCAGCCGCCAAAGTCTAGGGGTAGACCAAATTAAGGGCTTTTCTCAGCGGCGAGACAAAATCATCCTCAGCAAGACAACGTTTACCGTTCTAGAAAGCCGGCGCGGGCGGGGATTCAGTCAAGACAACGACTTTGCTGTAGTTCGGGGCCGGCGGGCAGCTGCGAGTAGCAGTGCTGCCATTGTCTACGACGCGGGGAGCGGGAGCCTGTTCTATAACAACAATGGGACCAACGCAGGCTTTGGCGACGGAGGGCGCTTTGCCCGCCTCGACGCGGCCCCCAGTCTAGAGGCGCAAAACTTTATGGTGCAATCTTGAGGCTTCTGTCGGGCTTATCGCCGGGTCAGCACTTGCCAGCCAATAAACACCATAAAGCCGACGTAGCCTAAAACAGCCAGCCAGTCTAGCCAGGCATTGGGATTGTACAAAAGGGAATCGCTCACTGGGTTAGGGTCCGCCCGAGAAGCGGAGCAGCAACAGCATCTCAGTGCCTCTAGTATCGGCTAAACTTCGCCTGTCCCTCAACCGTTTTGGCGATCGCGCATATTGCCTCTGTCCTGCTGCTGAGGACAGCAGTTTTGGCTCAATGCGTGACGTTTCATCGATGGTAGGGCGCGCAATTATCCCAATGCATCGGGACAATTGCCATGGATGAGCAGACAAATCCAAAAAACCGGCGTTAGAATCGTAACGGATAATTAAGTACTGATGTCAAGACCATCGGCATCGACAACTGGGGCGCTCGGCGTGCCCTAGCATTGAGACCAATCCAATACACACCACACCGGATACAGTCTGATGACGAATATCACGTATGCCTACAGCACGGAGCAAACCTCTGCATGGCTCCGCGGACTGTCAACCATTGCCTGGGCCGACGGGCATTTTGATGAGGAAGAGCAAGCCGTTATCTTGTCTTTGGCTCAAACCGAGATCGCCCCAAGGGCAAACCCTGAAACCCTGGAATCTATTGATGCTCAATCCCTGGCCGAGGCGATTGGTCCCGACAGCACTATGGCCGAAAACTTTATGCGAACTGCCGTTATGGTGGCGATCGCAGACGGTATTTACTCACCGGCAGAGGACAAGATCTTGCAGCAGTTTTGCGACGCCATGAATCAGTCCCACGACGTTCTCGATCACCTTCGCACAACGCTCCCCGCAGAGACTAGCGCCTCCGATGGCTCGCTTAACCTCAAACCCCTCCGGCCTGTGCGAGACTGGCTCGACCAGCTCGATATTGAAAGCCCAGGCGTTGCGCGGTTCCTATGCAAGATGATTCCCCCCCAATGTCCGTTTGAGCGAGATATCACACTCTTCGGACGTAAGCTGGTCCATGTTCCCCCCATGTGTAAGCTCAACCCCCTGTACGAGCAGCTAGTGGGTCTGCGATTTCGGGCTTTGTCTTACCTTGCAGATGACTGCGGCGAGGACGTCAGTCAATATTGCTGACATTGCTGACCTGGCTACAGCTCCAGCCCACTGGCGAGCAGCCCGCTAAGGAAACGGCAGCAGTTGGTGATACCCGGAGCCCGCGGGTCCGTTCGCTTTGGCGTCCATTTCCTGCTCCTGCAGCAAAACCCCAGTTTCAGTAGACCATACGCGAACGAGAGCGCGGTCTGACGTCAGGGGGGTGACCGCTGCCAAAGCGCTGCCGTCCGGGCTGAACGCTAGATTGGACACAGATGACTGCTTTGTGAAGCGGGCCGGGGAGCGCGCTATGAGGCTGTAGGTTGGCGAGGACATACGCCGTTGGGGTGGCTTTTGGGACAGTCGCCATAAGCGAATGGTTCCATCTGCGCTAGCGATCGCGATCTGATTGGCCTCAGCCGCAGCTTGAACTTCCCCCCCACCTTGATCAGGACTGTCGGAGGGGCTGGCTGTATCTGCTGAAGCAGCAGTCCCAACTGCCATCGCAGCAGCCTGCTGTCCCTGCCCCTCAAGAGCCGGATGCCCATGCAGCCTGAAATATTGAGTGCCCCCTGCCATCAGCGCCATGATCACCAAGCTAGGGAGAGCAAACTGCAGCTGTCGGCGCTCCCAGCGCGATCGCTTTGCCACCGCACGGCTGACCGCTACATACTGCCGCACGACAAGAGCTGGCCGGTAATTTGTCTGCCGTAGAAAAGTTTCAGCAGACTGCAAATGGCGACCCTGCAGAAGGTACTCTGCCGACTTAGGCTGACCCATACAGTGCCACTCTATGGTGGCATCTTCCAGCCGCCGCTGCTGCTTGAGCTGATCACGGTGTCTTGTCAGCCAGTCTTGTAGCCATGGCCAGCGGCGTATCAGCACGTCGTGGGCCACATCTAGGGTCTCGCCACTGCCAATAGCCGCATCACATCGCACGGCGTCTCTGCCAAGTTGACTGTGATCCGACACTGCCAAGGCCGGACACCCCGTGACAACAAGCGACTTGTTGACTAAAACTTCTAGGGTTTCTTTGAGCACCTGGGTAGAGGGGGAAAGCTGAAACAACGTAGATTTCAGCACTCGGCGGCGCGTATCCTCTGTTCCGTTGCCTAACTGGGTCAGGGCCAAGAAAATTTGCACTGCTGCAGCTTGGTGCAAGGGCGACAGCGCATCAATGACGCGGGAGGCGTGGGCCTGAAAAATTCCGTGGACCCCGCCCAGTGAGGTATACATCCCTTGAGTCACCCTGTTGTGTTGGCGCTGCTTCCACAGCTGCTGCAATATCCCTTGAAGTAGGGCCAGCTCCCCTGGCGTTCCCGCAATATCAAACAGCAAAGCATAGACCAGGCAAGGATCGCAATGTAAATCAACCTGCTGAGCCGGCTTGAGGATTGCCCCCTTCAGCTGCTCATAGGTAAGGGGAGGTATCTGCAGCAGTCCCGATGGCATCACTGCCGCTAGTGCGGTATTGCGCAGGCAAGGGTCGAGAAAGTCAGCCCGTAACCCGATGACAACGCGGAAGCAGTCATGGGCTTCTCGCAGGGCGTAGGCGATCGCTTCAATCAGATCTTGGCCCTTACTCTGACGATGGGAGTTATGGCGCTCTATAGCGTGGCCCTGGGTAAACAGATCTTCAAACTGGTCGATAACTAAAACAAAGCGCGGCCTAGGCCCGAGCCCAGTAGCACTATCCATGAGTACGTTGCCACGCAGCAGCTGAGTCAGCCCAGGGCCACCATCCTGCAAAAAAGTTTCGGCTCGTCGCAGCTGCTCCGCCCGCTCTAGGCCAGCACTATCAACGTCAACAAACGCTGCAGCAAGCTGCTTTAGGGGGCAATCCCCAGGCCGCATCAGCCGTACTCGCCAGCTGTCGCTCCCCGGAAAGGCTTGTCCCTGGCGCATCTGCGCTATAAATCCAGCCCGCAGCAGCGATGACTTGCCACAGCCCGACGGCCCCACGACTGTAACGCAGGGATGGGCTATCACTTGGTCAACTAGCTGACGGGTTAGGGCCTCCCGTCCAAAGAAAACATCAGCATGATCGACATCGAATGGCGCGAGGCCAGGATAGGGGCAGCGCTCTGATCTGTGATCCGGCTGAGGGGGAAGCTGAATCCCGCTAGAGGTCAAAACAATTTCGCCGCCTGAGTTCTCGAACAAAGGCTGCTGAATCTGCTGGCCCATTGCTCCGCTAACACGGCTGGTCAGACCGTAGTTCGTGACACGGCCCGTGCTGCTGGTTCGCGGATCGAGGCCGTCTAGTACGGCTTGGGTCAAAACGCTGTGGCGCCCTCTAATGGATTCGTAGGCGAATTCATACTCGCGACAGGCAACCATAAACATGCGGTCAGTGCCCGACCTCGCTCCTGGATCCCCATCTAAGAAGGTGAGCAGCTCACCGCTGTGACAACAGTCCAAAATCACTATCCGCTGGCGCACCGGGCTCTCCTGCAGCAGCCGTCGCAGCCAAAATAGGGATAGGCCTGGTATCCCGACATCCGGCTGTGACTCGGATAGGGCCAAATAGCCATCACGAATTCCTGCATTCCGCTGGATACCATGCCCCGAAAAATAGAACAACGCAGTGTGAGGACTATTGGCCCCACTGGGCTTGAACAATCGAATCAATGCGGCTTCTAGCTCCGCCACGCTCACCGGGGTTTTGCGTGCGACAGCGGGGCGTTCACCACGAATGACTTCGGGCAATCGCTGAACGCGAAAGCTGCCGTACTTCTCTAAAAGACAAGCGATCGCGTCGGCATCATTTGCCGGTGTCTTTAGCTCAGGCAGATGGGCATAGGTGTTGATTCCAACGGTGAGAGCATCCCTCATTTCGACGTAATCCTACAGGCAATGGGGCAATCAATATGGGTGGGCAACAGTCATGGCGGGCCACAGGCTACTCCCGCTGGAGCAACCTGCAGTGGAATAAAAGTAATATTTGGTTTGGGCGTTTAAGACGGAAAGAACATCTATAGAGACGCTATCAGCGGCATCTCTCAGTAGAGATCAGGGCATATCACGGGGATACGGTAATAAAAGTGATGCTGATAAAAGCACCCTGACCGAGGCATGTGACCGAGGCATGTGACCGAGATCGTCATCAGAATTAACTACCACAGGGCTTTTTTTAGGCGCAGTAGCTATTTATCAGGCAAAATTCAAGCCTCAAGTCATTTAACAGCTAAACTGATTGCTGAAATTAGCATTCCTTTTTAGGTAAACTGTTTCTTCATTTAGACCATATCCAAGCTGTGAGGGGTTTGCAAAGGGGGTGAAACCCAATTTAGGGGTGACCCATCCCAGGTCAAATCAATTCGATATATAGATTTTCTAGTCAAATAATCGGGCTTTTGCCGACACCCACACCAAATCTACGTACAAATGCCGTTGAATTGAGGCCACTGCGCTAGATTCAAGATACTCTGACGAGATATTTTCGAATACCTTGTCACATTAAAGACATGCTCTAGCGAGAAGGAATGAAAAATAATTTCGACAGCTTTACGGGACAAATGGGACAAATGCGGCAATACTCTGCTCTAGGGGCCGTCTTTTGGTCATCGTCATCACCATTCACCACTACTGTCCGCACAGCAGCAGTTTTCACACCGCTAGGCAGGGTAGCCGACGTTGTAGCCAACTCTAGAACTGAACCAGAGCTAAAATAAAGACGTTGCATTTGATGGTCGCCAGGCGACCCACTGCCTATCGAAACGATTTACGGACAGATTCGGGGGCTAAAGCCCAGTCAACTTAAGCAGCTTCGGCGACTGTATCACCAGCGGCT
>JGI12210J13797_10026012_pt1 | contig 32140 bp, 24 predicted proteins | sample ElkSlonscriptome_3_FD_13797 | JGI IMG/M metagenome (IMG submission 13797) | reverse complement strand
TTCCACGCCGAGCGTTCTGCATCGAACGTTCGGCGTTTCTTCGAAGAGCAAGCTCTCGCCCTCGCTCGAGGATCGCTCAGCCCTGCGCGCTCAGCCCCACCGCGAGCGAGGCGTCGTCGATCTCGAACGTCTCGTCGCCCTCGCGGCCGTCGTGCACCGTGAGCGTCGCGGCGAGCGTCTCGCCGCGGATCATCTCGGCCAGCCGCTCGTCGCTCGCGGCCGCGGCCAGCTCGCCGCTGCACCCCAGGCGCAGGTCGATCCGGTCGCTGACCTCCAGCCCCTTGGCCTTGCGCACGTTCTGCACGCGATTGATGATCTCGCGCGCCAGCCCCTCGCGGCGCAGCGCGTCGGTGAGGGTGGTGTCGAGCACCACGGTGATCCCCTCGGCCGCCTCGGACGCCTGCTCGCCGGCCGTCTCCCGCACCACGAGCACGTCGCCCTCGCCCAGGGTCTCGCCGCCGACCTCGACCGAGCCGGTGTCGAGGTAGGCCCGGATCGTCGCCCCGTCCAGCTGGGCCACCGCGGCGGCCACCGCCTTCATCCGCTTGCCCAGCCGCCGGCCCAGCGCCTTGAAGTTGGCCTTGGCGCTCAGCGTCACCAGCCCGCCGTCGTCCTCGCGCACCTCGAGGCGCTTCACGTTCAGCTCGGCGAGCAGGTCGTCGCCGCCCGCCTCCACCGCCCGGCGCACCGCGGCGTCGGGGCTGGCCACCGTCAGCGCGGCCAGCGGGCGGCGCACGGCCAGCTTCTCGCGCTCGCGGATCACCATGCCCAGCGCGGCCACCTCGCGCACCGCGGCCACGTCGCGCTCGAGCGCCTCGTCGCGCTGGGCCGGGTCGACCTCGGGGTACGCCCGCAGGTGCACGCTGTCGCCCGGCTTCGCCAGGCCGGTGTCGACCCACAGCCGCTGGAACATCCACTCCGAGAAGAACGGGAGCACCGGAGCGATCGCGTGGGTGATGGTCGACAGCGCGGTGAAGAGGGTCTGGTAGGCGCTGCGCTTGTCGGCCGGGTCGCCCTCGTCCTTGCCCCGCCAGTATCGCCGCCGCCCGCGGCGGATGTACCAGTTGTTGAGGTCGTCGCAGATCTGGTGGAACGCGGGCACCACGTTCGACAGCGCATACGCGTCCAGCTCGGCCCGCATCTGGCCCACGAAGGCCTGCAGCCGGCTTGAGATCCACCGGTCGAGCACCGGAGCGTCGGCCGGCCGGGGCGCGGCGAGCGACTCGGCCGCGGGCGACCAGCCGTCGGCCTGGGCGTACGTGGCCAGGAAGTTGTACGCGTTCCACAGCGGCAGCACGATCTTGCGGACCGTCTCCCGCACCCCTCGCTTGGCGAAGCGCATGGGCTCGGCCCGCACCGCGGCGCTGTCGATGAGGTAGGCCCGCAGCGCGTCGGCCCCGTACTCGTCGATGATCTCCGAGGGGTCGGGGTAGTTCTTGAGCCGCTTGGACATCTTCTTGCCGTCCTCGGCCAGCACCAGGCCATTGACGATCACGTGCTTGAACGCGGCCCGGTCGAACAGCGCGGTAGACAGCACGTGCAGCGTGTAGAACCAGCCCCGGGTCTGGTCCAGCCCCTCGGCGATGAAGTCGGCCGGCAGCTCGTTCTCCACGTACTGCTTCTTGGCCTCGTCGAACGGGTAGTGGTTCTGCGCGTAGGGCATGCTGCCCGACTCGAACCAGCAATCGAACACCTCCTTCACCCGCCGCATGGTGCCGCCCTCGGTCTTGGTCGAGGGGAAGGTGATGGGGTCGATGTTCTCGCGGTGCAGGTCGGTGACCGACCCGGCCGGCAGCCCCGCGAGCTGCTCGAGCTGGGCGATCGAGCCGATGCACACCATGTCGGAGGGGTCCTCGTCGCAGCGCCAGATGGGCAGCGGCGTGCCCCAGAACCGGCTGCGGGCCAGGTTCCAGTCGCGGGCCGCGGCCAGCCAGTTGCCGAAGCGACCCGTGCCCACGTGCTCGGGCACCCAGTGGATCGTCTCGTTGTGCGCCACGAGGCGCTCGCGCATCGGCTCGACCGCCATGAACCAAGTGGACAGCGCCATGTAGAGCAGCGGCGTGTCGGTGCGGTAGCAGTGGGGGTAGGGATGGACCAGGGTGTCGTGGTCCACGACCTTCCCCTCCGCCTTCAGCCGCGCGATGATCGGCTTGTCGGCGTCCTTGGCGAACAGCCCGGCGAACTCGCCCACGCTGTCGTCGAACACCCCCGAAAGCCCCATGGGGCGCACCATGGGCAGGCCCTCGCGCTGGCCCACCTGGTAGTCGTCTTCGCCGAACGCCGGCGCCTGGTGGACGATGCCGGTGCCGCTGTCGACCGTGACGTACTCGGCGGCCACCACCCGGAAGGCCTCGCGCGAGCCGTCGTCGCGCTCGCGGTGGTGGGCGAAGAACGGCAGCAGCGGGGCGTAGGGCCGGCCCACCAGGTCGCGCCCCGGCATCCGGGCCAGCTCCTCGGTCTCGCCCACCCGGCCGCGCGCCTGGTAGTCGGCCAGCCGCCCCGGCTCGAGGTATGCGATCTCGTTCGTGTCGACGACGCGGACCTTCACGTAGGTCACGTCGGGGTGCACGGCCAGCGCGAGGTTGCTGGGCAGGGTCCACGGGGTGGTGGTCCAGGCCCACAGCGCCGCCGCCTCCTCGTCCTCGAGCGCGAAGCGGACGGTGAGGCTGGGGTCGGCGACCCGCTTGTGCCCCTCCTTGCGGGTGTCGGGATCCTTCTCCTGGGGCCCCTGGGCCACCTCGAAGTTGGACAGCGGCGTACCCAGCGCGGGCGAGACCGGCTGGACCCGGAAGCCCTCATAGATCAGCCCCTCATCCCAAAGCCGTCGAAACACCCACCAGACCGTCTCCATGAAGGAGGGGTCCATGGTCTTGTAGTCGTTTTCGAAGTCGACCCACCGCCCGGTGCGGCGGACCATCGTCTCCCACTCCTGGGTGAAGCGGAGCACGCCGGCCCGGCACGCGGCGTTGAAGCGGTCGATGCCGTAGGCCTCGATCTCCGCCTGGCCGTGCACGCCCAGCTCGTTCTCCACCAGGCTCTCGATGGGCAGCCCGTGGCAGTCCCAGCCGAAGCGACGCTCCACTGCGAAACCGCACATGGACTGGTAGCGCGGCACGATGTCCTTGATCGTGCCGGGCAGCAGGTGCCCGTAATGGGGCAAACCGGTGGCGAAGGGCGGCCCGTCGTTGAACACGAACGAGGGGCGGTCGCTCTGTCCCCGGGCGGCGCGGGCACCTTCTCGCAGCGATCGGGCCTCCACCTCGTGCTCGGCCCACAGGCTCGCGATGCCCTCCTCCAGGCCCGGGAGGTCGAATCGTGCGGGTGGCGCCTTCAGGGTGGACTGGGAACTGGACATGGGGTGGGGCGACTCCTGGGGCTCCGACATCTCGCGCCTCGGCACGGCGGTCAAGACCCCCGCCCGACGCGCCGTCCATCCCCCGTGGTTTGCGGGTGGTGGGGGCCCAGGGGTATGCTGCCGATAGCTTGGACCACGGAGAAGCCATGAAGCGCCACACCCCACTGGCCATGACCACGATCGCCCTGGCCCTCTCGGCGGGCCTCACGGGTTGCACCGAAGCTCCCCCCACCGGTGGCGACCGCCAGCCCTTCCGCGATGGATGGGAGGTCGCGGCCGACCAGGCCTTCATCCACACCGGCGAGGACGGATCCGCCCAGATCTTCACGGTGACGATCGGCGGGCGCGAGAGCAACGACAACTTCGCCAACCGCGGCGACGTGATCGTCAACTTCGACGGCCCCGCCGACCGCATCCTCATCGAGCTGCGTCGCTTCACCAGCAACGTCAGCGAGGAGGCCGCCAAGAAAGACTTCGACGCGCTGTCGCTGTGGGCGTTCACCTCCTCGCTGGGTCAGCCCCAGGCTCAAGACGCCGAGGACGATTGCGTCGCCAGCGGGTGGCAGAATGACTGCCAGGTTCGGGTCTACTTCGATGGCATGACCCAGCTGGCGCGCGCGGGGGCCGACATCCGGGTCACCCTGCCGCCCGACTACCGGGGCCGGCTCAACGTCGTCACTCAGGACAACCTCGAAGACGAGGAGTACCTCAACCGGGGTGACGTGTGCGTGAGCAACCTGTTCGCCAGCGCCGACATCGAGACCGAGAGCGGCAACGTGTGGGTCTCGCTCAACCCCGACGCCTACCCGGCGCCCAAGTGCTCGCCCGCGCAGATCGACGCGTGCGAGAACTGGACGGTCGAGGACGAGACGGGCGCGGAGGTGCCGGCGCCGTGGGCTCCCGAGTGCGATTGCATCGCGGTGGGCGGCGGCGAGTTCGGCCTGCTGTCGATCGACAACCGGGAGAACAGCGCCTCGGACATCGTGGTCGACGTGCCGGCGGGGCTGTGGACCTCGATCAACGCTCAGAACAAGGGCGACAGCCAGGAGGTGGCGGGCGAGCACTGCGAGGCCATCGTCACCGTGCCCAACGCCGAGGTGGACGAAACCGGCAACGACTTCCCCTGGCAGGCCAAGTACAACGCCAACTTCCCGGGGGCGCCAGCCATCAAGGGCGCGGGCTTCTCCATCCAGGCCTCGTCCAACTCCTGCGGCCCGGTGGCCCACACCGAGTCCCCGTCGGAGTTCGTCGGCGAGGGCAACGGCGACGACCAGGAGTCCTCCGAGCGCGGCAACATCGAGATCTGCACCGACTGCATCGTGCAGACCTGCAACGAGCTGATCCCGTAGCAGAGCGCGGCGGCAGCGGGCTCCGAGCCGAGCACGCACGTACACACGCCAGCACGAACGCAAAGAAGGATCCCTCCGCTTTGGGGGGGTCCTTCTTTCTTGGTTCGTTCCCCGACCACGTGGGGATCGAAGGGAGGATCTGCGTGCACCGAGCCGGACGCGAGTGCGTGAGTGGGTGGGAGCTGGCTCAGAGGTTGCGAAGCACGGGCGCGCGCGGCGGGGGCCAGGTGAGCGGGTGCGTCACATCGGTGTCGAGCTCCCCATGCGGGGGACCGAGCATGTCAACGAGATCGGCGAGCAGCGAGCGAGCGAAGCGGCAGTGGTCGGGTTGCTGCGCCGGGAAGGTCCAGTGCAGTTGCTCGAGCGCGTCGACCCCATGCTCGGACTCGCGGTACCGACCGTCCGTGAGATAGATGAGGTAGCGCTTGGGGTGATCACGGCGATCGCTCTTGCACCAACGTGAGCCGGGATCGTCGGGAGCCGCGAGATACTCGGGATCTTCGACCGTGAAGGCTTCGACGTCGCGCCGCGGATCGAAGCGGCTCGAGCGAGCCGCTTCGGGCGCAGTCGCCCGTGCGAAGGCACCGGGGTCGGCGAAGGACGCGCGCCATCTCAGGCCGGGTCGTCGGATGGGTCGCTGCCGAACTCGAGGTGGGCCTGCGCTCGGTAGGCAAGCGTCGTCATCGCGCCGAGCGTAGTCCCTCGCTCGAAGGGTGTCTACGCAGCGAGCCGCGAGCCGCTACATCCCCAGCCGGGCCTGCTCGACCAGCGCCCGTGCCTCCACGGTGCGCATCCAGTCGCTCACGAAGTCGGCCAGCCAGGCCGCCGCCGGGCCCTGGAAGCTCTCGGGCAGCCGCCCCACGAGATCGGGCAGCAGGTACATCCACATCCGATAGCTCTCGTGGACGATCACCGGCACCTCCGTCTGCGACGCCGACGTGGGCACCACCATGTCGAGGTAGGACTGCCGCACGTTGTTGCCGCCGTCGAGCGCCTCGATGATGAGGGGGAACAGCGCGGCGACCATCGACGTGGCTTGCTTCGCCCCCAGGAGCGTCATGATCGGCTGGGTGACCTGGTGGGCCTCGAGCCGCTCGGCCACGCGCCTGGCGACGTCGTCGGGTCGCGTGCGCAGCATGTCGATGAGCGCAGAGCGAAAGATGAGAGCAGCCACCACCGAGAGCCTACCAGGGAATGGAAGCGCCGGTCCCGGCGAGGAGAGCGGAGCGGAGGACGCGTGCGCGGCGAGGGACGCGAGCGCGGCGAGAGCCGACGCCCTCGCCGGTCATGCACCCTCCGGCGGCACGCATGCCTTGCCCGCGTCGGGCCCCACGTAGTCGACGTTGGACGAGCAGTTGGCCTCTTGGTCGGGGCTGCGGTGGAGGTTGCACTCGGCCTTGTCCACGCACAGCCGAAAGCAGTAGTTCACGCCGTCGTCGTGGGCCACGCACGCCGAGCCCTCGGGGCAGTCGACGTGGGCCGTGCAATCGACCACGCCGCAGTACCCGCCCTTGAAGGTGGTCAGGCACTGGAGATCGAAGGGCTCGCCGCCGGTGTCGGGCTCGAACAGGCAGTCGTCGTCGACGTCGCACTGCGCCGCCACCCCCACCATGTCGGCCTCGTTGCCCGCGGGCTCCTCCACGTGACACGCCCCGGTGGCGGTGAGGGCGACGAGGAGCGAGGAGGCGAGGCCGAGCGGCGTGAGGCGAGGCAGAACGAGCATCTGCGCCCTTGGACCACGCCCATGTCGCTCGTTCCAACATCGTCTCGCGTGTGCCAGGCTGTCGGGCGCCCGTGCATCGCTCCATGCTCTTCGCCCCGACTCGCCGGCTGGCGCTGGCCGTGCTCCCCGCCGTACTCCCCGCCATACTGGGGTCGTCCGCGTGCCGCACGGCCGCGCCCGCGCCGGCCGCGGTCTCCCGCGCCCCGTCCACCGAGGCGGGCGAGACCCGCGGGCCCCCGACCGAGCCGGGCTGGCAGACCCTCGCGCAGGAGGACGGCATCACGGTGTCCTCTCGACCCAGCGAGCACAGCCCGCTGCCGGTCTTTCGCGGGGTGGGCCTGGTGAACGCCCCGCTGCCGACGGTGCTGGCGGTCGTCGCCGACGCGGCCCGCCACCAGGAGTGGGTCTTCTCCTGCTCCGACTCGGGGATGGTCCAGCGCCGCGGCCCGGCGTCGGGCATCGTCTACAACCGCACCGCCACGCCCTGGCCCGTGCCCGACCGCGACGTGGTGCTCGACATCGAGGTCGATGTGGGGGCGGGCGAGCGGGAGGTCAGGGTGCGCTTCTCGGCCACCGAGCACCCCGACCGGCCCCCCGTGGACGGCGTGGTCCGCATGACCTACCTCGTGGGCCACTACCACCTGTGGGCCGAGGGCGAGGGCCGCACGCGCGTGGAGTACCAGGTCGACAGCGACCCCGGCGGCAGCCTGCCCACGTGGCTGGCCACCCGCGGTACCCGGGAGATGCCGCTCCAGACGCTGCTGGGCCTGCGGGCTCAGCTCGAGCGCACCCAGGGCCAGTACACCGAGCAGGTCGAGGCGATCCGCGAGCAGATCCGCGCGCGTTGAGCTCGTGAACCCCCTCCCCGCCGCCCCCCGCTGCCGTCGCCGACGGCCGCCCTTCGGGCCGAGATTTCCGCGTGGCTCGACGCTCGATCCATTCCGATCAGCCTGCGGTCTCGCGCCTTGGTCGCGAACGCTGAGAGCCTACGCACTCACGCCGCCACCAGAAGGTCGGTGCTCGCCGGAAATGTCCAGGGATCGAGCGTCCAACCTTCCGACATGGTTCGGTCGTCCAGGGCAGGATCCCTCATCACTCACGTAACGATGGTCGTCTGCGCGCTGGCGCTGATGGCGTGCAATGGAGATCAGACCGGGGACACCCGCGGTGACGGCGACGGGCCGTTCCCCGGGCTGGATTCCGGCACCGACGGCGGCTCGACGAGCGGCGGCTCGACCACCGAGCCCGCCGACGGCGCGTCCGAGACGACCCCGGGGGAGACCGAGACCGACGCGGACATCGTCTCCATCGAGATCGTGCCGAACGCGCCGATGCTGGAGGTGCTCGACGGCGTGCTGCCCCCCGCGCTCCAGCTGCAGGCGATCGGGACCACGGCCGAGGGCGATCAGGTGCCGCTCGAGGGCCAGTGGGACATCGACCGGCTCGACGTGGCCAGCGTGGACACGTTCAGCGGCGAGCTGAACGCCTCGGGCCTCGCGGGCGGCGTGGCCACGGTGGTCTTCACCGGGGCGGCGGGCGTGGCCGACACCCCGGTGACGGTGAAGCTGCACATCACCGACGACGGCGGCGTGGACGACTCGATCAAGCAGATGTTCGAGGGCGCGGGGCAGCCCGACCCCACGCTCACCCTGCTGTATCCCTACGACGAGACCGTGTTTCCGCGCGATCTCGCCGGCCCGGTCGTGCAGTGGAACGGGGGCACGGCCGCCGACGTCTACTACGTCCACCTGGACTCGCCGACCTTCGAGTACGAGGCGTGGCGGGTGGGGCTGGACCCGGGCCGCTTCGAATTCCCCGTGGCGCCCACCGACGTATGGAAGACCCTCACCGCCTCGGTGGTGGCCGACGACATCGGCGTGGAGCTGCAGCGCTACGACGGCACCACGGCGTACCAGCCGGTGACCTCGAGCTGGCACATCGCCGACGCCGATCTCATCGGCACGATCTACTACTGGGAGGTCAACAACGGCAGCGTGGTGCGGCTGAAGGTGGGCGACCCCGCCCCCGAGCCGTTCCTCGAGTCCCCTCCCGGGGTCACGTGCATCGCCTGCCACAGCGTGTCGGCCGACGGCAGCACCCTGGTGGCCTCGTTCCACGGCGGCTACAGCCCCTGGGGCACGTTCGACGCGGCCACCGGCTCGTCGCTGTTCGCCACCGACACCACCTCGGGCTTCCAGGCGATCTCGCCCGAGGGCGACTACGTGGTGTGGGGCCAGACCAGCGGCGTGGCCAACCTCAGCACCTTCGACAGCATCGACGTGCTGGCCAGCCTGCCCATGTCTGGCGGGGGCTTCCCCGCGTTCCCGGCCTGGTCGCCCGACGGCACCAAGCTGGCCTACACCGTGCGCACCGACGGCAACTGGCTGGACTTCAACAACGCCTCGCTGTGGGTGAGCGACGTGGATCTGGTCACGCCCGGGTTCGCCAACGACCATCAGCTGGTGGCGGCCACGCCCGCCCGCACCGCGGTCACCTACCCCACCTGGAGCCCCGACTCCCAGTGGCTGGCGTACGGGATGGCCACCCAGGCGCGCACCCGCGAGGCCCAGGGCGAGCTGGGGCTGAGCAACCTCGACGGCAGCCACCAGGTGGGCCTGGACCGGGCGTGCGGGGTGGGCTCGCTGGCCCCCGACCAGAGCTCGGCCTGCTACGAGCCCACCTTCATGCCCGAGTCGCGCGGCGGCTACTTCTGGCTGGTGTTCGTGTCGGAGCGGACCTACGGCAACACCCTGCTGGACACCGCCCCCACCACGCGCCGCAAGCAGCTGTGGATCACCGCGATCGAGGATCCGCCCCCGCCCGGCGGCCAAGACCCCAGCCGCCCCGCGTTCTGGCTGCCGGGGCAGGAGACCAACAACCACAACATGCGCGGGGCGTGGACGCTCGAGCCGCCCGACATCGCGGGCTAGCGGGACACCCTCAGCTCGCGAGGGCGCGAGCCGATGAGCAGCGCGGCGCGAGACCCTCGGGCCACGCTCTTGCTTCGGGGGCGCCCGCCGCCTCACACGGGCCGCCTCACACGGGGCGGGGCTCGGGCAGGCCGGGGGGCAGGCGCTCGACCAGCAAGGCGCCCCGGACGTGACGCACCGGCTCGGGGATGGTGCCGGGCCGGCCGCCGATCTGCACGACCTGGCCCTCGTGGCGGTGCGCTCGTCGGGCCGCCTCGAGCAGCTGGCCCTCGTGCTCGCACGCCACCACCACCATCATCGGGCCCACCAGCGGCAGGTCGGGCACGGGCCACGACACCACGTACAGGGCGGGCGCGAGATAGCACGCGGGGTCACCGGTGCGCTCCAGCACGCCCCCGGGGCACCACGCGCGCACGTCGGCGTGGGTCCGCCAGCGCTCGTTGATCTCGACGAAGCGCTCGCGCACGGCCGGCGACACGGGGCCGGCGAACGAGTCGGGGTCGGAGGCGGGGCCCACGTTCACGCCCACCCACAGCCGCCGCATGTGGCGGGCGAGCAGGTCGAGGTCGCCCGCCGCGTAGGCGTGCTTCACCCCGCGCGGGTCCAGCCCGGAGCGCCGCAGCCCGGTGCGCGCCAGCACGTAGGCGGCCAGCTCGCGGTCGGCGTCGGCGTCGATCACCGCCACCCGCGGCCCGGGAGACTCCACCCCGCCGTCGACGAACGAGGCCTCGGTGTCGTCGTCGTCGTCGGCGTCGGCGTCGTCGTCGTCGGCCACCTCGAGCGCCCCGGGGACGAATTGGCTGGCCAGGCCGCGCAGCAGGTCGGCCGCGGCCGTGCACGCGCCCTCCTCGAGCTGAAGCCGCACCCGCCGGCCCCGACGCAGCCAGCCCCACACCACGTCGATGGACTCCAGCGGCTGCGAGCGCCGCTCGATCACCCGCACCGGCTTGCCCGGGCGCAGCGGCGGGCGCGAGTGCTGGAGCCGGGCCACGCGCTGCTGGACCTGGCCCACCAGCTGCTCGCGATCCCACGCCACCAGCCGCAGCTGCCGGGCCAGCGAGTCGACCAGGGCGTCGGCGTAGAGGGTGAGCCGCTCGTTCAGCTCGGGCCCCAGCGCGCGCGCTTGGGCGGCGATCCCTTCGGGCCGCGGCTCCACCCGGTTCAGCCCACCATGAGGATCACGCCCACCGTCACGCCCACGCCGATCGCGATGCCGGCGATCACCGCCACCGCCACCGTGTTGCCGCGGGTCGGCTCGAGGTCGTCGTCGATCCCGGGCGTCTCGATGTTGGCGGACTGCGACTGCTGCACCAGCTCCACCTCTTGGTGGCGGGGCGGCACCTGGCCGTCCATGCGCTTGGAGATCTCCCCCAGCGTCTCGACCAGCTCGTCGAAGGTGGGGCGGATGTCCGGGCGCCGGCTCATCATGCGGCGGCAGAGATCGGACAGGTCCTCGTCGAAGCCCTGGATCTCGAGCTTGAGCTGCGGGCGCTCGGCCTTGAGGTGGCGGCGCACCACGGCGGTGTAGTGGTCGTCTTGGCCGCCCTTGCGGAACGGCGGGTGGCCGCTGCACATGTGGAACAGCGAGCAGCCCAGCGCGTACACGTCGGCGCGGGCGTCGACCTCCTCGCCCATGGCCTGCTCGGGCGCGAGGTAGTCGGGCGTGCCCACGAACACCCCGGTGGCGGTGATCGACAGGTCTTCTTGGAGCGCCTTGGCCAGCCCGAAGTCGGTGACCTTCACCGCGCCCTGCGTGGTGACCACCAGGTTCGACGGCTTCACGTCGCGGTGCACCACGCCCGCGCGCTGGGCCTGGGCCAGGCCGATGGCCGCCTGCCGGATCGACTCGGCTGCGTCGCCCGCCCGCATGGGGCCGCGCTTCTTGATCGCCGCGCCGAGGTCCTCGCCGTCGAGGAACTCCATCGCGAGGAACGGCCGCCGCTCGTGCTCGCCGATCGCGTAGATCTGCACGATGTTCGGGTGGTTCATCGCCGCGAGGGCTCGACCCTCGCGGAGGAACCGCTCCTTGAACTCTCGCGACTCGCGGTGTCGCGCGCCGAGGATCTTCAGCGCAACGCGTCGGCCGAGACTCTGGTCGCGGCCTTCATAGACCTCGCCCATCGCTCCCTTACCGAGGAGTCCGACGACCTCGAAATGGCCGATGACTTCCGGCGCTTCCGGCATGGGGCCGCACGTTAACACGGACGCAGGTCGCGCGGCCATGGAACACGCACCGGAACTGCACTTCGTGCAAAATCGAGTCAAATACCCGTGATTACGGCTGAATCAGCGGTCGAAGGCCGGATTCTCGAAACGCGTATGCTCACCCCGGAACACCAGGTGGACGGTGCCGGTGGGCCCGTTGCGCTGCTTGCCGATGATCACCTCGGCGTCGCGCTCCACCTTGGCCCGTTCCTGCTCGTCGGTGATGTAGCGGGCCTCGCGGTAGATGAACATGATGACGTCGGCATCCTGCTCGATGGCGCCCGATTCGCGCAGATCGGAGAGCTGGGGGCGGTGGTCGGAGCGGCTGTCGACCCCGCGGTTGAGCTGGGACAGGGCCAGCACGGGCAGCTCCAGCTCCTTGGCGATGGCCTTGAGCCCGCGTGAGATCTCGCTGATCTCCTGCTCGCGGGAGTCGTAGCGGCCCTTGCCCCCGCGGCAGAGCTGGAGATAGTCGACCACGATGAGCCCCAGGGGCTTGCGCTTGCCCGAGTCCTCGTCGTGGGGGGGGAACAGCGAGCGGTCCTGCCGGAAGCGGCGGGCCCGCGCCCGGATCTCGAGGATGGTGGGGGCGCCGCTGTCGTCGATGAACAGGGGGGCCTTGTGGAGGCGGTCGGCCGCTTGCACCAGCTCGCGGAACTCCTGCTCGACCATGCGGCCCGAGCGGAGCTTGTTGGCGTCGACCCGGGCCTCGCTACAGAGGATGCGCTCGATGAGCTGGCCGGCGCTCATCTCGAGGCTGAACACCAGGGTGGGGTAGCGGGGAGGGCGCTCCGCCTCGGGGAGGTGCTGGTGCTTGGGCTCGGTGATGCAGGCGTGCTGGGCCAGGTTCAGCGCCAGGGCCGTCTTGCCCATGGAGGGGCGGGCGGCCAGGATGATGAGATCCGAGGGCTGCAGCCCGCCGGTCATCTCGTCGAGCTTGGCGAAGGTGGTGGGCACCCCGGTGATGGGGTTCTTGAGCTTGGCCCGCTCGGTGATGTTCTCGAACACCCCGTGGATGAGGTCCTTGGCCGAGCGGTAGCCGCCGGTGCGGCCGGCCTGGTTGACCTCGAGCAGGCGGCGTTCGGCCCCGTCGATGAACTCGTTGACGTCTTCGACCCCTTCGCGCCCCTCCTCGGCGATGTCCTGGGCGGTCTGCACCAGCCGGCGGATCGACGCGGTCTGCCGGACCAGCTCGGCGTGGTGGGCCACGTGGTGGCTGCTGGCGTAGCGATCGGCCAGCTTGCCCAGGCCCTCCAGCCCGCCCACCAGGCCCAGCTCGTCGGTGGCGCGCAGCTGGTGTTCGAGGGTGATCGGGTCCAGGGGCTGGCCGCGGTCGGCCAGCTTGGTCATCGCCTTGAACACCGACTTGTACGCGGGGACGTAGAACGCCTCCTCGTCGATCACGGTGATGACGTCGTTGAGGGCCTCGTTGCGCAGCAAGATGCCGGCGAGGACGGCGGCCTCGGCTTCCTTGTTGTGGGGCAGCGGTCGTGCCATGGGGGGACCGAGGATGATAGTGCCCTCGGGGTTGTGCGGGGGGCGCGAGCCAGGGCTTCCCTCACCGTCGCGTCTCGTGAAATTTCGCCGGTGCGAGGCGCTCGTGGCACGCTGATGGAGACCATGTCCTGGCGCACGCGGATCCTGGCCCTCCGGTTGGCGGTGGGCCTGGCCACCCTCGGCCCGACCCCGGTGCTCGCGGCACCGAAGGGCGGGCGCGGAGACGAGGAGGGCGACGGAACGTCGGCGGAGCCGGTGGGCGCCGGGGTGCCGGCGGCCGCGCGGGGCTCGGCGGGGCTGAGCACGCGACGAGATCGCCCGTGGGTGCAGCGCTGGGCGCCCGAGCGGGGAATGATCGAGCTGGGGCTGTTCGGCGGGGTGCTCGTGCCCGCGCGCGACCTCGAGCTGTTCGAGCCGCGCCTCACCCTGCCCGACCAGGGGTTCTTGCCGCTGGCCTCCGTCGCGGCCGACGTGGGGCTGCGCGCGGGCTACTTCCCCTTGCGCTTCCTCGGCATCGAGGCCGAGGGCGTCTACGTGCCCACCACCACGCTCGAGGCGGGGCACCGGGTGGGGCTGTGGTCGGTGCGAGGGCACGTGGTGGGGCAGCTTCCGGTGTCGAGCATCGCGCCGTTCGTGCTGGTCGGGGCGGGCGCGCTGGGGCTGCACAGCCCGCCGGTGGTGCTCGGCGACGACGTCGATCCGTCCTTTCACCTCGGCATCGGCACCAAGGTGTTCATCGATCGGCGGATCATGGCGCGGCTGGACCTGCGCGACGTGATCAGCCCCCGCCGGGGCGCCGACGCGGGGGCGACCAATTCGCTCGAGGTGCTGCTGGGGCTGTCGGTCACCCTGGGGCGCGAGCGCGACCACGAGGCCCCGCCGCCCGCGCCCGCGCCCGCGCCCGCGCCCGCGGCCGACGGGGACGGCGACGGGTTCCTCGATGCCGAGGACCGCTGCCCGGTGCAGCCCGGCGTCGCGCCCGATGGCTGCCCGCCCCCGGCCGACGGTGACGGTGACGGGTTCCTCGACGACGTGGACGCGTGCCCCGACCGGGCCGGCATCGAGCCCGACGGCTGCCCCGATCTCGACGCCGACGGCGATGGCATCGACGTGCCGACCGACGCGTGCCCCGACCAGCCCGAGACCCGCAACGGCTTCGAGGACGCCGACGGCTGTCCCGACGATCTGCCCGACGAGGTCCGAGGCTTCACCGGCGCGATCGAGGGCGTGAACTTCGAAACGGGCAAGGCCACGCTCGAGGCCTCCTCGCACGCCGTGCTCGACGCGGCGGTGAAGGTGCTCACCGATTTCCCCAGCGTGCGGGTGGAGGTGAGCGGCCACACCGACAACCGCGGCAGCCGGGAGATCAACATGGCGCTCTCGAACGAGCGCGCCCAGACCGTCGCGACGTACCTGCAGGAGCATGGGATCGACGCGTCGCGGATCACCACCCGCGGAGCCGGGCCCGACGAGCCGATCGACAGCAACGCGAGCCGCTCGGGTCGGGCGAACAACCGGCGGATCGAGTTCCGGGTCTTGCAGTGATGGGTGGGTGCCTTCGAGCCAGTTGACGAGGGGCCGAGTCCTGCGGCCTACTCGAGGGGACCGTTCATGCTGTTCCGCGTCGAAGAACTCGGGCCGATCCGAGAGGCCGAGATCGATCTCGACCAGCCGCTCATCGTGCTGGCGGGACCGAACAACTCGGGGAAGACGTACCTGGCGTGGGTGATCTACTCGTTGGCACATTCGTACGTGCGCGCGACTCGAGCACCGTCTGCGCTAAACAAGGGGGCGCGACGGGTTGTCGACGAGGACGGCGGAGGTCGTGTAGTGGAGACGGCCTCCGAGTTGACCGCAGAGTTCTTGAGTGCCTTGTCCGAGACCGTTCAGCACAACCTCCCCGATCATTTCGCGGCCCCGAGCGAACGCTTCGAGGCCACGAAGCTCACTCTCACGAGCGAGCGTGGCCTGCGCTGGTCGGGAAGAGGCGGGGGGTTCTATGCGGGTAAGAAGGAGGCTTCGGTGCGGGCTGAAGGGGATGGACCCCTCGTCGTCGAATTTTCTTCGATGGAGTCCTCTGGCTCACTCAAAGAGCTCACACAAGCTCAGCGTGAGCAGACAGCTACGGACATTGTGCGTCTCGCGGTGGTCATGCTCGATAGCCCGATGGTGGAGGAGGTCGATGCGCTTCCGGTCGAGCGGCTCGCCATCAACCTCTTTGCGCGAGAGATTGCGGCCAACCGTACCGAGCTGGTCGATCGGTTGCTTAGTCGCCAGACGACGGCTGCCGACGGGGGTGCTCCGGCGGGGTACGGGGCGTTCTTGCAGCGCCACGCGGGCACCTACCCCCTGGTCATTCGTAATGCGCTCCAGGCCGCGATCCGTCGAGCCGATCGCCCCGATCGCGGGCCCCTGGCCGATCTCGCCGATGCGCTCGAGCAGGGGGTGCTCGGCGGAGCGGTCCACGTCTCCGAGGACGAGCTCGAGTTCCACCCCCAGGGGGCCGGGAGCGTCGCGCTTCGGCTCCACGAGACCGCCTCGGTGGTCAAGTCGCTGGCCAGCCTCGTGCTCTACCTTCGCTACGAGGCCGAGCCGGGTCGTCGGCTCATCATCGACGAGCCCGAGCTGAACCTCCACCCCGACAACCAACGCCGCGTTGCTCGCATCCTCGCGCGGGGAGTCAACCGTGGGCTCCGGGTCGTCATGAGCACGCACAGCGACTACCTGATCCGCGAACTCAACAACCTGGTCATGCTCGGGCAGGATTCCGAGCCATCCCGGGCGCTGAGGGCCGAGCTCGGCTACGACGAATCCGAGACCCTCCAGGCCGAGCAGATCGGCGCCTATCTGGTCAACGACGGCCAGTGCCGGCGCCTGCCCGTCTCCGAGACCGGCTTCGAGGTCTCTACCATCGAAGACGAGATCCACCGGCTCAACCGGGACTCTCAGCTCATCTACCAGCGCTTGTTCTGCGAGTGATGCGAACCGTCCTCCAAGCCCTGCGCGAGTCCATCGAGCCGCGGGTGATCCAGACCGGTCCCCTCGAGCTGAGCGAGTCGGAGTCGAGCAGCACCTGCCCGATGACCAAGCTGGAGCGGGCCGGTCAGGCGATCGCGCTGCGCTTCGACGATTGGCGCTACAAGGACCACGTCACGATCCCCACCAATCGCTGGCTCTTTCCGCTGTTCGATGTCTCTCAGGGCCGGGCCCCGATGTGTCGAAGCTGCGACTACGTCGTCTTCCACACGCTCCCCCGCCGTCCCGATGTCTTGTTCGTGCTGCTGTTCGAACTCAAGTCGAAGAGCGGCCGGGGAGCCCGGGTGCAGCTGCGCAACGGCAAGCTCATCGCCGACTACATCCTGTCAGTGATCCGCCTGCACGGCGAGGTCTCCCGCTGGCCCGCCGAGATCTGCTTCCGGGGGATCGTACTGGCCCCAGACGCCCGGAACACGCGCGGCGGCATGCGGGCACCGGCCCGGGCCGACTACATCACCGACGATCGGCTCCGACCCGATCTGTGGGTGACCTCGCAGCGGCCCGGCTCGAGCTTCTCGATCGAGTTCTTCTGCGCGTAGCCGCGGCGGGTGCGAAGGCGGAGGGCGGGCCGGGATCGACCCGGCCGCACCCCGCCCGCGTCACGCCCCGAGGGCGTGACTGCGTGGCCGCCCGGGGCTCACTCCGGGGTCATGCACTGGGTGCTCTCGCCGTCGCAGACGAGGCCCTCGCAGCAGTCGAGCACCATGCACGACTCACCCGGCTCGGCGCACAGGATCATCTCGGCGCACGCGGCGGGCAGCCTGGCCTCGCTCGTGCCCTACTGCTTGGTCAGCGAGCGCACCGTGCTCCAGTAGCCACCTTGACCGGAGTTGCCCGCGCGCACGCGCCAGTAGTAGGTGCCGGGGTTCAGGGCCACCGCGCGGGACGTCGACGAATTCGCGGTGTTGTAGGTGCACGTGTTGCTGCAGGACTCGGCGGTGAACGCACTGCTGGTGCTGATCTGCAGGCGGTAGAGGTTGGCGCCCGGCTGGGCGGCCCACGAGAAGTTCACCGGGTTGGCGTTGGTCACCGTGCCGGAGACGGGGCCGGTCTGTGTGACCGCCTTGAAGCCGCTATAGCCATAGGTCAGCGGGTCGCGGGTGGTGGCCGTGTTGTTGTTGCTGAGGCTGGCCATCGTGCTGTTCTGACCGGTGCGGATCTCGATGTGCAGGTGCGCGCCGCCGTTGACCGAGCAGCCGCCGCCCACGACATCGCTGGCCTTGCCCACCGCGGTGCCGATGCTGATCGCCGAGCCCACCGCGGGCGCGCTCAGCTGGGTCATGTGCGCGAGGATCACGGTGTTGGACCCGTCGAAGATCGCCACCTTCCCGCAGGAGGTGGTGTTGGCGAGGACGGTGCCCGTGACCGGCGAGTACACGGTCGTGACCCCGTTGCCGGTGCCGCCGAAGTCCATGCCGTTGTGACCGCCGACGATGGGGTTGTGCGTGCTGGTGACCGTATAGTTGCCATTCATCAGCAGCTGGCTCAGCTCGGAGTTGGTGAGCGCCTGGAGGTCGACCTCGTCGGTCAAGCCGATCGGCTCGCTCGCGTCGGGGTCGTAGGGATCGCTCTGGGCGTCGTCGAGGTCGGCGTCGTCGAGGTCGGCGTCGTCGAGGTCGGCGTCGTCGGATGCGGCCTCATCGGATGCGTCGTCGTCGAATTCCGCGTCGTCGGACTCGGCGTCGAGCCCCTCGGGAGCCGTACAGGCCGATGAGCCGAGGCCCAAGAGCATCAGGGCCGAAGCGGTGGAGACATAGCGAGCGAAGAGAGTGTGACAGTGCGAAGTGTTGGTGTTCAAGGACGTCGCGGAGCGTGGTGCTGCCGCCCGATCTCTTGGAGCCACGCCGATGTTCCTTGGGTGCAGCAATCGAGCGGGCCCGTCGTGCTTGGCGAGGCGCGAGCTTCGTGGGATGAACCTCCCTCACCCGTGCTCGCCCCGCTCGCGCTCGTGCTGCTCTCGTCGAGCCCCGCCGGCCCTTCGCTGCGCTGGGAGGCCCCCGCGGGGTGCCCGGATCGAGCGTACGTGTGGAGCCGCGCCCGTCGGCTGATCGGCACCCGCGAGCCGAGCGGGCCGATGGAGGGAGAAGCGATCGTGCGCCGCACGCTCGACGGGCTGACGCTCACGGTCGATGTCTGGACCCCCTCCGGCCGCAGCCACAAGGTGGTCGAGGCCGACGAGTGCCGCGTGCTGGCCGAGGTCACGGCGCTGATGGTGGCGCTGGCGCTCGAGCCCACCCGTGTCGTCGCGGCAATCCCGGTGGCTGCTGCCCCGCCGGGGCTCGTGCCCGCTCCGCAGGCCCCGGAGGTCATCGAGCCGGCGCCGGTCGTCTCGCCAGCTGTCCCGCCGGTCGTCCCGCCGGCCGCGTCGCTCGACCGGCCGAATTCCGCAGATCCCGGCGAGCCGAGCGTGTCCCGCCGCGACGCCGATCCGCGCCGAGCCGAGGCCGCCAACGCTGCGGCGGACGACCGTGCTCGTGCCCCTCGTGGGGTAGAAGGCCTGCTCGGGGCCTCGTTCGCCGTGGGGCGCGGGCTCGTGCCGGGGTTCGACGGCCGGCTCGCGGCGGGGGCCGGCGTGCAATCGCGGAGGGTTCGCGCGGAGCTGATCGCCTTCCACGTGCTCGCCCAGCGGGCGCGATACGACGACCTGCCCGGGGTGGGCGCGAGCGTGGCCGCGTGGGGAGCCTCGGCCCGGCTGGGTCCTCGGTGGTCGCGCTCGGCGGTCGCCGCCCACCTGCTGGCCGATGTCGGGATCGCCGCCGTGGTCGCGGAGGGCTTCGGTGTGACCGTCCCGGATCGCGCCGCCGACACGTGGATCGCCCTGGGCCTCGTCCCCGGGGTGCGCTGGCGGCCGACACCGCGCGCCAGCCTGGGCCTCGACGTGGAGGGACAGGTGGCGGTTCGGCGCCCGGCGTTCGTCCTCGATGCGCTGGATCCCCTCCACCGTGCCGCCCGGATCGCGGCGAGGGTGGCGGTGGTGGTGGAAATTCGCCTCGGTCGCACGAATGGTTGACCAGATGCGGGCGACCGCGCCCCAGCGCGCCCTCGACTTCCATGCCTTCGCACCGCGGGACGAGCCCGTGGCCGAGCGACCCATCGCACTGCGCTTCGGCTCCGTGCACGAGAACCTGGTTGAGAGGCCCTCGCGTCCGCGGGTAGCATGAGTGGCCTCGTCACGAGGCATCGACGCTCGAACCCACGCTCGCGGAGTCGCACCCATGGCCGACGAGACCTACTTCTTTCCCGTGACCGTCCCGTACCAGGGCCCTGGCCCCGACCAGAGCTTCGGCCCTCGCAGCACGGGCGAGGATCACAAGGGCCTGGATTTCACGCCACCTCGCCGGATCCGGGGCGACGGCGAGGTCTTCCCCATCCTCGCCCATCGCGGCGGTGTGGTGACCCTCGCCCAGCACGACACGCGGTACGGGGCCGTGTTCATCCGGCACGACGACGGCACCCAGGCGAGGTATCTGCACAACGCCACCGTGAGCGTCGTCGAGGACGCCATCGTCGTCGCCGGGCAGCAGATCGCCACGATGGGCGGCCGAGGGCCGCAGGGCTCCGATCAGTTCGTTACACACCTGCACTTCGAGCTGCTCGACGCGGCGGGCAACCACGTGGATCCCGGGCCGAGCCTGCTCGATGCGTTCAACAACCCGCTGTCCACCCTGCAGGTCGTCTCGCACCCCGACCACGGGTCCCCGGCCAGCGAGGGCCCCGGGCTCTAGCGCTAGACCTAGACCTTCATGATGTTGAAGGGCCCAGGCAACGTCCGGTCGTGCCGTTCCTCGACTTCGCACCCGAGCTGCGCCGGATCCCGTCCGTTCGACTATGGCGCCCAGACGTAGCCGGCCACGCCTTCGTACGTGTATCCGACGCTGAGTGCATAGTCGCGCTCGGGCGCGCTGGTCGTGTATAGGTGATCACCGAACGCCCCAGAGTAGAGGCGGTACAAGGCGGTCGTCCCCGCCACGCCGGGGCCGGTGCGAATGAACCCCAGCGTCCCTTCGACCGTGCTGCCCTCGCAGGTGGGGCTCTGGGTGTAGAAGTGCTTGCCGTTGGCCTTGAAGCACCTGTAGAAGGGCGTACGACCAGATCCTCCATCTTCTTCGAGGTAGAAGGAGTTGGAGGATTCCAAGGCGAAGCCGCAGCACTGAGCCTCGTGCACGTTGGTGGTGTAGAAGTGCTCGTGAGATGCGGGGTTGTACGATCGATGGATTCCTCGCAGCCTCGAGCCGTTCGCGTACAGCTCGTTCACCGCGGTGAAGTCGTCGATGGAGAACACCCCCATGCTCCCTCCATTGTAGCATGAGTTCATCAACGAGCCGTTGAAGACCGCTCCGGTCGGTGTGCCTGGGACATGGACGGCTCCATAGCCACCTCCCCCCTCGTTGCCCCCCGTGCCGCAGCTGATCGAGCGGTCGAAGTAGTCCGTATGTCGGAAACCCACGCAGTGGCCGAGTTCGTGCGTGATCACATGAGTCGTGACTGCGACGCCATAGTTGGCCATACCCGAGCCGATCTGGATGCTACCGTAGGGCAGCCCTCCAGAGGGAAAACCAGCCGAGCCGCCGCTGCCGCCCACCACGGATCCCACGATCTCCGCGCTGCAGCCCGCATTCGAGCCAGTGGTGCGCACCATCGTGAATGAGAGGTCGAGGTCGTTGAAGTTCGCGATGGCGTTGTCCAACCCAGTGCTCAGTGTGCCGGCGAACGCGGAGCCATCCACGCAGATGACGCTGACCCAAGGAGCGACGAGATTGAAGGTGCGATATTGGCGGAAGTCGGTGATGCCGTCATCTTGCGATCCCAACATCTCTCGTGATGCCTCGAGGCTGACCTCGGCGTCGCCACCCACGAGGACCGTGCCATCCTCGCGAACCTCGATCTCCTCGGGTGGATATCCGGCCATCATGAGGTTGTCGACGATCTCGTCGGTGCGTTCGTCGTACGCATCGACCGAGTCCTCGCCTTCTACTGAGCACCCCGTGAGCATCAGGGTGAGCACCGTGACTCTTGCTCGATTGGACATGTGGATCCTGTTCGTTTCGTCCGAAGCTTCCGCATCCTCTCATCTGGGAGCGATCGCCGGACGACCAATACTCTGCTCCATTCGGCTTCGTCCGTCCACGATTCTTTCGGGATCCCGAGCGAAGGCTGACAATGGAAGCGGTGCTCGGTTCTACGGTCGGCATCACCGAGTACTCAGGGGCGGCGAACCTCGAACGAAAGCGCGCCATATTGGGCGAGAGCGGATGGAAGGCGTGGGGCGGCGTCTCGGATGTAGGCGCTTCGCTGGCCATCGACGCGCACGACCGATCTTCGCCAGCGACCGCACCACGTCGTCATCCTTCCGACCACTCGCCACCTTGCGGTCCTCGAGATCTTCGGCCGAGTAGCGGTCGACACCATGATGGCCCCTTCGAGATGTCGGCGACGGCTAGCCGCTTCGTCGGAGTGCGCAACGAGACCGTCACGACCTTGACCTCGAGACTCGGCTTAACGGATTGCGGATTGCGGGCCTCCCGCGAGCGGCGCCCGCCCCGTCTTCGGGGCGGGACCGCTCCAGATGAGCGTTCAGCCCCGGGCGGTCGCCCGACGTTCGTCCTCGATGCCCTCGCGCCCCTCCACCGTTCCCGGATCGCGGCGAGGGTGGCGGTGGTGGTTGAAATCCACCTCGGTCGCACGAATGGTTGACCAGATGCGGGCGAGCCGGAGACTCAAGGGACGGAGCATGCTGCCGTCCGCTCGCCTGCCGCCGTTCCCCCAGCTCTACCGCGCGTACTTCGACGACGTGTGGGTGGCGATGCTGCGCCTGGGCGTGGCTCCCGCGGTGCTCGAGGACGCGGTGCACGACGTGTTCGTGGTGGTCCATCGGCGCACCGACGAATTCGAGGGGAGGAGCACGGTGCGGACGTGGCTGCTGGGGATCGCCCGGCGGATCGCCCATCGGTACCGGCGCACGGCGGACCGGACCGCGCGCCGCCACCAGGCCCTGGCCCAGGTCGAGCCCACGCCGATGAGCCTCGACGAGCACATCGCCCGCAAGGAGGGCTGGCGAGCGCTCACCGCCTTCCTCGACCAACTCGACGACGACAAGCGCGATGCCTTCGTGCTCGGCGAGCTCGAGCAGCTCGGCCGCCGCGAGCTGGGGGCGGCCCTGGGGGTGAGCCCCAACACCGCCTACTCGCGGCTGCGGGCCGCTCGGGTGCGCTTCTCCGAGACCTTCGCGCCCGGCCCCGGTCCCCATGCCGCGCTCGCGGCCGGGCGCCACGAGAGCCGAGCCCCGGCCGGCGCCCGGCAGCGCGTGTGGCTGGTGCTCTCTCCGGGCCTGGTCCCCAAGGCCCTCGCCGGGGCGTGGGCGGCCAAGGTCGCGGTGACGACCGCCGCGCTGGCGCTGGGCGGGCTGGCGGCGGTGACGATCGGCGCGCGGGGGCTGGCGGGGTCAGCTCGAGCCGATGCGTCCTCCGAGACCGTCGCGAGGACCGAGACGGTCGCCGGCGGGAAGCACGGCCGCACACGTCCGTCGGTGTCGTCGTCGTTCGGCGCCGTCTCGCCCGGCGCCGTCCCGCCCGGCGCCGTCTCGCCCGGTGCCGTCCCGCCCGGCGCCGTCCCGCCCGGCGCCGTCCCGCCCGGCGCCGTCTCGCCCGTCGCCGTCCCGCCCGGCACCGTCCCGCCCGTCTCGCCCGGCGCCGTCTCGCCCGGCGTCGTCTCGCCCGGCGCCGTCTCGCCCGGCGCCGTCTCGCCCGGCGCTCGGTCGCTGTCCCGCTCGACGCTCGACGCTCGGCGCTCTTCCGGTGCCGGCGCGACCCCGCGGACCGAGCCGAGCTCGCCCGTGCGCCCCGATCCCCTCCTCGAGGAGACGCTGCTGCTGCAGCAGGCTCGCGCCGCGCTCGCGAGCGCCGAGCCCCAGCGCGCCCTCGAGCTGCTGCGCCGGCACCGAACACACTTCCCCGCAGGCGCGCTGGTCGAGGAGCGCGAGGCCGCGTCGATCCGGGCCCGCTGCGCGCTCGGGCAGCACCAGCGAGCCCAGCACGACGCGGAGCGCTTCGCTCGAGCCTACCCACGCTCGGCCTACCTCGAAGATCTCGACCCCGCCTGCACGCCTCGATGATCACCGCGGCGGCAGGCGGAGACTCACTTCAACGATGCATGTCTCATCCAAGTCGATCGCCCTCGGGGTCCTGAGCCTGTCGTGCCTAGGGTGTGATCCCGACCCCAAGAACGTAGGAAACGGCCTGGAATCCGGCGGCTCCAGCGAGTCCGGCGGAGCCGACGACGGCGCCATGGGCTGGCAGCACGAGCTACCCCTCGGCGAGGTGGTGTTCAAGGCAGCGGCCATGCCCGATGGTGGCCTGGTGGTGTCCACGTTGGACTACCTGAACTTCCAGGGCTCCCGAATCATCCGCTACGCGCCCGACGGTACCGTTTCGTGGGAGCAGCAGGTGGGGAGCCAGCTCCACGCGCTGGCGACCCTGGACGACGGCCGGATCATCGCGGCCGGCATGGCCTACGATGGGGTCCAGAGCGTCGCGGCGCTGTGGCGTCTGTCACCCGAGGGGTCGATCGAGGCGTTGCACGAGTTCCCGCGGCCCGGGGCCTTCGAATTCAGCAACGGAGACGTCCGTGATCTCGTGGTCTCCGATGCCGGGGTCGCATACGTGGTCCACAACAACGGGGAGGATCTCGTCGTCCCTCGAGCCCAGCTCTACTGGTCGGGGCTCGATCTGGTGCCGCAGTGGTCGTGGGAGGAGTTCACCGTGACTCCGGACGACGTGGCGATCCTCCCATCGGGCGAGCTCCGAACCATCGAGCGGCCAACGGGCTCCTACGAAGACGACGTCCTGCTTCGGAGCTTCTCCCCGACCGGGATGCTGCTGGGCACCGCGATGCTGCCCTCCGGCAAGTTCGCCGACGATGCCCCGCTGATCGAGGTCGGGCGGTCGAACGAAGGCGTCTGGGCTCGAGGGATCGAGGGCACGTCCGACCTGGAGCTGTCGTACGCTCAGGCGGACTTCGGCTTCACCAGCGGGCTGGTGGCCTCCAACGGCGCCGGCCTGGGGCTCGTGGTCCTCGCCGAAGACCAGCACTACGTGGCCTTGCAGCATGGTCCCGGCGAGATGAGCCGCGAGGAGATCCTCCCCTCTCCGTGCCTCGAGCAGCCCGTCCTCTCGGACGTGGTGGTGGTGCCGGACGGCTCGATGTACGTCGTCGGGTTCTGCCTGCAGGGGGTCGACCCGCAGGAGCGGAGGGGCTTCGTGCTCCAGCTGCCCTCGCCGTGAGCGCGCACGGGCGCTCGCTCGGAGCTCGGGCCGCGGCGGGGGAGCCCGCTCGAGCTCCGAGCCGCCGCGGGCCGGGCGGCTCGCCGCACGGCCGCTCACCCGAGCTGGTTGACCAGCTCGGGGGGCAAGAGCGGGCTGCGCTCGCCGGCGCACACCAGCCACAGCTGGAACGCCGCGCGGGTGGCCGCGATGTGCAGCAGGTGCAGCACCGTACGGTAGATCAACCGGGTCAGTCCTTGGGCATGCGTGTGGCATAGCGCTGCGTGCTGTGCGCAGTTGTCGTTTCAGGGCTCCGAAAGTCAACGGTTGAGCGTGCTATCCTCCGCGCGCCGTCAAGACCCGGAGGTTCCATGCCCAACGTGTTCCATCCCGAGCGCAGCGCTCTCGATCATATATTTGCCCAGGACATGAAGTTCATCATTCCGGAGTATCAGCGCCCCTACTCTTGGCAGGCGGAGGGCAAGAACGATCGAAACAATCAGATCAATCAGATGTGGGATGACCTATGGTCATTCTACAATGAGATGGACTCCAATAAGGAGTACTTCTTGGGCTCGATGGTGATCATCGAGAGGGAGCTTCGCACCCTGGAGGTGGTCGACGGCCAGCAGCGCCTAACGAGTCTGGTCTTGTTGTTCACGGCCATGCGCTGCTTCCTCAAGCAGTGTCTCGAGGCCGAGGGAGACACGGCGCTGAACCCGACATTGCGGCCGCCTGTCGAGCGTGCACGAAACAAGCTCAGTGATCTCGCCTATAATGAGCAGGGTATCGGCCTGGATCCCGAGTTGAAGGTCAAGATCGCACGCTCCATCGGCCAGAGTTATGATGTCGTGCTCAATGAAGCGGCGGGCTGCAAGCCAAAGTCCATCATCGCGTCCTTCTCCAAGGGGAACGCAAAGTTCGAGGAGGTCGCCCAGCGGTACTTCGACAATCGCGACTATTTCTTCGATCGAATCAGCGCGACCTTTCTCGATTCGGAGGGGCGCTTTGGCAACGATGAATTTCGTGCGCTGAATGGGTTCTTTACCTTCTTGCAGACGAGGGTCGCCATCGTCTTGATCAAGACGTCTGACTTCGAAACTGCATATTCGATCTTCGAGATCCTGAACAACCGAGGATTGCCGCTCAGTAACACGGATCTGTTCCGTAACTTCGTCATAAACCGATTCGCAGAGCAGACGAAGGTGGATGGCGCGGCGGCATGGTATCGTTTGGAAGAGGACTTCTCCCTCACCGAGGACTTCACCGCACGCTGGGTCGAGAGCAAGCTGGGCTCAAAACAGCGGCAGACTGCGTTCAGTGGCATACAGCGCATCTACGAGAGCGACTATGAAAACTCTCCGATCAAGAAGAAGATCGAGGTCTTCTACTCCGATCTGGAGCGAGATCTCGGATACTACAGTCGGATCGTAGAGCCCGACGAGCGGATCGAAGATCACGGAATTCGTGGTCGGATCAAGTTCGTCGCCGCGCTCGGGAATCTGCGCTACAGCACCACGTTGTTGCTGGCTATATTCCGCTGCTTCGACTATGGCGGTGGCAAGCCATCGGACGAGATGGTCGCCTTGCTAGAGAGCTACGAGCGCTACGCGCTGTCCATCTGGCTCCAGCCGCGGAGGAGGTTCGTGAGTGCGCCAATCTACCAAGCCGTTCGACACCTTCGTGACCGGAATCCTGGTGATGCAAAGAGAGAGTTCTCTCTCGCAGACGATGAGCTGATCCAGCTCTCCGAGCGATTCGACAGCAAGCTCGAGAACAGCGTGGCCAAGCTGTTGCTCGCCGTGTATGTGTGGATCGGTGAGGGCGTCGAAGACGTGGTCAGTCAGCGCCTCGATCTCGGTCGCTCTACGCTCGAGCACATCATGCCCGTGATACCGATGGCCGGGACGAACTGGCTGACCAACATCAGCGATGAGTTTCGCGAAGAGTACACAGAGCGTCTCGGGAACATGACGCTGCTGACGAATAAGATGAACTCGCGGGCGAAGAATTCGGACTTCACCAAGAAGAAGGTTCACTACGCGAAGACCCTGCTCGGGATGACCCGCGAGCTTGCGGGCCTCGAGACGATCTCCGAAGACTTCATCCGGCAGCGGCATGACGCGATCGTCAAGGCACTGCGCGAGCACTGGGACCTCCCGGTAGTTTAGGACTCCGTTGTGGTCGGGGTGCTTGGGAGGCACCGAGGGTCTCCCTCGATCTCTCGCCTCGCTTGGTCAGAGCCGAGAGCCGAGCGAGTCCGATCGTCCGTCGTTGGCTCTGGCTCTACCTGCTGAGGCGAGTCGACCCCGCTCACCCGAGCTGGTTGACCAGCTCGGGTGGCAAGAGCGGGCTGCGCTCGCCGGCGCATACCAGCCACAGCTGGAACGCCGCGCGGGTGGCCGCGATGTGCATCAGGTGCCGCGACTGGGTGTTGGCGGGGAAGTTCTGCCGGGTGGGGTCGAGCAGCACCACGTAGTCGAACTCCAGGCCCTTCACCTGGCGCACGTCGGTGACGTCGATGCCGGCGGTGAACGTGAAGTCCTCGCGACGCACGCGGCGGAGCTTGGGGACCTCGGCGATCCGCAGGGCCTGGTAGTAGAGATCGGCCTGCTGCGGGTAGCGGGAGATGAGGGCCACCGAGGCCCCGGGCTCGCGCTGCATCAGCCCCCGCAGCGCCTCGCCGAGAAACGCCACCGCCTCGCCCTGGTCGCCGCACTCGAAGTAGCCCACCGGCGCACCGTCGCGCGCGATGAGGTCGTCTTCGGGGTTGTGCAGGGGGCCCAGCACGTAGCGCGAGAACTCCATCACCTCGCGGGTGGAGCGGTAGGTGATCTTCAGCGGCTGGATCTCCACGTGGGGCAGACCGGCGTGCTCGAGCAGCTGCGGCCAGTCGGTGAAGCCGTTGTCGAAGATCATCTTCTGGGCCCGGTCGCCCGCGATGGTGACGCTGCGGCCCCGGGACACGCAGTCCAGCAGCACCCGCACCTCGATCGCGCACAGATCCTGCGCCTCGTCGATCACCACGTGCTCGTACTCGAAGCGCCGGTTGCCCACGAAGATGCCGCCGTGCTTGATCTGCAGCAGGCGCAGCAGGATGGCGTCGTCCTCTCCGTCCAGCCCCGCCGAGGCGGGAGCCTTCTCGCCCTCGTCGGTGTCGAGCTCGACCTTGCGGGCGCACCAGCGCACGATGGCGTCGACGTCGGTGTCGGTGAAGTCGTCGGGCGCCCGCTCGCGCAGCGTCTCGCGGATGCGCGCCTCGGACGTGTTCAGCTCGAGCCAGTCGGCCACCACGTCGCGGAACCCGTCGCGGGCGCCGCGGAAGATGGTGGTGGCCGCCGCCTTGGTGCGCGGGTCCAGCTTGGCCGCCTTGCCGCCGCCCTCGCGCAGCCACGCGAGCATCCGCTCGGCCCGGGGCAGGGGCGCCAGCGACGACAGGGCGTCCCACTGGGCCAGCACCTGGTCGCCGCCCGCCCGCTCACCCATGCGCTCGACCAGCTGGGCCCGCACGTCGTCGACCTGCTCGGCCACGATCTCCTCGAGCATGCGCAGCACCACCGGGTGCTTCTTGAAGCGCACCACCGGCTCGGGAGTGTTGTTGGTGTACTGCAAGGCCAGCGGCAGCTTCAGCCGCCGCAGCAGCGGGCTGGACCAGCGCCGGTAGGTGGTCACCGTGACCCCGTCGACCCCCAGCGAAGGCAGCACGTGGCGGATGTACTCCACCAGGCCCTCGTTGAAGACCACGATCATCATCTTCGAGGGCGCGAAGCGCTTGGGGTCTTGAAAGGCCAGGTAGGCCACCCGGTGCAGCGCCACGGTGGTCTTGCCCGAGCCCGCCCCGCCCTGGATGAGCACGATGCCCGAGTCGCTGTGGGTGATGAGATCGAACTGATGCTTGTCGATGAGCGCCGTGATCTCCTGGAGGTGCTTGTCGGCGCGGATGGGCTCGTCGTCGCCCATCACCCCCAGCTTGCGCTTCTCGTAGCGAATGGCCGTGCCGCTGCCCCCGTGCAGGGTGGGCTGGGCCGAGCCCTCCGCCTCGCGCCAGTCGCCCTGCCGCGTGATCGAGAACGTGCCCTGCGGCGCGGCCACCCGCCGCAGCTGACCCTGGGTGACCGCTAGCGAGCGGCGCACGAGGATCCGGCCCTCGATGGTGCGCTCGTCGAAGTCCTCCTCGTAGTCGTCCTCTTCCTCGTAGCGGTAGTACAGCCGGCTGACCGGGGCGTTGCGCCAGTCGACCACGCTCACCCCGTTGCCGTCGTCGAGCAGGGTGTGCCGGCCGATCAGCACGTCGCGCTCGCGGCGGCTTCGGGCCTCGCGCAGCCGCAGGTGCCCGAAGTACGGGTTCTTGGGGTCGATGGGGATGCTGCGGCCCTTGCCCCGCTTGCGCGACAACGCCGCGACCTGGTGCATCTGATCGATGAGGGAGGGGACGTCCTCCTCCTTGGCCTCGGCGATCGCGTCGCGCAGCTCGATGAGCTGAGCGTCGAGATCCTCGATCTGCTCCGGAGCGGTGGACGCCTCCCGCTCGAGCCGGGCCTGCACCTGATCGAGCAGATGCAGCTCGTTGCCCACGATCTCGCGGCCGTCTTCGGACAGCTCGGCGAGCTCGGGCCGCTCGGTCGATGGAGTCGCGGAGGTCTCCCCGGGGAAGGTCCCTCTGAGCATAAGTGCTACTGCATATCAAAAGCCCTCCAAAAGGAAACCCCCGAGGCGCCCGGTCGCGAGATGATCCACGGATGACCCCGTGACGCCCGAGGTGGGTGAGCCAACACACCACCCCGGTGGCGTGCGAGCATGGCCGCCCATGCCGATCCGACCCCTCCCGTGGTGGCGATCTCGCCGCACTCTCCGTGGCGCGAGCTGGCTGGTGGCGGCGCTGCTGGGCTGCACCCCGCGAGGGTCGGGCTCCACCGTGCCCGAGCCGAGCCCCACGAAAGCGTCGGGGGCGGGCGGCCCCGCCCTGGTCGAGGGGGCCGCCGGCTCGCTCGCCGAGCGGATCGACGCCATGCGGCTACTCGGCCTGCTGGACGAGCTGGCCAGCGACGCGCTGGGCGGGCGCTACACGCTGCACCCCGACATCGATCGCGCGGCCGAGGCGATCCTCGCCCGCTACCGAGAGGCGGGCGTGGCCCCGGGCTCCCCGGCGGGCTACCGGGTGGACTACGAGATCGTGGTGGGGATCGACCCGGGCCCCGGCACCGCCCTGAGCCTGGGCGCCGCCGCGCCGCTGGTCGACCCCGCGAAGCTCCAGCCCCGGCCCGAGGGGGCCGCGGGCGAGGCCGAGGGCCCGCTGGTGTTCGTGGGCTACGGCATCGATGGAGCGCCGGGCATCAGCCGCACCCCGTTCGACGAGCTGGCCGGGCTGCCGCTCGAGGGCGCGGTGGCGGTGGTGCTGGAGGGCGCGCCGCGGGCCCCGGCCGGCACGTCCCACCGCCACTTCTTCGGGCGGCCCGCTCGCGACATGGGCCGCAAGCTCGTGCGCCTCGCCGAGGCCGGCGCGGTGGCGGTGATCGTGGTGGACGACGCCGCCGCGCTCGAGCCGGGGGGCAGCGGCACCGCGCCGCCGCTGCCGACCGAGCGGGCCGACGCGCCCATGCGGAGCCGGGTGGACATTCCGGTGGTGCAGCTGCACGCGCGGGTGGCTCGCGCTCGGCTGCGCCGGGGGTCGCACTCGCTGGGCTGGCTACAGGCTCGGATCGACCGTGACGGCCAGCCGCGCTCGGGCGCGCTGCGGCCCGACCGAGCCCGGGTGGTGGTGGATGCTCGGCCGCGGGTGGTGCGGGCGCCCAACCTCGTGGCCATGGTGCCGGGCACCGATCTCGCCGACGAGATCGTGCTGGTGGGGGCGCACTTCGATCACATCGGGACCGCCGCGCCGGGGCACGGGCGCTGCCATGCCCGCGCGGACGACCAGGCCGACGCGATCTGCAACGGGGCCGATGACAACGCCAGCGGCTCGGCGCTGGTGGCCGAGCTGGCCGTCGCGACCGCGGCCGGGCCCGCGCCGCGGCGCACGGTGGTGTTCACCCACTTCAGCGGGGAGGAGCTGGGCCTGCTGGGCTCGCGCGCGCTGGCCGAGCGCCTCGACGACGTGCCGCCCTTCGCGGGGCGCCGGGTGGTGGCGATGCTCAACATCGACATGGTGGGCCGGCTCCGCGAGCGCCTCACCGTCAGCGGGGTGGGCTCGAGCGCCGGGTGGATGCCGCTGCTGGACGAGGTGGGGCCGCACGGCATGCGGGTGCTCTACGACCGCTCCCTCACCCAGAGAAGCGATCATGCGCCGTTCTACGAGCGGGGGATCCCGGCCCTGTTCTTCTTTACCGGGCTGCACGCCGACTACCACGCCCCGGGCGACGAGATGGTCGGCATCCGGCCCGAGGGGCTGCTGAAGGTGACGGGGCTGGTGGCCGCGCTCACCGAGCGGCTGGCCGCGGGCGAGGCCATGCCCTTCACGCCGGCGCGCGCCGAGGGGGACGGCCTGGTGCGGGCGCTGCCCGGCGAGGACGAGGCCACCATCGTGAAGATCGTGGAGCCCGACGGCACCGTCGCTCGCTGAGCGGACCCAAGGGTCGGGCCCGAGCGGCCGGCGGGGTCCTCCCAGACCGCCACCGACCGCACGGGCCCCGTGTCGTCGCTCATCGCGGCAGCCGCCCGCCGCCCCGATGAGCGGGCCCGGCCGGGCGAGGGGGCACCCGCCCAGATGTCCCCCTCGCTCGTCCGAGCCTCGCTCGCAGTGTCCTTGGAATCTCGATGTTCGATGCAGGCCGAACGGTCGGTGGGCACCCGCCCAGACGCCCACCGACCGTCCATGCCTCGTGCGTTGCTCTCGTGTCTCCCCCCTGAAGAGCAAGCCGGGGGCCAACCAAGGGCCTCTCAACGATCTCCCGCCCTTGCGTTGTTCGGGGCCCGCTGCGCCCCCGGCCGGCGCCGACTAGCGAAGGCGACGCCTTCCACCCGGGGTGGCGACTGTCGTTGCGGATCCACCGTTCCGAGCCCTATCGTGCCGCCAATGGGCAGGGCGGAGTCGCTTCGCGTCTGGGTGCTCGGAACCGCGCTGGTCGGTGGGTGCGGGGACGCGTCGTCCGAGGCCAAGCCAGCGCCGGCGCCCAAGCCTCCCGGCGACTCGGCCGAGGCGGGCAAGGTGCAGCCCGCTCCGTCGTCGGAGCTGGCCCTGGGCCGCGAGGTGTTCGCCGTGCTCCAGCGCGACGACTGGGAGGACTACACCAACCTGCTGGTCACCCGCGCCGACATGATGCCGTTCTTCGCCGAGATCGATCGTCGCGACGCGCGGGAGCGTCGGCGTCGGCGTCGGATGGTGTGGCGCCGGGTCAACCGGCTGCGCGACGGCGAGGCCGAGCAGGGCTGGAAGGACCTGCGGTCGGCGGCCAGCGAGGCCGGCGTGGACTGGCAGGCGGCGCGCCTGGTCGACGTGCGGCGGCAGCCGGCCGACGATGTGCGGCTTCCCCCGCAGCTGAACGCGGTGCTGCTGCGGCTGGTGATCGAGCACGGAGACGCGACGGTCGGCGTGGACCTCGGCCCCTGCATCGAGGCCTCGCGCGGGTGGGTGACGCTGTATCCGCTGCAGTGGCGCGGGGCCGAGGTGTTCGAGCCGTTCGGCGAGAGCTTGCTGAGCGCGCCGGCGGGGTGAGCGGGGGACGGCCGCTCGGGCCCGTGCCCATACCCTACGTCAACGTCGCGGAGACCAGCGATCTGGCCAAGGGCACCAAGAAGGTGAAGATCGAGGGCAAGCCGGCCGGCAACGCCGGCTCGAACCTCTCCACCAG